>Ga0247718_1000270_pt1 | contig 13939 bp, 15 predicted proteins | sample 21E_DmetaG_FD_189045 | JGI IMG/M metagenome (GOLD analysis project Ga0247718, IMG submission 189045) | Soil microbial communities from hillslope of Landscape Evolution Observatory, University of Arizona, Oracle, AZ, United States - 2-1-E_D | ecosystem: Engineered > Artificial ecosystem >...
CTCCGATGGCGTCCGGGATGACCGGCGTCCCCCCCGTGATCACCAGCCGGTCCGTGACCCCGAAGGTCACGAAGGGGAAGAAGAGCTCGTACACGCCGAAGTATCCCTCCCCCGCCGCGAGCGAGCGTCCCGTCGGCGCGAAGAAGAGCCGCGTGCCGTGCGGATCGTCGATCAGCACCTGGCCGCCCCGCACCCGCCCCTGCACGCGCGAGACCGAGCGGATCTGCGCGCGCTCCAGCTCCACGCGTGTCCCTCCCTGCGTCTGGAGGACCACCCGGTCCCCCTCCACCGCCACCACCCGCCCGAACAGGGTGGAGCCGTCGGTGAGGCGCACCTGCACCAGCGTGTCGTTCACCGCGATGGCCGCGGGGTCCTGCCCCGCCGCCGGAGCCGGCGCCCCCACCAGAACGCCGAGCACGAAGAGAAGGAGCGCGCCCGCCCCGCGAAACCCTGCCATCCACGTCATGAGCCGTCTCCAGGAATCAGGTTGAAGTGCCCCCCCGGGGGGGGAGCGGACCCGTCACCACCCGCCCCCGAAGGCCCGGGAGAAGCTGATGATGGGGAAGTAGGGGACGTCCTCCGCGCCGCCGCCGAAGAGGAACATCAACCCGTAATCTACCGTCCACTTGTCTCCCATGCGACGTACGCCGAGCGAAGCCGCGCCCCCCTCGCCCGGGATCAGCCAGTTCTCGGTGATCAGCTTGTTCCGCATGCTGACGCGGCGCTCCCCGCCCACCATCAGGGGGACCTTCCCCGACCCGTCCGTCCCGAACGTCACTCCCGCCCCCGCGTGCAGGGCGTTGTCGCCGTCCCCGAAGGTGCCGACCCCGTAGACCACCCCGTTCCAGGAGCCCTTCTCGGGAGGGGCGCAGTCGATCTCGCAGTACTCGTCCCTCCATCCCGGGACGTGGATGGCGAACACCCCGCCCGACACCTGGGCGGTGGGGGTGTGGTAGACGCGCACCTTGGGCGCGATCCACGCCGGGGTACCCCCCAGCGAGCCGATGAAGGGGAGCCCTCCCGCCACGGTGACGCCGTCCGTCACCCCGTACCCCACGAACGGGAGGAAGAAGAAGAGGCCGGCGTACCCCGCCCCTTCTTCGAGCGTGCGGCCTGTGGGGGCGAAGAAGAGGCGGGTGGTGTGCCGGTCCTCGGGCCAGAACTCCCCGTCCACCATCCGCCCGCGCACCGGGCGGACCCGCACGTAGCGGGTGCGGACTTCCAGGCGCTCGCCGGTGATGGTCTCGAAGGTGAGCGTGTCGCCGCGCGTGGAGACCACCCGCCCGATCTCCTTGCTGCCGTCGGCGCGGCGCAGCTCCTGGAGCGAATCGGCCGGGACGGGCGCGGACTGGGCGTGCGCCGCGCCGGGAAGAGCGGCCGCGCAGAGCGCCAGCGCCAGGAGAGGGACGATCGGGAGCATGGGTGCCTCGGGTAGAGCGTGAAGGATCGCAGAACGAACGGAGGGTAAGGTACGAAGGCCCGGTCAACGCGCTCTTCCGCCGGGATCAACGCCCGGTCAACTCCCCGCCCGGGCGGGGGCGCACTTTCCCGCAACCCGCATGCGGGGCTACATTTCAGGCACCGAGCGAGCCCGATCCGCGCATCCGCAACAGGCCGGAATGACACCCATCCAGCGCAGGCAGACCGTCACCGTGAACGTGGGCGGCGTCCCCGTGGGGAGCCGCCACCCGGTGGTGGTGCAGTCCATGACCAACACCGACACCGCCGACGTGGAGGGGACCGTCCGACAGGTGGCGGCGCTCTGGCGCGCGGGGAGCGAGGTGGTGCGCGTCACGGTGAACAACGACGAGGCGGCACGCGCCGTCCCGCACATCGTGGACGGTCTGGCCAGGCGCGGCGTCACGGTCCCCATCGTGGGCGACTTCCACTACAACGGGCACCTCCTGCTGACCAAATACCCGGAGTGCGCGCAGGCGCTGGCGAAGTACCGCATCAACCCGGGGAACGTGGGGACCAAGCACCGCGACGCCAACTTCACCACCATCGTGGAGCAGGCGGTGCGGTACGACAAGCCGGTGCGCATCGGGGTGAACTGGGGCTCGCTCGACCAGTCGCTCCTCACGGAGATGATGAACGCCAACGCCCGCCTCCCCGAGGAGGCGCGCCAGGACGCGCAGGAGGTGCTCCGCGATGCCATGATCGAGAGCGCGCTCCGCTCCGCGGCGCTGGCGGAAGAGGTGGGGCTGGCGCACGACCGCATCCTCCTCTCCGCCAAGGTGAGCGGGGTGCAGGACCTGGTGGCGGTGTACCGCAAGCTGGCGCGCCTCTGCGACTACCCGCTGCACCTGGGGCTCACCGAGGCGGGGATGGGAACCAAGGGTGTCGTGGCCTCCACCGCGGGGCTCTCCATCCTTCTGCAGGAGGGGATCGGCGACACCATCCGCGTGAGCATCACCCCGAAGCCCGGCGGCGACCGCACGGAAGAGGTGCACGTGGCGCAGCAGATCCTGCAGGCGCTGGAGATCCGCTCCTTCGCGCCGCAGGTGACGAGCTGCCCGGGGTGCGGGCGCACCACCTCCACCTACTTCCAGAAGCTGGCGGAGGACATCCAGGGGTACATCCGCGAGCAGATGCCCGTCTGGCGCGAGACGCACCCGGGGGTGGAGGAGATGAAGGTGGCGGTGATGGGGTGCGTGGTGAACGGCCCCGGCGAGAGCAAGCACGCCAACCTGGGGATCTCGCTCCCGGGGACCTTCGAGGAGCCCAAGGCGCCGGTGTACGTGGACGGGGAGCACCGCATCACGCTGAAAGGCGACCACATCGCCGAGGAGTTCCAGCGGATCTTGGAGGAGTACGTGGAGAGCCACTACCCCGCGCGGGAGACGGCGGGGGTGGGATAACAGCCGAGGAACGGGTGTGGCGAAGGAGGCAATCATCGTCGCCGGGCCGAACGGCTCGGGCAAGACGACCTTCGCTCATGGCCTGGTAAAGGAGCTCGACTCCGCGTACCTGAGCGCCGATGCCATCGCTGCCGCGCTGGACCCGGAGAACCCGACCCGAGCACGGCTGACGGCCGGGAGGGAGTTCTTCCGGCAGCAGGAAGAGCTGACCCGCCGTGGCGCGAATCTGGTACTGGAGACCACGCTCTCAGGGTTGGGCGCAAGAGGGACGTTCGACCTGCTCCACCGGCAAGGATACGTGGTCACTCTGGCGTTCATCTTTCTGGACACCCCTGAAATGTGCATCCAGCGGGTCCGGGAGCGCGTGTGGAAGGGGGGACACGATGTGCCTCCGGAGGATGTGGTTCGTCGGTTCCACCGCAGCAAGGTGAACTTCTGGGGCGTGTATCGGGAGCTGGCGGATCATTGGCATCTCTTCCATAACTCCGGAGAGAGCTTCCAGGAGATAGCCGCGGGTCAGCGGCATGAATTCGCCGTAAGCGACGAGGTGCTCTTTCGGCTGTTTCTCAAAGATCTTCCGGAGACGAGGCGATGAAGCGACCGAAGTACCTAGATACAGACTTCTATGCCAGGTCGGCCGCGTTCCGCAGAATCGGCAATCGCGCAGTGAGAGAGGCGCAGGAGGAGAACCGCCGGCTCGGAATCCCCAACGTGTTCTCGCGCGCGGGGCGGATCTACTACGAGCTGCCGAACGGGGAGATCACCACCCGCGACCCGTTCGGTGACGAAGGCGAGGACTCACAGGGCGCCCCGAAGCCGGTGTAGCGGGCCTGTCCAGAACAGACGATACGGCAGCGGGCCGGGAGCACACGCTTCCGGCCCGCGTTTTCGTGCGCCTCGGCCCTGGCGCTAAACCTGCAATGCCGGGCCTATCCCGCGGAGGTCTCGCGGCGGATCTCACCCAGACGGATTCGAATGGCACCGGAGAACGGAGAGCGACTGCACGGGCAGGTGGAGCAGATCGCGAAGAAAGCGGGCGCGGAGCAGGTGGCCGTCGCCTTCTACGACTACGAGACGGAGAGGGGGTGGAGCTACAACGGGGACGAGTGGTTCCACGCCGCCAGCACCATCAAGGTCCCGGTGCTGGTGGGGGTGTTCGGCGCCATCGAGAGCGGCGCCTTCACCGCCGAGTCGCGCCTGCACGTGCGCAACCGCTTCGTGAGCGTGGTGGACGGCACCCCCTACAAGGTGGAGTCCGGGCGCGACGCCAACTCGGTGGTGCACGAGCACATCGGGAAGACCATGAAGGTGCGCGACCTGGCGAAGCACATGATCGTCACCAGCAGCAACCTGGCCACCAACCTCCTGATCGACCTGGTGGGGCTGGAGAAGATGCAGAAGACGCTGGAGGAGATGGGGGTGGAGGGGGTGGAGCTCCGGCGCGGCGTGGAGGACGAGCGCGCCTACGCCGAGGGGATCAACAACCGGGTGACCGCCAACGGGCTGGTGGACGTGCTCCGGCTCATAGAGGAGGAGAAGGCAATCTCCAAGGAGGCCTCCGACCAGATGCTGGAGATCCTCCACGCGCAGGAGTTCCGCAGCGGGATCCCCGCCGGCCTCCCGGAGGACGCGCGCGTCGCCAACAAGACGGGGGAGATCTCCACCGTGGCGCACGACACGGGGCTGGTGTACCTCCCCGAGCGCAAGCCGTACGCGCTCGCCATCCTGGCGCGGTGGAGCCCGGAGAAGACCAGCGGGCGGCGCGACACGCTGGCGAAGATCTCGCGCGCCGTCTACGAGCACCTGACCGGGGGAGGCGACCGTGATTAGGCAGCCTTCCATTCCGCTCCGGATGGTGGACGGGCGCGAGCTGGAGGAGGAGTACCGCTCCGTGCTGCGCCCCGGAGAGCTGGTGCGCGACCGCGACGGCCGCACCCGCCGCCTCCCGCGCTACTTCTACGAGGTCCCCTCGTGGGACGCCGCCCTCTCGCTGCAGCTCACCCCGCACTTCGGGCTCTGGGAGCTGCTGGACGTGGACGTGCGCGAGACGCCGGTGATGCGCGACTTCCCGCGCTACGTCCCCTGCGCCATCGCGCTCCTGGCCACGCACCTGGAAGTGTTCCGGCAGGAGGTGGGGACGGTGGTGCGGGTAGCCGCCAACGGGGGGTACCGCTCCCCGGCGCACGGGGTGAACGAGCACGCTTCCACGCACAGCTGGGGGACGGCGGCCAACATCTACCTGGTGGGGAGCGACCTGGTGGACGACCGGGAGAAGATCGAGAAGTACGGCAAGATCGCGCGGAAGGTGCTCCCCGGCATCTGGGCGCGCCCGTACGGGCACGGCCCCGGGTTCACCGACGACCACCTGCACCTGGACCTGGGGTTCGCCACGGTGGTCCCCCACGATGCCCCCGACGAGGAGGAGGGCGCGTGAGCGAGCACGAGGTGAAGCCGGAGGGCGGCGGCCCCCTGGACGGAGGCGGGAGCGCCAAGAAAGCGGGACTGGGGAAGCAGGACACCCCCCCGCCGAGCACCCGGCTGCAGCTGGCCGCCATGGGGATGGAGGCGGAGTTCGCGCTGGTGATCGACGGCGTCCCCGCCAAGCCCGAGGATGTCTTCGGGGACCCGCGCGCCTTCCTGCGCGGGGAGCTGATGCACCGCGTGGGGACCTCGTACCACCTCCCCACGGGGGGCGCGGTATACTTCGACACCGGGGTGATCGAGGTGGCCACCCCGGTGATCGAGATCGAGCGCGGGGCCGCGGCGCGCGCCGGGCGCTCGCTGTGGGAGGGGATCCTGGAGGTGCGCGACGCGCTGGACCACTGGGAGCGAGAGAACCGCCGCGAGGCACGCCTGGTGGGGTTCAGCACGCACTACAACGTCTCGTTCGAGCTTCCGAAGGCGCAGCAGGGGACGAACCGCACGGTGGAGAAGCTGGCGCTCCTCCTCTCGTACCTGCTGCCCGTGCCGGTGATGCTCATGGCCACCAACCGCCGCTCCACCGGCGTGGGGGTACGGCCGAGGGGAGACCGGATCGAGGTGACGGTGGACTTCACCCCCAGCGCCTCGCTGATGATCGCCACAGGGACGCTCCTGGTGGGAATCATCCGCGAGGTGATGACCTGGCCCTCGTTCGAGCTGGAGATGCTGGAGCGCGCGGGGCTCCCGGTGATCCGCGGCTTCCGCCCCATCCCCCACACCTCGCGCAAGGGGTGGCTGGCGCGCCACGACTGCTACCCGCGGAACCCCTTCGCGCTGGGGCCGGACGAGTCCGTGTGGGAGACCACCGACGGGCGGACGCTCTCGCTCCGCACCATCGCGGGGCTGATCGTGAAGCACTTCTGGCACCCCATCCGGCGCATCTCGGACCCCTTCACCTTCCGCCTGATCGGCTCGGTGATGCGGGGGCGGGCGCCGTCGCTGCTGGACCTGGACGACCGCCCGCCGGAGTACGAGGACGTGGGGCGGCTCTGCACCTGGGACAACCTCTTCCCCGAGCGGGAGCTGGCGCGCTCGCGCTACGAGCAGGTGCTGATCCGCGCCATCTCGGGGCAGAAGCTCTGGATGCACGGGCGGCGGTACACGCCCACCGGCATGCGCGGCTGGGCGCAGGTGGTCTTCCGGCGCGACGACGACCGCTCGCGGCACGTCTTCTCCATCGACTACCTGCTCGGGCACCTGCGCGACTGGGAGCGGGTGGAGGGGCGAGGGGGGTAAGCTTTCTGTACCCTGGTCCTTCAGAACCGGGAGTCCTCAGCGTGAGGGCTCCCGGTTCTGCTTCGTGCCTCCTGGCTCCCGGGAGGGGGTGACGCTTGGCGGATTAGGTGCGGAGTGGGTAACGTAGGAATGCGGCGCTCCGGCCGCGTTACCCCCTCACAAGGATGGAACCATGAAGAACCCGCGCACCCTCCTGGCGGCCGGCATGCTCACGCTGGCCCTCACCGCCTGCGGCGAATCCTCCACGCTCATGGCCCCTGCGGAAGCACGGTTCGACGGCGGGCTTGGGCTTGGCTCCGGCAACCGCTCGGATAGCACAACCGTCTCCACTACAACAACGGATAGCGACAGCACCACGACCTCACGCGGGGGGCACGGTATCGGTTCCGGAAACTAAGCGGCCTCGCCTCCGTTAGCATCATCACCGGCCCTGAACTTCCCGCGGTTCAGGGCCCTCCATCTTTGCAGGCGAGCCAGGAACTGTCGGATCAGCAATTCAAGTCGTGCCTGATCCGGTACACCTGACTCTTGGGGCGGCGGCTCCTTACGGACGATCTTCTCCAGCAGAGTCCTGACATCTCGCTCTACCACGACGCTACTTTGTTGCACAGCAGCCTCTTGAGCTAATTCAGCATACCGTCTGGCCTGCTCCCAGTTGCCGATAGCCCACGCACCCTCAGCCAAGTGGTCTAGAGCAGCAGGCGCATATTCATCATAGAGCTCCACGAGGTCCAGAACCGCACGTTCGGCCTCGCCATACCGGTCTTGCCGCCCAGCTCCAGCAGCTGCCCACGCTAGAGTAGACCAGACGACTGTCTGTTCTGCGGGATGTTCAACCAGAGGAATAGCTCCTTCCAACAGTGTTAGCGCGGGAGTGAAGTAACGCTGTCGAATGAGTAAGAATGCGAAGTCATGTGCAAGAGCCGGAATACACGGGTGACTACGTGGATAGCAGCGCAGAGCTAACCGGGCGTGCCACTCGGCTGCGCCGAGCGCTCCCGCCTCAGTGCACATCAGCAGCAAGTCGTGGTGCGCCTCGGCCTCCTTCCGCCTGAACCCTGCACTACGTGCCCGACGGGAAGCACGCTCATAGTAGCGCCGGGCCTCGTCGAGCTGTCCTCGCTCCTTCAGCACGGTCCCGTGGCCGATCAGCGCCCGGATGGCCTCCCTCTGCCTCCACTTGCGGCTCCGGTCCGATCCCCGCGTGGCCAGCTTGAACGCGCGCAGGTACCACATGGCGGCGCGCTCGCTGTACGCGGCGCGGCGGCACAGGTACGCGGCTACGTTCGCCCGTCCCGGACTCTCCGGAAGGAGTGTGGCCGCCGCCTCGGCGAAAAGGACGGCAGCGGGGAGGCCACCCTGCACGTCCGCCCATTCGCTCACCTGCTGACAGGCATCCGCCAGCCATTCCGGGTCCATGCGGTGTGGGGCCCGCAGGAGGGATGTGAAGGTGCCCAGGGGTTCGAGAAGCTCGGGAAAGCGCGCGCATGCGCGGCTGGCCTCGCGCAATCTCTCGTCCAGGGGAGGACCGAACAGCCCCTCGCGCCGCTCCGCAGGCGTATCCGCCCACACTCGTACGCGGCGGAGTGCCGGCCAGAGCACGAAGAGCATCCGTACGCCGAGCGGGCGCAACGCCGTGAACTCCCGCCGCCAGCCCAGCGGAGGCGGCGGGGGCGGAACGATGTGCGGGCGCGGTGGGCGCGCTCTGTTCGGTGTCTCCTGCCCCATGGTGCTCCTGCGGATCGGTCTGCGAACCACACCCTACACGACACCATAGTGCAACAACGCTCTACGGACCAGGCAGTGTGGTCCCGGATCAGCCGCTTCACAACGCACCTAAAGAGCCATGCAGCGCAAATAATTGAGCTGCGGCTAAACGCCATTCGGCGTGGCGGCGGGGAGGGTGACTCTTGACGGGTTTCGTGTTCTCCGCAGTTGCTTCTTGGCCGGCAGGCGGCCTGCAGGCTGCGAGGTTCTCTGATCGACGGAGCTCAGGACTGGCGGTGAATAGCGATCGGGTGTAAGTGCTCGCGGTACGTCTTCTCCATCGACCAGCCGGGGGCTCCCGGTCTACTCCTCGGGACCCGACCGCCTCTCGTAGCGGATCACGTCCACCAGATACCCCACGAACGCACCCGCCGCCGTGCTGCCGAGCACGGTGCGGCGGGTGTCGGGGTGCGTCACGCAGTTCGGGGCGTCGCACACGGACACGACCATGAAGACCCCCAGCCCGGCGCCGATCGCCGCCCCTATCAGCGTCGCGCCCGCCGGCTCGGGGAGCGACCGGTCCGCGCGGGCGGCGAAGTCCCGCGCGGAGAAGCGTACCCCACCGGGGAGGCGAACGGGCTCACGCGCGTCGGCCCAGACGGCACGGGAGCGCTCCGGCCGCAGCTCCGTGCTCTGCCCGGCCAGGGCGGAGGGGAGCGCCACGAGGGCCACCGCGAGAAGGGCTACGGCGCACCGGCGCGGCGTGGCCCCTCCTGTCGCCCGTGGAGCCCGTCCCGCCTTCACCGGCCCTCTCGGGCGTGCCAGGCAGCCAGCAGCTCCGCCTCGCGCTCGCGTGTCAGCCCGGGGGTCTCGCCGACGGGAGCACCGTCCGGGATGGGATCGCGGACACGGTCCCACTCCAGGGTGTCGCGAACCGTCTCCCGCAGCGGACGGAAGGTGAGCCCCCGGGCCAGCGCCCGGTCGATCGAGGTGTTGAAGACGCCGGCCGTCTCCGGGTCGCCCTCCCGGCCCCAGAAGGGGAGGTCCACCCACTCCGTAACGCCGTTCTCCAGCAGGAACGGGTCGTCGACCCAGGTGAAGCGCGCGCCGCTCCCGCTCACCTCCCGGCAGGTGTCGAGCAGGTCCTGCATGGTCGGCGGCTCGGCGGGACCCGTGAGATTGTACACGCCGCAGGCCCTCGCTTCCAGCATCCGCAGCATCCAGTCGGCGCAGTCGCGCGCGTCGATGAGCTCGATCCTCCTGTCCGGCCGCCCCGGGCTCAGCACCTCTCCGCCCTCCGCCACCCTGCGCACCCAGTAGGTGAAGCGCGGCATCGGATCGTACGGGCCGACGATGATCCCCGGCCGGAGCACCAGCGCGCGTCCCGGGAACGCGTTCTCCACCTCGGCCTCGCAGAGGACCTTGTATGCGCCGTACACCTCCAGGGTCATCCGCGGCGGGAGTGGATGCACCATCTCCCGCAACGGGGAGTCCTCGTGGAGCCGGCCGGGCATTGGCCGGTACACCGACATGGACGAGATGAAGAGGTACTGCTCCACCGCGTCGCGCAGCAGCTGGGCCGTGGCCCCGACGTGCTGCGGCACGTACCCCGACAGGTCCACCACCGCGTCCCACGAGCGGTCTCGAAGCACCTCCAGGTTCCCCCTCCGGTCGCCGACCAGGCGCTCCGCCTCCGGGAAGAGCCCCGGGTTGGTCATCCCACGGTTGAAGAGGGTCACCTGGTGCCCGCGTGAGAGCGCAGCCTCCACCAGATGCCGTCCCAAGAAGAGTGTACCGCCGAGTACGAGGAGCCTCATGCCAGGTCCCTGTGAGCGTTGTCTACGAGTGGTGCCCGGTCAGCTCCGCCACGCCTCCAGCAGCTCGGCTTCGCGCGCACGTGAGAGCCCTGCCTTTCCCCTCTCCTCCGCCGGACGCGAGCGGTCCCACGCCAGCGTGTTACGTACCGTCTCCGACAGCGGGCGCAGGGTGAGTCCCGCCGCCAGGGCGCGCCGGTTCGAGACCTCGAAGACCCCCTGGAGCTGCGGATCGCGCTCCGGGAACCAGAAGGGGAGGTCCTGCGGCCCCACCCCCTGGCGCAGGAGGAAGCCGTCGTCCGCCCAGGTGAAGCGCGCGTCGCCGCCCGTCCCCTCGCGGCACGCCTCCAGCATCCCCCGCATGGTGAGCGGGTGCTCGGGGCCGGTGGCGCTGTACGCGCCGGTGGCGCCGTCCTCCACCAGGCGCACCATCCACGCGCCCAGGTCGCGGGCGTCGATGAGCTGCACCGGGCGCTCCGGCCGTCCGGGGGCCAGCACCTCTCCCCCTTCCGCCGCGCGCCGCACCCAGTAGGGGAAGCGGTCGGTGTAGTCGAGCGGGCCCACGATCATCCCCGGGCGCACCACCAGCGCCCGCCCGGGGAACGCCTCCTCCACTTCCCGCTCGCAGAGCACCTTGAGCGGGCCGTACGTCCGGGGGGTGATCTGCTCGGTGGCCTCGTCCTCCATCGTCGCCAGCGGAGAGTCCTCGTCCAGCGGGCCCGGGCCGGGCGCGTACGCGGACACGGACGAGACGAACAGGTAGCGCTCCGCCGCCCCGGCCAGCCGCTCCGCCGAGCGGCGCACCACGCGGGGAAGGTAGCCGGAGACGTCCAGCACCGCATCCCACCGCCCGCCCTCCAGGGCGCTCAGGTCGCCCTCGCGGTCGCCCAGGAGGTGCTCCGCCTCGGGAAAGAGGTCGGCGCCGCTCCGCCCCCGGTGGAAGAGCGAGACCCGGTGCCCCCGCTCCAGTGCCGCCGCTACCAGGTGGCGGCCCACGAAGCGGGTCCCGCCCAGCACCAGGAGCCTCACCCGCGAGCCTCCAGCGCTTCCAGCAGCTTCCCGTGGATCCCGCCGAAGCCGCCGTTGGACATCACCATCACCACCTCTCCCCCGTGCAGCCGCCCCTCCACCAGGTAGCGGACGATCTCCTCCACCTGCGGGATGTAGGCGGCGCCCTTGCCCTGCGCGCGGAGCGCGTCCACCACCTCGTGGGGGCTCATGGCGCTGGCGGCGTCGTACCGCTCGGGGTGGAAGAGCCCGGCGAGCACCACCTCGGCGGCGGCGTCGAAGGCGCGCACGTAGGCGTCCTGGAATTCGCGGCGCTGCGCGGTGTAGCTGCGCGGCTCGAACACCGCCACGATGCGGCGGTCGCCGTAGCGCTGGCGGGCGGCTTCCAGCGTCTCGCGCACCGCGGTGGGGTGGTGGGCGAAGTCGTCGATCACCGTGACGCCCCCCGCCTCGCCGCGCACCTCCATCCGCCGCCGCACGCTGCGGAAGGTGCGCAGCCCCTCCAGGATCCCCTCGCGCTCCGCCCCCACCGAGACGGCGGCGGCGATCACCGCCAGCGAGTTGCGGACGTTGAAGGCGCCGGCCAGCGGGGTCTCCACCACCCCCCACTCCTCGCCGTCGTGCAGCACGCGGAAGCGCGTCCGCTCCGTGCCGAACTCCACGTCCGCCGCCGTCCAGCGGGGCTGGCTCCCCAGCGGCGGGCGCTCCAGGGTGGAGCTGGCCCCCAGCACCTCGGGCGCGCCCGCGGAGGGCGCGGAGGCATCCCCCGGCTCCCCCTCTCCGTACGAGAAGCCGTGCACCGGCGCCCACGAGCGGGGGGCCAGCTCCCGCACGATGGGCGAGTCCCACCCGGCCACCAGCGTCCCGTTCATGGGGACGAGGTTGATGAAGCGGGCGAAGGCGAAGCGGTACGCCTCCTCGTCGCGGTAGATGTCGGCGTGGTCGAACTCGATGTTGTTGACGATGGCCGTGTCGGGAAGGTAGTGCCACATCTTGGGGCCCTTGTCGAAGTACGCGGTGTCGTACTCGTCGGCCTCGATCACGAAGTACTTCGACCCGGTGAGGCGGAAGGAGGTTCCGAAGTTCTCGGCCACCCCGCCGATCAGGAAGGAGGGTTCGAGCCCCGCGCTCTCCAGGACCCACGCCAGCAGCGAGGTGGTGGTGGTCTTTCCGTGCGTCCCCGCCACCGCCAGCGAGTGGCGCCCGCGGATGAACTCCTCCTTGATGACCGCCGCGGCCGAGGTGTAGTGCAGCTTGGCGCTCAGCACCGCCTCCAGCTCGGGGTTCCCGCGCGAGATGGCGTTCCCCACCACCACCACGTCGGGGCGCGGCTCCAGGTTCTCGTGCGAGTACCCCTCGCGGTAGGGGATTCCCAGCTCCGTGAGCTGCGTGGACATGGGGGGGTAGACGTTCTCGTCCGATCCGGTGACGGTGTGCCCCGCCGCCCGGAGGAGCCCCGCCAGCGATCCCATGGCGGTACCGCCGATCCCGATCAGGTGGTAGTGAAGAGGGGTCCTGCCCCGTCCCCCGGAAGTCTCGCTCATGCTCTTCCCCGCTGGTCTGGTGGGGCGCGGTTCGTGCGGTTCTCCCGCGCCCCGGTGCTGTTGCGTGCCGGCCGCCGTTATATTGGGGCGTACGCACGTTCCGGGCAAACACGCTTTCGTACAGGACACCACGCGATGAAGCTCAGACTCTTCCTGGCGGCGGCCGCGCTCGTGGGCGCCGCCGCCTGCGGCGACACCAGCCCCTCTGTCGGGCCCGAGTGCCCGCGGGCCACCATCCCCGCGCTCTCCGGCGACACCGTCCGCACCGCCAGCGGGCTCAAGTACCTGGTGCGCCAGCAGGGGACGGGCGCCACCGCCCAGGCCGGGGCCACGGTGACCGTCCACTACACCGGCTACCTCACCAACGGGATCCGCTTCGACAGCTCGGTGGAGCGGGGGCAGCCGGCCGTCTTCTCGCTCACCCAGGTCATCCCCGGCTTCGCCGAGGGGATCACCGGGATGAAGGTGGGCGAGTCGCGCCGCCTGGTCATCCCCCCGCAGCTCGGCTACGGCTCGGCGGGGGCCGGCCTGTGCATCCCCGGCGGGTCGACGCTGATCTTCGACGTGGACCTCATCGCGGTGCGCTGACCCCGCGCCATGAGCGAAGACGCGATCCTCGCCGTCAACGACGACCTGTGGGTGCCGCGCGCGGAGCTGGAGTTCCGCGCGTCGCGCTCCGGCGGGCCGGGGGGGCAGCACGTGAACACCTCGTCCACCCGGGTGGAGCTCCTCTGGAGCGTGGCGGGGTCGCCCAGCCTCTCCGAGGCGCAACGCGCCCTCATCCTGGAGAAGCTGGCCAACCGGATCGACGGCGAGGGAGTGCTGCACCTGGCGGCGAGCGAGCACCGCAGCCAGCACCAGAACCGCGAGGCGGCGACGGAGCGCTTCGTGGAGCTGCTGCGCGGGGCGCTCCACGTCCCCAAGCCGCGGAAGAAGACCCGCCCACCCCGGGCCTCGCGCGAGGCGCGCCTCAAGTCCAAGCGCCACCGCTCGGAGGTGAAGCGGATGCGCCGGGGCCCGGGCGGCGACGAGTAGCACTATCTGTTTATAGGCACCCGTTTTGCACTTCCTCGGAGGCGCCTGCTGGGAGAGAGGCTTTGACACTCGACTCCAGACCTACGAGGGGAACATGATGAGCATTCTGGGATGGATCATCTTCGGCGCGATCGTCGGCGCCATCGGCAAGCTGCTGATGCCGGGGAAGGATCCGGGCGGCATCTTCGTCACCATCCTCCTGGGTATCGCGGGCTCCCTGGTGGGTGGCTTCCTGGGGCGGATGCTCTTCGGG
>Ga0247718_1000271_pt1 | contig 13927 bp, 11 predicted proteins | sample 21E_DmetaG_FD_189045 | JGI IMG/M metagenome (GOLD analysis project Ga0247718, IMG submission 189045) | Soil microbial communities from hillslope of Landscape Evolution Observatory, University of Arizona, Oracle, AZ, United States - 2-1-E_D | ecosystem: Engineered > Artificial ecosystem >...
ATCCAGTACTTCTTGGCATCGAGGCTGAGGCCGAAGCCCTTCTTGCCCAGCGCGATATCGACACCGCCCTGGACCGCGACACCGACTTCGTTGGACAAGTGCACGCGCGCCGCGCCGAGCGAGGCGGCGGCCGCACCGGGGCGTTCACCCAGCCACAGGTAGAGCGACGGGCCGACGCCGACGTAAGGCTTGATCCCGCCGGGCAGCGGCAGGTGATACTTGAGCGTCAAGGTGGCGGGGATGAGGATCGCGTGGTCGACAATGGCCGCGCCGGCGAGCGGACCGGCGCCGGTGACATGGTGCGCGCTGGTGCAGCAGATCGTTTCGGCCGAGACGTTCTTCGTGAAGAAGTACTCGACCGCGAGCGTCGGCACGCCGTTGTCGCTCGCCTTGGTCTGCGATCCGGCGGGCAGGCCAATGAGGTCCTTGTCGATCCGGCTGATCTTGCCATCAGGCAGCACGGCCGAGCCGAGCACCTTGATCTGCCACTTGCCCTCAGTCGATCCCGCATGGGCAGGTGCTGCGATAAGGGCGGTGGAAGCGAGTGCTGCGAGCGTAGCGGCAGCGTGGAGAGTCTTCATGAGCTGGGGCTCCTTCAGCTGCGGATGTCCTGCCCCTCGCAGGACGGCTTGAAGGCCGCAGCACACCGTCTCAATGCCGGGAGGACGCACCCGCAACATTGACGGAGCGCAAATCACGACAAGAAAGAATAACCGTTATGGCAAATAGAATCCCGCTCCTTGCGAAACAGCTTCGCAGAAATTGACACGGGTCAATGTTGCGGGGGCGAAGGCGGGGCAGGGACAGTCCAGCTTCTTGGTTCGAAGGGAAGGTCCATGGACTCCGTTCTCCCGCGCACTGGCCTATGGTTGGCTGCGTTGTTCTTCGCGGTGATCGCCACCGCACTGGCGGCCGATATCGGTTTTGCCGTCCATATGATGATCTGCGCAGCTGCCGCGCTCATCGGTCTTGTCGTCACGGTGCGGGGCTGGGATCCGGCTGCGGCGATTCGCCCAGTTGATACAGGGCGTTATGACGACGACCTGATCCGCCTCGGCGTGATCGCAACGGTGTTCTGGGGCATGGCGGGGTTCCTGGCGGGGCTCTACATCGCGCTCGAGATGGCCTTCCCGCAGATGAATCTCGGGCTGCAGTGGATCAATTTCGGACGCCTGAGGCCGCTGCACACCTCCGCGGTGATCTTCGCGTTCGGCGGCAATGCCCTCATCGCGACATCGTTCTACGTGGTCCAGCGCACCTGCCGCACACGGCTTGCTCTGCCCGGGCTCGCGACGTTCGTGTTCTGGGGATACCAGCTTTTCATCGTGCTCGCGGCCACCGGCTACCTCATGGGGATCAGCCAGGGCAAGGAGTATGCTGAACCGGAATGGTACGTTGACTTGTGGCTCACCGTGGTCTGGGTCGCCTATCTCGCGGTCTTCGTCGGTACGCTGCTGAAGCGCTCCGAGCCGCACATCTACGTCGCCAACTGGTTCTACCTCTCGTTCATCCTGACAGTGGCGATGCTCCACCTCGTCAACAACGTGAACGTGCCGGTGAGCTGGTTCGGATCGCGCAGCTATCCGCTGTTCGGCGGGGTGCAGGGCGCGCTCGTCCAGTGGTGGTACGGCCATAACGCGGTCGGCTTCTTCCTCACCGCCGGCTTCCTCGCGATGATGTACTACTTCGTGCCGAAGCAGGCCGAACGCCCGGTCTATTCCTACCGGCTGTCGATCATCCACTTCTGGGCGCTGATCTTCCTCTACATCTGGGCGGGTCCGCACCACCTCCACTACACCGCGCTGCCCGACTGGGCACAGACGCTGGGCATGGTCTTCTCGGTCATGCTGTGGATGCCGAGCTGGGGCGGCATGATCAACGGCCTGATGACGCTCAACGGCGCCTGGGACAAGATCCGCACCGATCCGATCCTGCGCATGATGGTCCTCGCGCTCGCCTTCTACGGCATGAGCACCTTCGAGGGTCCGATGATGAGCATCAAGTCGGTCAACTCGCTGAGCCACTACACCGACTGGACCATCGGCCACGTGCACTCGGGCGCGCTGGGCTGGAACGGCATGATCACCTTCAGCTGCCTCTACTACCTCGCGCCGCGCCTGTGGGGCCGGGAACGCCTCTACTCGCTGCGCATGGTCAACTGGCACTTCTGGCTCGCGACGCTGGGGATCGTTTTCTACACCGCCGCGATGTGGGTGGCGGGGATCACGCAAGGGTTGATGTGGCGCGAATACGGGCCGGACGGCTACCTGGTGAACTCCTTCGCCGATACCGTTGCCGCACTTCACCCGATGTACGTGCTGCGCGTCTTTGGCGGGCTGCTCTACCTCTCCGGTGCGGCGGTGATGGCCACCAACATCACCCGCACGATCCTCGGCCACTACCGCGACGAGCAGCCGCTGCATTCGGCAGCCTTCGATCCCGCGCGCGACGTGCCGCTCGCCCTCCCCCTCGCCATCTGACCCGGCCGACCAGGAGATACCGACATGGCAACTTTCATGGAACGCCACCGCAAGCTGGAACGCAACGTCACCCTCTTGGGCGTCCTCGCCTTCGCGGCGGTCACGGTGGGCGGGATCGTCGAGATCGCGCCGCTGTTCTGGATCGATAACACGATCGAGAAAGTGCAGGGGATGCGCCCCTATACTCCGCTCGAGCAGGCTGGGCGCGACATCTACGTCCGTGAGGGCTGCTACGTCTGCCACAGCCAGATGATCCGCCCCTTCCGCGATGAGGTGGAGCGCTATGGGCACTACAGCCTCGCGGCGGAATCGATGTACGACCATCCGTTCCAGTGGGGCTCCAAGCGCACGGGGCCGGACCTTGCCCGCGTTGGCGGCAAGTATTCGGATGAATGGCATGTCCAGCACCTGACCGACCCGCGTTCGGTCGTGCCGGAATCGATCATGCCAACTTACGGATTCCTCAAGGATCAGCCGCTCGATCAAGGCGACATGGTGCCTGCACTGCAGACGCTGGAGCGGGTGGGCGTGCCCTATACCAAGGACGAAATTGCCGCCGCCAACGACGACCTCAAGGCGCAGGCCGATCCCGATGCCGATCACGCGGCATTCCTCAAGCGCTACCCCGGCGCGACGGCGCGCGACTTCGACGGCGATCCCAAGCGCCTGACCGAGATGGATGCGCTTGTCGCCTATCTTCAGGTGCTGGGCACGATGGTCGATGTGAACGCCCCGGCGGCGCAGGAACATCTGGCCAAGGAGAAGGGCCGGTGAACGCCTTCCTCCAGCTCTCCACCCATTCGACCTACGACCTGCTGCGGCATCTGGCCGACAGCTACGGGCTGGCGATCATGGCGCTGGTCTTCGTGGGCCTCTGCCTCTGGCCGTTCCGCCCGGGCGGACGCGCGGCGAGCCGCGATGCGGCGCTCTCGATCTTCGAGGATGACTCCAATGACGCATGACAGCACACACCACGCAAAGGTGATCGATCACGCGACGGGCACGGCCATGGTCGGCCACGAGTGGGATGGGATCGAGGAGCTCGATACGCCGCTGCCGCGCTGGTGGCTCTGGACCTTCTACGCGACGGTCGTTTTCGCGCTGGTCTACGTTGTGCTCTATCCGGCGATCCCGATGCTCCATTCGGCGAGCGCGGGTACGCTGGGCTGGTCGAGCCGCGGCGTGCTGGCCGACGAAGTCGCGCATGAGAAGGCCGAGCATCAGGGGGTGCGCGATGCCATCGCGGCTACTCCCATCGAGGCGCTGGCCGCCGATCCGGCCTTGCAGCGCGCCGCGATCGAAGGCGGGCATGCGGCGTTCAAGGTGAACTGCGTACAGTGCCACGGCGCGGGCGCAGCGGGCGCGAAGGGCTATCCCAACCTCAACGACGACGACTGGCTGTGGGGCGGCGATCTGAGCGCGATCCAGCAGACGCTGGTGAACGGCATCCGCCAGCCGGGCAATGACGCCACCCGCAGCAGCCTGATGCCGAGCTTCGGCAAGGATGGCATCCTCACGCCTGCGCAAGTGCAGGATGTGGTCAGCCATGTCCGCGTGCTGAGCAAGCAAGACCCGGCCAACGCCTCTTCGCGGCGCGGCGCGCAGATCTATGCAGACAACTGCGCGGTCTGCCACGGCGCGAACGGCGAGGGGAACCGCAGCGTCGGCGCGCCGAAGCTCAGCGACAAGATCTGGCTCTATGGCGGTGATCGCGCCTCGCTGGTGGGCACCGTGACCAATGCCCATGCCGGCGTGATGCCGGCCTGGACCGGTCGTCTCGATCCGGTGACGATCAAGATGCTGGCGGTCTACGTCCATTCGCTGGGTGGCGGCGAAGCTGCGCCTGCACCGGCGGCGCCTGCGGCAACTCCGACTGCGGGGGCGGCGCAGTAACCGCCATGAACATGATGGATCCGAACATGACCGAAGCAGCGGCCCCGCTCTATGCCAAGCGGACTGCGGTATTCCCGAAGAAGATCGACGGGCCGTTCCGCCGCTTCAAATGGTTCGTCATGGCGGTGTGCCTCGCCGTCTACTGGGGCACGCCGTGGATCCGCTGGGACCGGGGGCCGCACGCCCCCGAGCAGGCGGTGCTTGTCGATCTGGCGCACCGCCGGTTCTACATGTTCGATATCGAGATCTGGCCGCAGGAGTTCTACTTCGTCGCCGGCATGCTGATCATGGCGGGGATCGGGCTGTTCCTCGTCACGAGCGCGGTGGGCCGGGCCTGGTGCGGCTATGCCTGCCCGCAGACGGTGTGGACCGATCTCTACCAGCATGTCGACCGCCTGATCGATGGCGACCGCAATGCGCAGCTGCGGCTCAATGCCGCGCCGTGGAATCCTGCCAAGTTCGTGCGGCGGATGTTCAAGTGGGGCGTCTACCTTGGCATCGCCTTCGTGACCGGCGGCGCGTGGATCTTCTACTTTGCCGATGCGCCGACGCTGCAGCGCGAGTTCTGGACCGGCACCGCGGCGCCCGTCGCCTATGCCTCGACGGGCATTCTCACCTTCACCACCTTCTGGCTCGGCGGCTTCATGCGCGAGCAGGTGTGCATCTACATGTGTCCCTGGCCGCGCATCCAGACCGCCATGCTGGACGAGAATTCGCTGACCGTCACGTACAAGCACTGGAGGGGCGAGCCGCGCGGGTCGCTCAAGGAAGCGCGCGGAGCGGCCACACCTATCGGTGATTGCATTGATTGCCGGCAGTGCGTGGCGGTCTGCCCGACCGGGATCGACATCCGCGAGGGGCCGCAGATCGGCTGTATCACCTGCGCGCTGTGTGTCGATGCCTGCGACCGGGCGATGGCCTCGGTGGGCCGTGCGCGGGGCCTCATCGACTACTGCACGCTCATCGATGCCGAGCGCGAGATCAAGGGCGAGCCCGCGCGGCCGGTGGCGAAGGTGCTGCTGCGCCCGCGCCTCATCGCCTACTTCGCGGTGTGGGGCGGGATCGGCCTTGCACTGCTGTTCATGCTCGGCGCGCGCGAGCGGCTGACGCTGTCGGTCGCGCGCGAGCGCAATCCGGAGTTCGTGCAGCTTTCAGGCGGCGCGGTGCGCAATGCCTTCACGCTGGCGCTGCGTAACATGGAAGACCGCCCGCGCACCTTGCGTATAGCAGCCGAAGGGCTGCCCGGTGCTGCGCTCTACACCGACGAGATGGACCGCCACGCCGCCCGCGCAAGCATCGACGTGCCGGTCCCGGCAGACAGCACCGCCAAGGTGCGGCTCTATGCCGTGGTGCCCGCTGAGCAGGCACATTCGCAGGACTTTACGCTGACCGCGACACCGCTGGATGGCGAAGGCAGCACGCCGCGCCGCGAGACGCACTTTGCGGCGCCGGAAGGTGCGCATGAGGCAGAGGAACACGAGTGATGGCCTACGCCCGCCACACCCACACCCGTTCGTGTCGAGCGAAGTCGAGACACCGGGCGCGGCGTGCGGTGTCTCGACTTCGGGTCTTCGACCCGAAGTTCATCCCGAGCTTGACGAGGGGCTCGACACGAACGGCTTTGGATTTGGAGATTGGGTCATGAACACGGCATCGAAAATGCATCGCGCTCCCCGGCCCTTTACCGGACGGCATATGGCGCTTGTCATGGTCGGCTTCTTCGGCGTGGTGATCGCGGTCAACGTGCTGCTTGCGAACCTCGCGGTCTCTACCTTCAGCGGCACGGTGGTGGAGAACTCCTATGTCGCGAGCCAGGAATTCAACCATTGGCTCGGCGCGGCCAAGGCAGACAAGGCGCTGGGCTGGAAGCTGGCGATTGCGCGCGAAGGGGCAGAAAAGGTGCGCTTCACGCTTGCCGATGCAAGTGGCCGTCTGCTGAGCGGCGCCGCTGTGCGCGCGCAGGCAGACCATCCGCTTGGCGCCAAAGCCCCGGTCGTGATGACCCCGCGCGAAGTCGCGCCCGGTGTCTATGAAGCCGCGCTTCCTGCTGGCCGTTGGCATGTCGGCATCGAGGCCCGCGCTATGGGGCACCTATGGCATGCCGAGGATGATGCGCTGTGAACGCGGCCTCGGCACGCCTCGCCCCCGCCATCAGCCGCAGCGTGCTGGCGGTGCCCGGCATGCACTGCGCGGGCTGCATGGGCAAAGTCGAGCGCGCGCTCGTGGCGGTCCCCGGCGTGGCATCGGCCCGCGCGAACCTCACCGCACGGACCATCGCGGTCGATCACACCGATGCGGTCGAGATCCCCACGTTGGTCGCTGCGCTGGCAGGTGCGGGCTTTGCCGCCGAGCCGCGCGAGGATGTGTTGGAGCCGCCTTCGGCCACGCGCGAACTCCTTGCGCCTCTGGCGGTAGCCGGCTTTGCCTGCATGAACGTGATGCTGCTTTCGGTCAGCGTCTGGTCGGGCGCGGATGGCAGCACGCGCGATCTGTTCCACTGGCTTTCGGCGCTGATCGGCGCCCCGGCGATCCTTTATGCCGGGCAGCCGTTTTTCCGCTCGGCATGGGCAGCGCTGAAGCGCGGGCGCACCAATATGGACGTTCCGATTTCCATCGGCGTCACGCTCGCGACCGGCCTCTCCTGCTACGAGACGCTGACCGGCGGCAAGGAAGCCTGGTTCGACGGCACCCTGATGCTGCTCCTGTTCCTCCTCGCGGGCCGCGCGCTCGATGCGATGATGCGCGACCGGGCGAGGGCAGGGGTGGCCGCGCTGCTGCGGCAGGCCGCCAGCGGGGCGATGATCATAGGCGCTGACGGCCAACTGCGCTGGACAGCGGCGGCCGCGCTTGTCCCCGGCATGCTGATGCGTGTCGCGGCGGGCGAACGGCTCGCGGCAGACGGCGAGATTGCCAGCGGTACGGGCCGCTTCGACCAGTCGCTGCTGACGGGCGAGAGCGCACCGGTGCCCGCGGGCCCGGGTCAGCGCGTGCTGGCAGGCATGCTCAACCTCGATGCGCCTGTCGATGTGATCGTAACCGCAGCCGGGCAGGGCACCGCGCTTGCCGAAATCGCGCAGGCGATGGAAGCGGCGGGGCAGGCCAAGAGTGCTTTCGTGCGCATCGCCGACCGCGCCTCGCGGCTCTACGCCCCCGCCGTCCACACGCTTGCGGCGCTGAGCTTCGCAGGCTGGCTGATCGCAGGCGCATCGTTCCACCAGGCGCTGGTCGTGGGTATCGCGGTGCTGATCATCACCTGCCCTTGCGCGCTGGGCCTTGCTGTGCCTGTGGCGCAAGTCGTCGCGGCGGGTGCACTGCTGAAACAGGGCGTCATGGTCAAGGACGGCAGCGCCATCGAGCGCCTTGCCAAGGTTGACCGCGTGCTGCTCGACAAGACCGGCACGCTGACCATGGGCCGTCCGGTGCCCGACGCTGCCGTTCTCGATGCCCTGTCGGAGGAAGAGGCGTCTGTCGCGCTCGCGCTCGCCAGCCACAGCCGTCATCCGCTCTCGCAGGCGCTTGCGCTCGCGCTTGCAGCCCGCGACGTGCGTGCGGCGACCATCGAGCAGGTGCAGGAAACCTCGGGGCGCGGCGTCAGCGCCATGTGGAGGGGCCTTGCGGTGTCGCTCGGCCGTCCCGCGCAATCGGTGGGCACGTCCGCCGCGCTGGCCATCGGCGCCGGGCCGGTCCGCCTGATCGGCTTTGCCGACCGCCTGCGGCCGGACGCAAAGACTGCGCTCGCCGATCTCGCAGGGCTGGGCATCCAGGCCTCGATCCTCTCGGGCGACAATGCCGCCGCCGTCATGGTCATCGCGCGCGAGACCGGCCTCACCGGCCAGGCCGCCGCGCTCCCGGCGGACAAGCTCGATGCGATCCAGCGCCTCCAGCGCGCCGGCAAGTGCGTGCTGATGGTGGGCGACGGCATCAACGATGGCCCGGCGCTTGCCGCCGCCGACGCTTCCATCGCCCCCGGCAGTGCAAGCGACGTGGGCCGACAGGCTGCGGACTTCGTCTTCACAGGCGATTCGCTCCTCGCCCTGCCACGCGCGGTGCGCGCCAGTCGGCGGACGATGCGCGTGGTGCGCGAAAACTTCGCCGCCGCGATCCTCTACAACGCTTTCGCGGTGCCGCTGGCGATGGCGGGCCTCGTCACGCCGCTGATGGCCGCTATTGCCATGGCGACGTCCTCGCTGATCGTCGTCGCCAATTCGCTCAGGCTGACGGGAGCCGCGAGATGACCTCGATCCTCATCCTCATTCCCATCGCGCTCGGCATGGGCCTCCTTGGTCTGGTTGCTTTTTTCTGGGCGCTCAGGGGCGGGCAGTTCGCCGATCTCGATGGCGCCGCCGCGCGCATCCTGATCGACGAGGACCAGCCGCTGTGAGGCGCGCCTTCGCCCTGCTCAGCGCTCTCGCGGCGCTCCAGCTGGCGATTCCGGCGCAGGCTGCGCATCCCAGAATGATCGCGCTGTGCGGAGGTGGGGCGCCCATTCCGCTGCCGACAAAAAACAACGAGACAGACAAGCAGTGTTGCAAGATTTGCCATAGCGCAATGCGCAAGCGTCACGCCGGTGGCACCTGCTCTGGTGATACCGATGACGAAGAGGACTCCGGGCAATGAACGGGCCATCCACACCTGAGCAATTTGCCGACTGGACCTACTACCCGGAGCTGCTCGCCCGGCCGGTGCCGCGCTATACCAGCTATCCGACCGCGGCAGAGTTCGTCGAGGAAAGCTTTGAGCTGCGCCAGCGCATTTCGCTGACGAGCCTGACCGGCCCGGTCTCGATCTATCTGCACATTCCCTATTGCGAGGAAATCTGCTGGTACTGCGGCTGCAACACCGGCGCCGCCAACAAGCGCCACCGCCTGACCGCCTACCTCGAAGCCCTCCACCGCGAGATCGCGCTGGTGGCGGACATGCTCGACCCGTCCGTCCATATCGAGCACATCGCCTTCGGTGGCGGCAGCCCCAATGCCGTTCCGCCCACCGAGTTCGTCCGCCTGATCGACGCGCTCGTGCTCGCATTCCGCTTCGTGCGTCCGGCGCTTTCGGTCGAGCTCGATCCGCGTACCCTCACGCGCGATTGGCTCACCGCGATCCGCGGCATCGGCGTCACCCGCGTCAGCCTCGGCGTGCAGACGCTGAACCCCGCAGTGCAGGCCGCCATCGGCCGTGTGCAGCCGATCGAGATGATCGAAACGGCCGTTTCCGGGCTGCGCGCCGCGGGTGTCGGCTCGATCAACTTGGACCTCATGTACGGTTTGCCGCACCAGAACGATGCGGTGCTCGCCGAAACTCTCGCGCAGAGCGTCGCGATGGGCCCCAATCGCATCGCGCTGTTCGGCTATGCCCACGTGCCGCACATGATCCCGCGCCAGCGCCGGATCGATGGCTCGGACCTGCCCGACCAGCGCGGGCGTTTCCGGATGGCGGCGATGGGCGCGCGGCAGCTGATCGATGCGGGCTATCACGCGGTGGGCTTCGATCACTTCGCACTGCCCGGCGATCCGCTGGCCCGCGCGGCGCTCAGCGGCACGCTGCGGCGCAATTTCCAGGGCTTTACCGAAGACCCGGCCTCCACCCTGATCGGCCTCGGCGCCTCTGCCATCAGCGAGCTGCCCGGCCTGATGGTGCAGAACGAGAAGAACCCGGGCCGCTACCGCATGCTGATCGGCGCGGACCAGCTTGCCGGGCGTCGCGGCATCGAGACCGGCCCCGAGGACGAACGCCGCGCCGCGTTGATCGAGGCGCTGCTCTGCAAAGGCGCCGCGAAGATCGACAGCGACTTGCTGAACGCCGCACGGCCCCGCCTTGAGCCCTTCGCCGCCGTCGGCCTTGTTTCGCTCGAACGCGGCTGGCTACGGCTGGAAGCAGGCGCCGCGCCCTATGCGCGGGCGATTGCATCGGTGTTCGATGCCTATCGCACCGAGGAGCGCAGCTTCAGTTCGGCAATTTGAGGCGGCGTCCTGCGCCTTAACCATTTGCCGCTCCCGCTCACCCTGAGCTTGTCGAAGGGTGCTGGCGCAACCGCTGTGCGGGATGCTTCGACAAGCTCAGCATGAGCGGGGCAGAGGCAGGGCCTTGGACATCCCGGACCAGCGCAAACCCAAGAATAGCTATGCACCCAACCATTTGCAGGCTGCATGCCGCGCCCCCGCGCGTTAGGTCAGGGCGCGTATCAAACAGCCCCAGCGAGTTCCCATGAAGCCTATCGAAACCATCATGCGCACGGCCCCGGTCATTCCGGTGCTGGTGATCGAGGACGTGGCGCATGCCGTGCCTGTGGCACGCGCGCTGGTGGCGGGCGGCCTGCGTGTGCTCGAAGTCACGCTGCGCACTCCGGTCGCGCTCGACGTGATCCGCGCGATGCGTTCGGTCGAAGGCGCGATTGTCGGCGCGGGGACGGTGACTGATCCCGCCACGCTCAAGGCCTCGATCGATGCGGGCGCGGAATTCATCGTCTCGCCCGGCCTCACCGAACGGCTCGGCGCGGCGGCAGTCTCATCCGGCATTCCCTACCTTCCCGGTGTCGCCAATGCGGGCGACATCATGCGTGGGCTCGATCTCGGCCTCACGCATTTCAAGTTCTTCCCGGCGGTTACCTCGGGCGGTCTCCCCGCGCTCAAGGCGCTTGCCGCACCGTTCCATCAGTGCCAGTTTTGCCCGACGGGAGGGATCACGCTGGAATCTGCGCCGGAATGGCTGGGCTTCGGCCCGGTGCTTTGCGTCGGCGGCTCCTGGGTGGTGGGCAAAGGTGCGCCCGATGTCACCGCAATCGAGGCGGCAGCGCGCGCGGCGGCAGCGCTGTCAGACACGCCGGGACTGTAACCGGCACGCGGCTCGCGGGCGAACCTGCCTGCGGGACCAACCACTTTGGCTGGAGGAGCGGCGCGCATGGATACGGTCGATACGCTGAGGAATCGTCTGCAGGAACTCCACGCGCGGACGGCGGAAACCCCGTTGTTCAACCCGGTGTTCCAGTTGAGCCATGATCTTTCCCGGCGGCTTGAAAGCGGTGCGCTTGATCTTGCGGCGATGGAAAGCCTCGTCGCGGCGCTCGAATGCGAAGGTCTGCAGGCACGCGCCGCCAAGCTGCGGGGGCTGATCGCGCCGACCGATCCGGCCGAGAACCTCGCCCGCCTGTCCGCGCTGCTCAACGAGGAAGACGGCTTCTCCGAGTTCCGCAAGCGCTGGGAGCGGCCGCTGCTCCACGCCGTGTTCACCGCCCACCCGACCTTCCTGCTGAGCCCCGCCGAATCCGATGCCGTCGCCGAAGCCGCGCTGGCCGAGGATCCGATGGCGGCGACCGTCTGCCAGGTCCCCGGCACCGGTCCCAAGGTGACGCTCGACTACGAACATGCCGAGGCACTTGCGGCCATCGAACGCGGCGGCGCAGCGCGTGACCGGATCAATGCCGCGCTGCTGCGGCACGCCCGCGCGCGCTGGCCGGGGCGCTGGCTCGATTTCCGCCCGCTGCCGTTCCGCTTCGCCAGCTGGGTCGGCTATGACATGGACGGACGAACCGACATTTCGTGGTCCACCTCGGTCGCCTATCGGCTGCAGGAAAAGGCGCGTAGGCTCGAAGGTTATGCTGTGCAGCTGGCGGCGGTGGTGCCGGATCACACGCTGCTTGCCACGCTCAACGGCGCTGCAGCCCATGCAGCGGAGATGGCCGCGCTGTTCACCAGCCTCGGTGCCGAACCGGAAGCGCTGGCGGCGGCGGCCAATGCGCTGACGGCGGAGCATCCGGACAAGCTGCTTTCGCTCGCCCCGATCATTGCCGCGCTGGAGGCCGAAGCCAAGGCGGCAGACGGCGATGCGGCCATCGCGCTCGCGGTGCTGGCGGGCGCGATGCGCGCGGACGGGCTCGGCATGGGCTGGATCCACTTCCGCGTGAATGCCTCGCAGCTTCTGAACGCGCTCAGGCGGCGTATCGATCCCGATGGCACGCTGGACCTCGCCAGCAAGAGCGCGCTGTCGAAGCTGCGCGAACTGCTCGCCGAAGTGAAGCCGCTGCGCGCCAATTTCGCCGCGCTGGCCATCGAGACCTCGACTGCGATGCGCCAGTTCCTCGTGATGGCGCAGATCCTCCACCACGTGGACGCCGATGCGCCGATCCGCATGCTGATCGCCGAATGCGAACAGCCGCAGACGGTGCTGGCCGCGCTCTATTTCGCACGGCTGCTGGGGATCGAAGGCAAGGTCGATGTCTCGCCGCTGTTCGAGACCGAGGCGGCGCTGGAGCACGGCGGACGCTTCCTCGAAGCGCTGCTGGCCGAGGAGTCCTACCGCGACTACGTGCGCCTGCGCGGGCGGCTCTCGATCCAGACAGGTTTTTCCGATGCCGGGCGCTTCATGGGCCAGATCCCCGCAGCGCTGGCCATCGAGCGCCTGCAGGGCCGGCTTGCCGCAGCCATGAAGGCGGCGGGGCTGACCGACGTCGCCGCGCTCGTTTTCAACACCCACGGCGAAAGCATGGGCCGCGGCGCGCATCCGTCGAGCTTCGAGGACCGCCTGACCTGGCCGCTCAGCCGCTGGGCGCGCGGACGCTTCGCCAAGGCCGAAATCGTGCTGGAGCCCGAGGCGAGCTTCCAGGGCGGCGACGGTTACCTGTTCTTCCGCAGCGACGAACTCGCGCTCGCCACACTCACCCGCATCATCGAGGCCGAGGAAGCCTTGCGCGGCGAGGCGGAACCCGATCCGTTCTACGACCGCACCGACCTCAGCCTCGATTTCTACCGCGCGATCCGCCGCGTGCAACGCGAGCAGCTGGAAAGCGTGACCTACGCGCGCGCCGTCACCGCGTTCGGGCTCGGCATGCTGAAGACCACTGGCAGCCGCGTTTCGCGCCGCCAGTCGGACATCGCCAGCGACCGCACGATGAGCCTCAGGCAGATCCGCGCGATCCCGCACAATGCGATCCTGCAGCAGATCGGCTATCCGGTGAACGTGATCGCCGGCGCGGGCATCGCGGCGGGCGAGGAGACCGAAGCGGTGGCCGAACTGCTCGGCCGCTCGGCGCGCGGGCGCCAGCTGGTGCGGCTGCTGCGCGCGGCCAACGGCCTTGCCTCGATCAAGACGGTGGCCTGCTTCGGCGAGCTGTTCAACTCGGCCTACTGGGCGAGCCGCCCCTATCGCGGCACCGAGACCGCGCTGGAAGACCCGTGCCTTTCGCTGGCCGAATACCTCACCAAGGACGACCGTGCCGGGGTCTTTCGGCGCCTCGCTTCACGCCTGCGGGTCGACTGGATGAAGCTCCACCGCCTGCTCGGCATGGTGCCGCAGGGCGAAGGTCTGGACGGCGGACGCAACCGTTCGCAGGACGAGCAGCGTCGCACCATCGCGCTGCTGCAATCGCTGCGGCTGGCGCTGCTGATGCACATGTTCCTGCGCGCCGTGCAGGTCCCCCCGTTCAGCCGCTCCAACGACGTGAGCCGCGAGGACGTGCTCGAAATGGTCCTCTCGCTGCGGGTCGACGAAGCACTCGCCCAGCTGCGCCGCGCCTATCCGGTGGTCGAGCCCGAGATCGAGGACTTCCCGGTCAACGAACCGAC
>Ga0247718_1000272_pt1 | contig 13925 bp, 8 predicted proteins | sample 21E_DmetaG_FD_189045 | JGI IMG/M metagenome (GOLD analysis project Ga0247718, IMG submission 189045) | Soil microbial communities from hillslope of Landscape Evolution Observatory, University of Arizona, Oracle, AZ, United States - 2-1-E_D | ecosystem: Engineered > Artificial ecosystem > Mesocosm...
CCCGTCTTCCGCCCGAAGTACCCCAGCGAGATCATCCGCTTCAGCAGCGGCGGGGAGGCGTAGCGCTTCTCCTTGTACTCCCCGAACATGATGTCGCCGATCTTGTCCAGCGTGTCCAGCCCCACGAAGTCGCTCAGCACGAACGGCCCCATGGGGTAGCCGGTCCCGAGCTGCATCCCCTTGTCGATGTCCTCGATGCTCGCCACGCCCTGCTCCAGCGCGCGGATGGCGTCCATCATGTAGGGCACCAGGAGGAGGTTCACCACGAAGCCCGAGTTGTCCTTGCAGACGATGGGCTCCTTCCCCAGCGAGCGCGCGAAGGCGAACGCCGTGTCGAACACCGCCGGGTCGGTGGCGATGGTCTTCACCACCTCCACCAGCTTCATCACCGGCACCGGGTTGAAGAAGTGGAGCCCCACCATGCGCTCTGGACGCTTCGTGGCCGCCGCCATGTCGGCGATGGTGAGCGACGAGGTGTTGGACGCGAAGATCGTCTCCGGGCCGCAGACGCCGTCCAGCGTCCGCCACATCTCGTTCTTCAGCTCCAGGTTCTCCACCACCGCCTCGATGACGATGTCGCACTCCGCCAGCTCCTCCAGGCGGGTGGTGCCGCGCAGGCGCCCCAGCGTGGCCTCGCGCTCCTCGGCCGTGAGCTTCCCCTTCTCCACCGCTTTGGACAGCTGCTTCCCGATCCCCCCGATCCCCCGCTCGCACAACTCGTCCGACACCTCGCGGACGAGGGTCTCGTACCCCGCCTGCGCGCTCACCTGGGCGATCCCGCTCCCCATGAGCCCGCACCCCAGCACGCCTACCCGCTTGATCTCCATCGAGACTCTCGCAGATGTTCTGAGTGGAAGTTGCCTGTGCCAGCGGGTGTTCTACGTGCTGGAGTTCACCCAAGGGGAAGGCGGCGCAAGGAAGTGATCCGTCTTCGGCCCTGCGAGAGTACTCCGATCTCCATACTGAATATCAATAACCTTGCGCCATGGTTGAGTCACTCATATCTTAACCGCCTGAAAGAAGGCACATGAATGGCTATTTTCTATCCGGACCGACCCTTTAGCTCCACTTGGTTTCAGAAGCCGGGATAGTCTCTGTACGGATACCTGAGGCCTCGTATCACGAGCCTGACAAGGAGCTGACGGCGCTGGCACATACTGTCTCCCCAGGCTCGACTTGTGAGCAGGCCTGAAGGTTCCGGCCCTCTCACGAACCTGCTCGCGAGCGTCCTCCGTAATTCGCATCCCCACACCCCCGCTTCTTCGGAATTTTATCATGACACGCCGGGCTCGCGTTCCACCTTACGAACATGACAGCGTGTGGCCGGCGTTCAGCGATACCATGCTGGCCTTCCTGCTCGTGCTCCTCCTTCTTCTCATGATGCAGATCGCCGAGAACGTGCAGATCGTGGCTGGTGCCGCCCTGAACCAGCAGATCGCCCGCGACCAGCGGGAGGTGGAGGATGTTGTCACCTCCCTCAGAAAGCGGTACAGCGCAATCGAAATCACGCCGCCGGATGGGAACGCACAAGAGATCACGCTTGGGAGCGAGGTCCTCTTCGAGAGCGGCAGTGCGGCGCTGAGCCCCTCGGGCCACGCACTCCTCTCCGAGCTGGTGCAGCAGATTGTCATAGCCAGCCCCCCTACACTGAAAGAGATCACTGTGAAGGGACATACGGATGATGTCGCTATCGACAATCCACGCTTCGCCTCTAACTGGGAGTTGAGTACCGCCCGCGCCACGCGGGTAGTGCGATTCCTGGTCGGGGACAGCAAGGGCATTAAGGGGATCGATCCACGGCGCGTAACGCTGGTCGCAGCTGGATATGGAGAGTTCCGGCCAATTAGCATGGGAGACCGGCACCGGAACCGGCGGATTGAGCTCAGGCTGGTCTATACCAACCGAGTTCTTGCAGACTGACGCTCACCCCTCTCCTCAATGACCCGTCGCCAGATCTTCACAACAGGACACCGAGCCCTCTTCTGTGCGCTTTCATGTGCCCTCGCTATCGCCTGCACCGGAGGCGACCTCGAGGAGCACAATGCAATTGCCGAGCGCCTCGCGCCTATACTCGTGGACAATGTTCGGACGCGGCCGGGGGGCGACATCGCGGGGCTTCATGACGACGCCGAGCGCCTGGGCCCCGTGGCGGTTTATGTCGACCGCTCCCTGACTATGCAGCCTTATGTTCGGACGCCGGGAACAGCCTTCGGACGCCTGGTCGGAATCCTAGACGACTTTATCGCTTCGGAAGTGTCGTTCTTCGGCTTCGGATTTCCTACTCGGGAGGGATCTTCGCAGAAGGTGGAGCCACTTCCCCCCCACGAAATCTATCAGGACGGCACCTACACCTACGCGAACAACGACTACGCGGCTCTGTTCCGGGCCTTCCCGCGCGACGGCACTACGCGTCTGGTGATCACGGATGCGGTCCAGTCCGATCCGGAGGGTGGCGCTCGTCTTCGCGCGGTAGCGGAAGAGCTGCACCGCTGGGTAACGGATGGAGGTGCGTTCGCGGCCCTCGTCTACCGCAATCCTTACCACGGCCAGTATTATAGCGACCTCACCGAAGCCGACCCGATCTACTCATGTGGGAATCGTCCGCTCGTCGCGTTCGTCCTGGCGCCGTCGCGTGCCGCAGTCGCAGATCTGCTGACTCGGTTAGGACCCGGCCTGAACCCGGCGCACGTCATCCAGGTTGGAGGAACCGACCTCTCCATTAATCTCGTGCCGGAGACGCTCCCCGACAGCTCCAGGCGGCGCGGCGTTCGTGTGGCGAGCGGGATCGACACCGCCGTCGCGGCGGGCTTCCATCCGATACCATTTAGCGTGGTCCTCGAGCGGTCAGGGGACGGATTTGAGGGTTACGTCCCGCTCCAGGTTGAGGCGGTGCTGTCGCTCAGGCAGCGGCCCTGGGCGACACTGGGACGAGAGGGCACGGTGGAGTTCGTAAGGCACCTCCGCCCCAGTCTCCACGCCTGGTCATTCGACAAACGCGCACTACGAGGCGCCAGCCAGCCTGCGAAGCACGGTGCTTCCAACTCATTAGGGGCGGAGCCGGTAAAGCTTGATGTCCGCACCCCTCCTCCGCCTGAGGTAAGGGTCAGCGGCGACTCCGTCCGCGCACGCTTCACGCTCCCGACCCGGCGCCCCGGCGCCGGGGGGAAGGACTTTGCGCTCCTCGTTTCGCTCCGTCCCGACGAGAACGGGGCACGGGCCCTCGTGCCCGATGAGCTCTCGACAGATGACGACCGGGACCCGGGCGCATGCGGGCGCGTGCTGAAGCTCCAGCGACTGCTCAGCGGGATCCTCCTCCGCAATTACGTGCCGGGACGTACTCTGCTCGTAACCGACTGGAGATGACCAGGCACACCCCAATTCACCCTCCATAAAAGAGCGACCACAATGCTGTTCCATCTCGTCTGTTTTCTCGCCTTCAGTGCCGTCACTGCTGCGGCCGCCTTCCTGCTCACCCGGGGGAAGCTCCACCGGGCCTGGAATCGGGCCGGTCCGAAGCCCATAGCCGATGCCCTTGAGAAGCGCAATCGCATCCTGCTTCTGGTGGTCGCCAGTATCCTCGCAGTCCTCGCGTTCTTCGAGGCCGCGGTGCCGCGGCTGGCCTATGAAGTCCAGGACCTCCAGAGCAACGCACTTGAGGAGAGCCTCCCCGGCTGGGTCCTGTTCTCCGTTGGAAACGGGAGTATCTCCTGGATGCTCTACCTGGCGATGCTGGGTGGGATTGTTGCCGGCCTGTTGGGGGGTACCATCGGGGCGCTCCGCACGGACCCGGACCTCAGACGGGTGGGTGTGCTCGACGTGATCTAGCGGTCGTTTCCCTCCCGACCTGTCGCCCTTTTCCCCACCCAACCAGGAATACAGAATGACCAGCGAGATGTTCGTAATCAGCGGCGGTGGCACTGGAGCAAAGGTGGTGGAAGCCCTCGTCCATCTCTGTGCCGCCGGCCTTGGCCCCCGGCGCCTCCACGTGCTGCTTGTCGATTCCGACACGTCGAACGGGAACCTGACCCGGGCGGCTGCCACCGCTAAATCCTACCGCGCGATGAGGCGATGGCCCTGGAGCGTGCGCGCGCAGGTAAGGGAAGGCGCGCTGGCGAGGTTCGGCCTCGGGCGGACGGAGGTGTGGCTCGAGCTATTCGGCACTGAACTGCACGTTTACGACCTCACCGAGCAGATCCAGACGGTGCTGAACGGCGGCCTCGCGACCGCCGCTGATTCGGCACAGATGCGCCTCCTCCTCGACTTGCTGTACGACCCCTCGGAGCAGACGACCGACTGCTCCGACGGATTCCGGGCTCGGCCGAACCTCGGCTGTCTGCTCCTTGCCGACCACCTCGCGGAAAAGCTGCCCGTCAAGGCGAAGGCCTTTCTCGATGCCATGCAGCTCGCGGCGCGGACTCAGCAGGAGCGGATTCCGGTCGTGGTCACCGCTTCGGTTTTCGGAGGCACGGGAGCCTCGCTCCTCCCGATCGCGCGGCAAGCCGTGCGGGGAGCGCTGAAGCAGGCCGGAATGGAGAGAGACCAGCTCGCTCGATTCGACTGGGCGGCAGTGAAGATGCTGCCCCACTACCAGCCCGACGAACGTCAAGACAGCGTCGACCCGGACCGGTTCCTGCTCGACACGGCCAGCGCGCTCCAATACTACAGCACGGTTTACGACTCCAGTGCGGAAGATGCGCGCTACAACGCGATCTTCCTGGTCGGCTCCGATAACCCCGGGCGCAACAAGGTCCGTGCGGTGCTCGGGGAAGGAACTCAGGCCAATCCCGCTTACCTGGAGGAATTCGTCGCCGCTCTGGCGGTGCTGCGCTTCGGTGAGACACCCGCTGATGCAGGGACGCCGATGCGCGTCTTCGTTCCCGAGGCTGTGACCTGGGAAAGCCTTCCCCATGCTCGCTGGCAAGAGCTCCGCGAAAGAATGGCCTTTCTCCTCCACCTCGGTGCCTTTTACCTCCGGCGCGGCTCCGGGTCGAGGGACGAGCAACGCACGCAGGGAGTGGCCCGCCTGATTCGGAACGTCGACGACGCCGACCTCGCGAAGTTCCCCTGGTACGGGGAGATCCTCGAGCCTTGGGGCCAGCACCACCCGGCGTTCAAGGCGACGGACCCAGGACGCCGGGTGTCCGTTCTGCGCAACAGCGGAGTCATGCAGGATCTTTCGCTCTCCGCGATGCTGAGCCCCGCCACCGAGTACTTCGGCCGTCTCCTTCTCTGGGCCGAAACCGCGCTGCAGAGCACCGACACCACCTTTCTGGAGCTCGCCACCACCGACGACTACTCGGACCTGTTTGGGGCGATGTCGCGGGTGAAGGCGGAGGAGATCGACTCTGCCCGGGGCGAGGGCTCTGAGGCACGCCCGATTGAGCCTCTTCAGGACAACGGTCTCGTTCGCGTCCTCCGCACGGCCATCACTGCCATGGTCCACCAGCACCGTCAGCCCGGCAGAGTGGATCGCAGGAACGGCGGGTTCGTTCTGGTGGAGAACGACCGCATTCGGCTGCGCACCACGAGCCAGCAGACGTGCGACACCCTCCGGGAGATCGAGATGGGAGGGGTGATCGAGGAATACCGCCGCACCGCTCTGAGCTGATTCCCGTCCGGCCCCGAACCCTCAAGCGATTCCACAATGCCCCGTTTCCTACCCCGGTCCACTCAGGACTACGCGATCCCGCGCCGTGAGCGGGCGGACTTCACGCATGGAGCCCCCGCGCTCCTGGAGGACATCGGCCGAAAGATGAGCGTCGACATGGCGCACTCGGAAGGCCGAATTCCCTCCCCGTTCTCCCGGTCGTTCGTTTTCTACCTGAACCTGACGGGGAGAGGACTGCGAAGTGACGGCGGCGGCCAAGATCCCGAGACACGGCTTGACCGCGGCCGGGAGCAGCTCCAGGCAGAAGCACGCCGCACCTTCCGGGGACTGTGCGCGACATTCGCGCTCCGACGGGTGCTGGGGATCGAGATCCGGCAGACCGGGGTGCTTCTCAGTCCCACTGGGCGCCGGATCGAACAGGTGCTCGTGTCCGCGCTCCAGGCGGCTCCACGGGGTGAGGAGTACTGGAACCCGATGCGTTTCTTCACGGTCCGGCAGTCCGACGGCGATCCTGAGGTTCTCGCGGGACTCTCGCCGCTGACGGCGATCGCACCGCCGGCCCGCCACCCCGAGCACCTGACGGCGCTGTACTGGTATGATCCCGGCAACCAGGAGACCGGAAGGCCCCCAAGGTGGTACGACCCCACGGGAACGGAGCTCAGCGAGAACGGCACCTTCCGCCTTGGGAACGCGCGGACCTCCTCCAAGGTCAAGCGGCTTCTGCGGGCCTGGGTCACCCGGGCCATCGAATCTCTCGCATCAGCGACGGCGCTCCAGGACTTCGGGATGACTCCAGGAGACTGCACGCTGCTCCGGAACGAGCTACGGCGCTGGCAGGGAGACCTCGGGGGCCCGCTTTCCGACGAGCGGCTCACCGTCGCGGACCCCATCCCCTCCGATGCCGGCCTGCCGGCTCCGCCCACCTTCCTGACGTTCGCGTGTGAGGAGTCGCCCGAGCACCTGTTGGGAGACCTGCCCACCTACCGCGGACGGCTGCTGGTGACACGGGAGCAGCTCCTCAGCCCGAGCGTGCGGCTGTACGGGCGCACGTTCGGGAACCCCCGGTTCTCCGAGGTCGTGGAGGAGCTCGGGCGCGAGGGGGAGAACCTGGGGGCCGACCTGGGCCTGGGCGTATACTCGGTTCCCATGGCGTACCTGTTCGTGGACCAGCTTTTCGAGCCGAAGCTGACGCTGGTGAGCGAGCACGGTCTTTCCGCGAATTGGCACGGCCTCTCCATCGGTGGCGAGCACTACCTCTTCCCATTCCGCCCCGAGGTGCTGAACCTGCTCAGCCCCGAGGAGCTCGCCGCCGCGACCAAGGGCGAGCGGGATCGCAGGGGAGAGCACTACATCGTCACGCTCCGCTTTGGAGACGTGGAGATTCCGCAGCTCTACTCCGTATCCGACCGGAGCCCCTATTCGCGCGACCTGGAGACCATCCCCCCGGAGCACCTGGACATCCGGCTGTACCCGAACTTCGATCTGGACTCGGTCGACGCGGGCGCGCTGCAGCCCGAGGACCGGCGGTACTACGCGCGCATCCGGCTCAACCCACTATGGGATTTCGAGATCTCCGCCTTCCGTTATGATGCCGCTAGCCGCTCGGTCGAGCCGGAGGTGGGACAACCTCTGAAAATCGGACAGGCGCGAGTGCACGGAAATCCCGGCGAGTTCCACCCAGGTCAAGTACTACTCTACACCCTAGAGGACAAGCCCACCGGCTTCCACGTGCAGGACCGGGGCATATGCCTAGTGGAGCTGCCCGTGGCGCGGCAGGCGCCCGCGAGTTGGGAGGTCGGCATCGACTTCGGCACCTCCAACACGTGCGTCACTTACCGGACCGAGGCAACCCGCGATCCGCAGGTCCTGCGCTTCCCGGTGCTCACCACCACCTTGCTCCGCAACCCTCGCTATTCCGTGGACTTCCCCGGGCCACAGGGCTCGAAGGTGAGCGAGGGCGCAAGCCCCCTCCTCGACTTCTTCTTCCGCCAGCAGGATACGGACGAGCATCTCACCCACGCCAGCTATTTTCCCACCCAGGTAGTGACGCGGCACGCAGAGGTCCGGCCCACATGGAATTGGGACCACGAGGGAGGTCTGGTCTACTTCCGGAACGTCAGTCTCGCTGACCCGATTATCTGGGAGCTGATCGAGAGCTTTCCGGAGCGGCTCGTGGGAGATCCGCCGCGTCCCAAGAACCCCCGGTACGGCAAGCACTTCCGCCTGAAGCAGGACATCAAGTGGGAGCAGGCGAGCTGGCTAAAGGTGTTCATGCGCCACCTCCGGCGGGAGGTGCTGATGGCGGCGGCGAGGGAGGGAGGGACGGTGAAACGGCTGAGGTTCTCCTATCCCAAGGCGTTCAGCTTCCTGCAGACGGAGCAGTTCAGGGAGGTCCTAGAGGAAGTCTGGAACTCGGGCGGCACGCCGGACATGCTCACCACTGCGAGTGAGAGCGAGGCGGTGCAGCATTACATCGTCCGCCATGCGAACGAGTACGTGGTCTTTGACGTCGGCGGCGGGACTACCGACCTCACCGGCTTCAGCAATCACAAGGCAATCTTCCAGACCTCCTTTCGGCTGGCCGCCGGACATATCAACCGCTACGTGGTCCGGTCCGCCGCTTTCCGGAGGGCGTTCCTGGCTGCGTACGAGGAAAGGTTCTCCGAGGTACCCGATGCCAAGCTCCCGGTCGACATGTGCTCCTCCTTCGGAAAAGAAGCGGAAGAGGCGGGAGAGGATCTGCTGGCCACGGTGTGGCTCGGCCTCCTGGAGATGGTGGAGAGGCTGGACTCTAGCGGCCGTAAGTTGCTGGAAATCCTAGGCTCGCTCCGGCGGATGGACGGGGAGATCTCCGACCCCGGCGTCCGGGCGGTCCGAGGCTTCTTCCTCTCGCTCAGCCTTCTTTTTGGAGGCCTGGCCTACTACGCCGGTATGCTGGTGCGTGTCGCGAGCGAAGGGGGCTTCGACGGACGCTCCTTCAGCCGCCGAAAGGTGGATCTGATCCTGACTGGAAACGGATCCAAGCTCTACACTCTCCTGGACCACCCGGAAGCTCCTTTCCGCCCCGTGATCCAGGGAATGTTTCTGAGCGGGATGGATTCGCTCGACGAGACCCGGAAGACGGCCCAGGCCAATAGGGACTTGACCGATCCGACCGCCGTGGAAGCGACGGGCAGCGCCATAAAGCCGGGAGGAGCTACGCCGGAGGAAAGCGAGGCTGATGCCTTGGACCGTGTAGGGTTTGAGGGCCTGTTCAAGCTCAACAGCCGCCCGGCCCCCAAGGTGACGGTGGCGCTGGGACTCCTCACGCAGCCCGCGGCAGGAATCCAGGCTGCACAGGACGACTCCATGTCCATCCCGGTAGCCAACATCGTGGGAGAAGAAGGCTACGCGTCGAGCACCTCCGACTCGGACCTAGTGGAATTCTACCGGGGCGTCCACCCGCGGCTCTGGGAGTTCAACCCGCCCAAGAAGGCCCCGCCCCAGCTCACGCGATGCCTCGAGACACTCAACCGGCTTCTCCCCAAGGGGATCAACAACCGGCTACCTGTGATCCCAAGGACGAGCGTGGACTGGCACGAGCCGATTCTCGGAAAACTGTACCCCAAGAGCGAGGTACACATTCGGGCGCGCATCGCGGCCAACGCAAACGTGCTGGTGAGTGACTTGAAGAACAGCCGGATCACCGAGGACGACGTCCCGGCCCAGGAGCCGGTGTTCATCGTGGAGCTCGCGGCGCTGCTCGACCAGATTCGAGAGGAACACTCATGACCCCGGCGCTCGCGGACACGCCGCGCCGCCGCCCGGTGTTCATTCGCCGGGTCGCCCTAGGTGCCATCGCCGCCGCCCTGTTCACCTGTTCATGCGCCGGAGCGGCGTACGCACAGGATGGCCCCAAGCGCCTGCGGCTGTTCAATCGGCCGCCCGGGGCGAACACCGCGGAACCCAAGGATTGGCTCCCGAAGGGCACCGTACTCCGCGTGTACCGCGAGGAAGCGCCCAACGCCAAGGGCAGGCCGGTGAACCCGGATTCGGCTCCCAGCGGGAAGACCGCGGTGATCGACACCGTGGCCGGAGATTCAGGGGCCACACACAGCACATACGGGGTAGCCGGGAAACGCGACCGGTACCTGGTCTACGCACTTACTCCGGATGGTAAGCTGCTTTGGAGCGTCCAGCCGAGGACTGGGGAACAGCCGTACTTCCACACCCTGGACAGCCTCCCCCAGATCCGGATGTCGGCAGTCGCCAGCAGTCGGGCGGCAGTGATCGGAGCACTCCTTGCCCCAACCGGCACCTCCGAAGCGACGATTCCCGCTGGACCGGAGGGCAAGCCCCGTCCTGAGCCGCCGGGTTCACGAGTTCCAGGTGGCAGGAAGTGGTTCACCCTGGAGGGGCTGGTCGCGCTCGTCTTAGGAATGGCCATTGGTTGGTCTGCCCGGCACTTCCGGCTGCACTCCCGGTTCAGGAAGGCAGTTGTGGACCGGAAACCCGGGAGCCAGGAGGGTCGGGGCCAGGAGCCTCAACCCGCCTCCGACCCGGTCACCTGGGACCAGTTCGCCAGCCGGATGCGGTCTCTGGAGGAAAAGCTCAGCCAGCACATCACCGAGCAAGTGACGTCGTCCGAGCAGCTGCTCCTCCGAAGCGTTCAGGGAATGGTAGCGCAGGCCCGCCCGGCCGAACCGGACAGAGGGGAGGAGAAGGCTCTGGCTGGCCAGCAGCAGCGGCGGACTGGGCCGCAGCATTCCGAATCCGAACCGCCGCGCCAAGGCGGAAAGGACAGTTCTGCCTCCGGATGGCTGGAGGCCATTTTCGTGGGCTGGTGCCGGGAAGCACAGGGGAACGTGGGCAGCGTGAACGACTTTGCCGAGGCTCTCCGTGATCGACAGCCGGGCGCGGCGGTCACCCTCCTCTATCGGGACGGCAACTCCAACGAGGTGAAGTTCGTGTCGGACGGCGCCCGCGACCCCATCGAGTACTGGCTGGTGACGACCACCCGCCAGAGCATGCTCCTGCCCCGTCCCCTGAACCGGTCGAAGTTCAGGGAGCTCTCACCGATCTTCACGGGGAGCGCCGCGCCGGCGACGATCCGCTCGATCGAATCTGCCCGGGTCCGCCGGGATGGTGACTACTGGGTCCTCTTATCCCAGGGCTCGGTCCAGTAGGCCGTCCCCTCGACTCATACCGAACTCCGCGTTTTCCAGTGATCATTCTACAGACCGTAGCGCCGACCGCATCCGACACTGCCCAGGCAGGGCCTCCCGACCTGTTCGTGCTTGTCCTCCTCGGATACGCCGCCTTCTTCCTCTTCCGGTTCTTCCGACCTGTGCTGGAGCACAGCGCAACAGACGGCTTCTACGACGACCTGCGGCGACTGGAGGAGCTGGTCGAGGGCGACGCCGAGAAGAAGGCCGCGGCGGACCCGGAGGAGACCAGAATCGAGGAACTCGTCGCAGGTGCGGCGGAGGTCCAGAAGCGGCTGCATACGCTGCGGGTACAAGCCACGATTGCAGAGGGCTCGGGCCTCCTCGATGTGGTGGCGCGCCTGCGGAACGGCGAGATTCCCCTGCTGGAGCGGCGCCAGAAGGAGATCGCCGAGGAGGAGCGCGCGCTGCGGTTAAGCGTGCGGCGGGGTGCCACCGACAGGATGCAGAACCTGCAGTCCCTCCAGGCGTCATACACGCACCCGCTGGTCCGCGACGCGGTGCAGCAGCTCGCCTCCCAGTTTCCGCAGGGGCAGTACCAGCGCTTCGACCTCTCGCTCCTTCCCACCTTCACCGCGTTCTCAGAGCGGGTGGCCGCAGCCCGCAGTATGGCCGGGGTGTTCGTGCTTCTCGGCCTTCTGGGAACCATGATCCAGCTCAACGGTGTCGTGGCGCAGGTCAGCCGGTTCGCGCGCCAGCAGGAGATGGAAAGCTCCGAATTCCTGGATCGCATGGGAGAGCTCATGCAGGGAATCGGCGGCGCGTTCACCAACAGCATCTTCGGTGTAATGCTGGCGGTGGCGGCACTGATCCTGGTGAGCTGGATCAACGCGGGTTTCCAGCGCCGTGTCACGGCGCTGGAAACCTCCATCTCTCAGAAGGTGGTCCCCACGCTAACCCGGATCCACAATTGGCACCTGCCGGAGTTCGCGCTGGCGGACATCCTCCGGACCACCGGAGGCCAGCTGGATGCCCTGAACACGACGGTGCTGGGGCTGACCACCGGAATGGAGCAGGCGCTGTCCTCGCTCGGCCGCACGATCGGGGAGATGCTGCAGCAGTTCGGCTCGTACCAGAAGCAGTACAAGCAGCTCAACGATTGGGTGTCCACGCTGGAGGACGCAAGCACGGAGATGCGGGGCGCCGCGTCCGCACTGACCCGTTCGGCGGACCGGATGGCGGAGCCGATCGACGAGATGAATGTGGTGCTCCGGGCCCACCTCCAGGCACAGTCGGAGTTCCAATCGTCCGGCCACCTGGACCGCCTGCTGGACGAGATCAAGGAAGTGCTGACCGCCGGATGGCGGGAGCAGTCCGGGATCGTGGCCAGGATCGCTCAGGCGAGTGAGGACTCACTCTCTCGCGCCGTGGCCGCGGCGAACGAGCAGACCGCGGCGGCCAAGGCCCAGTCCGAAGTGGTGGAGCGCGAGCTCACCCAGGTGACCGCGGCGCTCCGGGCCACGACGGGCCAGCAGCTCTCGAAGGTCCTCTCCGGACTGCAGGCGACCAGCGAAGCGACGGGGCGCCGGATGGAGCAGTCGTCCGCGGCGTTTGCGGAGGCCACACTAGCGCTGCGGAGCTACTCCCACGCCCCGACGCTCTTCGCCTGGCTCACCTCTGTAGCGTTTCCCGCGCTTTCAGGGCTGGTCCGCCGGCGCGGCCGCGGCGCGCAGCGGCACGGGGGCAACCGAGGAGGCGCCACGCACACGGATACGACCAGGGCACCCGCATCTCCCCAGAAGCGGGCCATCGCGCTCGGACCCGCGCAGGTGATCGCCGCCATACCAGAGCCCGGTGCCGCCTCGTCCGACAACGCCACCGGGTAATGTCGCGGACCTCGTCGTTCACTACGCCCCCTGACGCGGAGCCACAGATGCAGCAGGCCGTTCCTGCTGCGGAGGTGGCCGATCAGACCGCCACCCAGCGATGGAGATGGAAGAATGTGGTGCTCGCCACGGTGATGATCATCGGGGGGGTAGGGCTGCATACCGTCACCCTCTGGCCGGGTGCCTCAGCGACTAGGGACGCGTTCCTGAAGGAATTAGGAACGCAGGTAGCCGCGGCTCTACTTATCGGCGGGCTCTGGACACTAGTGAACGAATTCATGCTGCGGCGTGAATTCCTTCGGATTCTGGAAACCAACGCCGTCCAGCTATCCAGGGAAGCACATGCACTTGACGAATCATTACGGGAGGGACACACCGCACTGAGCCGCCAGATAGATTCCGGCACGGGCCTTTTGCTCAGGAAGATCGAGTTTGCGAAACAGGCACAGGCGGTTGGTCTGGTGGAGGTCCATGCGTCATACGCCAGCTACGACTTCAAAGACCTCATCCTGAACTCCTCAGAATTGATGATCGTTTCCAACAATGCGAATGCCTGGATTGCTCGAAATGCAGAGGCTCTCAGGAAGCGATTTTCCGATCCCAAGCGTCATACCACATTTATTCTTCTTCATCCTAGCGCCGATGTTCTGGAAACGCTCGCACGTAAATACGGAACCGAGCGAGATGATCTCAGAAAGGAGATCAGGAATACCGTTAATCACCTGCGAGTACTCGGCGAGGGCGGAGGGAAGGTTTCAGTCTATGGGCACTTTCTGGTCAATGCCTATTCCAGCTACGTCGGCGATGAGTATGCGGTGATCGTGCCGTACGTGAACGCCCCCAAGCAGCACCCCCGGCCACTTCTTCGCATCACTGACCGGGAGGGCCAAGCGGACTGCCTCTACAAGCACGTTCGGCGCGAGTGCTCAGCGTTGGCGGAACAGTCTCTCGAACTCCTCGAGCTGCCGCCATCGGGATCTGCGTCGGCATCCTGAAGGACGCCGGAACCAAAGCGGATTGAGGTCATCTACTGCTGAATTGGATGGAATGAGGCGGCCTGGGCCTAGCAGGCCCAGGCCGGTCCTACACCAAACTTCTACCTTCCCTCAGACCAGCTTCATCGGCACCGGCGGGTTCTGCGAGTAGTCGTAGAACCCCCGGCCCGTCTTCCGCCCGAAGTACCCCAGCGAGATCATCCGCTTCAGCAGCGGCGGGGAGGCGTAGCGCTTCTCCTTGTACTCCCCGAACATGATGTCGCCGATCTTGTCCAGCGTGTCCAGCCCCACG
>Ga0247718_1000274_pt1 | contig 13880 bp, 1 predicted proteins | sample 21E_DmetaG_FD_189045 | JGI IMG/M metagenome (GOLD analysis project Ga0247718, IMG submission 189045) | Soil microbial communities from hillslope of Landscape Evolution Observatory, University of Arizona, Oracle, AZ, United States - 2-1-E_D | ecosystem: Engineered > Artificial ecosystem > Mesocosm...
CCAGAGGGCGGCGAGGGCCGGCCGAAGCCTGCCTCCCTCTCGCAGGAGTGGACGAGCAACGGCTGGCGCCTCCGCCAGTGGACGAACCCCTACCCCGCCCTCTGGCACGTGGACCCCGACAGCGGTTACGTGCCGCCCGCCGGCGGCGCCACCCGCGCCCGCGGCCTTGCGTGGACGAACGTGAGCACCTCCCCCGAGGGCTACGACGACAATGTGTGGACCGTCCTCCGCACGCCCCCCATCGACCTCTCCCTCGCCACGAAGCCTGTGCTCCTGTTCAAGCACAACTACAGCTTCGCCGTTCCCGACGGGAGCGCCACGCCCAACTACGTGAACACGAGCACCGTGCCAAGCGCGAAGGACGTGGGCCTCACCCTTGACGGCGGCAACGTCCGCATCCGCGTCCTCGACCCCCTCACGAAGACGTGGTCGAGCCCCACCCTCCTCGGCGACGAGCGCACCTACCGGTACAAGCTGTACCTCCACGGCGGCGAAGCCTTCGTGCGCCCCGGCGAGAAGCCCTACGTGTGGTCCAATCTCTCCGACACGAACGGCGACGGCCGCCCCGACTGGATCCAGCAGCGCTTCGACCTCACGGACTACCGCGGCAAGACCATCCAGATCGAGTGGCACGCCTTCACCCGCGCCTCCTTCCCCGACACCCTCGTCTCCCCCGTGAACAACACCCGCTCCGGTGCCTTCATCTGCACCCGCGGCACGAACACGGGCCCCTGCGCCGTCGGCGACGGGTGGTTCCTCGATGACGTGCAGGTGCAGGAGGACCGCTTCGCGAACGACGTGGCGGTCATCGGCATGGCAAGCCCCGACCAGGCGGACACCTTCGTGGGTCCCGGCACCACCGTGCCCGTGAGCGTCCAGCTCGAGAACGTGGGCGCCTACAGCCAGAAGGGCGTGCGCGTGAACGTCACCATCACCCGCCTCGACGTGCGCGACGCGAACGGCAAGTTCCCCGTCGTCTACCAGGCCGACCGTGAGATGCCCCGTGTGGACCCCATCACCTTCAAGGAGCGCGCCCTCGACCCCGACGGCCGCGTCACCGTGGGTCTCCCCGCCTGGAGCGTGCCCCCCGTGGAGGAGGCGCGCTACCGCATCGACGTGAGGAGCAGCCTCTTCGACACCCGCTTCGCCCTCGCGGACGATAACCCCACCAACGACTACCTCACCCGCGAGGTCACGGGCCGCTCGCTGCGCACCCTCGAGGTGCGCAACCTCACCCTCGACCCCCCCATTGGCGACCGCGAGAAGCGCCGCCTCTTTGTCGAGGTGGCGAACGTCGGCAACACCGTGGAGGACTTCACCGCCCTCGGCGGCCTCCAGGTGCGCTACCTCGCCCGCCCCGAGGGCGCCACGGCGTGGACCCTCATCGGCACCCGCACCACCCAGGCCCTCGGCCTCAAGGAAGTGTGGCGCCCGACCCCTGTCACGTGGACGCCCGAGGCGGAGACCACCTACGACCTCCGCGCCGAGATCACCTTCCTCACGAACGTGGACGGCACGCCCCGCATCCTCGCAAGCATCACCTCCGCTCGCGTCCTCAGCACCTTCCTGAAGGGCGACGCGGAGAAGCTCCTTGCCCCCGACCAGCTCACGGGCCAGTGGGGCATCCGCACGGGCGAGGCCTACGCGGGCAACGCTTCCTACGGCTTCCCCGCCACCGGCCCCCTCTACGGCAACAACGCCAACGACGCCCTCACGGTGGGCCCCGTGAACCTCTACGCGGCCGAGAGCGCCATCCTGAGCTTCCTCCACAAGTACGACTTCGAGGAAGGCTACGACGGCGGCCTCGTCGAGTGGAGCGCCGACGGCGGCCAGTCCTGGACCCGCCTCAAGCCCACCTCCAGCGAGAAGCCCCTCACGACGGCGGCGCCCCTCGTCACGGACCCCTCGGTCCGCACCACGGCCTTCACGGGCCAGTCCGACGGTTGGGTGCGCACCCTCTACGAGCTCGGCCTTGTGCCCGAGTTCACGAAGGACGACACCATCATCGACATGGGTCCCCGCGACATCGGCGACCTCCTCGGTCGCGGCGCGAGCATCTGGGCCCGCAACTTCACGGAGCTTGGCAACGGCACCACCTGGGGCAGCCCCCTCGTGGGTCTCCCCCGCGGCGAGAACGCCACCCGCACCCTCACCCTGCCCCTCGACCTGCGCGGCCTCACGGCCACGGAGGTTGTGGTGACCTACCGTGAGCTCCAGCGCGTGAACACCACCCTCGCCGGTGGCCTCGTGAGCCGCGCCCGCGTCGACCTCCTCGGCAGCGACGGCGAAGTTCTCGCCACCCTCCTGCCCACCGTGGACAGCTCCACCCTCAACGCCCGCGGTTGGGAAACCGTCCGCCTCGCCATCCCCGGCGGCCTCGCCGCCGGCCAGGTGGTGCACCTCCGCTTCCACCACAACATCACGGGCGGCACCGGCGCGAACGCGCTTACGAGCCGCGACGGCTGGTTCGTGGACGACGTGCGCGTGGTCGCCCTCCGTGGCGAAGCCACCTCGCCCACGGTGATCTTCCCCGCGAACGGCGAGTACGACCCCGTCGATTACCTCACCCTCGCCCAGGCGGGCGTGCGCGGCTGGGAAGCCAACGGCTTCCGCCTCGTCGCTCGCGAGGACAGCATGTGGCGCGTCACGGCCGAGGACATCCAGGCCGGCATCTACTACCGCTACCTCGAGATCCCCCTCGACCTCACGGAGTTCACCGTGGACAAGGGCTACGTGGTCGGCGAGGTCCGCTACTGGGACCTCCGCAACATGGCGCCCCCCGAGGGCGGCGGCGTGCCGAGCTTCTTCTCCGTGGCGCTCGTGGAGTGCGGCACGACCAACGTCAAGACGAGCCTCCTGCCTCGCACCCTGAGCCAGAACGATCACTACCGCGACTGGACCGAGAACCGGCTCCGCCTCGACCTTGCCACCTTCGGCGGCCAGAAGCTGTGCCTCCAGTGGGCCTTCGAGGTCCAGGCCCAGACGGGTGGCCCCCACACGAGCGCCGAGTTCGGGTGGTTCATCGACAACGTGCGCGTGACGGCCTTCCGCGTCTCCGGGGCCGAAACCCGCGTCTTCCCCGCCCACGGCGGTGTCGACACCGTGGAGTACGTCTCCTACGCCGACGCCAAGGAGAAGGGCTGGTCCGCGTACCAGCGCACCCGCGGCCAGGGCGGCCTCAGCCCCAAGCAGGACGGCCTCGGCTGGACCGTCGTGAACCGCGTGAACGCCCTCCCCTGGCTCTACGACTCCGTGGGCGGCACCCTCGCCATTCCCCGCGGCGCGAGCAACGTGGACTCCCGCCTCATCATCCCCCTCGACCTGCGGGCCGCGGCGGATGACGTGCGCCTCCACGTGAAGGGTCCCTTCCGCTTCGACCAGCCTGTGCCCGGCTCCCCCATCAGCCAGGGCGGCGCCCGCATCGAGGTTTCCGCCGTGGCCCCCACCGGGGACCCCGAGCAGATCCCGTGGAAGGAACTGCTCCCCTACGGCACCATCAAGGGGGACACGGACAAGGATGGCCTCGACGACTACGGCCGCTGGCTTGTCACCGGGTACACGGCCTACGGTTCCGACCGCGAGCGCAACAGCGCTTTCGGTCCCGGCGGCTACGCCATCGGCGGCACGCGCGAGGTCACGGGCGAGGACGACGGCATCGTCTTCAACCTCACCGAGTTCCGCGGCCGCAAGGTCTGGATCGCGCTCCACGCCATCACCACCTCCCGCGCCTCCGATTTCGTGCACTGGGAAGTGAGCGGCCTCAAGGTGGTTTCCCGCATCCTCGACGCCGAGAACGTGGCCTTCCGCTTCCGCGCCCTCACGGACGCCAACAACGGCGCCTCCGGCTGGCGCGTGGACAACGTGACCCTCGCGGGCTTCAAGCGCGCCGAGAGCCTCAACGTCCTCTTCGAGGGCCTGCCCATCAACGGGCACTTGAGCAACGAGTCTTTCCGCCCCGTCATCGTGGTGGAGAACCGCGGCTCCCAGCCCGCGGTTGCCGTCGTGAACGTCGGCTTCGGCGTCGTGGGCGAGACCGACCGCGTCACCTTCACGGGCAGCGTCCCCGTTCCTGCCGAGAGCGTCGTGCGCGTCACGAGGCTCGACAACAAGGACGTGGTCTTCCGGGCCGAGCCCGGCACCCTCCGCGCGGGCAAGCAGTACGAGCTCGTCGGCACCGTCCGGGCAGCTCCCCGCTCGGGCGCCGTGGACACCTCGAGCTACAAGACTCGCGCCTCCACCGTGGAGACCCTCAACTCCCAGGCCATCGAGAATTTCTGGAACCGCACCGTCGCGCCTCCGGGCGGCGGCGGCACGAACAAGATGTGGCACCTTGCTCCCTCCGCGACGAACGGCCTCCACGAGGATCAGCTGAGCTACACGTGGACCCGCACCGCCTCCTCCACGAACCAGTTCTACCTGAAGTGGCAGGAGATGCGCAACCTGCCCCCCACCACGTCGGCGGGCGTGCGCCTCATGAACCTCGGGGCGCGCTTCCTCGACGCGAACGGCCAGGTGCTTGGCCAGGTGGAGCTCAACCCGCTCAGCGACGCCTACCTCCCCTGGGAGTCCTTCAACCGTCCCGTCACCCTTTCGCGCACGGTGAACCAGGAGAAGCTTACGCTCCAGTTCTACATCGTCACGGACGCGAGGGACGGCAAGCACCTCTCCCTCGACATGGGTTGGTTCCTCGACAACCTCGAGCTCCGCTACGTCCCCGCCACCCTCGGGTCCGAGCTCGAGTGGAACCAGAACCTGAACGGCTTCGCGAACGCCGCCGCCGCCACGGGCTGGAGCCGGCGCCACCTCGCGGACGGGCAGGAGGTACCCCTCGGCAGCGCCCCAAGCCGCTGGGACCTCGTGACGAAGGCTGTCGCAAACGGCTTCACCCTCGAGAACAACCGCCTTACCCTCACGGGTGGCAGCGAGCCCACGGACAGCCGCTTCACCTGGCGCGAGAACCTTGCGGGCTTCCCCAACCCGCTCCTCGTGCTCCGCCACGCCTACCGCGGCCCCATGTACGACGGCAACCCCGTGGGCGGCTTCCGCGTCGAGGTGACCACTGCCGACCCCAACACGGACATGAACGTCTTCGAGTCCTGGCAGGTGCTTCCGCCCCTCGGCCAGGCCCTTGGGGAGTGCAGTGAGCCCTTCACCACGCTGCCCCCGGGCATCTACGCGCCGCTTAGCCGCGCGCCCCCGCCCCCCGGCGCGGGCGAGCACGGCTGCGTCCTCGGCGGCACCCTCGGCACGGAGGAGACCCTCGGTGAGACCATCTTCGACCTGCGGTCCTTTGCCGACAAGACGGTATGGATCAGCCTCCACGGCTACCTCCCCCGCGGCACCACCGATGCCTTCTGGACCATCGAGAGCTCCGCGCTCCGGTACGAGCAGCCCCGCGCCACCATCGTGGGCCTGCGCGCGGTGAACGCCACCTACGACGCGCCCCTCGTGACGAAGGTGGAGGTCACCCCCGATGCCGTGAACGCCACGGACAAGACTCCCCTGAAGGTGCGCGCGACCATCAAGAACGACGGGTCCACCACGCGCCTCCTCACCGCCACCCTCCGCCTCGAGAACTTCAGCAACCGCGAGAACGAGGCGAAGCTCGTGGACTCCTTCAGCCACGTGCAGGCGGCCCTCGACCCCGGCGCGGACCGGCTCCTCGCCCCCGGCGAGCACGTGAACCTCACGTGGACGGTCCCCCGCAGCTGGCCCGTGGGCGTTTACGGCGCCACCGTGACGGCTGTCTTCCGCCTGGATCAGGGCGAGCGCAACTCGAGCCGCTCCGCGCGCTTCGACGAGCTTGCCCCCGGCGAGACGGCCTTCTACCGCTTCGGCCTCATCGCGAGCGCCCGCCAGCTCACCGGTGACGAACGCATCACCGCGGCTCCCTCCTTCTGGTGGGACGTGGACGGCTCCCAGAGCTGGCAGACGTGCGGCGGCTTCCCCGCGTGCTCCCCCGTGAACTCGGAGTACCGCACCTACCCCAAGGACTTCACGGACCCTGACCCCGACTTCCAGCGCTCCCTCTACCTCCACGCCACCCAGCAGAGCGTCGCGGGCACCTACAACGTGTCCACGAGCACCCTGCTGGACCTCCGCTCCATGGAGAGCGCCTACGTGAGCTTCGTGCACCGGTACTACTTCGGCGAGGCCCAGGAGATTCCCGCCGACCGCAACGAGTACCTGCAGAAGGTCACCCGCGGCCAGAGCGGCGGCTGGGTCGAGGCCTGTCTCACTCCCAGCATGATGGGCTTCAACGGCTGGACCTGCGGCCCCAACGTCTTCGTGAACGGCAAGCAGGTCGGCGGCTGGAAGAAGATTCAGCCCGTGGGTCTCGACGGGGCGGGTCGGCTCGTGAACGTGCCCTACCCCGGGCACGTGGTGAGCATCGGTGCCCAGCCCATGGACGAGTCTGCCGGCTCCCAGGGACGCGACAACGAGAACTACAACTTCCTCGCCGCAAGCAGCGAAAAGCACTACATCCCCGAGGCGGGCGCGAGCCGCATGATGTACGTGGCCGACGCCTACTCGGGCCAGAGCCCCGGCTACGCTCTCGACGGATCCAACCCCGACGGGTGGGTCCGCGAGGTGCTCAACCTCAGCGAGTTCGCCGGCCAGGAGACGCTTCTGCGCTTCCGCGCGGGCCTCGACGGGTCCCGCCGCGAGGTGGCCTGGGTCGTGGATGCCCTGTCCATCTCCCCAAGCATGCCCACCCTCACGCCGAGCCAGTCGCTCCTGCTTCCCGACGGCGTCCAGAAGGGCTTCCGCTTCACCCTCCGCAACGACGGGTCCGTGACGGACACCTTCGTGGTGACCGCGAACCGCACCGCGATTCCCGCCACGTGGGGCTTCAGCCTCCCCGGCGAGAACGGTGAGGAGGGCCGCGAAGTGAAGGGCCTGCCCACCCGCTACGTGACCCTCAGCCCCGGCGAGAGCACCGAGGTCGTCCTCGCGATGGACATCCCCATCGCGCGCGCCTTCGAGTCCGACCGCCGCGCGCTCCTTGCGGCTGCGAGCGTGGCCGAGCCCCTCAAGGGCACGGACGTGGACTTCACCCTCCGCTTCAAGCCCCGCATCTGGCCCGACCTCGCGGTGGAGGCCATCAAGCTCGGCACGGACACGCCCATGGCGGAGAACATTCTCCCCGTGAGCGTGCGCATCCGCAACAACGGCGACATCCCCGCCGAGGGCGTTGTCGTGCGGCTCGTGGACGTGTACCTGCCCGACCCGAGCGACCCCGACACCGCCATCACCGAAGTGGTCCCCGCCCTCGACACGGAGGGTGACGGAAGCTTCCGCCTCGGTCCCTTCGGCGCCGCCCGCGAGGTCACCTTCAACTGGCGGCCGCGCTTTGCCGGGGCCCACGCCCTCGTGGCCATCGTGGACCCCGACATGAAGGTCGTGGAATACACCGTTGCGAACAACATCCTCCGCAAGAACCTGAACGTCATTCCCTTCAAGGAGAGCGACCTCCGCGTCGACCTCCGCCTCGTGAAGGAGAACGGCGACCGGGTGGACGGCGAGGTCATCCAGGGCGAGACCGTGACCGCGCTCCTCGTCATCGAAAACCGCGGCTCCGCCGACGCCCAGGCGGTGCTTGCCTCCATCAGTGTCTCCGCGCCCGGTGGTTCCGTGTTCCCGCTCCTCCCCCGCGACCCCTTCCCCGTGGAAGGCGTCATCCCGGCGGGCGAGCGCAGGACCGTGCGCACCACGTGGCTCGCGGACGTCCCCGAGCGGTACACCGTGCTCGCGAGCGCTCTCGTTGGCGGCGGCACCATCCCCGAGCGGAAGGGTCCCCTCCCCTCGGGCACGGGCAACTACACGGACGACAATTACGTCGCCGTCCCCGTGCTCGTCCGCTCCACGGGTCTCAAGGCCTCCCTCGGTCAGGTGGAGGCGAAGCTCGCGCCCGGCCAGAACGTGCGCCTGCCCTTCACCCTCGTGAACGGCGGCAACGGCGACGACGCCATCCTGCTCGACGTGGAGGTTCCCGACGGGTTCAGCGCGCTCCCCCTCAGGGCGGGCGCCGGCATCCCCGAGGTGACCCTCGCCACCAAGGAGACCCTCCAGGGTGAGCTCTCCATCACGGCGCCCCCTGACGCCGTGGCGGGCGTGACCCCCGTGAAGCTCCTCGCGCGCTCCGAGCGCACCGGCGAGACCGTCACCCGCACGGCCACCATCGTGGTCTCCGAGAAGCACGGCCTCCGCGCCGAGGCCCGCCCCCTCGTGGGCGCCCCCGGCGACCTCGTGGCCGAGATCCAGCTGGAGAACCGCGGCAACGTCGAGGAGCGCCTCCGGGCGACCCCCGTCCGCGACGGCCTCGAGCGCGCCCGCGACCTCACCCCCCTCGCCGAGGGTGCTGGAGAGATTAAGCTCGCGCCCTACGGGTCCGGCCTCCTGAAGGTGCCCTTCAACGTGCCTCCCGGTGTGGCCGCCGGTCCCTACGACCTGCGCCTCCGGATCACGAACGCGGATGGCACCGTGGACCAGACCGTGACCGTCCGCGTGCGGCTTACCGACCGCGCCGCCGTGAGCCTGCGGCCCGACGTTGCCGGTGCCAACCTTGCCACCGGGGATACCCTTAAGACGGCCCTCGTGGTGTCCAACATCGGCAACCTGCAGGCCCGGGTCCGCGTCGTGGCCGAGGAAACCCCCGCGCTCCTCACGGTGGAGGTTCCCTTCGAAGCCCTTGATCTCGACGTGGGCAGCGCCACCCAGGTGCCCGTCCAGGTGACCGCGAGCCCCAACCTCGCCCCCGGCAGCTACGACGTGCTCCTTGCGGCCGTGGCTGAGAACGGCGAGGCCCTCGGGCAGTACCGGTGGACCTTCAAGATCACGGGAGTGGACTTCGTGCTGACGGAACTCGTTTACACGCCGCGCGCGGGCTTCACGCCCGGCACGGACCTCCGCCTCACGGTCACCGTGGAGAACCGCGGCGGCCTCCCGGCGAAGGCTGTCCCCGTGGCCTTCTACGTCGACGGGCACCTCGTGAACTACACCACGATCCCCACGATGCAGCCCTTCGAGAACACCACCGTGGACTTCCGGTGGACCGTGCTCGAAGGCGCCCACGTCCTCTGGGTGAGCGTGGACCCCCACCAGGCCCTCGCCGAATCTGACCGCGCGAACAACAACCGCGTGGTCGAGGTTGATGGCGGGAAGGCCGAGGAGGGCGTCTTCGGCGGATCCATGGTGCCCGGCGTTGGCCTCGTGCCCGCGCTTGCGGCCCTCGCGGTCCTCGCCGCGCTCGTCGGTGCCACTCGCCGTGGGAAGGAGGGGCGGAAGCCGTAATGGGTCGAGTCGGCGCCATCGCCCTCGCGGCCCTGTTGCTCGCCCCCACCCTCCTGGTGTTTGCCGAAACGGCCCCCGCCCAGGCCGCGCCTTCCGAGGCGCCCCGGTCCTGGGCGCGGTGGTGGAATCCGGCCTGGCACATGCGCATCCCCGTGACCGTGGTCCCGGAGGTGCTCGACCCCTTCAATGCCTCGGGAGGGACCATCAACTACTCCGCCCTCCAGCCCGGTCTCGTGGACTACCCCGTGCAGGTCACCCTCGACTTCACGCGCGCGGCCCTCGAGGCCGGGTGGCCCTCCGCCTCCGGCGCCATCGCGAGCTTCACCTTCGACCTCGACAGCATCCGCGTCGTGGAGTACGACCGCCTCGACGCGGCCGGGAAGCCCCTGAGTGAGATCGACATCGCCTACGATTTCGTGGCCGCCGACTTCAACAGCACCGTCCCCTTCAACGCCTCCACCAACGCGGTGGGCACGGTGACGTGGCTCGCGAAGGGCGTCACCAACGCGCCCCGCTTCTTCTTCGTGTACTTCGACGTCCTCGAGAACGGGGACAAGGAGCCCCGGGTGTTCACGCCCGCCGAGATGGCGCCCCTCCGCGCCCTCGGCTGGGTGGGTCGTGGTCACCACCTCACGGGCTACGCCCTCGAGCCCCTCGGTTCGCTCAGGAACGAGCTCATGATCGTTCCCATCTACACGAACACCACGGTGCAGGTGCTCATGTACAAGGCGCCGGGGTCCCCCGCCGAGGAGGACCCGGACTGCCGCCGCACCGTCATCAACATCACCTCCACCGGGCCCCAGACCTTCATGTGTCCCCTGTCGGGGCCCGCGGCCTTCCGCATCATCGCTTCGCGACCCGTGACGGCCACCCTGTACGCGCGCGGCACCACGACGAACAACCGGGAGCCCATGATGGTGCTCCCGCCCACCACGGGAGCTGGCCGCGGCACGAACTTCGCCTTCACCGCGAAGGCCGAGGGCCTCGGCTCGAACCCCATCCTCGTCCTCTCCCCCACGCCCGCCTGCCGCTCCTCCAGCGCAAGCATCACGGGCGGCCTCACCCTCACGGGGTCCCTGACGTACCCCACCCCCAAGGAGTTCTCCCTGGTCCCGGACCGCTTCTACGTGGTGGACACGGCCTGTCCCGTGACTGCCCATGTGCGGGGCGCAGGCATGGCCCACTTCCCTGCCGCCTCGGGCGCTCCCGTGGACACAGAGGGGCTTTTCAGCCTCAGTAGCCAGGCCCATGTGACGACAAGGGCCTCCGGTTCCCTCGACATCTTCGACGAGTCTGGCGGCTTCCTCGTGAAGGGCCAGACGCTCCCCGCGGAGGGCAACCGCTTCGTTTACGAGGCGGCGCCCAAGCTTCGTACGCTCCTCGCGAAGGCCACGGCGCCCGTGAGCTTTGTGGGCGGCGAGCCTGCCCACCGGTACGTCGTCGCCATGGGTGGCAGCTTCGCCCGCGCCTTTGACGTGAGCATTCCCACGGGCGCCCGCGGCGTCATTGTTCCCTCCTTCGACAACACGGCCCTCGTGAAGACCCAGTTCACGGCCCAGGGCGAGAAGCGCACCACGGACCGCCTGAGCCTCGACGGCTACCGCGACGGGCGCGACTTCCTGCCTCCGGGGAACTACCGCCTCGACGCGGACCGCCCCGTCTCCGTGTTCATCGTCTCGGACGGCTTTGCTTCCACCGCCCACGGGTATGGCCTGCCGGCCTCCCTCCTTCCCATGGCCTCAACCGTGGGCGCCCTCGAGTTCTGGGGTCCTGCTGTGAGCATCCGCCCCGAGGACGCCTTCATCTTCGTGAAGCCGGGCGACCCCGCCATCTTCCGCTTCGGTATCGTGAACACGGGCCGCTCCATCACCGGTGGGCCCACCACCGACAACGTGACCCTCGAGCGCGCCTTCCTCGTGCCGGGCCTCGACCAGAACTGGGAGGCTCTCCTCAGCGAGACGGCCGTCCGCGGTCTCCGAACGGGCGAGCAGACGAACCTCACGCTTGAGGTGAATCCGCTGAAGCCCCCGAAGACCGGGGACCTCGTGGAGCTCCGCATCACTGCCCGCTCCCAGGCGAACCCGCGCCTCTCCACGTCCTACGTGGCAAGCGCGAAGGTCATCATCCTGTTCCAGTTCAACATGGCCTTCGCCGACGGCAAGGCCGAGGCCCGGCAGGAGGTCAAGAACGGCACGAACGCGACGTACCGCATCGACTTCCTGAACACGGGCACGGGCAACGACTCCGTCACCCTCGAGTTCGTGGCGCCGCGCTTTGCCCGCGACCAGGGGTGGACCTGGAACCTCTTCCAGGGATACGTGGACGCCTCCTCGCCCGGCAAGGTGGTGCGCCGCCTCGACCTTCCCCTCGGAATCCCCCGCAACCTCACCCTCATTGTGGGCGCTCCGGCAGGCGCTGCCCTCCCGCTCGAGCTCAAAGTGGTGGCCCGCAGCACCAACAACAGCCTCGCCGAGCGCTCCGTGGTCGCGCGCGCGGCCGTGGACGTGAACGTCGACATCGCGCTCGAGACGGAGGATGCCGAGCGCGGCGTCCTCCCCGGCGGCTTCACCCTGTTCCCCATCACGGTGCGCAACGAGGGCGTGAGCGCCACCGTGAACGTGCGCCTCGACGGCGGCGCCCCCGGCTTCAATGCCACCATCGAGATCCCCCAGGGCGAGGGCCGCCAGCCCTTCCGCGGCCCCGAGGCCAACTTCCAGCTCTTCGGCGCGGGAAGCCAGGGCAACCTCAGCAACCGCACCATCTTCCTCAACGTGACGGCGGCCCCCGGCATGCTCGCGGGCGAGCGCGGCGGCTTCCGCGTCCGCGCGAGCGCGAACGCGGGAGGCGAAGCCAACGCCGAACGCGACCTCCCTCTCACGGCCTTCGTGGCCCTCACCCACGACCTCGAGGCCCTCCTCGACCGCCGCGCCCTCCTCCCCGGCGAGACCGTCACGCTTCCCCTGCGCGTCGTGAACCGCGGCAACGGCGAGGAGTCTTTCCGGCTCGCGCGCCTCGAAGCCCCGCCCGGGTGGATCGTGGACGTGGCTCCCGAGGACCTCACCCTCGGCCGCGCCCGCGAGGACACCGTCCCCATCACCATTACCGTGCCCCCGGGCGATGCGCCCGGCGCCGTCCGCTTGAGCCTCCTCGCCCGTTTCGTGGACGGGGAAGCCCGCGCCGTGCCCCTCGAGGTGAGCGTCCTCGAGCGCCGCGACGTCACCGTGACCGCGAACCTCACGGGCGTGGACCTCTCGGCCGGCGCCACCACCGTCATCGCGGTCAAGCTCGAGAACCGCGGCAACCGCCTCCAGTCCCTCGGCCTTGAAGCCGAGGGCGCCCCCGGGTGGGCCGTGACGGCGCCCACGGAGGCCATCGTGCTCGGCCCCAACGAGGCCACCACGGTGCCCGTGCGCGTGCAGGCGCCCCGTGATGCCACCCCCGGCACCTACCCGCTCTCCATCCGGTCGGGCACGGGCGAGCCCCTCCTCAACGTCACCCTCCGCTTGGGTAGCGTCGACCTCCGGGTCGTCCGGGTCGACACGCCCGAGGACCTCCCGGCGGGGACCCCCGTCACCTTCGGGGTGCACGTGCGCAACGAGGGCGACGTGACCGCCCGCGCCGTCACCGTGGCCCTCTTCGTGGACGGCAAGCGCGTGAGCGAAGGCCGCCTCGAGGTGATCCCCGGCAACGACACCCGCATCCTCCCCATCCCGTGGACGGTCACGGAGGGCGCGGGGGACCTCCGCTTCGTGGTGGACCCCGACGGCCTCTTCGTGGACCGCGCGGCCGATAACAACGAGCAGATCGTGGCAGCCAAGAAGGGAAGCGGCTTCGGTGTCCCGGGCGCGGGAATCGGAACCGTTATTGCAGCCCTTGCGGTTTGCGCCGTCGCGCTCGCTGCCCGGAGGCGCACCCCGTGAATGCCGCGGCCGTCAGCCGATTCCTTCTCGCCCGCCGCCGCCCCCTCTTCGCGCTCCTTCTCGCCCTCGCGGTGAGCGCTCTCGCCCTCACCACCTACACCTTCGTGGGCACCGAGTTCACGGCCGCCCGCGAGGTGCCCCTCGGCACGAACACGAGCACCGGTTTCGAGAAGGTGGACTTCGACCAGGACGGCATCCCCGACATCGAGGAGAGCGTCCGCGCCGGCACGGACGTCCTCAACAACGACACCGACGGAGACGGCATGCTCGACGGGTGGGAGGCCCGCTACCGGGCAACGGACCCCCTCACGGGCCGCCTCCTCGTGAACCCCCTCATCGCGGACGCCCAGAACGATCCCGACCGCGACAACCTCACGAACCTCCAGGAGTTCCGCGCGAACACGGACCCCACCCGCGCCGACACGGACGGCGACGGCATGCCCGACGCCTTCGAGGTGCGCTTCGGCCTCGACCCCCTCAAGGGCGGCGACGAGGAGGGCGACCTTGACGGCGACGGCCTCTCGAACCTCGAGGAGTCCCGCCTCTTCACGGACCCGAAGAGCACCGACACCGACGGCGACGGCCTCACGGACCCCGAGGAGCTCGCGGGCCGCGGCCGCATCGGCGAGCGCACCTTCACCTTCACCCCCACGGACCCCACGCGGG
>Ga0247718_1000275_pt1 | contig 13847 bp, 9 predicted proteins | sample 21E_DmetaG_FD_189045 | JGI IMG/M metagenome (GOLD analysis project Ga0247718, IMG submission 189045) | Soil microbial communities from hillslope of Landscape Evolution Observatory, University of Arizona, Oracle, AZ, United States - 2-1-E_D | ecosystem: Engineered > Artificial ecosystem > Mesocosm...
GTGCTGCGGCGGTGATTGGCACGGTTAACGAGTTCGATCTTTGCGTGCCGGGCAAATTTTTTAGTCATATCGGCGGCAACTTTCTTCCGAGCGGCAAAATCCTGATAGAGGCGGATCTCCTTCGGCAGATGAAAGCGGTAAAAGTTGCGGAGAACGTGTTCGAGAGCCTCGTCGGCGGACGTGCCTGCCGAAAAGGCGAACACCTTTCTCCCGAGCATGCGCCGGTTGCGCTGCGTTACGAGATGGACGTACAGGCCGGCCGGAGCCGGCTCGACCGCGTAAGTATCAATCACCTCTCCGTCCATCCAGACATGCATGCGCGGCTTTTGCAGATAGTCGTGGACCGATTGAAGGATGTCGCGGAGTTCGCCGGCGGTCTCGAAATCGAGTCTTTCGACAGCGGCCGCGATTTGGCGTTCTAGTTCGGCGCGAAGCTCCTCCTGACGATTGGCGAGAAAGAGCCGAACCAGCCCGACGCGCCTTTCATAAGCCTCGGGGTCGCACAAACTCGCAACGCACGGCGCAATACACCGGCGGCGATAGAACTGCGTGCACGGGACATTGAATGATCCGTCGATTGGAATGTCGCAGCTTCTCAAGCGGAATGTGCGATTGAGAAAGTCGATCAGCACGCGCACCGCCGTGCGCGTCAGAAACGCGCCGAAATACTCTGCCCCGTCTTCCTCGATCCGCCGCGTCGCGAGAATACGCGGGAAATCTTCGGCAGTGATCTTTAGATGAGGATACAGCTCGACACTCTCGCTGGTCGCGGACGTCTGTGCTGCGCGGTCATTTTTCATCCGGAGTTGGTGCGGGCGCGTTTTGGTACGAATCGAGCATCTGATGAATCGTTTCGAGTGAGTCGGCCTGCTCGATCGTCTTGTCGTCTCGCCAGCGCAGGATCCTAGGAAAGCGGACGGCAACGCCGGACTTATGCCGGGTCGATCTCTGAATCGCCTCGAATCCCAGCTCAAAAACGAGTCGCGGCGTGACCGACCGAACGGGGCCGAAAGTCTCGATCGTGTTCTCGCGGACGAAGCGATCAACTTTGCGGATCTCCTGATCCGTCAGACCCGAATATGCTTTGGCAAAGGGTACAAGCTCCTTCCCTTTCCAGACGGCGAAGGTGTAATCGGTGAAAAGATTCGACCGTTTGCCCGAGCCCTTCTGTGCGTAGATCAGCACGGCGTCGATCGTGAAAGGATCAATCTTCCACTTCCACCAATCGCCGCGATGACGACCGACGCGGTACGGCGAGTCGAGACGTTTGAGCATGAAGCCCTCGACGCCGAGCTCGCGGCTTCTGTCCCGCTGCGCGGCAAGCTGTTGCCAATCGGCGGCCGGCACCGATTCTGTCGGACGCAACACAGCTTGCACTTCTGGCGGCAGACTCATGAGAAGCTCTTCGAGCAAATTCCGGCGGGTGCGAAAGTCCATCGGGCGAATGTCACGGCCCTCGAACTCGAGCAGGTCGTAACACTGCAGGATCACTGGAACTTCGGATAGGATTTTCGAAGACAGATTCTTTCTCCCGATCCGCCGCTGCAATTCGGTAAACGGCAGGACGCGGTCGCCGAGCCACGGCAGCACTTCGCCGTCGAGCACTGTGCCGTCGGGCAGCGAGCGCGCGGCTTCGGCGATCTCGGGAAAGCGCTCGGTGATCAGATCCTCGCCGCGCGACCACATAAAGACTTCGCCCCGGCGCCTGATGACTTGCGCGCGGATGCCGTCCCACTTCCACTCGGCCTGCCATTCGGTAATGTCGCCGAGTTCGCCGGGTTCGAAATCGACCTGGTGCGCGAGGTGAAACGGGTACGGCCGGGCGATCGGCGTCTCGTCGATGTCGAGGTGCGCGTTTGTCAGCGAGGTAAAGAATTCCGGTGTCGGCTCCCATTCACCCATCGCGCGGTGAGCGAGAACATCCACCGGCAGTTCACTCACGTGCGCAAGAGCCCGCAGCACGAGCTGCTGCGAGACGCCGACACGGAACGCGCCGGAGATGAGCTTGTTGTAAACGAGCCGCTGCGAATAGTTCATCCGCGACCAGGCGTCGGTGACGGCTTCTCGCTGCGTCGCTTCGTCGCTTCCACGGAGCGGCAGCAGTTGCTGCTCGACCAGGATGTGCAGCGGCGTCTCGTCCTCGGTGGCGTTGTTCGGGAGCAGAAGTGCGATCGCCTCGGAGCCGTCGCCGACCGTGTCGCGGCATTCGTCGTAGAGCCACTCGGGAATGCCCGATTCCTCAAGCGCCCATTGACGCAAGAATTTCGAAGGCACGATCTGCCGCGGCTTCCTCCCAGACAAAAAGTAAAACGCCCACGCCGCGTCGGCCGGGTCGGCGCGCTCGAAGTAATACCGCATCGCCTCGACCTTCTCGTTGGTCTTGTTGGTCTGGTCGAGTTCGACGTAGAGGTCGGTAAACAGCTTCATACAGGATCAGACAAACTCCCCTCCTGGATAGGAGGGGTGCCGCGTCTTCGCGGCGGGGTGGTGGAACGCGGCTCGACAATCCGGCCGCTCGCGGCACGGATGAAACCGGCAATTAACATAGCCTCTGTCTTAAAGCCGACCTGATTCTGACAGAACAACCACCCCGGCCTTCGGCCACCCCTCCTGGCCAGGAGGGGAGTTGTTTTTGTCTCAACCTTACTTCTCGCTTTCTTCATCTAGTAGATCTTCACCCGCCGCGTCATCACCGACGAACTGCGTTTTTAGCGGCACGGCGTTGATGCCGATCTCGTTCAAGTAACGGACGAGCTCGATAATAAACCCGTGCGTGACGTAAACCGTCTCGGCCTCGCTCGCTTTGATGGCGGTCAAAAGTTCGGGCCAGTCGGCGTGGTCCGATAGCACGAATCCGCGGTCGACCGCCCGCTGCCTCCGAGCTCCGCGGACCATCATCCAGCCGGAAGCGAAGCCCGTCGAATGCGATCCAAATCGGCGCAGCCATGTCGAGCCTTGGGCCGACGGCGGAGCGATGATCAGTGAGCCGGTGAAGTCCTTACGGTTCGTCACGCTGCCTGCGTACTCAGTCGGCGGCAGATCAACGCTAGCCTCACGATAAACTTGCGTCAGACGCTCGACCGAGCCGTGCGTGTAGATCCGTCCGAGTGAGCGGTCGATGCCGGACATCACGCGCTGCGATTTGCCGAGCGAATAGGCGAACAGCACCGAAGCCTTTTCGCGCTCGATGTTTCGTCGCCACCATTCGTTGATGTCCTCGAAGATTTGCTCAGTCGGCGTCCAGCGATAGATCGGCAGCGCGAACGTCGCCTCGGTCACAAAGTGATGACACTTCACCGGCTCGAACGCCGCGCACGTCGGGTCGGGCGTCAATTTGTAGTCGCCCGAGATGACCCAGACCTCACCCTTGTGTTCGACACGCACCTGGGCCGACCCGAGGATGTGCCCGGCCGGATGGAAAGACACCTTAACACCGTTGATGTCGCGCACCTCGCCGTAGCGCTGCGTTGTGATATTTGCGCCGTGATCGAGACGAATCCTGAAGAGCGTTTTCCCTTCTTCCGCAACGAGGTTCGAGCCGTGGCCCTGGTAGGCGTGGTCGGCGTGGGCGTGGGTGATGACGGCACGCTTGACCGGCCGCCAAGGGTCGATGTAAAAATCGCCCCGCTCACAATAGAGCCCGCGCTCGGTGAGCGTTATCAACCCGCTTTTCTTCACGGAGTTATTTTACATAATCGCGAGAGGTCAGTGGGCGCGGTCAGGAACGCGGCGGGCGGACATAATCTGGCGCATGCGATCTCGAGGCAATCGGCGGCATCTACTCGCGTTTTGCTTTGGCCGTGCCGTTGAATGTGAGGATCGGGGTTTTGCCTTTGAAAAGCACCAGCGTATTCGCTCTGATCTCGAATCTGTCAGCTTCGTCCAAAGCCTCAAAGAAGCGCTGCTCGACGTTTGTCTTATCCTCCACACACGCCCGCAGCGTCATTATCCCGCGCGAGATGGTGATCGTGTCGCCCGAGACTTTATAGCTAGCCGAAAACACATTGCAACTCGAATTGCCGCCCGCGTTCGACTCGGCGGGATCAAAAACGATGAATGGCTGTTGTTCGAGTTTTGGGACAAGTTTTCCGCGAATAGAAGTGAGGAGCCACTTTCGATCACCAAGCCCAAATTCATCGCGTACATGACCCGCGTTTTCAACACCGGAAAATCGCAACACTTCTCGACGGCCAGAATAAATGAGAAGCCGTTCGCCGGTGATCTGGTACGTCGATGCTTTGGCAAGCGCCGCCGAAAGTCTGCTTTCGAGCTGCATCACGCGGCCGCGACACATTTTCCTCGTCCCGATCGCTGAGAACTTGATCGAACGGCTGCCGATCGCAACGGAACCGAAAATCCTGTTGCACCCGCTATCACCCGAAAAGCCGCGGCCATCGGGTTCAAACTCGATACTTGCCGTTGATTGCCCAACGCTCTTTCCCTCGATAGCTTCAAGCCTCCAGATCCGGCCCGACAGAGTGATGACTGCGCATGGGCCGAAGCTGCCAGAAGACCCACGAAAGTGATCACCGAAATAACTGTTACTACCTTCTTGTTCATAAGACCTACGTTTTGATGTCGAAAACTGGCTTCCCGGATTGGGCCGAGATCCCGACATCCATAGAACGTCATCGGGCGAATCTCTTGCGAAGGAAGCTTTCGCCGAACTAGTTTGGCCCAAAAGACGAGCTCTTGATCGGGAAAACTGAGTTATAATTGTCGGCGAGATCGGAAGGCAAATGTTACAACTGGTCGTATGGTTTCGGCATCAACCTTCCGTAAGCAGGCAGGTTGCCGGGACACTGCTCTCCCCTAACAGCAGTCAGATCATCTAGTTATGTTGAGCAAGAATTTCGCCAGCCGTGCAATAGGGGCACTACTCATTGCCGCGACGCTTTCGTTTTCGGCCTTGGCCGACACGATCAGGTTAAAGGATGGCAGTCTGATCAAGGGGAAAATCGTTAGTTTCCGGAATGGCAGGTTCGTCGTGTTGATCGGCGATGGGGCCCGCCGCCGCGAGCTGTGGTTCGATGCCTCTGAGATCGAATCTATCCAGTTCGATGCCGAACCGCAGGCCGGTGTTTCGCGGATGCCAGATTCGGGCCGGGGCCAGCCGTCCACAACTTCCGACACCGCCACATCTCGCAACTATAAGGTTGTGATGACGGACAGCACCCGTGAAGCGGAGAATCGAAGACCCAATAACGGCAGCCCGTTGAAGACCACCGCGTCCGTCCCTCCCAAGTCGCCCACATCAACGCCAGCAGCAAAAAGCGATAATCGGACGCCCTCGTCGCTAGCCAGGCCGCTAAGCATAACCGCGAGGGTCCTGGCTGACAATACGGCGAACGGCTGGACAAACACTGGATGGATCGTCAGAAAGGGCCAGCGGATAAGGGTGTCCGCGTCGGGCTCGGTATCGCTCGGCCAGGGCCGGACCGCGACGCCCGCGGGGCTAGCCGATGTCGAGGACCGGCAGAAACTTATGGGCGGAGTTCCGACCGGAGCGTTGATCGCCGTGATCGGCGACGACAACAATGATTTCATCTATATCGGCGCTGAGCGTGAATTCACTGCGGCTCGCGACGGTGCACTGTATCTTGGGGTCAACGAGGGGGAATTGAACGATAATTCCGGGGCGTACGACGTGAAAATCGAGATCGTTCCGCAATAAGCACAAGCGCCAACTATTTCGGAGCCGGAAGTATCTAACCTTGAAAAACTGCCATTGCTGGACGAAATTTATGCGACAAATGCGATCTTACCTTCTTACGCTCGCCGCGCTTGCGGCCATTCTCCTGAGTTTTGCTTCACCTTCGGTAACGCTCGCACAGTCGCGGCCGCAAAAGCCTGATACAAACCGCGGCGAAGGCAAGCGGAACCAACGTCCGGCACCAAAGACCGAAGAGCAGCTCAAAAAAGAAGAAGAAGAGCGCAAACGGCTGGAAGAAGAGAAAAACGCCATCGTAGAAGATACCGTTGAGCGTATTGAGTCGAATATCGTCAACGTCGACGCGGTCGTTTACAACAAGAAGACCGGCCAGATCGTCACGGGACTCAAAAAGGAAAACTTCGCGATATTCGAGGAAGGCACCAAGCAAACGATTTCTAATTTCGCGACACCGGAAGCGCCGATAACGGTCACGCTCGTCGTCGAGTACAGCAAGTGGACCGAGGTGTTCGGTCGCGCCGCCGGCGGATACTTTGAGCCGGGGACATATGAAGTGATCCGCCCGGTCGCACAGTTCCTTTCCGGATTCATCAAGGCACCGAACGATTACGCCTCGGTGATCGCTTTCGATATGCGTCCCACGCCGATCACCGACTTTACCAATGATCCCGGAAGGCTTCGAGCGACGGTCGATCTGCTTCTCAGAAATCGGCCGGCATTCCGCGAGAATAATCTTTTCGACGCGATAAAGTTCGCGCTGGTCGGCGGCAGGGCCGATTCGGTCGTGCTGGAGGGCTCGAAGGAGCGGACCGCGATGTACGGCGGGATGGTGGATGTCAAAGCCAAGCGGCGGGCGATACTGCTGGTCGCCTCCGGGATAGACACGTTCAGCAAGATCAATCTTGGCGAGGCAAGAAAAGTAATTCAGGAATCGGGCGTGCCGATCTACATCATCAGCACCGGGAATTTGTTCTTCAAGCGTTACGAGCACTACCTCGACGCCACTGACTCGATCACGGGTGCTCCGGGCCGGCTTACATTTTTGCAGGCACGCAATCAGCTGCAGACCTTTGCTAAAGAGTCGGGCGGGCAGCTTTTCGAAATGACCTTCGAGAGCGAGATCCCGGCGTATCTGAATTCGATCAATGCCCTTCTTCGTAACCAGTACAGTCTCGCCTACGATCTTCAAGGACAGCACGTCCCGGGCAAACGATACAAGATTGAGGTTAAGGTGGATGTCGACGGCGACGGCACATTCGACGAAAAACAGTTCGTCGTGCAGCACCGTCTCTTTTACACGCCCGCGGGTCAGAACGCGAAAAAATCAGACAAGTAGTTCGAAATAGCTTGTGACCGCCGGGCCGGCAGAGGCATCAAAAGAAAGGCTCGAAAAGTGACGAAGCGGCAGTTCGCTTAATACAGCGATTGCCGCTTCGTTCTCGTGTCTGATAGGCTTCTTGCTTGATTTACATGAACAGAGCGATCGTAGACAGCTATAAAAAGAAACTGGCGGGTGAGGAGGGCCACGTCGTTAAGCACGGCGCCTCGCTTCGTGTCGCGCTGTGCTACCCGAACACGTACGCGATCGGGATGGCTAACCTCGGTCTGCACACGATGTACGAGCTGTTCAACAAGATCCCGGGCGTTTCGTGCGAAAGGGTTTTCCTGCCCGACGATGCCGAGCTGAAGGAATACGAAAAATCGCGGACGCCGCTCCTGTCGCTCGAGACCCAGTCGCCCGTGCGCGACTTCGATGTCGTCGCGTTCTCGATCTCGTTCGAGACCGACTACCTGAACATGGCGAGGATGCTGCAGATGTCGGGCATCCCCGTCTGGTCGAAGGACCGCAACCACTTTCACCCGCTCGTCGTAATGGGCGGTGCCGCATCGTTCCTGAATCCGGAGCCGATCGCCGATTTCACCGACGTGATCGCAGTCGGCGAGGGCGAGATCTTGGCTTACCAGTTGATCGACGCGATCGTTGAGAATGAGACGAAGGATGACATCCTGCTCAGTCTCGCTCGAATTGGACGCGGCTTTTACGTGCCGTCGCTCTACGACGTCGTCTACAACGACGACGGAACGGTGTTCGATTACATCCCTGAGCAGGAGGGCGTACCGCGCCGCGTCGGTCGCGCGCTCGCGTCCGTCAACCCGAAAGAAGGTACGCTTCGGCGTGCGCTGAAAAGGGGTGAGACCGAGCTCGCCGATTTTCTCGTAAATCAGGACATCTTCTGCCCCTCGACGGCCGTATGGGCGCCAGAAGCCGAGATGGGCGACAGGCTCCTGGTCGAGATCTCTCGCGGCTGCTCGCAGGGTTGCCGGTTCTGCTGGGCGGGCTACAATTATTACCCGCCGCGCGTGGTGCCGGCCAAGGACATTTTGGCCAAGGCCCGCGAGTGGCGCGAAAAGACGAACAAGATCGGCCTCGTCTCGACGGCCGTCTGTGATCATCCTGAGATCTCGACGATCCTTCGCGAGTTGCGGGCGATGGATTATCGCATATCGGTTTCAAGCCTCCGGTTAGATCAGATCTCCGAGGAGCTGCTCGACGCGCTCGTCGAGTCAAAGGACCAGCAGATCGCCGTCGCGCCTGAAACCGGTTCTGACCGGCTCCGGCGGGTCATCAACAAGAATCTGACCAACGACGAAATCGTCGACATCTGCGGTGCGGTTTTCGACCGGGGCATGCTCACGGTCAAGCTTTATATGATGGTCGGGCTTCCGACCGAGACGCAGGAAGATCTGGACGAGATGTTTGTCCTCGTCGAGAGAATCAAGGATCGCATGCTGGAGGCGGGCAAGAAGTTCGGACGCGCGGGGAAGATCATCCCGTCGCTGAACGGATTTGTGCCGAAACCGAACACGCCGCTGCAATGGGAACCGATCTGTAACGAAAAGGAACTTAAAAAGCGAGTCAAATACGTATGTAAAGGGCTGTCTCGAATCCCGAACGTCGAGGTCCGATTCATGTCGGCCCGCATCGCGCATGAGCAGGCGTTATTCTCGTCGGGTGACAGGAGGGTGGCGGAGGTGATCGATCGTGCGGCCGCTCTGGGCGGCGACATCGATCGAGCTTTGCGCGAGACACGTGTTGACGCTGCGTTTCACACTTCCAGGCGGCGTGGGTATGACGAGTTTCTTCCGTGGTCGATCGTCGATACGGGACTGTCGTTTGAATTCCTGAAGACCGAGCATGAAAAGGCTTTGGAATCGCTCTCGAGTCTTCCCTGCCCTGCGGTCGAGAAATGCACAACCTGCGGCGTGTGCCCATCGACCTGGCTGGCAGATGCTCCCGAAGGTCTGATTCAGATTCAACCGCTTAGGGTCAGACAAGCACTGGCGACGGTCGCCTGATCTAATATCATTGATCATGCGCAGCAAAGCCCGCCCATTCTAAGAAACGGCGGGCTTTGCTGCATCTGAAGATCCTCCCTAATTCTCTTTCAACAAAAAACCCGTGGGTGTGGCCGTGTGGTCAAATTGGTACTGGTAGCTGTAAAGTCCGAACGGCAGTATTCCTACTGTTTTGGTATACGAGGCGTGAGCCTGGAGTTTGTTCCCAGCCTGTTTTACGTCAATCACCGCATCGGCCGGAAGGTCATAATCTGAAGCGGCCTTCTGCAGCCTTGCCTTGAGATTCTCAACGGGATTAGCCCGCGGAACAGCGAACGCATTCACGACGGCGGCCTGCATCTCCTGTTTGAAGCTCTCCCCGTTGTACGCGACCGGCACATAATTCAACCCTGCGTTTCCGGCGAGCACGAGCACGAGCAGCACGAACATGAACTTCACACCCGCCCCGCCATATTCGCTACGTCTAATGTCAACTGCATTTTTCATGGCAAATTGGTTCCTGATTTCTCGCGGAATGATCGGAAAATCGTCGACTAGTTTTGGAGAATCGATTTGACCGCGTGCGTGATCGCGGATTTCGGAATCTCGTTCGAAGGGATTATGATCGGCTTTCCGATGGCCTCGAGCAAAATCCACTGGACCGCTCCGTTTACGGATTTTTTATCGAATGCGATCGCGTCGACGATTTCTTTTGGTTTGATATTCGGGAGTCGCGGGAGTTTACCGATACGATGCAAAACATCGTTCAACGATTCTAATTCATCTACGGGTAGGATTTCAAGGTTTTTGGACAGCTCGACCGCCGCCCGCAGACCGTATCCGACGGCCTCGCCGTGCCGCAATCGGCGAAAATTCGTCGTCTTTTCCAGAGCATGCCCGACCGTATGACCGAGGTTGAGGATCTTCCGGGAGCGGCGATCAGAACGCCCAACGCCTTCTTTCGCATCGCCGCGAACGACCGATGCCTTAAAACTGATCTGATCGGCAATCAGACCGACGAGCTCCTTCGAGAAATGCGTCTGACCGTTTTGACGGTTGAAATCAGCGACCTCGTGCCTGCTCAGAAACTGGGAAGTTCGCTCAAACAGCTTGCCGCCGGAAAGCATCGCATGTTTCACCGCCTCACATAGCCCGGCCGTAATTTCACGGGCGTCAAGGGTCGCGAGAACCGCCGTGTCGACGAGGACTCCGGACGGATCATGAAAAGCTCCAACCAGATTCTTGCCGAAAGCCGTATTCACACCCGTCTTTCCGCCGACCGACGAATCGATCATCGCGAGCAAGGTGGTCGGGATCTGAAGAAACGGTATTCCCCGAAGGTAAACGGCCGAGGCGAACCCCGCCAAATCGCCAACCACTCCACCGCCGAGGGCCACGACCAGATCACTTCTAGTCAAACCGAGCCGGCTCGCGGCCGAAAGAAGCTCTTCGGCAGAACGGAGGCTCTTATACCGTTCGCCATCCTTCATCAGCCACAGCTCAGTTTTGAACCCTGCCTTCGAGAAACCAACCCGAACTCGCTCGCCGTATAGAGCCCATACCTTCGGGTTGGATACGATCATTACCCGCCCTCCCGCCGACGGCAAGCACTCGCGGGCCCATTCGCCGACGCCATGGAGCTGTGAGTCTGCAACGCGAACCTTGTAACTGCTGGCCGCGGAACGGGCCGATACTGTGATCGATCTTTCGGGCATAACTAAAAGGCAGAGACCGAAGCGGGACGCGTACGTCACCTGACTGCCGGTTTCTGCCCAATACTGCGGTCGAGATGTGCAGGCGAAGCAGCGTGAGAGTGCGCCGCACCTGCCGATTTGCGACAACCGTCCTCACCCCGGTTGCCGCGAGAGACGGAGCTCAAAGCATCACGTCTCGATGCAGGTAATATACTCGCAACGAACCAGGATGACAAGCTGCTGCGATGCCCAGATTCTTGGCTTGCCCGTTTGAATCGCGCCTTGTGGAAATGCTTGGTGGTGGCGTGTGCGACAGGAGCGCCTTTTACCCTAAAGAGGCTTCGATCACGGAAGCGAGGCGATGGGCCTGTTCATTGATTACTTGCTGGTCCGGTCCTTCGATCATTACCCTGGCAAGGTTCTCAGTTCCCGAATAGCGAAGGAGCAGGCGGCCCGTGCCGTCAAGTTCGCTCTCGACCTGACGTGCTGCATCGGCGATTTCAGACACGCTCTCAAAAGACCGTTTCTCACGAACCCTGACGTTCACCAGTATCTGTGGATAGCGCTCAAACCCGCGCCTCAGTTCGGACAGACTGCTTCCGCTCCTTCCCAAGACATCGAGGATAAGAAGGGTCGTCATTATACCGTCGCCGACCAGGCCCTCCTCCGGCACGATTATGTGCCCGGACTGCTCGCCACCGATCGAAGCTCCGCTGCGAATAAGTTCGTCCAACACATATTTGTCCCCGACAGCGGTTCGCGTCAGCGCGATTCCCAGCGAGCGAAACGCGAGTTCGAGACCGATATTGCTCATTACGGTCGCTACGACCGTATTGTTAGTCAGCCTATCCCGCTCGTGAAGGTCACGGCCCAGGATCCAGAGAGTCGCGTCCCCATCGACGACCTCACCTTTCTCGTCGACGAAAAGGGCCCTGTCCGCGTCACCATCGTACGCCGCCCCGAAAGCCGCCTGATGGGAAATGACGGCATCCTGTAGACCTTCGAGGTGAAGCGAGCCGCAGTTATGGTTGATATTCTGCCCCGTGGGCCGGTCATTTATGGCGACGACGTCAGCCCCGAGCTCGGAAAAGAGTTCCGGGGCAAACCCGCACGCGGCCCCGTTCGCGCAGTCGACTACGATGCGAAGCCCGTCGAGCGACAAGCCACTAAACTTGTTGGAGAAGTGGGCGAGATAAGCCCGACCAAAGTCGGCCGTTCTGGGCGATTCGATATTGCAGGGAGCACTGTGGGCGGGAGCGACGAGGTTAGCCGCGATGTCTTGCTCGATAAGGCGCTCGTCCGCTTCTTCGAGCTTGCGCCCGTCGGCCAGAAATACCTTGATCCCGTTATCCTGAAACGGATTGTGCGAGGCACTGACGACAATACCAGCGTCGAATCCGAACTGACGCGTTAAAAATGCAATCCCCGGGGTCGTAAAAACTCCCGCAGATTCGCATTCCCCACCTTTCGCCGCCACGCCGCTGTGAATTGCCTTCTCGATCCGCGATCCCGATTCGCGAGTGTCGCGGCCGGTGACGAATCGCGGCGAACGCCCGAGTCGTGCCTTGAAGCGACGGGTCAGCGACGCGCCGATCACCTGTAGGGTGGCCTCGTCTAGCGGAAATTCGCCCGCCACACCGCGTATCCCGTCCGTACCAAAAAGTCTCTGCATATCGACCGACGCCAGATCGGCAAATGCTTAGTTTTACAAAGGGCGGTTCGAACTTCAAACTGTATCAACCACTAATTACTTTTGTTATTTCGATTATGAAATCAAAAGCGTTTGACAACCGATTTTGAAATAAGAGAATCTTACGGATGCAATTTCGGGCCGCTTCCACCCGTCGGCCGACTCCTGAGCAGTACAATCCGAAACGCAGATATGAAAATTCGCCTTGCCGTTATTGTCGCAGTTTCTCTTTGTCTTGGCGGGTCCGCTCTCGCACAGACACCGACGGTCGAGTCCACACAGGGACGCTCAAGGGTGGTGATCGTCACCGATAAGTCGCCGAGCAAGCCGACCACCAGTTCGACAAAGCCGATCATCGAAGATTTGCCGGCTGGAACTGCGCCTCAACGGCACGAGACATTTAACGAGGCGGCTGCCGGGCAACCGCTCAGTGCCCAGACGCCCGCGCCTATTCAACCGCTGATCAATCCATCGGCCGTGCCCAACGTCGAGATGAATTTCGTCCAGATCAAAGGCAAGCTTGCCGAGGCCAAACGCATTCTGCAGTCGCGGCCCGCTTTGACCGCCTCCGCAGATTCGCCGGTGCAGTACAACTGGGTCAAGATCGCATTCCTCGACCCAAAAACCGAGCAGATCGATTTTGTGACGGTGCCGAAAACAGGCTTTCTCAAGACCGGGCAGGTCAATTTTGGGATCTCAGAGAGTGGCAAGACCATCACCCAGCGAACGATCAGGGCAAATGGCGTCAACACGCCGATACAGATCTTCAACACTCTGGGCGAACCGCAGCTTCCGTTGATGGTCCAGTATCCCGTCGAGCGCGGCGGCAGATATTACGAGACGGCGTATTATATGTCGACTCATCCGGGCCTCGTCGTTCCGGAAGTCATTAACGCCGGCAAGCTCTACGTGCACAACGTTATTGAGATCGCGCGTGAGCGGCTGAAAAGTAATGGCATCACGGTTTCACCAAAGATCGCTGATATCGCGGAGCGGCTCGCAACCGTTGAGCACGTGGACCACCTGCGATTCCGGACCGAGCCTCATCAGAATATCTACAACGACATCTTCACGCTCTATGCATTGAACGAGGGTCAGACCTACAGGTACTCGGTGAGCTCCGCCGGTGCCGGCGGGATGGTGCAGATGATCCCGTCCACTTACGCGATGGTACGATCGTGGCATCCGAATGTCGGACTGATGCCCGACTTCGTCGAGGGGATGCGCAATCACATCAACGCGGCCCAGGCGATGTTGCTTTACATGAACAGAACCTGGAACGATCTGATTGCGAGCCCGACTATCGCCGGAGCACTCGCGTCGGGGATTGCGACGCCCGAGCAGTTAATGGCCGCCGGCTACAATTCGAACCCGGCGAAGCTTCCCGGTTACATAAATCGCGGCGGAGCAAACTGGACCAGCCTGATTCCACGCGAGACGCAAATCTACCTGCAGA
>Ga0247718_1000276_pt1 | contig 13806 bp, 9 predicted proteins | sample 21E_DmetaG_FD_189045 | JGI IMG/M metagenome (GOLD analysis project Ga0247718, IMG submission 189045) | Soil microbial communities from hillslope of Landscape Evolution Observatory, University of Arizona, Oracle, AZ, United States - 2-1-E_D | ecosystem: Engineered > Artificial ecosystem > Mesocosm...
GCGCGATGTTCCGCGCGAGCGGGTCCCCCTCGAGGAGGTTGGCGAGGTGGGTGGTGAGGGCCGTGATGCTGTGGATGCGCGGCTCCTCCGTGCGGGGGGTGACCGGCACGGGCGCGGGGCCGCCGACGTCGAGGGAGCTCTGTCCACGATCCACCCGCACCCGGCGCATGCCCCCCGCCACGCCGAGGGCGGGATAAGAGCGTTTCCCTAACGTCGCCGAAAGGGTTACTGGAGGATGAACTGGAACAGGGTGGGATAGCGCCGCGAGATATCGCCCGCGAGGGCCATGGCGAGCCAGAGCTTTCCGTCCCGCACCACGCGGCCCGGGGGGATCAGGTTGTGGTGGCTGAGGGCTTCCACGGCCATCATGTCGGCCACGTACACCGAGTTGTCCGCTTCCTTGTCGGCGTAGAAGAAGATGGGGACCTTCAGGAGGTGGCGGGTGAGGAGGGGGAGCGGCTCCCCGAAGGTGCGGAGGGCCGCGGGGTCGAAGAGGTAGGGGTCGGCGCCGCGGGTCTCGGCCTGGGGGCGTTCCTCCGCGAGGACGTCGCCGAGGTGGCGCTGCTGGCGGACGATGCTCTGCTGGAGCTTGCCCATTTCGATGGCGAACCAGCGGTCCATCGCGTCCATGCGGTGGGTCGAGCCCGCCCTTCGCCATAAGGCTTCCGCGGACCCCTGTTTCCTGTGAACCCATTGATCAAAAATGGTAAGGCGGTTTCACGAAACGCCAGGCCATGGTAGAGATTAACAAGCAACCCTTATGCTACGGCATGGCAGTCTCAGCCATGAGAGGGTTCAGGGGAGGAACAGTCACGTTGAAGGAGTTGACCTTCGCTCTGGCAGGTGGAGAACCTGTCAGTCCCGCCATCGCATGCCTCTTGACACGGCCGCCGCTCACGGGGCGCGTTGAAGCCCTCCGATGGTCAGGCGACTCCGTTTGGCTGCTGATGCACGCCACGGGCCCAGCCGAGGACCTCGAGGACCTCAAGGCCCTCGTCCAGGCGCCCCCGCTCGGCGCCGTGGAAGAATCGCACATCGTCGAGGAGGACGCTCATGGCCTGCTCTTCTTCACGAGCTGGCGCCGCCCCCGGGATGCCGCCGAGGGCGTGAGCCTCGAGCACCTCCTCCTCGACGTGGTCGGCCCCGAAGCTGTCCCGACCATGTCCATCCGGGACGGCTGGATGGAGTACCGCGTCGTCTCCCGCGACGGCGCCAAGCTTCTCGACTTCTATCAGATGGTCCAGCAGGCCCTCGGCCCCCGCCACCCCGTGCGCCTCCACCGCGTGGGCGAGATGCGGGGCAAGCTCACGGCGGCTCCCGCGGGCGAAGCGCCCGCCCTCAAGACCGAGGACCAGCAGCTTCTGCGGGAGGCCCTTGTCAGAGGCTACTATGACAACCCGAAGAAGTGCGGCCTGCGCGAACTCGGCGATGCCCTCGGCGTGAGCAAGTCTGCTATCGCCCGGAAGCTCCGCACCCTGGAGCGCCGCGCCCTTGAAACCTTCGCGACCGCTCAGGCACCCCGCAGCCCCTTTAGCGGCAAGTAAGCCCTGCAACCACCCGGTTGCAGGGGTTCCTCATTTTGTTCGGTGGGACAGGTTGCACGACAAGACTATCCCCACCCGTCGTGTTATGGCGCTCCCCGGCACCCTTTCTCATGAGAGGTCGTGTCGGGCCGGTGAGAGACATGAAACTCGCTTTCAGCATCGCTATCGCCACGCTCTTCGTGCTGGCGCCCGCCGCTTCGGCCAACCTCGTTGACGTGGCCATCACGGCCCCCGCCGCCCCCGGTGCCTACATCGTCGGCTTCCACGAGATGCCCGACCTCACAGTGGGCGACTCCTACAACGGCGCGGAGATCACCTCCACGACCCCCGACCTCCGCTTCATCACCGTGAACGTTGAGAACTTCGCGACCTTCCAGGCCGCGAGCCTCCTCGACGAGAACGTCCGCTACATCGAGACGGACGTCTCCGACCACAAGCTCCACTTCGTCCCCAACGACTACTACTGGAGCCACTCCTCCAACTGGGCCTTCAACAAGATTGGCGCCCCCACCGCCTGGGACAAGACCCTCGGCACGACCGCCGTCAAGAACGGCCACGTCGACTCCGGCCTCAACAAGGGCCACGAGGAGTACGCCGGCCAGTCCCGCGTCCTTGGCGGCTGGGACTTCTACTCCGGCGACAACAACCCCGACGACGGCCGCGGCTGCTCCTGGCACGGTACCCACACCACCGGCTCCGCCGCCGCCACGATCAACAACGGCAAGGGCTTCCCCGGCATGGCCCAGATGCAGATCCTCCCCGTGAAGATCTTCGGCGGCGGCGGCTGCCTTGCGGCCTCCGTCACCAACCTCGCCAACGCCCTCAAGTATGTCGGCGACCAGGGCGCCCACGTCTCCAGCAACAGCTGGGGTGGCGGCTCCTACAGCACCGCCATCAACGACGCCATCATCTACTCCTTCAACAAGGGCGTCATCTTCGTCGCCGCCGCCGGCAACTCCGACTGCACGAACTGCATCGGCAACCCCTGGAAGCCCGTCGCTGACAAGGTCATCATCGTGACCGCCACCGACGTCAACGACAACGGCGCCTCCTTCAACTCCGAAGGCCCCGAGGTCGACATCAGCGCCCCCGGCGTCGACATCGGCCAGTCCACGAGCGGCACCAACGGGTACCACATCATGTCCGGCACCTCCATGGCCACGCCCCACGTGACGGGTCTCGTCGGTCTCATCAAGACCCTCAACCCCTCCTACGGCTACAGCCAGATCGACAACCGCATCAAGAGCACCGCGGTTGACCTCGGCCCCGCCGGCCACGACAGCACCTTCGGCTACGGCCGGATCAACGCCGCTGCGGCGGTCTACTAAGAGACCGACGCGAGGCGTTGAGAGGACGAAAGGGCCAATGGCCCGTTCCGCGCAGCGGATTCGTCCGTATCAACGCCGCTGCGGCGGTCTACTAAGAGACCGACGCGAGGCGTTGAGAGGACGAAAGGGCCAATGGCCCGTTCCGCGCAGCGGATTCGTCCGTATCAACGCCGCTGCGGCGGTCTACTAAGAGACCGACGCGAGGCGTTGAGAGGACGAACTGTCCAACAAGCAGGTTCGTCCGTATCAACGCCGCTGCGGCGGTCTACTAAGAGACCGACGCGAGGCGTTGAGAGGACGAACTGTCCAACAAGCAGGTTCGTCCGTATCAACGCCGCTGCGGCGGTCTACTAAGACTGAAGCCCCACTGACCGGGGCGAACGCTCCTGCGGGCGCCCCGGGTTCCTCTTTTTCAATCTGTTCGCTTCAGCGGGAGCTTCCCCCGTTGAGCCTTCCTGCGACGTGGGACAGGTTACGCAGCAACCTCTTCTCCTGTTGTGATGTTCATGCCCTACCCGCCGCCAGGCTGAGATGCGCGTGCGGGAAGGTGAGAGTAATGAAACTCGTCCTGACCACCGCTGTCGCGGTCCTGTTCCTGCTTGCTCCCGTCGCTACGGCCGACCTCGTTGAGGTCACGGCCACCACCTCCAAGACGGAGTACATCATCGGCTTCTTCGAGACACCAGCCTACACCGTTGGAGACCTCTACTACGGCGACCGCGTCGTGGCGGTGGACACCGACCTGAACTTTATCGTTGTCGAAACCCTCGCGCCTGCCCTCCTTGAGGCCCGCGCCGAGCTCGACGGCGCGGTGCGCTACATCGAGTGGAACAACCCCAACTACGCCGTCATCAACTACGTTCCCAACGACCCCCGCTACACCGACTCCAGCCACTACGGCCCGAAGATCATCGGCGCCGAAACCGCCTGGGACAAGACCCTCGGCACCACCGCCATCAAGGTCGGCGTCCTTGACACCGGCATCAACCGCAACCACGAGGACTTCGTGGGCGGCCGCGTCCTCCAGGGCTACGACTTCTACAACGGTGACAACGATCCCAACGACCAGGGCGGCTGGTGCAGCTACCACGGCAGCCACACGGCGGGCACCATCGGGGCCACCACCGGCAACGCGAAGGGCATGGCCGGCATGGCCCAGGTCCAGATCCTTCCCGTGAAGGCCTTCGGCGGCGGCCTCTGCGGTGGCAGCACCACGGCCCTCGTGAACGGCCTCAAGTACATCGCCGACCAGGGCAGCCACGTGAGCAGCAACTCCTGGGGCAGCAGTTCCGCGAGCACCGCTCTCAACGACGCCCTCACCTACGCCCACAACAAGGGCACCATCCACGTCGCCGCCGCCGGCAACTCCGGCAGCTGCACCAACTGCGTGAGCTACCCCTGGAAGAGCAAGCCTGCCATCACGATCGTGGTTTCCGCCACTGACAGCAAGGACGCCTTCGCCTCCTTCAGCAGCGAGGGCCCCGAGGTCGATGTCGCCGCGCCCGGTGTCAGCACCCTCTCCGTGGACGGCGGCACCACCACCGGCTACAAGACGATGAGCGGCACCTCCATGGCGTGCCCCCACGTCGCCGGTGTGGCCGCCCTCATCAAGACGTTGAACCCCAGCATGAGCTTCAGCAGCCTTGAGGGCCGCCTCCAGTCCACCGCCAAGGACCTCGGTGCCTCCGGCAAGGATGACAAGTTCGGCTACGGGCGGGTCAACGCCGCTGCGGCGGTCTACTAAGGGACCGACGCGAGGCGTTGAGAGGACGAAAGGGCCAACGGCCCGTTCCGCGCAGCGGATTCGTCCCCTCTCTTCCGGGCGGCCGCTCGGCCCGCTCCGCGGGGCGTGTGCCTTGGGCGGCTGTTCTTCCTTTTAGTTCCGTTCTAGTTCCTGTTCCAATCTTTGCTTGGGTTCTGAGGGTTTGTCGACTGCGAGGCGGTGGGTCGCATCGGGCGGCCAAGCCTTTCGATGTCGCTTCGCCGAAGGATCCGCTTGTCGGGAAGCGATCCGACAAAATAATGCCAATTTTTTGACAATCGAGTTGACCAGTTTAAAGATTAGCGATTGAACATAAAGCCGAAGTGGGACAGTTTGCACCGAACGTTCATTACCTCGCCTTGCGCTGGCATGGCAACCGCCCCTGGGCCTCGCGCCTTCCGGCGGAAGGTGAGAGAAAATGAAACTTGTCCTGAGCGCGGCCATCGTGGCCTTGTTCCTGATCGCCCCCGTGGCCTCCGCCAACCTCGTCCCCGTCGGAGAGGTCACGCAGACGAGCCGCTACCTCGTCGGCTTCTTCGAGACACCCGCCTACGCCGTGGGCGACTCCTACCTCGGCGACGCGGTCGTCGCCGTCGACACGGACCTCAACTTCATCGTCGTCGAGACCTCCGCTCCCGCCCTCCTCGCCGCGAAAGTCCAGCTCGACGCCGCCGTGCGCTACTTCGAGCCCGACGCGAGCGACCACCAGCTCCAGCTCACCCCCAACGACCCCAAGTGGACCGATGCGGGCCACTACGGCGCCAAGATCATCGGCGCCCCCATCGCCTGGGACAAGACCCTCGGCACCTCCGCCGTGAAGGTCGTCATCGTCGACTCCGGCATTCGCGCCACCCACGAGGATATCGCGGGCCGCATCCTCGCCCAGTACGACTTCTACAACAACGACGGCACCGCCGACGACTCCAACTACTGCAGCTACCACGGCTCCCACACCGCCGGCACCTCCCTCGCCACCACCAACAACGGCAAGGGCATGGCCGGCATCGCCCAGTCCGGCGTGATGATCGCGAAGATCTTCCAGGGCAAGAGCCCCAGCCCCATGGGCGGCTGCGCGACCACCACCACCGCCATCGTGAACGCCCTCAAGTGGGGCGGCGACCAGGGCGCGGCCGTCTCCAGCAACTCCTGGGGCGGCGGCAGCTTCTCCACTGCCATCAACGACGCCATCACCTACACCGTGAACAAGGGCACGACCATCGTCGCCGCCGCCGGCAACTCCGGCAGCTGCACCAACTGCGTGGGTGAACCCTGGAAGAGCGCCACGGCCCCCGTCATCGTGGTGAGCTGCACCACCGCCACGGACGCGTTCTGCAGCTTCAGCAGCCAGGGCCCCCAGGTGGACGTCGCGGCCCCCGGCCAGGACATCCTCTCCATCAACGGCGGCGGCGACACGAGCTACAAGCTCATGAGCGGCACCTCCATGAGCACGCCCCACGTCTCCGGCGTGGCCGCCCTCGTGAAGACGCTGAACCCCGGCTTCGGCCCCACCGACATCGAGGCCCGCCTCAAGGGCACCGCGAAGAACCTCGGCATGATCAGCGACCGCCAGGGCGCGGGCCGCCTCGACGCTGCCGCGGCTGTCTACTAAGGCCCCATCCGATAACCTGAGCCGGCGGCGGACGCCGCCGGCCCCTTCTTTTTCCGATGCCGATACCTTCATCAGCGCGTGCTCTAGTCTGGGGATGATACCTCATGGCTGCCCGCCTGGTTTCCGTCGTCGCGCTCGCTCTCCTTCTGGCCGCAAGCCCTGCCCTCGCGGCCCCCGAACGGGTGGGTGTGCACGAGGTGGAACTGAGAGGCCACCTCGTCGTCACCGACGGGGCCTACGCCCTTCAGGACATCGCGCCCGCCGAAGCCGCGGTCAGCGTGGCGGGCGATGCCGCGGGGGGCGCCGTGTCGCTCCAGTTCGCGCTTCCCGCCGACTCGAAGCTGCATGCGGTCCGCATCACCACGGCGCCTGACGCCTTCGGACCGGTCCTGCGCCCTGGCCAGATTGTGGTGGACATCAACGACCGGTTCGGTGTCGCGGTGAAGGCCGCGGACCTTGCGGAGATCGGCGAGGGCCTCGGCCCCTTCTACAACGTCACCCCCGCAGCCGGGGGCTTCCTGTTCCAGTTCCTCATCCTCGGGGAGGGGAACACGACGCTGAACCTCACCCGCGACGTGACGGCAGCGCGGCTTGCCCGCGACCCCCGGGTCGAGAACATCACGCCCGGGGAGCTGATGCTGTACACGGAGACGAACGAGTTCGCCTTCGTCTCCCTCGAGCTCGTGAGCGGCGCCCACCACCAGGAGCACCGCACCTCGGTTCCCGCGATCTATCAGACGTTCCCGGTGCAGGGCCTCCGCGCAAACAGCAGTTATCACTACTGGCTGAACGGCACGGACGTGGCGGGCAACACGGCGCCCCTCGGGCAAGGGGAATTCCGCACGCTTCCGGAGCCGGTGCGGCCCGCACCCGCCGTTCTTTCGATTTCTCCGGGCCGCGGCGCAGTCCTCACGACCGCCCCGAGCGAGATTGTGGTGGAGTTCGAGTCGCCGCTCGCCCCCGTCATGCTCGACCGCGTCCGCCTCTTCGTGGACAAGCGGGAGGTGGAACGCGAGCACTTCGAGGTCAACGAGACGCACCTCCGGTACGTTCCCGCCACGCCCCTCGGCCCCGGCCCCCACTCGGTGTCGGTGGAGCTCGAGAACATGCTGCAGGGGAAGACGACGGAACGCTGGACCTTCACGGTGGAGGGGAAGGGCACGCCCGGCCCCTCGGTGCTCGTGATCCTGGGCCTCCTCGGCATCGTCGGCGTGCTCCTGCGCCGGCGCTGAGGGTGCCGGAACAGCGTTTGGACGAATGTCGTATTAGAGCCACACTCCCCCTTCAGGCCGCCCATGTCCGAGCCGCACGGCCGGACCGGGAGGTTTGAGTGTGAAAGTCCTCGTTGCCGCTATCGCGGTTCTCCTGTCGCTGCCGCCCCTTGCTGCCTCCGTCTCGCCGCCTCTTGACGAGAGCGTGCCGCCCCTCGCCGTCTACGTGGTGGGCTTCCACGCCCTCCCCGAGGACGCTCGGGAAGGCAGCGCCTACGGTGGCGGCCACGTGACCCGGATCGATGAGGCGCTCCGGTTTGCCGTGGTCGAGACGGCGAACCCCGGCGTTCTCGAGGCAACGGCGGCGCTCGACGAGCGCGTGCGCTACCACTTCCTCGACTCCCTCGAGGCCTTCAGCGTGACCTTCACGCCCAACGACGCCCGCTGGAATGACGCCGGGATGTACGGCGCGCGCCACGTGAACGCCCCCACGGCTTGGGACACCACCCTCGGAACGACGAGCGTGGTGGTGGCCGTCCTCGACACGGGGATCCGTCGCACCCACGAGGACTTCGTGGGCGGCCGCGTTCTCCAGGGCTACGACTTCGTGAACTCGGACACGAACCCGAATGACGACTGCGGCCACGGCACCCACGTGGCGGGCACCATCGGCGCGACAACGAACAACGCGAAGGGCATCGCGGGCCTCGCGCAGGTGAACATCCTCCCCGTGAAGGTGCTCGGCCCGGTGGGCGGCCTCATCAATGTGCAGTGCTCCGGCAGCCACAACCAGATCGCCTCCGGCATCCGCTACGCGGCCGACCAGGGCGCCGCCGTCATCAGCATGAGCCTCGGCGGCACCTCCGGGTCCACTGCCCTCCAGGACGCCGTCACCTACGCGACGAACAAGGGCAGCCTCGTGATCGCGGCCACCGGCAACGATGGCCCCTGCACGAACTGCGTGAACTACCCCGCGAAGTATGCCGACGCCGTGGCCGTCGCGTGCACGGACGAGAACAAGAACCAGTGCAGCTTCTCCTCCGACGGGCCCGAGACCGACCTCAGCGGCCCCGGCAACAACATCCTCTCCACCTACACGAGCTCCGACACGAGCTACACCACGCTCTCCGGCACCTCCATGAGCACGCCCCACGTCTCCGGCGTGGCCGCCCTCGTGAAGAGCGCGAACCCCTCTATCAGCCGAGCGGACCTCCGTACCCGCCTCCAGTCCACGGCCCAGGACCGCGGCGCGGCAGGTTGGGACGAGCAGTTCGGATGGGGCCTCGTGGACGCGGCCGCCGCCCTCGCCGGCAGCACTCCGCCGCCCCCCAACGCGGCGCCCACCGCGAGCTTCACGGCGACCGTGAGCGGCCTCACGGTGAGCGTGAACGGCGGGGGGAGCAGCGACTCCGACGGCACCCTCGTGTCCTACTCGTGGAACTGGGGCGATGGCACGGCGGCCGGTTCCGGCGTCACGGCGAGCCACACCTACGCCGCGGCGGGCACCTACACGGTGACGCTCACGGTGACGGATGATGACGGGGCCACGGGCACGACGTCGAAGTCCGTGACGGTGTCCTCGACCTCCGACCCCGACCCGGGGACGCCCACGCTCTCGAACGGGGCCACCACCTCTGCGACGAGCGGCGCGACGGGCACCTGGCAGTACTACAAGATCAGCGTGCCGAGCGGGAAGAGCAAGCTCGACGTGGTGATCGACGGCCCGAGCTGCGGTCTCCTCGGGTGCAGCGCGGACCTCGACCTGTACGTGAAGCGCGCGGCGAAGCCCACGGCCTCCTCCTATGATTGCCGCCCCTACCAGAGCGGGTCAGATGAGACGTGCAGCTTCACGAACCCCGCCGCCGACTGGTGGTACATCGGCGTCTACGTGTACTCCGGCAGCAGCGTGGCCTACACCGTGAAAGCCACCTATTCCTGAGGCCCCGAAAGCGGGCACGCTCCTGTGCCCGCTTTCGGTTCCTTTTCAATTTTGACGGTTGTCCCCCTGGCGGGAACTGTCTCTCGCAACGCCCTTTACTCCCCCACGCCGTGGAGGGGTGCCGCCCTCTCGCGGCACAGGGAGTGAGAGAGAATGAAACAACTGGTTGTGTACGCTATCGCCATCGCGCTCTTTGCGCCCGCCGCCCTCGCGGCGACCCCCACCGCCTCCGTGACGCTGCCCACGGTGACGACGGCGCCGCTTGACTACCTGGTGAGCTTCTACGACATGCCCCGCGGCCTCGGCGAGGGTGACGAGTACCAGGGCGGCCGCATCGTCCGCACCGACACGGTGCTCCACTTCGCCGTCATCCGCACGGACGTTCCCACCCTCTTCGAGGCCCGCCTCGTGGCGGACGACAACGTGCGCCACTTCATCATCGACGACCCCGAGGCCTTCCGCATCACCTTCACCCCCAACGACCCCAGGTGGGGCGACCAGTACGGCCCCAAGAACATCGGGGCGCCCACCGCTTGGGACACCACCCTCGGCACAACGAGCGTGAAGGTGTGCATCGTGGACACCGGCGTCCGCTACACCCACGAGGACATCGCCGGCTCCCGCTGGCTCGGCGGCTACGACTTCATCAACAACGACAACAATCCCATGGACGACAACGGTCACGGCACCCACGTGGCCACCACCGCGGTCGGTACGACCAACAACGCGAAGGGCATCGCCGGCATCGCCCAAGCGAGCATCTACGGCGTGAAGGTGCTCTCCGCCTCCGGGTCGGGCTCCTACTCCGCCATCGCCTCCGGCATCCGCTGGTGCGCCGACCAGGGCAGCCACATCATCTCGATGTCCCTCGGCGGCTCCTCCACCACGACGGAGCTCACGGACGCTGTGAACTACGCCGCCTCCAAGGGTTCCCTCCAGATTGCGGCCGCGGGCAACTCCGGCCCCTGCTCGAACTGCGTGGGCTACCCCGCCAAGTACGCGGAAGTGATGGCGGTCACCTGCACGACCTCCACCCGGGCCCAGTGCGGCTTCAGCAGCGACGGCCCCGAGTCCGACATCGCGGCTCCGGGCAACAGCATCGTGGCCGGCTGGCACACGAGCGACACCGCCTACAACACCATCTCCGGCACCTCCATGAGCACGCCCCACGTCTCCGGCGTGGCCGCCCTCGTGAAGGCCGTGAACGCGGGCTTCACGAAGGAGGACATCCGCAACCGCCTCCAGTCCACCGCCCGCGACCTCGGCGCCGCAGGCTGGGACCAAGAGTTCGGCCACGGCGAGGTGGATGCGGCGAAGGCCGTTGGGAGCGGTACCACCAACCCCGCCTGCAGCGACGGCGTGGACAACGACGGGGACGGCAAGACGGACTACCCCAACGACCCCGGCTGCAGCAGCTCCTCCGACACGGACGAGTACGACGCGCCCGCGAGCGAGGCCCGCGTCTACTTCGAGGACATGGAGGACGGCGCCCAGGGCTGGACCAAATCTAGCTCGACGGACCTGTGGCACACGACGAGCGCTTGCCAGACCGCCTACAGCGGCACCCGCACCCTCGCCTGGACCCAGGACAGCACCTGCAACTACAACACGGGTGCCCGCGTGACGAACTGGGCCCAGTCCGGGGCCATCAGCCTCTCCGGCAAGACCCAGGCGACCCTCAAGCTCGCTCACATCTTCCAGATTGAGCAGTACACGGGCGGCGCCTACGACATCCTCCGCATCCAGGTGTCCAAGGATGCCTCCACCTGGACGACGCTCCAGCAGTGGGACAGCCGCAACACCAACCCCACGGCCTGGGCAGCCCTGAGCTACGACATCGATGGGTACACGGGCGGCAACCTTTACGTGCGCCTGTGGACGGACACTGTGGACAGCACCGCGAACAACTACAAAGGCTGGTTCGTGGACAACATTGAGGTGACGGCGGCCTAACCAGAGCCTTGGGCCGGGGACCGGGCGTCATGCCCGGTCCCGACACTTTTTCACTGTTCCTTTTTGGCCAGCGGGACCTGTCTCACCGAAAAATTATCCCCCGGACTCCGGTTGATGGGTGCGCGGGATGACGTCCCGCTCGGTGAGAGCATGAACACCAAGGCAATCTTCAGCATTTTCGCGATCGCGCTCCTCGTGCCTCCGGCGGCTGCCGTGGGCGACCTCGTGGTTCCTGACGTCGAGGCCCTCCTCGAGGGCGCCCCCCGCACGACAGGCGTCGTCGTGGGCTTCCACGTCTTCCCCGAGGAGGCCCGCACGGGCACCTATGCCGGCTACCGCGTCGTCGAATACGACGATGTCCTCAACTGGGCCGCCCTCGACGCCACGAGCGTCGAAGTGGCTCGGGCCACCCTCGTGGGCGACGAGAACGTCCGCTACGTCGAGGACAACGCCGCCACCCACAAGGCCTTCTACACCCCTAACGACCCCTTCTGGGGAACCTCTGACTACCAGTGGGGCGCCAAGCAGATCTACGCCCACATCGCCTGGGACAAGACCCGCGGCAGCACCGGCGTGAAGCTCTGCGTCACCGACACGGGCATCCACGCCTCCCACGAGGAGTTCTACGGCTACACCCGCATCCTCCGCGGGTACGACTTCGTGTACGAGGACACGACCCCCAACGACCCCAACGGCCACGGCACCCACGTCATCGGCATCGCCTCCGCCCAGATGAACAACGCGAAGGGCATGGCCGGCACCTCCCAGACCACCCTCCTCCCCGTTCGCGTTCTCGACGGCGCCGGCAGCGGCACCCCCACGGACATCGCCCAGGGTGTCCGCTACTGCGCTGACCAGGGCAGCCACATCATCTCGATGTCCCTCGGTGGCGGCGCGAGCACCACCATCCAGGACGCCATCGTGTACGCCCAGAACAAGGGTCTCCTCGTCATTGCCGCAACCGGCAATGACGGCTGCTACTGCACGAGCTACCCCGCGGGCTATTCCGGGGTCCTTGGTGTGGGCGCTACCGACAAGTCCAACGCTCGCGCCTCCTTCAGCAACTACGGCCCCGCAGTGGACATCGTGGCCCCTGGCGTGAGCATCGTCTCCGCCTACAAGCCCCTCAGCAACTGCACGAACAACTGCTACGTCTACCTTGACGGCACCTCCATGGCCACGCCCTTTGTGAGCGGTGTGGCTGCCCTCGTGAAGTCCTACAACTCGGGCCTCACGGCGAGCCAGCTCTCTGGCCGCCTCACGAGCACCGCGCAGGACCTCGGCAGCTCCGGCCGTGATGACTACTACGGCTACGGCCTTGTCCGCGCGGACCGCGCCGTCTACTAAGGCGAAGCCTTTGTGGACGCCGGCCCGCGCGGATAGGACGGGCTGAGGTCCGTCCGTGTCCGCGCGGACCGCGCGGCGTACTGAGGCGAAGCCGAAGTACCCCCGAGGTCTGCGCGGATAGGACGAGCCGCAGTTCGTCCGTGTCCGCGCGGACCGCGCGGTGTACTGAGGCGAAGCCGAAGTACCCCCGAGGTCTGCGCGGATAGGACGAGCCGCAGTTCGTCCGTGTCCGCGCGGACCGCGCGGTGTACGAAGCCATCCCCTCCGCCCCGGGTCCTCCGGGGCGGCCTCCTTTTGTCTATTGTTCTAGAAAGGCCGCTACGCGTTCAGCCGTCCCGTAGGCTTCGGCGATGAGGCCGTTCACGGCGACGGACCGGTAGCCTGCCCCCGTGAGGAAGAGCCCGGGATGGGTGGCCTCCACCCTTGCAGCGGCGTCGAGGAGCGCCCCGTGCCCGACCTCGATCTGGGGGATGCCGTTGGCGTGCCGCACCACCTTCGTAAAGACGGGGTCGCCCTCGATAATCCCGAGCCCGCGGAGGTCCGCGAGGGCTTTGGTGACGAGCTCGCCGTCGGGGAGGCTTGCGCGCTCGGCATCCCGGACGCCGCCCACGAGGCACCGGAGGAGCACGTGGCCGGAAGGAGCCCGCTCGGGGAAGAGATTGGACTCTGCGACGGCGCCCAGCAGGAAACGGCCCTCGGACCGGGGGGCAAGGTAACCGAAGCCGATGTCGCGCCGCACCTGCGCGGCCGGGAAACCGAGGGCGACGACCGTGATCCGGGCGAGGCGCTGCGGCGGGAAGGGCGCGTCCAGGAGGCGGCCCGCCTCCGCGGGGGACAGGGCGAGAACCACGCTGCGGGCCTCCAGGTCCCCCTCGCTCGTCTTGATGAGGTGCCCGCCCCCGAGCCGGGGAAGAACAGCCGTGACGCGAGTGTTCAACGTGGGCTGCACCTTCGCGGAGAGGGCCTCGGGAAGGCTCCCCATGCCGCGGCGGAAGCCTTGGAGGCGGGCGGGCCCGTCGGGACCGCGGGGAGCGGCGCGGAGCCCCTTGAGGAGCGACCCGTGCTCCTGCTCGAGCTTGCGGAGGAAGGGAAAAGCGTGGTCCACGCTGAGAG
>Ga0247718_1000278_pt1 | contig 13786 bp, 12 predicted proteins | sample 21E_DmetaG_FD_189045 | JGI IMG/M metagenome (GOLD analysis project Ga0247718, IMG submission 189045) | Soil microbial communities from hillslope of Landscape Evolution Observatory, University of Arizona, Oracle, AZ, United States - 2-1-E_D | ecosystem: Engineered > Artificial ecosystem >...
CGATCCTGCTCACGTGGGCGGCGGCGGCGGGGCTCTGCGCCAGTGTGTTCGTGACCTGCTACGGCATCTACGCCGCGGCCGCTCGGCGGCGCGACCACGCTCGCCAACCCCAGGGTCCGGTCCCGCCGGCAGTCGCCGTCGACGACGATGTGCTGGGCCGCGAGGTGGCGCGAGGGATCGCCGCTCTGGAAGCGTGGCTGGCGCAGCGAGCACCCCCCGCCACGGGGACCGACACCAAAGACGGACAAGCGTGAGTCCTTGTGCACGTGCTGTCGGAGGCGACCTCCGATCCGGCGTCAGGGAACTGCGACGCACGCGACATCAGCATTCGCGCAGCTCGTCGGCCGCCGCGTGGAGGGCGTCCGCCGCCTCACGCTCGAGCGTCGGGAGCGAGCGGGCCGCAGCGGCGGCGTGCCGCGCTCGGTCAGCCAGGAGCCGGTCCGACGCCGCCGCAGCGCCGAGCTCGGACCAGGCCTGCGCGCACCGGTCGTAGGCGCCACCCGCGGCCCGGCTGGCCGCGCTGCCGGTGCGTGCGGCGACGTCATGGCAGCAGGCCGCCTGCAGGCGTCGGAACAGCCCGCCGCCGGTGCCGGCCTTCTCGACGAACACCGGCAGCGCGCGCAGCGCCGACTCCAGCGTCGCCTCATCCAACACGTCCGCCCACGTCGCGACGTCGTCGGCCAGCGCCTGCACGCCGGACAGCCCGGTGTCGCTGATCGAGCCCGCCGGCAGCAGCGACCGGTCGACCAGCTCCGCGCCACCCGTCCGCATGCTCGCTGCCGAGGCGGCGAAGGCGTCCGCGGCCACGGCAGCGAGGTCCGGCAGCTGCTTCGGCCAGGCCGTGGCGAAGGTGGCGTGCCGGGTCGGCTCGGGAAACGCCTTGGAGCTGCGGGCTCTTGCCAGCGCGTCGTAGGGCACCCGTTGCACGTCCTCGCGGTCGTTGTCGACCACGTAGGCGACCTGCTCGTCGTCGTCGTAGCCGATCACGACGATGTCGTGCCGGCTCATCTGCAGCCGCACCCTCAGGTAGGGCAGCTCGGCGATGTCGGCCCACACCATCACCGGCCGTCCGGCGTCGAGCTCGTCGCGGACCCACCGCCAACCAAGCACCGGGTCGTCGGTGCGGCGCAGGTCTACGGTCGCGCCGAGGCGGGCGAGCAGGTCGACCTCGAGGTCGCCGCCGCGGCCGACGAGGTAGACCGGCGGTACGAGTCCCGGAACCCGCAGGTAGGCGAAGCCGAGGCCGCCGCCCAGGCCGAAGACCAGGCCCTCGTCCGGCGGGCCTTCCCAGCCCAGGCCGGCCCAGTCCAGCAGGTCGCGCAGTGCACCTGAGCCGCAGTGGCCGGCCCCCCGGTGCGGGTAGTCCAGCAGCACCCGGCTCATCCAGTAGTCCCTCTCGAGAAGTGCTGCAGACCGACCACGATGAACACCGCCTTGGCCTCGACCACCAGCGCGCCGGCCTCGTCCACCCCGCGCGCGGAGACGAACAGCTTGCGGCCGTCGCGGCGGTCCAGCCCGGCCTCGAGCAGGTACGGCACGCCGAGCAGGACCGGCGCGCGGTAGCCGACCTCCAGGTGCCGGGTGACGGCGAGGTCGCCGACGACGTAGAGCACGAAGCCGAACAGGTCGTCCAGCACGGTGGCGACGGCGCCGCCGTGGGCGATGCCGGGGGCGCCGACGTGACGGGCGTCGAAGACGTGTCGCGTTCTGACCCGGTTGCCGTCACGCCAGACCTGCAGGTGGTGGCCGTGCGGGTTGTCCGGGCCGCAGCCCAGGCACTGTGGGTGGTGGGCCGGCAGCGCGTCCTCGTGCGGCGGCAGGGCGGCGGAGGTGGAGAAGCCCTGCGCCCAGCGGGTGATGACCGGGTCGGAGGCGCTCATCGGCCGGCACCGGCCGCGACGACCTCGGCCCACGCATCGAGCAGCTGGCGCTGACGCCCGGGGCGGACCGGGCTGAGCAGGGATCCGACACCTCGACCGAGCAGCAGGTCCAGCGTCAGCTGGACCAGCACGGGGTCGGCGGTGACGTACTCCCGGCACAGCCGCCGCAGCTCCTTGGTGAGCTGCTGCTCCACCGGCACGAGCGCTTCATGCAGCTGGCGGTCCACGCGCGCCGCCACGTACAGCTCCAGCGTCGCGGCGTACAGCGGCCCGGACAGCGCCTCGGCCAGCAGGTCCAGCGCCCGTCGCGGCCGCGTGTCGTCCTCCGGCAGCCGTGACGCCGCCGCCTCCACCGCCTCCAGTCGCTGCGCCGCAAGGTGCTCGACGGCGGCACCCATGAGCTGCTGCCGGGTGCCGTAGTGGTGCAGCTGCGCGCCGCGCGACACGCCGGCATGCTCGGCGACCGCCGAGGTCGTGGTGCCCCCGTAGCCGAGCTCGACCAGGCAGGCCACCGTCGCGTCGAGCAGCCGACGGCGGGTGGCGGCCGACCGTTGGGCCTGGGTGCGACGAGGTGCAAGGGTGACCGGCATGGCACGAACATACCGTCAGGTCCGAACGCAACCGCAGGGAGCGGACGGCGGCGCGCGGGCCGCTCGCTGGGGGCGCCGGCTCATCGCCGGGTCGGCGGTCGCCTCCGCCACGCTCCCCTGGCTGGCGGACTGGAACCGCAGCCACACCTTCGGGCCGGAGTACGGCCCGCACGCCCGGTGGCACGGGACGTCGGAGGTCGTGGGCGCGAGCCTGGAGGGGCTGCTCGCGCTGTGGCTGCTCCGCGAGCGCGGGCCGGGCGGTCCCGCGTCGGAGCGGCTCGTGACCGCGGCCGCGCTCCTGCCCATCACGCGCTGGGCGCCCTTCAACCTGACGCTGCTGGTGCCGGGCACCTCCCCGTTCGACGAGCACGCGGTGCCGCAGCGGGTGCTCGGCCTTCCGGCGGCGCTGCTGGCGCAGGACGCGATCGCCGCGGTGGCTGCGGCCGGGCTCGTCCTGCGCCGCCTGTCCTCACGGGATTAGCCGTCGGCGCCCCGAGCCCTGACACATGCAGTCAAGCCTGAACGCAACCGTCTCCGGTGTGGCTATGTTGTCCGGGTCACACGCCGCTCGACGCCCCGGCGTCGCCACCACAGGAGCAGCATGCGCTTCACCGAGGAGCACCAGGCGTTCCGCAAGGTCGTCCGCGACGTCGTCGAGCGCGAGATCGCGCCGCACGTCGACGACTGGGAGCGCGAGGGGACCTTCCCCGCCCACGAGCTGTTCCCCAAGCTCGGCGAGCTGGGGCTGCTGGGCCTCGAGTACGACCCGGAGTACGGCGGGCAGGGCGCCGACCACCTGTACACGGTGATCATGTGCGAGGAGCTCACCCGAGCCGGCGCGGCCGGCATCCCGATGGCCATCGGCGTGCAGACCTGCATGGCGACCCCGTCGCTGCACGAGTTCGGCAGCGAGGAGCTCAAGCGGCGCTACCTCGCACCCGCCATCGCGGGGACGCAGGTGTGCTCCATCGCGGTGACCGAGGCGGGAGCCGGCTCCGACGTCGCTTCGCTGCGCACGCGGGCCGTCCGGGACGGCGACGAGTGGGTCATCAACGGCAGTAAGCTCTACATCACCAACGGCACGCAGGCCGACTGGCTCTGCCTGCTCGCGCGCACCTCCGGGGACGGCGGTTACCGCGGCATGTCGCAGATCGTGGTGGAGACCTCCTCCCCCGGGCTGACCGTCTCGCGCAAGCTGGACAAGCTCGGCAACCGCTCCTCCGACACCGCAGAGCTGTCGTTCGTCGACGTCCGGGTGCCGGTCGCGAACACCATCGGCATCGAGGGGCGCGGCTTCCAGCAGCAGATGGCGCAGTTCGTCGTCGAGCGCATGTTCGCCGCCTACGGCGTGCCGACCTCGGTGCGCCGGGCGCTGCGCCGCACCAGCGACTACCTCAAGCAGCGCGAGGTCTTCGGGAAGCCGCTGATGACCAGCCAGTACATCGCCTTCCGCCTGGCCGAGCTGTCCGCCCAGGCCGACCTGCTGGAGGCGCAGAACTACCGGTGCGCCGAGGCGTACATGGCCGGCGAGGACACCACCCGCCTGGCCACCGTCGCGAAGCTGGTCTCGGGCCGGCTCGTCCGCGAGACAGCTGACACGTGCCTGCAGTTCCACGGCGGCGTCGGCTACATGGAGGAGACCTGGACGTCGCGCTTCTTCCGCGACAGCCGGCTGCTGTCCATCGGCGGCGGCGCCGACGAGGTGATGCTGCAGGTGCTGGCCAAGCTCGACGGCTTCGACGCGTGACGGCGCCGACGACCGACAAGCGGGCGCTGCTGCACGCGCTGCTGGTCGACCTGGCGGCTGAGTCTGCGGACCTCGACACGAGGGTCGCCGTACTGGACGACGCGGGATGGTCGACGCCGACGCCGGCCGCCGGCTGGGACGTGCGCGACACGATCAACCACCTCGCCGCCACGGACGCGGACGCGCTGCTCGCCCTCACCGACCGGGCGGGCTTCGACGCCCTGCTCGGGCGGCTGCTGGCGGGCGGGGCGGAGGAGCACGTCGAGGGGCTGGTCGCGCAGCGCAGGGCCCTGTCCCCCGCGCAGGTGCTGGCCGGATGGCGCGCCGGCCGCGACGCGCTGCAGGACGCGCTGTGGACTGCTGACCCAGCGGTCCGCGTCCCCTGGTTCGGACCGCCCATGAGCCCGGCCTCCTTCGTCACCGCCCGGCTGATGGAGACCTGGGCGCACGGACAAGACGTCGCCGACGCGCTCGGCCAGTCGCGACCCGCGACGGCCCGCCTGCGCTCGGTCGCGGAGATCGGCGTACGCGCCCGTCCGTACTCCTACGCCGCCCACGCTCGCTTGACGCCGGATGCGCCGGTGCGCGTGGAGCTGACCGGCCCGAACGGCGAGGCCTGGTCCTGGGGACCACCGGACGCCGCCGACGTCGTGCGGGGACCCGCACTGGACTTCTGCCTGCTGGTGACGCAGCGGCGGCACCGCGACGACCTCGCGCTGGAGGCGCGCGGGCCGCTCGCCGACGAGTGGATGGGCATCGCGCAGGCGTTCGCCGGCCCACCCGGGAGCGGACGGGAGCCGCAGCGGTGACCGACCCGCTGATCGTCGCCAACTGCTCGGGGTTCTACGGCGACCGCCTGTCGGCGATGCGCGAGGTGCTGGACGGCGGTCCCGTCGACGTCATCACCGGCGACTACCTGGCCGAGCTCACCATGCTCATCCTGGGCCGGCAGCGGATGAAGGACGCCGACGCCGGCTGGGCCCGCACCTTCCTGACCCAGGTCGAGGAGTGCCTGGTCCGCGCGCTCGAGGGCGGCGTGCGGATCGTCGCCAACGCCGGCGGACTCAACCCCGCCGGCCTCGCCGCCGCGGTCACCGAGCTGGGGCAGCGGCTCGGGGTCCCGGTGCGCGTCGCGACCGTCGCCGGCGACGACCTGCTGCCCCGCCTGGGCGAGCTGGACGTCCGCAGCGGACTGCGTCCGCCCGGCGACGTCCCGGTCGAGGGGGCGCTCACGGCGAACGCCTACCTCGGCTGCTTCGGCATCGTCCACGCGCTGCAGGCCGGCGCCGACGTCGTCGTCACCGGCCGGGTCACCGACGCCAGCCTGGTCGTCGGTGCCGCGGCCTGGCACCACGGCTGGTCGCCGGCAGACCTCGACGCGCTGGCCGGCGCCACCGTCGCCGGGCACGTGCTGGAGTGCGGCACACAGGCCACCGGCGGCAACTTCAGCTTCTTCGCCGAGCTGCTGGACCGCGACCCTGCGGCGCTGGACCGCCCTGGCTTCCCGCTGGCCGAGATCGCCGCCGACGGCAGCAGCGTCGTCACCAAGCACCCCGGCACCGGCGGTGCCGTGACCGTCGAGACCGTCACCGAGCAGCTGCTCTACGAGTGCACCGGCGCCTCGTACGGCGGGCCCGACGTCGTCACCCGCTTCGACACGCTCCGGCTGACCCAGCAGGCCCCGGACCGGGTGGCGGTCACCGGCGCGACGGCGGCTTCCGCAACGCGGTGACGATCCCGCTGACGGGTCCGGACGTCGAACGCAAGGCCGCCCTGCTCGAGCGGCAGCTCGCCCCCGTGCTCGCCGGCGTCGAGGAGGTCCGCGTCACGCTGGCCCGCACCGACCGTCCGGACCCCGAGACGCAGGAGGAGGCGGCGGCGCTGCTGCACGTCACGGTCAAGGACGCCGACCGCGAGAGGGTCGGCAAGGCCTTCACGGCTCCGCTCATCGAGCTCGCGCTGGCCAGCGTGCCGGGCTTCCACACCACTGCCGCCCCACCGACGCCGTCGCCGTACGGCGTGTACGCCCCGGCCTGGGTGCGCGGCGACCTGGTCCCGCAGGTCGTCACGCTGCCGGACGGCAACGTCGAGCAGGTCGCCTCCGCGACCGCAGCCCCCGGAGGCGGTCACGATCGCCGCACCGCCCCCGAGCTGGACGCGAGCGCGCTCCCGGACGGGCCCACCGTCCGCGTCCCGCTCGGCCGCGTCGCGGGCACGCGCAGCGGCGACAAGGGCGGCGACGCCACCCTCGGCGTCTACGCCCGCAGCGACGACGGCTACCGCTGGCTGGCGGCGTTCCTCACCGCCGACCGGCTGCGCGAGCTGCTGCCCGAGACCGCCGACCTCGCGCTCGACCGGGAGGTCCTGCCGGGGCTGCGGGCCGTGCTGTTCCAGGTCCGCGGCCTGCTCGGCGACGGCGTCGCCGCGGCCACCCGCTTCGACCCGCAGGCCAAGGCGCTCGGCGAGTGGCTGCGGGCCCGCGTCGTCGACGTCCCCGCCGCCCTGATCCCGGAAGGGGACCGATGACCGCTCCGACGACCTCGCGCGCGCAGGACAACCGCGCCGCACTGCTCGAGCGGCTGGCCGAGCTCGCCGAGGTCCGCGCCCAGGCCAACCTCGGCGGCTCCGCGGCGTCGCTGGCGCGCCACCGCAAGCGCGGCAAGCTGACCGCCCGCGAGCGGATCGAGCTGCTGCTGGACCGCGACAGCCCGTTCCTGGAGCTGTCGCCGTACGCGGCCTGGGGCACCAACTTCCCGGTCGGCGCGAGCCTGGTGACCGGGATCGGCGTCGTCGAGGGCGTCGAGGTCATGGTCGTCGCCAACGACCCCACCGTGCGCGGCGGGACTTCCAACCCCTACACGCTGCGCAAGGGCGGGCGGGCGCACGACATCGCCGAGCAGAACCGGCTGCCGTACATCAGCCTGGTCGAGTCCGGCGGCGCCGACCTGCCCACCCAGTCCGAGATCTTCATCCCCGGCGGGCGGGGGTTCCGCAACCTCACCCGGCTGTCGTCGCAAGGGATCCCGACGGTGGCGCTGGTGTTCGGCAACAGCACCGCCGGCGGCGCGTACGTCCCCGGGATGAGCGACCACGTCGTCATGATCGACGAGCGCAGCAAGGTCTTCCTGGCCGGTCCGCCGCTGGTCAAGATGGCCACCGGCGAGGACGCCGACGACGAGTCGCTGGGCGGCGCCGCGATGCACGCCCGGGTCTCCGGCAGCGCCGACCACCTGGCCGTCGACGAGGTCGGCGCGATCCGGCTCGGCCGGCAGATCGTCCGCAACCTGAACTGGCGCAAGCGCGGGCCCGGGCCGTCGCGACCCGCCGACCCGCCGCTGCACGACCCGCAGGAGCTGCTCGACCTCGCGCCGGCCGACCTGCGCCAGCCGCTGGATCCCCGTGACGTCCTCGCCCGCATCGTCGACGGCAGCCGCTTCGACGAGCACAAGCCGCTGTACGGCACCTCGCTCGTCACCGGCTGGGCGAGCATCTCCGGCTACCCGATCGGGGTGCTGGCGAACGCGCGTGGCGTGCTGTTCCGCCAGGACGCCGAGAAGGCCGCGCAGTTCATCCAGCTCGCCAACCAGGCCGACACGCCGCTGCTGTTCGTGCAGAACACCACCGGCTACATGGTCGGCACCGAGTACGAGCAGGGCGGCATCATCAAGGCCGGCTCGCAGATGATCAACGCGGTCTCCAACAGCCGCGTCCCCGCGATCACCCTGAACATCGGTGCGTCGTACGGCGCCGGCAACTACGGCATGTGCGGCCGCGCGTACGACCCGCGCTTCCTGTTCACCTGGCCTAACGCCAAGGGCGCCGTGATGGGGCCGGCGCAGCTGGCCGGCGTCCTGGACATCGTCGGCCGGGCCAGCGCGAACGCGCAGGGTCGCGACTACGACGAGGAGTCCGCCGCCGCCATGCGCGCCGCCGTCGAGCAGCAGATCGAGCGCGAGTCACTGGCGCTGTTCCTGTCCGGACGGCTGTACGACGACGGGATCATCGACCCGCGCGACACCCGCACCGTCCTCGGCCTCGCGCTGTCGGTCATCCACAACGGCCCGGTCGAGGGGCTGCACGACGGGTGGGGGGTGTTCCGGCTGTGACGGCCGCGAAGCAGGGACCGCTGAGCTGCGTGCTCGTGGCCAACCGCGGCGAGATCGCCCGGCGGGTGTTCGCGACCGCCCGAGCGATGGGGCTCCGCACCGTCGCCGTCCACTCCGATGCCGACGCCGGTGCGCCGTTCGTGGCCGAGGCCGACCTGGCGGTGCGCCTGCCCGGCAGCACCCCGGCCGAGACGTACCTGCGCGGCGACCTCGTCGTGCAGGCCGCGCTGGCGACCGGGGCCGCCTGCGTGCACCCCGGCTACGGCTTCCTGTCGGAGAACGCCCGCTTCGCGCGCGCCGTCCAGGAGGCGGGTCTGGTCTTCGTCGGTCCGAGTCCCGAGGCGATCGACGCCATGGGCAGCAAGCTGGCCGCCAAGGAGCTGATGGCGAAGGCCGGGGTCCCGGTCCTGCCGAGCATCGACGCGACCGGCCTGTCCGGTGCCGCGCTGCAGGACGCGGCGGAGCGGCAGGTGGGCTACCCGCTGCTCGTCAAGGCCTCCTTCGGCGGCGGCGGCCGCGGCATGCGCGAGGTCTTCGCCCCGGCAGATCTCGACCAGGCCGTGCAGAGCGCCGAGCGCGAGGCGGCGTCGGCATTCGGCAACGGCACCGTCTTCCTGGAGCGGCTCGTCGAGCGGCCGCGGCACGTCGAGGTGCAGGTCTTCGGCGACACGCACGGCAACGTCGTGGCGCTGTACGAGCGCGAGTGCTCGATCCAGCGCCGCCACCAGAAGGTCGTCGAGGAGGCCCCCTCCCCGGCCGTCGACGAGGCGCTGCGCACCCGCCTGCAGGACGCGGCCGTCGCCGCCGCCCGGGCGCTGGACTACGTCGGCGCGGGCACGGTCGAGTTCCTGCTCGACGACAGCGGCGAGTTCTACTTCCTGGAGGTCAACACCCGCCTGCAGGTCGAGCACCCCGTCACCGAGGCCGTCAGCGGACTGGACCTGGTGCGCCTGCAGCTCGACGTCGCGGCCGGGCTCCCGCTGCCCGCCGAGGCGCTGCAGCCGCGGCTGTCCGGCGCGGCGATCGAGGTCCGTCTCTACGCCGAGGACCCGGCGCGCGGCTGGCTGCCGCAGTCCGGTCGCCTCGAGACCTTCGAGCTGGCCGCTGACACGGCATTCGGAGCGCTGACCGGCCCCGGTGTGCGGCTGGACAGCGGGGTGCGCAGCGGCGACGAGATCGGTGTCCACTACGACCCGATGCTGGCCAAGGTCATCGCCTGGGCACCCACCCGCACCGCCGCCGCGCAGGCGCTGGCCGGCGCGCTCGCCGGCGCCCGGGTGCACGGCCTGACCACCAACCGCGACCTGCTGGTCCGGGTGCTGCGCTCCCCCGAGTTCCTCGCCGGCGAGACCGACACCGCGTTCCTGGACCGGCACGGGCTGGACCGCCTCGCCGCGCCGCTGGCCGGTCCGGAGCACAGCAGGCTGCACGCGCTCGCCTCGGCGCTGGCCGGTGCGGCGCTGCGCCGGCAGGGCGCACAGGTCCTCGGCGACCTGCCGAGCGGCTGGCGGAACAACCCGACGCAGCCGCAGCGCACCGTCTTCGACACCGCCACGGTGTCGTACGCCGTGGGACCCGACGGCCTGGTCGGCTCGATCGACGACGAGCCGGTCGACGCCGAGCTGGTGTCGACCGAGGTGCTGGCGCCCGACCGGGTGCGGGTCGTCCTGCGCTCCGCCGGCGTCGCCGTGCCGGTCGACGTCCGCGTCGTCGGTGACCGCAGCTTCAGCGACAGCGCCTTCGGCTCGAGCACGTTCGTCGAGCAACCGCGCTTCCCGGCGCCGGGCAGCGCGCTGGCGCCCGGATCGCTCACCGCCAGCATGCCGGGGACGGTCACCCGCGTCGCCGTCGCCGAAGGCGACGAGGTCACCGCGGGCCAGCTCGTCGTCGTCCTCGAGGCGATGAAGATGGAGCACCCGCTGACGGCCCCGACGGACGGCGTCGTCACGGCGCTGCACGTCGAGGTCGGCCAGCAGGTGGAGACCGGCACGGCACTCGCCGTCGTCGAAGCAGCGTCCGAAGGAGCCCCCGATGCGTCCTGACCTGTCCGGCGTCGACCCGCTGGAGCTCAACCTGGCCACCCGGTTCAGCGTCGGTGACATGCTCACGCGATCGGCCCAGCTGTTCGGCGCCCGCACCGCGATCGTCGACCCGTCGGGGCGCGAGGTCACCTACGCCGAGCTCGACGCCGCCGCGGAGGCCTGCGGGCGCGGTCTGCTCGATGCCGGCGTGGAGCGCCAGGAGCCGGTGGCGTTCCTGCTGGGCAACACCTGGCGCTTCGCCGCCACGTTCTTCGGCTGCGCCAAGGCGGGCATCGTCGCGCTGCCGGTCAACCTCATGCTGGCGCCGGACGACATCGCCTGGATCCTCACCGACTCCGGCACCCGGACGGTCGTGGCGGACCAGGCGTTCCTGCCGCTCCTGGAGCAGGTGCTTCCCGAGGTCCCGGCCGTGGAGAGGGTCGTCGTGACCGGCGACGGCGCGCCCGCCGAGGTCGCCGGCCGGCCGGTGACCGCCTGGGACGAGCTCGCCGTCGACTCCACGCCGCTGCGGGTGCTCGTCGAGGACCGCGACACGCTGCACTGCCTGTACACCTCCGGCACCACCGCCCGCCCGAAGGGCGTGCTGACCAGCCACCTGTCGGTGCACGTCGGCGCGCTGAGCAGCGCACTGCAGGTAGGCCACTCCCGGGGCGAGGAGTTCTCGATCAGCCCGATCGTCCTGCCGCTCTTCCACACCACCGCCCTCGACACGCTGCTGCTGCCGCTGCTGATGACCGGTGGGACGGCGGTCCTGCCCGCCGGCTTCGAGCCCGAGGCGTTCCTCGACGTCGTCGAGCAGCGCCGGGCGACGCACATCATGCTGCTGCCGATGATGTACGCCGCCGTGCTCGCGGCGCCGTCGCTGCCACAGCGCGACCTGTCGTCGGTCCGCCTGTGCATCTACGCGATGGCCCCGATGCCGCCCGAGCGGATCTCGGCCATCGCGCAGGCCTTCCCGAGCGCCAAGGTGCTGCTCGGGTCGGGCCAGACCGAGTGCGTGCCGGCGACGGTCTTCCAGTGGCCGTCGCACCAGGACACCAAGGCCGCCTCCTGGGGGCCCTCGGTCGTCACCGTCGACACGCGGGTCATGGACCCGGCCGGGCAGCTCCTGCCGACCGGGGAGACCGGCGAGATCGTCTACCGCGGTCCGCACGTCATGAGCGGCTACTGGAACAACCCGGCGGCCAACACCGCGGCGTTCGCGCACGGCTGGCTGCACAGCGGCGACGTCGGGCACCTCGACGACGAGGGCGTCGTCTGGTTCACCGACCGGGTCAAGGACATGGTCAAGACCGGCGGCGAGAACGTCTCCTCCGTCGAGGTCGAACGCGCGCTGCTCAGCTCGCCGGAGATCACCGAGGCGGCCGTCATCGGGGTGCCGGACGACCGCTGGGGCGAGGCGGTGACCGCCGTCGTCGTCCCGGCGGACCCGCAGGTCGACGCCGCCGCCCTGGCCGAGCGGCTGATCGCGCACTGCAAGGCGACCCTCGGGGGCTTCCAGGTGCCCAAGTCGGTCCACGTCGTGCAGGCGCTGCCCAAGACGGCGACCGGGAAGATCCAGAAGTCCGACCTGCGGGTGCAGTTCCGTGGCTGAGGACCGCCCGCTCGTGCAGGTCAGCCGGCGAGGTCCGGCTGCCGTGCTCACCCTGGACAGCCCGCACAACCGCAACGCGCTGTCCCGCGCGCTGCTCGAGCAGCTGCACGCAGCGCTCGCCGCAGCGTTCGCCGACGACAGCGTGCGGGTCGTCGTGCTCACGGGGGAGGGCCCGGCGTTCTGCTCCGGCGCCGATCTGAAGGAGCAGCGGGCAGGCGGGCCGCCGCCCGTCGTCGGGTTCCCCGACGTCCTTACGACGATCCTCGACGCGCCGCTGCCGGTGGTCGCCCGCGTCAACGGCGTCGCCCGCGCCGGCGGTCTCGGCCTGATCGCCGCGTGCGACCTCGCCGTCGGCCTCGCCGACGCCACCTTCGGGTTCAGCGAGGTGCGCCTCGGCGTGGCGCCGGCGATCATCGCGGTCACCTGCCTGCGCCGGATGGACCGGCAGGCCGCGCGCGAGCTGTTCCTCACCGGCGCTCCGTTCGACGGCACCCGTGCCCGCGACGTGGGCCTGCTGGACCGGGCAGTCGCTCCCGACGAGCTCGACCGCACGGTCGACGAGCTGGTCGAGCAGCTCGCCGTCGGCGCTCCCGGCGCGTTGGCCGCCACGAAGGCGCTGCTGCGCGAGCTGCCCGGCGACAGCGTGGCCGACGACCTGCGGCGCATGGGGCAGCTCTCGCTCGAGCGGTTCGGCTCCGACGAGGCGCGAGAAGGGATCTCCGCCCTGCTCGAGCAGCGCCGGCCCTCGTGGGCCCCCCAGACCACCGTCCCCACTCCCTGATCCCCCGAAGGAGCACCGCCATGCAGAGCACCATGCAGTCGTCCCCGCTGCTGATCCGCGAGATCCTGCGCCACGGGGCGCAGGTGCACCCCGACGCACAGGTGCGCACCTTCGACGGCGCGACGACGCGCCGGACCGGCTTCCGTGAGGTCGCCGAGCGGTCCGCGCAGCTGGCGCACGGCCTCGCCGAGCTGGGGGTGCAGGTCGGCGACCGGGTCGGCACCTTCCTGTGGAACACCCAGGAGCACCAGGAGTGCTACCTGGCGATCCCGAGCATGGGCGCGGTGCTGCACACGCTCAACCTGCGGCTGTTCCCGGACCAGCTGGCGTTCGTCGTCAACCACGCCCAGGACACGGTCATCATCGTCGACGCCACCGTCCTGCCGCTGCTGCTGCGCGTGCTGGACACGCTGACGACCGTCGAGCGGTTCGTCGTCGTCGGTGACGGCGACGCCAGCGGCCTGCCCGCCGACGCCACGCTGCGCTACGAGGACCTGCTCGCCGGCAAGCCGACGTCCTACGACTGGCCGGACATCGACGAGAACGATGCCGCGGCGATGTGCTACACGAGCGGCACGACCGGGGACCCCAAGGGCGTCGTCTACAGCCACCGCTCGACGTACCTGCACTCGCTCGCCGCCGCCACCGGCAACGTCTTCGCGCTGTCGGCGCAGGACACCGTGCTGCCGGTGGTGCCGATGTTCCACGCCAACGCCTGGGGCCTGGCCTACGCCGCCTGGTTCGCCGGCGCCGACCTGCTCATGCCCGGCCGCTTCCTGCAGGCCGAGCCGCTGGCGACGCTCATCGAGACCGAGAAGCCGACGGTCGCCGGCGCCGTCCCGACGATCTGGAACGACCTGCTGTCCTACGCGCGGGAGCACCGCAGCGACCTGTCCAGCCTGCGGGTCGTCGGCTGCGGCGGGTCGGCGGTGCCGCGCTCGCTCATGGAGGCGTTCCAGACCGACTTCGGTGTGACCATCCTGCAGGCCTGGGGCATGACCGAGACCAGTCCGCTCGCTGCGGTCGCCATCCCGCCGCGCGGCACA
>Ga0247718_1000279_pt1 | contig 13786 bp, 11 predicted proteins | sample 21E_DmetaG_FD_189045 | JGI IMG/M metagenome (GOLD analysis project Ga0247718, IMG submission 189045) | Soil microbial communities from hillslope of Landscape Evolution Observatory, University of Arizona, Oracle, AZ, United States - 2-1-E_D | ecosystem: Engineered > Artificial ecosystem >...
CTTCGCAGCCGACCGACGCACGCTCCGTCGGTCGGCTGCGAAGGTCGCGCGGATGCGTGGCAGGCTGTCCGGATAGTCGCGCTGCACCAGCGCAATGAGCTGCTCCCTGACCTCACAGCGGAGTTCCCACGCCAGCGATGCATCGGCGGCGCTGGCCAGCGCGCGGATCTCGACGGTGTGCTCCCGCGTGTCAGTGACCTGCAACGCATTGACCCGCCCGTCCCAGTATCGAGATTGCTGCAGGATCCGCGTGAGCTCCCGGCGCAGCGTCGCGACCGGCACCGAATAATCGAGATACAAGGTGACCGCGCAAAGGATCTCGGACGATGATCGCGTCCAGTTCTGGAACGGCCGCTCGATGAAGTGCGTCATTGGCACGATCAGGCGGCGCTGGTCCCAGATGCGTACCACTACATAAGTCAGCGTGATGTCCTCGACCCGGCCCCACTCGTTCTCGACGATCACGACGTCGTCGACACGGATCGGCTGCGTCAATGCGATCTGGAACCCCGCCAGTAGCGTCGCGATGCTGCGCTGGGCCGCGAGCCCTACGACAATGCCCGCGACGCCCGCCGACGCAAGGATGCTGGCGCCAAACTGCCGGACCGATTCGAAGACCATCAACATCGACGCCAGCGTGAACACGCCGATCACGGTCAACGCGACCTTCTTGAGCACCATCACCTGGGTGTGAATGGCGCGCGCCTGGAGGTTGTCGGCGACATCCAGACGGTACTGCTTGAGCACGTACGCCGCGGCCATATCGACGACCTGAAAGAGAATGAACGCGACCACGCCGATCAGCAACAGGCTCGAGGCATTCCGTACTACCTCGGCGAGCGCCGGGGATACGGACAGTGCCGGTGCGCCGAGGATCAGGGCCAGGAGTGGCAGCGCGCGCCGGATGGACTTGCCGGCAAGCGGCAACAGCAGGTCGTCCCACGATGTCTGGGCCCGTGCCGACAGTGAGAGCAGGAACAACTCAATGATGGCGCCGATCCGCCACAGCAGCCAGAACAACGCGCACAGAACGCTGACAGCGTACGCCCAGCCGAGGCCGTCCAAGGCGGTTGCCCTGAGCGCGGCCGGCATGGCGTCGCGAACGGCGAGATCGAGTACAAACGAGACGCCGTGGATCCACACCAACGTGGCGATGGGCGCGAGCATCTCGTCGACAGTCCGGGTGAGCCATCGCCGCCAGCGCGCTTCCTCGATCGGCAGCCAGCGCGCTCCAGCTTCATAGCGGCGGGACTGCCGGCGAACCCACCAGTGCAGCAGCAGGTGCGTGAGGCCGACTAGCGCGAGGAACAAGAGGGCAAGGGCGACGATGGGGATGCCCCACTCCTCTGCCAGCCGGGTCGACATGACGCCTCCACGCGAAGGTTGGCGGGCGACACAGCAGGCCGCCGGATGCGTCGACCGAAGTAGCGTCGACGGGCCCGGCGCTGTGTGCCGCCCATGTCAGAGACGCGCTCCAGCCGAGCCGCGCCTCCATGTTTCGAGTATTCCGCCGCACGACCGCGCGAACCATCGGGTGAATAAGGGAGAAGGCCGGACTTTACGGGGGAGCGCGGGCGCGCCTCCGGTGTTTACAGGATGCTCAGCGCTGGGGTGGATGTCGTAGGCTGGAAAGGTGACGAGAGAATGCGGCTAAGAACGTGGCTGGTCGCCGCGCTTGGCCTTGGCAGCCTCGTGGTGCTGATGGCCGCGTCGATGGTCGCCTCCGGGCGGACCACCCAGGACATCTACGTCCAGCTCGATGAGCTCAACAGTCACCATCGGCGCGTCGAAGAAAGCCTGCGCCGGCTGCGGTCCGACGTCAACCTGTCCGGTATTTTCGTTCGCGATTACCTCCTCGATATCGCACGCGAGCGCGCGCCTGAATACCGGCAGCAGATCGCCGAGTTTCGCCGCACCAACCTGGCCACGCTCGACGAGTTGAAGACGCTGATCGACCACGACACCCAGATCGCCAGCCTCGAATCGAAGCTCGACGAGTACTGGCAGGCGTTCGAGCCGTTGTTCGACTGGACGACGTCCGAGAAGATCATCCATAGCGCCAGCTTCCTCCGTCGCGAAGTGGTCCCCCGCCGAGAGGCGGCGCTCGCCATCGCGCGCGAGATCGAGCAGCTCAACAACGACAACCTGGTGGCGCAGCAGCAGGAAGTCGCCCGCCGGCAGAATGCCGTGCGCGACGAGCTGCGCCGCAGACTGTGGCAGACCACTCTCCTCGGCCTGGCAGTATCCATCGTCGTGGTGTGGCGCCTGCGCGTGCTCGAGAAGGAATCGGATCGGGCCGAGCACCAGATGCGCAAGCTCTCCCAACAACTCGTCAACGCGCAGGAACAGGAGCGCAAGCACCTCTCTCGAGAGCTGCACGATCACGTGGCCCAGGTGCTGACCGGACTGAGAATGGAACTGGGCCGCATCGAGCGTTTGAGTCCGGCCGTAGCATCCGTGGTCAGCGACTGCAAGGGACTTGTCGACGAGATATTCCTGACTGTCCGCAGCCTGGCGCTCGGGTTGCGGCCAAGCATGCTCGACGATTTGGGCCTGCAGGCGGCGCTGGAGTGGCATGTGCGCGATTTCGCCTCCCGGTATCCGATCACCGTCGACCTCAAGATGGCTGGCGACTTCGAACACCTGCCCGAAAGCCATCGAACATGCGTCTACCGGGTGGTGCAGGAGGCCCTGACCAATTGTGTGCGCCACGCCGACGCGCATCACATCACCATCGACGTGAAGACGAGGGAACGCGAACTCCAGCTGCTGGTGCGCGACGATGGCGTCGGCCTCAATCAGGCGCATCGCGGAAGGGGTCTCGGCCTGATCGGAGTCGACGAACGGGTCAAGGAGCTGCAAGGCGCCGTCATCATTTCGCGCGATGGCGCGCGTGGCACCACGGTCGCAGTGAAGCTGCCTCTCCCGGCACCGGTTGCGGAGGCGCCGCTTGCCAGCGCTGCCGGATGACCGTCCGCGGTCGACGCCTGTTGAGACGACGCGGCTCATCCGTGCCGCTCACGAAATCAACCCGCCAATCTCCGGTCTTTACGGGATGCTCAACCCTCAGGACGATGTCGTACGCTGGATCCGTGGTGAGGACCGCGACCGGCGTGGACCGAAATGGGGAGGCGCTGCGTGCGAGTACTGCTCGCTGACGATCACAGCATCGTGCGGCGAGGCTTGCGGGGATTGCTCGAGGCCGCCGGGATCAGCGTTGTCGCAGAGGCCGCTGACGGCCTCGACGCCATCAGGCTGTGTGAAGAGCAACATCCAGATCTGTTGATCCTGGACATCTCGATGCCGAAACTCAGCGGGATCGAGGTCGCCGCGCGCGCGCAGAAGATGGAGCGCCCGCCCGGCGTGATCATTCTCAGCGTTCACGGCGACGAGTCGTACATCATGCGCGCCCTGGCCGCCGGCGCCCGCGCCTACCTCCTCAAGAGCGCCACCGACGAAGACCTGATTCCCGCCGTTCGCGCAGTGGCATCGGGAAAGCCGTTCTTCAGTCCAGCCGTGGCCGCCGTCCTCGTCGAGGACTACGTTCGCCAGTTGCAGCAGCGAGGACTGACCGATTCGTACCATCTCCTGACCGATCGCGAAAAGGAAGTGCTGCAACTGCTGGCCGAAGGACGCTCGAACAAGGAGGTCGCCGCGCTCCTCACGCTGGGCCTCTCAACCGTTGAAACGCATCGCGGCAACCTGATGCAGAAGCTCAATCTCCACAACACCGCGGAGATCGTCCTGTATGCAGTCAGGAAGGGCCTGATCGTGTAGGTCATAGACCGCCGTGCGCCTTTCCCTCCGATTCATCCTCCCGTTGCTGCTCGTCCTGGCAGCGTTCGCCTACGCGGTGTTGCCGCTCGTGGACGGACTCACCGTGCGTTGGTTCATGCGCGATCTCGACATCCGCGCCAGCCTGATTGCGAATACGGTTCGCGAGCCGATTGCCAATTCAATTCGTTCCGGCGACACCGCCCGGGTCGTCCAGGCGCTGACCCGCATCACCGAGGACGAACGCGTCTACGGCGTGGCCTTCTGCGAGTCGCCGCTTGCGATGCCGCTCTCGGCCGGCACGCTGCCCGACGATGTGCGATGCGCCGACCTGGGCGCGTTCGCGGGCCAACCAGGCCACATCCTGCCGAGCGCCCAGGGGCCACTGTTGATGTCGGTGCGGACCCTGGTCCACGAGGACCGCACCGCCGGTGACCTCGTGCTGCTTCACGACATGAGCTTCGTGACCCGCCGCAGCGAGGAGACGCGCCGCTACGTGTTCGCGTTGTTCGTGGGCCTGGGTGTGATCGTGTCGCTGATCACCGTCGTGATCGCGCAACTGAGCTGGCGCGGGTGGGAACAGGGCGTGCGCGCGCTGATGCGCGGCGAAGGGTTGTTGCGCGCCGCGAACCAACCTGACGTGCCGGAGTTCCGGCCGCTGGCCAGGGACCTGCGCGAGCTGATCAGGGACATCGAATCGGAGCGGCGGCCGCGCGACGAAGATCACTTCGCCTGGTCGCCGGAAGCCCTGCGGGCGGTGCTTCACAACGAGCTGCGCGGGCAGGAAGTGATCGTGGTGTCGAATCGCGAGCCCTACATTCATATCCACAAGGCCGGGGCGATCGAAGTCAGGCGTCCGGCCAGCGGCCTGGTCACCGCGCTCGAGCCGATCATGCGGACATGCTCGGGAACATGGATCGCTCACGGCAGCGGCTCCGCCGATCGCGAGGTCGTCGATCGCCACAACCATTGACGTCCCGCCCGACCGGCCTGGCTACAGGCTGCGGCGTGTCTGGCTGACCAAGGAGGAGGAGGCCGGTTACTACTACGGTTTCGCGAACGAGGGCTTGTGGCCGCTCTGTCACATCGCTCACGTCCGCCCGACGTTCAGGACATCGGACTGGACGCAGTACATGCGCGTCAACCGCATCTTCGCCGACGCGGTCATCAAGGAGGCCGCATCGCCGGATCCGATCGTGCTGATTCAGGACTATCACCTCGCCCTGCTCCCGCGCATGGTCCGCGAAGCGCTGCCCGCGGCGACCATCATTACGTTTTGGCACATTCCGTGGCCGAATCCGGAGGCCTTCGCGATTTGTCCATGGCGCGAGGAACTGCTCGACGGGCTGTTGGGCAGCAGCATCCTCGGATTCCACACGCAGTTTCACTGCAACAACTTCGTCGACACGGTCGATCGTCAACTCGAGGCACGCGTCGACCGCGAGACGTTCGGCGTCTCCTACCGGCGCGAACTGACCGCCGTGAAGCGGTATCCCATCTCGATCGAGTGGCCGCTGTCTCCAGAACTGACGGCCACGCCCGTCGCGGACTGCCGGGCCGAGGTGCGGCGCCGCCACGGGCTGCCTGCGAATCAGGCGATTGGCGTTGGCGTCGACCGGTTCGATTACACCAAGGGCATCGAGGAGCGGTTGCGCGCGGTGGAAGGGCTGCTGGAACAGTGGCCCGAATGGGTCGGCCGGTTCACGTTCATTCAGATCGCCGCGCCGACCCGCGGGGGCATCGAGGAGTACGACCACTACCAGACGCGGGTTCGTGCCCTGGTTGATCGCATCAACACGCGCTTCGCCGGCGCCAGCAGCGTACCGGCCATCATCCTGCTGTCCGCGCATCATGAGCCGGACGCCGTGCACCAGTACTATCGAGCGGCCGAGCTCTGCATGGTCAGCAGCCTGCACGACGGCATGAACCTCGTGGCGAAGGAATTCGTGGCGTCGCGTGATGACGAACGCGGCGTGCTGGTGTTGAGCCAGTTCACGGGTGCGGCGCGTGAACTGGCCGAGGCCATCATCGTCAATCCGTACGACACCGACCAGTGTGCGGCGGCGCTGCGGGCCGCGCTCGAGATGCCTGAGCGTGAACAGCGCGCCAGGATGCGGTTGATGCGCGGGCTGGTGGCCGAGTTCAACGTGTTCCGCTGGGCGGGACGCATGTTGATCGACGCCGCGGGTATGCGCAAACGGCGGCGGCTGCTGGATCGGCTCGTCAATCGGGACGCGCCGCCGGATCCGGTGTCCGTGGTCGATCAGAGCGCATGACACTGACGGTCACGGGTTTCGCATACTTCCTCGACATTGACGGTACGCTGGTCGACCTGGCAGATACGCCCGGCACTGTGAAACTCGATCCGGCGCTGCCCGGGCTGGTGGAAGCCCTCTACCAATCTTCCGGTGGAGCTGTCGCGCTCATCACGGGACGGTCGATCGCCGACGCCGATCGGCTCTTTCCAAAACGTCGCTTACCCATCGCCGGGCAGCACGGTCACGAGCGGCGCTCAGCGGACGGCACCGTCACGCGGCATCGCGTGTCACCGGAGGCTCTTGATGCAGCCCGCCATGCGCTCCGGGCTACCGTCGAACGCCACCCGAGGTTATTGCTGGAGGACAAAGGCCTGTGCCTGGCTCTCCACTATCGCCGCGCACCGCAGCTGGCCGCCACTGCCCACCGTGCAATCCGAAAGGCGCAAGCGCTGCTTGGAGATCAGTACTCTGTGCACCACGGGAAACGCATCGTTGAGTTGACGCCGGCCGGCAGGGACAAGGGCCTGGCAATACGGGCCTTCATGCGTGAATCGCCATTTCGCGCCAAGCCCCCTGTCTTCATCGGGGATGACGTGACGGACGAACATGGCTTTGCGATGGTCAACCAACTGGGTGGTGACTCCATAAAGGTCGGCCCGGGAACTACTGCAGCGCGGTGGCGACTGCCGTCTGTCGCGGCCGTACTGGAATGGCTGGAGTACGGAAGGCCAAGACCGACGCGCTGCCGGCGGCGATTAACCTGACTTTGGCGGTGCGTCTGGCGATTCGAACGGAGGAGGAATCTCGAAGAACTGGCCTCGCATCAGCACCGAGGGTGGCAGCCCGACCATCTGGTAGAAAGTCCGCGTCAAGTGCGCCGCGTCGGCGAAATCCGCGGCAGCTGCCGCGGCCGCAATCGTCTGCTCACGGCCGATCATCAACATTGCGCGCGTCATCTTTCGCCACAACATGTATCGGCGAAATGGCAATCCGAGCTGCTGCGTGAACAGATGGGCGAACCGGCTCGGCGACAGAAACACCAGCGCCGCGGCCTCTTCAATGGACATCCGCAGCTCGTCGGATGCGCGGATCGCCGTCAACACCTTCGTCACTCGCGGATCGAGCCTTCGGCTCGGCGGCGCCCCAGTGCACATCGCCTGCACGCAGTGCTTGATGAGATCGCGAACGCCAAGACTCTCGAATGGCGCGTCGAGGAAGCGGCGCAGTTCCACCACGCAGTGATCCAGCCGGGGCGCGGGCACTAAGGTGATGTCTTCGCGCACCGAGGTCTGTAGCCAGGCCCCTTCCGTCGATTCCGGATCGACGAACACCATGGCGCCGAGCCGGCCCTGCGGGTTGTAAGAGTGCGCCACGTCCTGTCGCACGATTGCGCCGCGGCCCGTGCGCCAGTCCCCGTCCTCGCCGGAAATGGCGATGTCGCCGTCGATGCCGATGACGACCTGGATGGCATGGTGCTGGTGCGGCGGAACGATCCCCTGGCCGCGGCCAACGAGCAGGTACCCCCCGTCCCACAAGTACCAATGCGGCGCCGATTCCCACCGCGGCTGCGCGTCGCGGCCGTCGGTAGCAGGTTTATTCAAGAACTTCGCCTTTCCGGTTCAATCGTCGGCCCTGCCGCCCTCGCTATCTTGACAACCGTTGCGGCGATACACGCCGACGGCCAACAAGGGAGCGTCAGATGAATACGGCACAGCGTAATCAAAAAACAGGGCGGCGGCGAGCGATATCAATGGCGGGTGCGGTGTTGGTGATCGCCTGCCTGACGACCGGCTGCAGCGTCGCCACCATGATGCTCGGCACCGGAGCCAAGCGACCCGCCATCACGGAGTTTGGCCTCGGCCCCCGCACCTCCGCGAATCGACTCTACACCGCCACGCTCGAACCGGCCGAGGCGCTGAAGCCGCGCCGCCTGCAATCGGTGCGGATCACCGTCGTCGACAGCAGCGGCCTTCCGGTGGAAGGCGCAGCGATGACGATTGGTGGCGGCATGCCGCAACACGGTCATGGTCTCCCGACGCGGCCACGGATGACACGAGCAGTTGCCGCCGGCACTTATGAGATCGAAGGCGTGCGCTTCAACATGGGCGGCTGGTGGGAGTTCAAGGTCACGATCGCCACCGCTCGCGGTGAAGACACGGTCACTTTCAACCTCAGTTTGTAGCGAAGGGAGCGAGTGCCATGTCTGCGAATCGTCTTCTAATCGTGACGGCGCTGCTGGTAAGCGGCGCCGTCCTCTGTGCCGCGACCGGTGGCCGCGGGCTGTGGTCTGCCTCGCAGCTCGAGGAACTGCAGTCGCTGTCGATTGCTGCACTCGAGCCGTTGCCGGCCGATCCAACCAATCGCGTTGCGGACGACCCGCGCGCGGCCCGCCTCGGCGAACGCCTTTTCTTCGACCAGGCTCTCAGCGCGAACGGCAAGGTGGCCTGCGGCACATGCCATCAAGCCGAGCGTGATTTCCAGGACGGGATCGCCCTGGGCAAGGGCGTCGGCACGACGACCAGGCGGACGATGCCGATCGCTGCCACGTCGAGGGCGCCCTTCCTGTTCTGGGATGGACGCAAAGACAGCCTGTGGGCGCAGGCGCTCGGTCCGCTCGAAAGCGCGGTCGAACACGGCGGGACGCGCACGGAGTATGCGCGCGTCATCGCACAAAGCTATCGCAACGAATACGAGGAGCTGTTTGGCGCACTGCCTGATCTCTCCAGCGTGCCTCAATTCGCGGGGCCGAACGGTGATCGCTCGGAAGTGGTGGAATGGTGGGCCCTCAACGACCAGCAGCGCGACGCCATCACCGGGGTGTTCGTCAACATCGGCAAGGCCATCGCGGCGTATGAGCGCCGGATCGAGTTTGGACCATCGCGGTTTGATCGATACGCCGATGCAGTCACCACCGGCAAGTCCGCGGAGGGCATCCTCTCGAACAATGAAATCGCCGGCCTCAAACTGTTTATCGGCAAAGCCAGGTGCACCCAGTGCCACAACGGCCCGTTGTTCACGAACAACGAGTTCCACAACACCGGCGTCCCTGCCCTCCCCACGCTTCCGGCCGACGATGGAAGATTGACCGGCTCGGCGGCGGTGCTGAAGGACGAGTTCAACTGCAGGAGCCGGTGGAGTGACGCGCGATCGAACTGTGCCGAGCTCGACTATCTCGTCACCAACGACCACACGCTGGAACGCGCCTTCAAGGTGCCGTCGCTGCGCAACGTCGCGGCACGCGCGCCGTTCATGCATGCCGGGCAGTTCGCCACCCTGGCCGAGGTGCTCGATCACTACAACCGGGCGCCAAAGGCAGTGGCGGGCCACACCGAGCTCACACCGCTCCGCCTGAGTCGCGACGAGCGGCGTCAGCTCGAAGCATTTCTCCGGACGCTGGACGGGCCAGTGCTCGTGAATCGCGAGCGCCAGCAGAAGCGCACGCGATGACGGTGACTGTCGATGTCGTGATCGTGGGGGCGAATCAGCGCGCACTCGCCGCAGCGGTCGAGTCCGCCCAGGGCGGCAATCGGGTGCTGGTGATTGCCCGAATGCGGGACCTCGATCTTCGTCGTCGCATTCGACGTGCGCGACGGGCCGCCGGCATCGACTTGTCAAAGCGCATCCGCGTGCTGACTGGAGCCGAAGTGGAATGCATTGCCGGCCTTCGCACGATCGAAGCCGTGCTGGCGCGCTACATCCAGACAGGCCGCCGCATCGACGTCAACGCGGCGTCGCTGCTGGTATTCGACGACGAACCTGAAACAGGAACCTTGGTGAAGAAGGGAACAGCCAGATGGTAGCCGGAACAATTCTCTATGTTGGGCTGATGTTGATGTCTGCAGTCTTCAAAGCCGGACTGCATCCGTGGGTGGCGATGATCGTGATCGCCGGCGCCATTCCCGCGCTCGCCATTGCGGTGGTGACGCTGGCGGAGTCGATCGTCAGGAGGCAACAGCCGTGGCGCAGCGAGACGGGAGCGGAGTTGAAGACCTTGGCGGCGCGCATGGCGACGAAGCGCCAGGATTCCCCGCTCGGGGCCGGCAGGGCTACGTCACTCTGAAGTTCCGCATCATCCCCATGTCCTCGTGCTCGAGGATGTGGCAGTGGTAGAGATAGAGCCCTGGATGCCGTGTGAATGGCACCTGCACGCGAACGGTTTCTCCAGGTAGCACCAGCACGACGTCCCGCCACCCTTCATCGACAATGCCGGCCCGCAAGGTGTTGGTGGCGCGTCCGCCCCTGCGCTCGATCACTCGGAACTGGCGGCCGTGAATGTGAATGGGGTGCGCGGCCTCCATGCCCATCGGGTTCGCGCGGTTCTCGAACTCCCAAACCCGCGTCTCTCCCGCGGCAATAGTCTCGTCGGCAGCGACCTCCCCCATCTCGAACGTGCGTCCGCCAAGCAGCCACGCCATGCGCTGCATCGTCAGCGGCACGCGACGAACTTGCAGGTCGGTGCGCAGCGTCCAGTCCGCGTCAAACGTCGACAATCGATCGGGCACGCGGTACGACGGACCTCGCCGTGCGCGCGCGCGCAGGGTCATCGCGCGCAGCGGCGCGCCGTTCGGCACGGCCGAGCCGCTTCCCATTCCCCGGCCCCCCATTCCCATCATGCCGACCACGCTGGCGTCGGCTTCGGCAAACGGCTCGCTGTCGAGATGCACCTCGGTGCCGGCCGACAAGCCGGTGAGATCCAGCAACACGTCGGCACGCTGCCCTGGCGCCAGCGTCAACGCGGTCCGGCGTAGCGGCGCTTCCAGCAGTCCGCCGTCACCGCCAATCACGATCATCGGCAGATCGCGGCTCCACGCCAACTTGTAGATGCGCGCGTTTGAGCCGTTCAACAGGCGCACGCGGTGCCACGCCGCGTCGACCTCGGTCGTCGGCTGAGGGCGGCCGCTCACCAGCACGCGATCGCCGAGCACGCCGTTCATCGCTTCCATCATGTTGCCGCCCTGGTAGACCAGTTGGTTGCGGGCATCGAACTGGCGATCCTGGAGCACGCACAGCAACTCGGACTCTCCAGCAGGCAGAGCCAACCGCTCTTCCTCTTCGTCGTGAACCAGGAGCAGGCCGGCCATGCCGTAATAGACCTGGGGGCCGGTGCGCATGTGCGGGTGCGGGTGATACCAGTAGGTTCCGGCGCGGTTGGTCACCTCGAATTCATAGACGTACTCGCTGCCTGCGCCGATCGCCAGCCGGGGATGGCCGTCGGCACGCTCGGGCACGTCGAGGCCGTGCCAATGGATGATTGATGGCTCGGGCAACTGGTTCGCGAAGCGCACGCGCACCTTCTGGCCGCGCCGCAAGCGGAGCACCGGACCCAGGTACGAACCAGGAAGCGACTGCAGCGCGCCGGCCGGCCCCTTGAGCACGCGACCCGAGAAACGCCATACGCCCGTCCGTTCCCCCGGCAACACCGCCACTTCGTCCGGCGCCGCGGTCAACAGCAACTCGACGTCCGGCACGAATCCGTTGCCAGACGCGGCTTGAGGCCAGTGAGCGGCTGCAACGCCGGCGGACGGCTGATCGCACCCTACGGTGCCGGCGATCGTCGACAGGCCAAGCAGACGGATGATCTCGCGGCGATTGAAGAGCGTCGTGTTTGACATCAGTAACGACGGTGAAATGCAAAGACGAGACCGGGCCTCGCGTCGGCACATTCTTGGCCAGTCCCCCGATGTCCGATCGCAGCGACTGGGGAAAGTCACGCACGTTGGGAAGTAATCCGCGCTCGCACCGAACCCGAGATAAACTGCCTTCCGCATGTCCGCCGAGCCGAGGCAACAGCCGCAGCCGTGTTATTGCTGCCGGGAGCCGCTCACCTACGTCCAGAAAACGGTGACGAAGCCATCCGGTGAAACGGTGATCGAAGAATCGTGGGAATGCACGAGCGCAGAGTGCATCACGTATCGCAGCCGCCACCCCAGAATACCGACGCCGCCGCTATCCAAGTAACGCTCGCGTAAAGGACCGATATCCTTCGCGATACTATCGGGGCTGCCGACGTCCGCCGGGGATGGCAGCCTCACTACGATGACGGATTATGTTCTCGTCGCGACGGGCACGCAGATGGCGGGGGCACTCGTCCTGGTGCTGCTCCTCGTGTACTTCGCCAGGACCGAGGAACGTCCGTACCTCGAGCTGTGGGCGTGGAGCTGGCTCGCGTTTGCGGCTTACGCCGGGCTCGCCACCGCATCGCGCTTCGCGGTCGTCGAATGGCCGCCCGCCGATCCACGGCGAGTGGCACTGACCGTCCTGTCCCTCACGGCCGGCTTCACGCAGCCCGTCCTCGTCATCGCGGGAACCCTCGAACTGTCAAGGCGGATGCCGCTGTCACGGCGCCGCCTGGTTCCGGCACTGGCCGGTGCGCCAGTGCTCGCTGTCATCCTGACCCTTCTCTTCATCGGCGATCCGGGCGCCTCAGACTTGCGCTACTACGCGCGGGTTGGTGTGCGCGGATTGCTCGCCGCGGCGGCGTTCGCGGCCGCCGGTGTCGCCTTCGGCATTCGACATCGCCATACCTCCCGGCTCGGCAGCCGATGTTTGCCTCCGCCATGGTCTGCTACGGCGCCAGTCAACTGGCAACGGTGTTCGTCGGCTTGCCGATGGGCACTGGGTTCGCCTCGGAGGCGCTGAACCGAATCGCATTCAGCCAGCTCGATCTGCTGCTGCAGCTGCTGATCGGTCTCGGCACGCTGATCTGGCTGCTGGAGGTCGAACGCGACGAACGGATTGAAGACTGGCGCCGGCTCGCGGCCAGCGAAGAGCGTTATCGCATCATCGCCGAAAGCGCCTCTGACGCCATCATCACGATTGATGCATCAAGCGTCATTCGATTTTGCAATGCCGCGGCCACACGCATGTTCGGCTTTCAGATACATGAGCTCGTCGGTCATTCGCTGACACGTTTGATGCCCGAGGACGCGCACCAGCAGCACGCAGCCGCCATCAAAGCGCACTTACAGACCGGTGATCGCCATTTCGCCTGGAGCGGCGTCCGCCTGACCGGCCAGCACAAAAGCGGACGGGCGGTACCGTTCGAAATGTCGTTGAGCAGCCACCGCCGTGACGGAGTCACGTGCTTCACCGGGGTGCTGCGCGACCTCTCGGATCGAGTCCAGCTCGAAGCGCAACGCCAGCGCTCGCAGCGGCTGGAAGCCATTGGCCAGCTCGCGGGCGGCATCTCGCACGACTTTAACAATCTTCTGATGGCCATCGGGGGCAATGCCGACCTGGCGCTCGAGGGGATGACGCCGGAACACGCCTCGCACCGGCGGGTGAGCGAGATTCGCCGCATCACGGCACGCGCCGCCGAATTGACCAAGAAGCTGCTGGCGTTCAGCAGTCAACAACCGATGGAACTGAGGTTGATGGACCTCAATCACGCCGTCGCGGACTTCGGCAAGCTGTTCCGGCGCTTGATCGGCGCCGACATCACGCTCGACATCAGTCTGAGCGACGATGACCTGCTGGTGAGGGTCGACCCGTCCCTTCCAGACCAGGTGTTGCTGAACCTGGCGATGAATGCGCGAGACGCCATGCGTTCAGGAGGCGTGCTCAGCATCTCGACGTCGAGTGTCACGTTCGAAGGCGAGCTCGACGAGGGGCGCAGGGATCGGCGCCGCGGGTCGTTCGCCTGCCTCCGCGTCACCGACACGGGCACGGGAATCGCGCCGCACAATCTCGAGCGCATCTTCGATCCGTTCTTCACGACGAAGGCGATGGGACACGGCACCGGCCTGGGGCTGGCC
>Ga0247718_1000280_pt1 | contig 13782 bp, 14 predicted proteins | sample 21E_DmetaG_FD_189045 | JGI IMG/M metagenome (GOLD analysis project Ga0247718, IMG submission 189045) | Soil microbial communities from hillslope of Landscape Evolution Observatory, University of Arizona, Oracle, AZ, United States - 2-1-E_D | ecosystem: Engineered > Artificial ecosystem >...
GCCTCGGGGCAAAGGGGCGCGAGGTGCCGCGCCCCACCCCCGGTGGCCCCACCTTCTCCTGGAGGCGCGGCACCTCGCGCCCCTTTGCCCCGAGGCCGCCTTCGCATGCCTCCGGGAGGCCTGGGAGGAGGGGACCTGCCTGAAGCTCGCGCCCGGCGGGACAACCGTGCCAGCGGATTCGCTCCTTGCGGCAGCGGACGCTGCAGGGGTCCACCTGCCGCAGCCTCTCGGCACGTTGCTGGATCTCCATGAGCGCCTGATGGCCACGGCGCACATCGCGGAGGATCTCACAAGCCTTGACGCCTGGCGGTTCCTGGATGAGGTGGGGACGACGCTCAACGTCCTCGACATGACGCCGGTCCCCGACGAGGTGCGTTTGGCCCTCGCGCGCCGCCTCTCCTGATCAGGGCCCGCCGATGCTGTCGGGGAGCTTGAACATGGGGTGGTTGAGCCACTGGCCCCCGTCGATGGTCATGCACTCGCCCGTCATATAGGGGTGTGCGTGGAGGAACAGGACGCCCTGCGCGATCTCCTCGGGCGTGCCGAGGCGCTTGAGGGGCACGCCGTCGATGATGCGCTCGCCAAGCTCGGGCGCCATCGCGAGGTTGCCGAAGGCGCCCTCGGTGAACACCGGGCCGGGGGCCACGGCGTTCACGCGCACCTTCGGCGCCCATTCGATGGCGAGGGTGCGCGTGAGGTTGAGGACGCCGGCCTTCGCCGCCCCCGAGTGGGAGGTGTAAGGCGCGGCGCCCCACGCGTAGCTCACCACGATGTTCACGATGCTGCCGCGCTCGCGCTCAAGCATGCGCTGCCCCACGGCTTTCGTGACGTTGAAGGTGCCGTTGAGCACGATGTTGATGACGCTCGCCCACCCGTTGGGGGAGAGGTCCTTGAACTCGGCGAGGAAGTTGCCCGCCGCGTTGTTCACGAGCAGGTCCACGGGACCCACCCGGGTCTCGACCTCCTCCGCCATGGCCATCACCTGGTCGAGGTTGCGGACGTCGCAGGCCACCGCGTGGGCCTTCCGCCCCATGGCCTCAATCTCCTTCACGACGCCGTGGTGCTCGGGCTTGCGGCTCGCGATGGCGACGTTGGCGCCGTGGGCTGCCGCCGTGAGCGCGATGCCGCGCCCGATGCCGGTGCCGCCGCCGGTGACGAGAACGGTCTGGCCCTGGAGAAGGTCGGAGCGGAAGGGGCTCTGCATGGGCAAGGAACCGCCGCCCGGAGGGAAAACCCTTCCGTTACGGGGGCATCTCCCGGAGCAGGAAGGCGACGACGCGCTGCTCGTACTCCTCGGGCACAATCCCGTGGCCGCGTACGTGGGCCGCATCCCTCACCATCCAGGCGGTGAGGGGGACCCCGTTCGCTTCCGCCGCGGCCTTGAGGCGGTCGTGCTCCGAGGGCGGAGCCACGGGGTCCGCGGTGCCATGGATCATGAGGAGGGGCGCGCGAAGGCGACCAATGCTTTCCACGGGCGTGACCTGGTCGAGGTCCGCGCGCGTCTCCTGCTCCGCGAACCAGACGGCGATGGGGCCGAAGGGCCACCGCGGCAGTCCCGTGAAGTAGGTGAAGGCGTTCGCCGAGGCCTCCCGGAGGGTACTGAAGGGACTGTCCACGACCACGGCCTGCAGGTGCGGAAGGTCGGGCGCGACGAGGAGCGCGACGGCGCCTCCCATGCTCCACCCCATGAGGGCGAAGGGGCAGGAGGGGGCGCACCCCACGAGGTCTGGGCGCGTCTGGAGGTAGCCTGCGGCGGCGCTCGCGTCCCACCGCTCCCGGTCGCCCACGGTCGTGAATTCGCCCTCGGACTCGCCGTGGGCGCGGAAGTCGAAGGCGAGGAGGTTGTAGCCCGCCCCGTGGAGCCAGGGAGCCACGTGGAGGCTCTGGTTCTTCGAGGAGGTGAACCCGTGAAGGAACAGCACCGTCCTGTTGTCCGCGGGCGTGCTGTCTGCCGGAATCCACCACCCCGTGAGGCGCGTCCCGTCGGTGCTGTTGAAGGTCACGTTCTCGTAGGAGAGGTTGAGCGTGCCGGGTGTGGGCGGGGGAAGGATCCGCTCGGGATGGATCAGGTTGTTCGCCGTCTGGTAGCTCACGAAGAGGACCCCGGCCGTGCCCAAGAGGAGCACCGCGGCTGCCGCGAGGGTGAGGAGGCGCGCGAGACGGCGGCGCTTCTCGGCCACGACGTCACCCCTCCGGGGTAGGGGCCTTCCGCACCTTCACGAAGGTGGTCACGAAGGTGGCGTTGCCGCCGTAGGCCTGCACGTCGTCCGAGGTGAGGTCGTTCACGCTCGCGCCCCCCGCCTGGTGTTTCACCCAGGGGACGGCGAAGGTGACGACGCTGCCGCGCACCACGCGGGCCGTGAGGGTCACGGGAAGGCGGAGGCGGCCCCGCTCGTTCCAGAGCTCGGCCTCCTCGCCCTCCGTGAGCCTTAGGGCGGCGGCGTCCTCGGGGTTCACCTCGAGGCGCGGCGCGAAGGGGGCGAGGTGGAAGTAGGTGCTGTTGATGACGCTCGCGTGGGTGGGCGTGATGAGCTGGAACTCGTCCCGGCGCTCCACCCACTCGGGCTTCGGGAGGGGCGTGAAGCCGCGGGAGGCCGCGACGCTGCTCGCGAACTCCACCTTGCCGGAGGGCGTGGGGAAGACGGTGGGGTCCGGCCGGTGGAGCGCGACGCGCTTGCGCTCCTTGAGCGCCTCCCAGTTGCACGGGAGGTCGGGGCAGGTGTCCACGAGTTGGCGTAGCGTCGCCTCCTCCCCGGCGCGCAGCTCCGGATGCGTGAGCCCGAGGCGGGAGGCGAGGTCGAGGGTGATGCGGTGGTTGCTGCGGGCCTCGCCGCGAGGGGGCAGCACCTGCTCGTTGAGGTGGACGACCTCGTGGTAGTAGCCGGGGACGAGGTCCGGGCTCTCGAAGATGGAGGTGGCGGGGAGCACGATGTCTGCGTAGTCGCAGGTGTCCGTGAGGAACAGGTCGTGCACCACTGTGAAGAGCCCCTCGCGGAGCATGCCTTCCCGGACGAGGGGGAGGTTGGGGAGGGTGGCGAGGGGGTTCGCGTTCCACACGAACACCATGTCGAAGCGGTTCTCTTGGAGGGCCCGCCCGAGCTGCACCATGTTGAGGGTGGCGGTGCCCTTCCGCAGGTGCGCGCCGCCGAGCCAGGGAATGTCCCACCGGTAGGTGAGGTTCCCGTTGCTGAAGTAGAACCCGCGGGGGGCGCCGCGGAGTGCGGGAAGGAGCCCGACGGCGCGCACGATCTCGCCGCCGTTCACGTTCCGCTGGACGCCGAACCCGATGTGGACAGCGGGGCGTTTCGCGCGGCCGAAGGCCTCGGCGAGGGCGCGGATCTGGGCCGCCGGGACGCCGGTGACCTCGGCGGCGCGCTCCAGGGTCCAGGGCGCGCAGTGGACGCGGAACTCCTCCACGCCCAGGGTTTGGCTCTTCAGGAACTCGTCGGCCGTGAGGCCTTGCTCGAACAGCTCGCGGGCCACAGCGAGGGCGAGCACCACGTCCGTGGTGGGCCGCACCTGCAGGTGGGTTCCAATCTTGGTGGTCTGGCTCGCGAGGGGGTCCACCACGAACACGGGGGTTCCCTTGCGGGCCGCCTCCTTGATGAGGGCGAAGACGTGAGGGCTCGACCACGCGAGGTTGCTGCCCCACACGACGATGAGATCCGCCTCGGCGTAATCCGTGGGGTAGAGGCCGAAGCTGTTCCCGTAATGCAGGGAAAGGGCGGGTCCTCCGGCGGCGGCGCAGATGGTGCCGAGGGTCTCCGTGGCCCCGAAGGCGCGCCACAGGCGCAGCGGGAAGTAGCGGTTGAGGAAGCCCATGTGGCCCGAGTAGTGGAACTCGAGCACGCGCTCCGGAGTCCCCTGCGCAGCGATGGCGGTCATGCGCCGGGCAATCTCGTCCAAGGCCTCGTCCCACGAGATGCGCTCCCAGGAGCCTTTCCCCGGTCCCTTCGGGCCGACGCGGCGGAGGGGGTGGAGGAGGCGCTCACGGTGGTCGTGCAGGTCCACGTTCGCGTAGCCCTTTCCGCACAGGAAGCCGCGCGTGACGGGGTGCTCCGCATCGCCCTCCACCTTGAGGCTCCCGTCCTCCGCGAGGGTCACCCACTGGCCGCAGGTGTCGTAGCAGTTGCGGGGGCAGGCGCCGTAGAATCGGAGGGCCACGCCGCTCCCAAAGAGAGCGGCGGGCATAACCCTTTCCCGGGAGGCAACCCGCGCTAGGTGGCGGGGTCGAGGCGGAGGAGCAGGAGCTCCTGCGTGACCACGGTGAGGACGGCGGTGGGATCCTCTGGGGTGCGGCCTGGGCCGAGGGCAAGGGCATACCACGTGCCCTCGGGGCCTTCCTGGAGGTCGAGGTCCCTCATCGGAAGGGGGAATCCCTGCGCGAGCGTCCGTTCCCCCGTCAGGTTGCCTGAGGGGGTCCACAGGCGGAGCGTGAGACCGCTCGGGAGATGGGTCTCGTTCAGGAGAGGCGAGAGGAGGGCAACCCCGGTGCTGCCCCAGCGGAGCGGGCTTCCGGGGTGAGCCCCCGGGCCGAGGCCCAAGTGACCAGGCCTGTCGGGAACGAACAGGTACACTCCACCGGAGTGCTCAACGTTTGCGAGGGCGGCCACCTTGGTCCCGCTCAGGGATGGGCTCGCCCGGTACAGGTAGACGCGCTCGTGGGTCGGAGTCCAGGGTTCGAGCCCCAGGAGGTCGCCGGCTCGGGTGAGGAAGGCTTGCGCCCCCGGAGCCTCGGGGGCCCACCGGCCAAGCCTCAGGTGGACGGTCCCGTTCGATAGCGCCTCCGCCACAAGGGGTATCCCGATCTTGTGCTGCTGGATCGAGCCGAAGGTTCGGGTGGCCACATCGTACCCCACGGCCACGGCAATCCCCCGGTCCGGGTCGGTCCTTTCGGAAAGGGGCGCACCGGTGAGAACCAGGAGCGTCCCGTCCCCTGGGGCGACGGAGACTCCGTTCCAAGGATAGCGGTACGCGGGGCTCAGGAAGGTGTCCGGCGATCGGATTGCTCCTTGAGGCGTGCCCTCTCCCGAGAAGTGGGCGACGAGGAACCGAGTCTCCGCCAGGTCGGAGTCCGGTGGGGGCGGGGCCCCCACGGCAGTCGCCACCACCAGATAGCTCCCGTTCGCGAAGCGGTGGAGGGTGGGGTGCGTCTCGGGCCATTGCGTCACCCCGCTCACGTTCAGCCAGGTGTGCGACAGGAGGTCGCCCCCGTGCGTGAAGCGGGCGAGGCGGACGGTTCCGGGGTTCTTCAGCGTCGCCACCGCCACCTCCGAGGCATCGACATGGAGGGCGGCGGAGGCAAAGGCGGTGACCTCCATCGCCCGCGCCCATTCCCTCACGGTAGGGACGGGGTTTGCCCCTTCGGAGGGCGCGGTGCATCCGGCGAGAACCACCCCCACGACAAGCGTGATGGCCGTGAAGGCGTGCTTCCAGGAGGCGGTCATCAAGGTTCCCACGCTCCCGAGATGAGGCCGTGGTCGGCGTGGACCACGCGAGGATCGAATCGGGCCAGGTGACAGGAGCAGAATAGGAGGTCCCAGGCGTTGACGGCCTTCGCCGTGGGATCCTCTTGGTGGCCGACGGTGCAGCAGAAGTGGGTGCAGGCCGCATAGTACGCGACCAAGTTCGGCACCTGGAGGGCGTCGCGGGCCATCTCCTCCGCGGCCTCGGAGGTGAACTCGAGGCGGTCGTGGGGAACCGCGAAAAGGACACCTTGGAGGACGTTGATTCCCTCCTCCCCTTCGCTTCGGAAACGGAACTTCGCGCTCGATCGGTCCCCACCAGGAACGAGGTCATCCTGGTGGATGCGGTCCCCAACGCGGCGCGAATACCAGGGGTTTGCGCCCTGAAGGCGGGCCGCTTCGTCGAGGTGGAAGCGGAGGTAGCTGTCGCCCTTATAGTCTGAGCGGAGGCCAGGCGCGCGCTCCGACCCGCAGTAGCGGTAGCGCTCCCAGGCCGTGGGCGCCACCTCGAGGTACCCGAACTCGCCCACACGAAGGGGGAGGAGGGGCAATCCCCTGGGAGCAGGCCCCGCTACCGCCTTCGCCCCCGCGTAGCGGACCCTGCGCTCTGCAATGGGTGAAACCCCGTCCGGCTCGGGCAGGGCTGGGGGAAGAGGGAGGACTCCGCCGGCCCCTTGGGTCGCGGAGGCCGCGGCGAGACCGGCTGCGGCAAGCCCGATGTTCCGGAGCAGGCGGCGGCGGATGGGATCCTCGGCGGCCATGGGACTCTCGACGCTATCGTTCCGTTTCAAGCTTGCCGGGCAAGGGCAGGGTGCGGCTTGCCGCCGGGCTTATACGATCAGCGCCGGGATCAAAGGCCATGTGCCGTCTCTTCGCCTTCCTCGGATCGGGGCCCGAGCGCCTCGATCAGTACCTGTGTGGTCCTGAGCCTTCCCTCCGCGCCCTCGCCTCCGAGCACGGTGACGGGTGGGGCATCGCCCGCTTTGCCCCGGGCCACACGGACGTGGTGAAGCGTGCCACGAACGCGGGGGACGACCCCGAGTTCCTGAAGGCCACGGAGGGCGCCCGCGCCACGGCCCTCCTGGCGCACATCCGCTGGGCAAGCGTGGGCTCCGTGAACGAGGAGAACACCCACCCCTTCCGGCACGGTCCCTGGGCCTTTTCCCACAACGGCACCGTCCCCTTCACGGCGGAGGAGCGCCACCGCCGCCTCGCCTTCCTTCCCCCGGAGCTGCGGGCTCGCATCCGCGGCACCACGGACAGCGAGCTTGTGTTCCACCTCATCCTCGCGGACCTCCTCGCGCGCGAGGGGAAGATTGACGTCCCCGTCCAGGTGGCCGCGGCCTCCGTCGCGGCCGTCTTCAAGGACCTCTCCAAAACGCCCGAGCACGGGGATGAGCCCCTCGGCATGAACTTCCTGCTCATGCGCGAGAACGGGTTCTGCATCACGCGCTTCCGCCGCGAGCTCTCCGTGTACCAGGGCGTCGGCGATTTCGGTCCCTACGCGATGGTGGCAAGCGAACCGCTCGGCGACGACGAGGACGCCTGGTGGGAGGTCCCTGAGGGGTCTCTCCTCACGGTGTCCACGCCGGGCCGCGTGACCGTGGACCGCATCCTCTAATTAGCGAGCCAGGAGCTTGCCGAGGCGGCCATGGACGGCGGGCCACTCGGCCCGCACGACGCTGAACATCACGGTGTCCCGCACGTACCCGTCCGGAAGCACCACGTGGTTGCGGAGGACGCCCTCGCGGACGGCGCCGAGGCGCGCGATGGCCGCTTGGCTCCGCAGGTTGCGCGCGTCGCACTTCAGCTGCACCCGGTTCGCGCCCATCGTCTCGAAGGCGTGGGCGAAGAGGAGGAGCTTCGCCTCCGTGTTTGCCGCCGTCCGCCGGTGCGAGGCCCCGAGCCACGTGTGCCCAATTTCCATGCGACCGTGGGCGAGATCGATGTCGAAAAGGCTTGTGCTCCCGAAGGCTTGACCCGTGCGGGCATCCCGTTGGAGGAGGGGGATGGCGGTCCCTGCGTCCCGGTCGCGCAGGCGGAGCCCTATCCAGGTCCGGAGATCCTCCACGCTCGCCACGTCGAAGGTCATGTAGGCCCACAGGCTCCGCTCGCTCGCGGCGGGCCACAACTCTTCCGCGTGCTCCAGGCGGAGAGGCTCCAGGCAGACGTGCTCGCCCTTGAGGGTGACCGGGGGCAGCGGGGAGGGCATGAAGCCCCATCCCCGCAGGGGGTCTTGGGCGTTCCGGCCCCCTACAGTAAATACTGTTCGAGCGCAGGAGCTATCGATGGGCCACGCGATGGGGGGCCCGTATGCGAGTCTTTGTGGCGGGCGCCACGGGCGCCATCGGTCGTCCCCTCGTGAAAGAACTCGTCTCCCGCGGTCACCAGGTAGCCGCCCTCGCGCGGTCGGAGGAGAATGAACGAGTCCTCCGGTCGCTCGGGGCTGAGCCGCGCCGCGCGGACCTCTTCGATGCCTCCTCCCTCGCAAAGGCGGCCGAAGGCGCGGAGGCCGTGATCCGGACGGCAACCCACATCCCGACCTCGACGAAACCCAAGGGTTCGGACTGGGCCACCAATGATCGCATCCGCCGCGACGGCACCCGCGCCCTCCTTGAGGCGGCGGCGAAGGTTGGCGCGCGGCACTACCTGCAGGAGAGCATCACGTGGCTCGCGCGGCCCAACGACGGGAGGCCCTTCACGGAGAGCTCCCCACCCAACACGGACCGCATCACCGCGTCCGCCCTCGATGCGGAGCGCATCGCGGAGACGGAGGGCGAGCGACTCGGCCTCAAGGTGACGACGCTCCGCCTCGGCTTCCTCTACGGCCCGGAGGCGGCCCACCTGCGCGGCATGGCGCAGGGCCTGAAGGCCAGGCGCGTCCCCATCGTCGGGAAGGGCGACACCCCCATCGGGTTCCTCCACCTGGACGATGCCGCCACCGCCTTCGCCGCGGCCCTGGAGGGGGGCGTCCCCGGCCTGTGGCACGTGGTGGACGACCGGCCCGTCCCCGCGGGAGAGTTCTTCGAGGAGTTCGCGCGCCGACTTGGCGCCCCGAAGCCGATGCACGTCCCCGTGTGGCTTGCGCGCCTCGCGGCCGGCGAGGCCGCCGTCAAGATGCTGACCGTCCCCACCGTCACGTCGAGCGCGCCCTTCCGCACCGCCACCGGGTGGGCGCCGCGGTACCCCACCATCCGCGAGGGCCTTGCGCAGATGGAGCAGGCCTGGCGCGCGGAGGGCTTCCTGGGGCTGTCCCGCCTGGAGGCCGCGGCCCCCGTGGCAGGGCGCTAATCTTAAGCCCTACCGCCGGGGTATCCCGCCCATGACCGAGGCGCAGCGTCCCCTCATCCTCGTGAACTACAAGGTCTACACGGAGGCCACCGGCGAGAACGCCGTGCGCCTCACGAAGGCCCTCGAGGAGGCGGCCCGCGGCGCGCGCGCCGAAGTGGCCGTGGCCGTGCAGGCCGTGGACCTGTGGCGCGTGGCCCAGGCCACGACGCTCCCCGTGTGGGCCCAGCACGTGGATGCCCTCAAGCCCGGCGCGGGCACCGGGTGGATCACGGCCGAGGCCGTGAAAGCCGCGGGCGCACGGGGCACGCTGCTCAACCATGCCGAGCACCGCCTCGAGCTTGCCGCCCTCGACGACACCCTCCACCGCCTCAAGCACGCGGGGCTTGCTCGGGTCGTCTGCACGAACAACGTGTGCACCACCCGCGCAGCCGCCGCCCTCGGCCCCGAGTACGTGGCCATCGAGCCCCCAGAGCTCATCGGGGGCGACATCAGCGTCACCACCGCCGACCCCCAGATCGTGGCCGACGCCGTGAAAGCCACGAAGGAGACGAACCCCCGCGTGCGCGTCCTCTGCGGCGCCGGAGTCAAGACGGGCGAGGACCTGCGGGCGGCCCTCAAGCTGGGCGCCGACGGCGTCCTCCTCGCCTCTGGTGTGGTGAAGGCGAAGGACCCGGGCGCGGCGCTACGGGACCTGCTTTCCGGGCTCGTTTAATCGCCACGCGGTTCGCGCGCAGGCCAAAGAAATAGGCACGGGGGCGAGCGCCCCCGTTTCTGCCTTTACCACGTGCCGAGGTAGGCGGCGTTCACGGCCCACTTGCCGGAGTGGGGCGCAGAGGACCAGCGGTACCAGGTGGTGGAGGGCGCGTCCATGTAGTCCACCACGGCGTCGTTCGTGGTGCTCACGTCGGCGTAGTAGTCGCTGTGGCCGTAGCAGGGGTTGCTCACGTGGACCACCTTGTGGTTGGCCTTCATGTCCACCGCGAGGTTCCACGCCACCCACCCGTCGCAGTCGCTCCCAACGAGGGTCCAGTCGGTGCTCCACTGCTTGGCCTGGGGGTTCTGCGCGTTGTTCTTGAGCCAGGTCATGAAGGCGGAGTCGCTGCACATCTGGCGCACGTCGCTCCAGGTGCTGAGCTTGCACCAGCTCGTGCCGAGGCCGCCGTGGGGCGTTCCCCAGGTGGTGACGTCCTCCACGAGGAGGTGGGGCGGGAAGTCCGTGGTGCCCTGCTTGGCGAGGGCGTAGCGGATGAGGAGACCGCCCATGCTGTGGCCCACGTAGTCCACCTTCACGCCGTTCACGGTCCAGTGGTCGTAGATCATCCACGCGAGGTGGTAGGCGAGGTGCTCGATGTTCGTGTCGAGGTCATGGATCTGGGTGGTGCCGCTCACGCAGCCCGTCTTCGTGACGTGCTCACCGGAGCCGCCGTAGTGCTTGTTGTGGTCACCATGGTGCTCGGCGCGGTGCTCTACGTTGCACTCGCCGCCGTAGTACCCGATGCGCTGCACGTCGGAGTAGCCCTGGTTGAGGAAGAAGTTCCGCATGTTGCCGTAGCCGCCCATGTTGTAGTTGTCGCGGCCGTGGACGAACAGGACGGGCTTCGACTTGTCGTCCGTGCGCGAGGCGGCGCTCATGGGCACCTCCTTCCCTTCGAGGGTGGGGGTGACGACGCGCAGGCCCGGCGGGAGCTCCTCCGCGAGGGCCGCGCCGCCGTCAATCATCTGCAGGATCGCCCACAGCGCTTCCATCTCCTCCGTTGTCATAGCGGAGGGTTGGAGGGTGCTGGGGTCCGTGGTGTCGAACAGGTAGGTTTCGGGGCCGGCGGCCTCCTGGGTGGCGGGCGTCGTGAGGCCCGCGCCCGCGGGGGCAACAAGGGCGAGGCAGGCGGCAAGGGAGAGGACGAGAAGGCGGGTTCGGGTGCGGGCGGTCATGGGGCTGCCTCCTGTGCAGCGGCCTCGCCATCTCCCGAGGCGGTTTTGGGGTTGTCGGGAGACAGGTCCCACCCCGAGCCGGAAACCTCCTCCGCGGTGACCCATATCCTATTTACCAGGGGCTCCTATCCCGGGTTGGTGTCTCCCTTGGCGGAGAAGCGCATTCTGCAGGTAGCCCTTGACGTCTACAATCTCCACCGCGCCCTCGAAATCGGCCAGGAGGCCGTCGCGGGCGGGGCCGACTGGGTGGAGGCCGGCACGCCCCTCATCAAGTCCGAGGGCCTCAACGCCGTGCGCGAGCTCAAGCGGGCCTTCCCCGACAAGACCATCGTCGCCGACATGAAGACGATGGACGTTGGCGGCGCGGAGACGGAGATCGCCATCAAGGCCGGCGCCGGCGTCGTCACCATCCTCGGTGTGAGCGACGACGGAACCATCCGGGAGGCCGTGGAAGCGGCGCGCAAGTACGGCGGCAAGATCATGGTGGACCTCATCGGCGTCGCCGACAAGGCGAAGCGCGCGAAGGAGGCGGAAGCCCTCGGCGCCCACCTGGTGGGTCTCCACTACGGCGTGGACGAGCAGATGAAGGGCAAGTCCCCCCTGCAGATGGTGCAGGAAGTCATCGCCGCCACCACGCTCCCGGTGGCCGTCGCCGGTGGCCTCACGAGCGAGACGGTGGCCCCCATCGTGCAGGCGGGCGCGCAGGTCATCATCGTGGGCGGCGCCGTCACGAAGGCCCAGGACGCGACGGCGGCCACGAAGCGCCTCCGCCAAGCCATTGACGAGGTTCGCGTCCTCGAGAGCGCGGGCATGAAGAAGTACAAGGAGTCCGAGATCCGGCAGGCCTTCATGATTGCGGCCGCCCCCAACGTCACGGACGCCATGCACCGCGAGGGCGCCATGTTCGGCATAAACGCCGTCACCCTCGGCGTGAAGGCCGTGGGTCCCGCGCTTACCGTCCACACCATGGACGGCGACTGGGCGAAGCCCGTGGAAAGCATCGATGAGGCCGAGCCCGGCACCATCCTCGTCATCAAGGTGGAGGGCGGCCACAAGGCCGTCTGGGGCGAGCTTGCCACCCACACCTGCGCGAAGAAAGGCATCGCGGGCGTCATCATTGACGGCGCCATCCGCGACGTGGACGAGATCCGCCGCATCAAGTTCCCCGCCTGGGCCCGCCACATCCAACCCAACGCCGGCGACCCCAAGGGCTTTGGCGAGATCGGCACCGAGATCGAGTGCGGCGGCCAGCGCGTCCGCACCGGCGACTGGATCGTGGCGGACGAGAGCGGCGTCGTCGTGGTCCCCAAGGAGAAGGCCCACGAGATCGCGAACCGCGCCGTCGACATCAAGGAGACGGAGGACCGGCTGCGCGCCGAGATCGAGCGCGGCTCGAGCCTCAGCAAGGTGCTCAAGCTCAAGAAGTGGGAGAAGGTCGTGGGGTAACCCATGCTCCGGGTGGCTGCCCTCCTCGTCGCCGTTGCGCTCGCGGCCCTTCCCGGGTGCCTAAGCGCCTCCCAGCTCCGGACCGCTCTGGATCCCACGAGCTACGCGCGCGAGGTCCTCTCCAGCGACCCCTACGCGAAGCTCGTGGTCGAAATCGACCACCCGCCCACCTCCCCGCCCGCGAAGAACGCGCTCGACCACCTCGAACGCACCCTCAGGGAAGTCACGAGCAAGGAAAACATCGAGATCCGGTTGGAGGCGTCCCTCGAGTCCACTCCCGAGGCGCGCTGGACGGTGCCGGAGATCCACCGCCTCGCTGAGGCTTCGCGGACTCACGAACACGGGTCTCCCGACGCCGTTATCCATGTCCTCTACCTGGAGGGCGAGTACGCGGAGGGCGCTGCGGGAGGGCTCGGCGTGTACGCGGGGTGGGCCGTCGTCTTCCCCGACGCGTTCCGCGGGCCCGAACCCTCGCCCCTCGGGTTGCCCTCTCCCCTCAGTCCCGCCGCCCGCGTGGAGGCCGCCGTCCTTCTCCATGAGGTGGGCCACGTGATGGGGCTCGTGAACTTCGGCATCCCCATGGTGCGGCCGCACGAGGACCCGGAGCACCCTGGGCACTCCGACAACCCAGGCTCCGTCATGTACTGGACCACGGACCAGGTGAGCACCATCCTCGAGAACCTCCGCCGCGGCGACACGGGGCCCTCGACCTTCGACGAGAACGACCGCGCCGACCTTCGGAGCGTGGGGGGCCGGTGAGCCCCGTCGTCAAGCGCCCCAAGGGCAAGCCCAAGGCGGCGCCTCCCAGCCCCCGCTCCCCAATGCCCGACTGGCTCGCCACCGTCCTGTTGGCGGTTGCGGGCCTCAGCCTCATCGTCGCGGGGGCGCTCGCGATGCCCGAGCTCTTCCCGGAGAACAAGTACACGCTCATCGCCCGCACGGCCCTGGGCGTGTTCGCGCCGTGGGTGATGCTCATCGGGGCGCTCTTCCTCGGGGGCGCCTACTCGCTCTGGACCCGCCGCGAGCCGCCGGCGTCCTGAGGTTTGGGCGCATGGCCCACAGCGACGGTTGAAACCCCTGCCGCGAATCGTGGGGGCGTGTTCGCGCGCATCGCCGCCCTCGCGCTCCTCCTGCTTGGGGTCCTCACCTTTGCCGCCATGGCCCTCGTGGGGCTCGCGCCACACCCCTCGGTGCCCCTGGAGGTGGCGGCGTGGTCCTTCCCCGTGGCCCTCGGCGGGCTCGGGGTCGCTTTCGCGGGCGCGTTGCTGCTCGTGCCGCGCCCGCGACCGACGTGACGCGGGTTACTTGCTGCGGCGGTCGGAGGCCTTCTTCGCCTTGCCCTTCTTGGCCGCCGCCTTCTTCGGGGCGGCTTTCCTGGGGACGGCTTTGGCCGCCTTCTTGGGCGCGGGGCGCTTCGCGGCCGCCTTCTTCTTGGCAGGCGCCTTGGCCTTCTTGGTGGGGGCCCTCTTCGCTGCCTTGGGGGCGGCCTTCTTGGGCGCCGCCTTCTTCGTGCTCTTCTTGGCGGGCGCCGCCTTCTTCTTGGCAGGCGCCTTGGCCTTCTTGGCGGGGGCCTTCTTCGCTGCCGCCTTCTTCGGAGCGGCCTTCGCAGCCTTCTTGGGGGCTGCCTTCTTCACCGCGCGCTTCTTGGCGG
>Ga0247718_1000281_pt1 | contig 13778 bp, 14 predicted proteins | sample 21E_DmetaG_FD_189045 | JGI IMG/M metagenome (GOLD analysis project Ga0247718, IMG submission 189045) | Soil microbial communities from hillslope of Landscape Evolution Observatory, University of Arizona, Oracle, AZ, United States - 2-1-E_D | ecosystem: Engineered > Artificial ecosystem >...
ATATCTATCGGATAGCCCGGTCGTGGCGGAGGGCCACCCTGGCAACGTGCGGCAGTGGGTGCTGCCCGATCCCACCTCCACCGCCTGCGGCCTATTCCCTCCTCGGCTCGGGGCCGGCGCGGGCGGGGGCGGCGGCCCGGGCGCGCACCGTTTCGAGGTAGGTGTCGAGGCTCTCGACGTGGCGGATCTCGCGGGCGGCCCGCACGAGCTTCCGCCGCACTTCGAGGTCCGCCCGGATGCCGTTTGCGCGCAGGGCTTCCTCGAGGAGCCGCGCGACCTTGCCGCCGGTGCGGTCCCAATCCGTGAGGATGATGGCCTCCTTGACGCCCTCCTCGCGGAGCGTCTCGGCGAGCCCGAAGAGGCCGCCCGCGGTCTGGACCTGCCGGAGGGGGCCCGTGAAGCCGAGGGCGCGGAGGGCGGCGATGTCCTTCTCGCCCTCCACGAGCGTGAGCGTGGCCGCGGTGGCTTCGATGGCTGCTTCGAGCCATTCCTCGAGGGCTTCGAGGGCCTCGGTGTCGGCGCCCTCTGTCGTCATGGGGGGAGGCCCCCCTTGAGGCGCGCGAGGGCCGCTTCGACCGTGAGGCCGTCCACGGTGACGGTCTTGCGGCGGGAGGTGTGGCCGCTCGTCACGCGGGCGGTGCGGGCGGGAAGCGCGAAGAACTCGGCCACGAGACGAGCTAGCTCCTCGTTGGCTTGGCCCTTCTCTGGTGGAGCCTGGACGCGGGCCTCGAGGCGGTTGCGCCAGGGGTTCCACCCTGCCGGAAAGCGGCTGTCTGCGGCGCCGGGGACCACCTCCACGTCGAGGGCGATGCCCCCCGCGGCGGGCTTCACGGCGGGGCTTGGGTCCGGGGCCACGCGGCAGGGACGGGGGCGGCAGCCCAAGAGGCTGCCGGTTCGCCCACCCGCTCCCTGCAGTGGGGTTTGACGCTTCTCGCCGCCTCCTCAGTAGGCCTTGCCCTGCTCCCCGCCCGGTCCGACATCGGGGCCAAATCCCTTATGGGTGCCACCGGCAGGGGTAAGGGTGAGGCCTGAACATGCCGACTGTGAACAAGAGCATCGAGGTCGACGTGCCCGTCGACCGTGTCTACGAATACTGGAGCAACTTCGAGAACTTCCCCCACTTCATGGAGAAGGTGGACGAGGTTCGCGTGACAGGCCCCACGACCACCCACTGGGTCGTGAACGCCCCCACGGAGCGCGTGGAGTGGGACGCCACGACCACGGAGAAGGTGCCCAACGAGCGCATCAGCTGGCGCGCCGCGGGCCAGTCGGGCCAGAACGGCACCGTCACCTTCGAGCCCCTCGACGCCACACGCACCCGCGTGAACGTGCAGATGGAGTACACCCTCGACAACAAGCTCAAGGAGAAGCTCGCCACGTTCTTCCAGATCGACGACCGCCTCGTGGAGACCGACCTCAAGCGCTTCAAGGAGACGGTGGAGCGCAACCCGAGCGCCGCGGGGGTTTCGGGCGGAACGACGGGCAGCGTGGGCGGCACCACCTACGGTGGCACCGGCCCTGGCTCCCTCTGAACCGCGTTAGGACCCGCCGGCCCGGGCCCGCTACCCAGCCTGGGCCGCGGTTCCATTCCCTGCTTTTTCAGGGTGGAACTCCCACACTTCCACCACGCCCCATTCCACCTGGACGCGCTTGACGCTCTCGCCGTGGTACTTGCGGATGAGCATGTCGAAGTAGCCATCCTGGAACTCGAGGGGGAGGTAGTTGTCGGTCACGAGGTACTTGAGGTGGCCGATCTCGATGAGGCGCTCAAGCGTCTGGTGGTCCACGTACCAGTGGTAGGTGGGGCGCTCGTTGTACCAGTAGAGCGTGTAGCGCCCGAGGAGGTTCCCGATCTGGCCCGTGCCCGGGGGCGCGTTCTCGTCGATGTAGGCCGCCGCTTCGTCGTACCCGGCGCCGAACACCTTTCCCTGCATGCGGGTGCTGCTGTACTCGGCGTGGGCGTAGGCGGGGACGGCCGCAAGGGCGAAGACGGCGAGGAGGGCCACGGCAGCCGCGGGGCGGTGCCAGGCGCTGCGGGCCTTCACGAAGAGGCCGCTCGCGGCCTCCACCACGGCGCCCGGGACGTTGCCCGCGAGGACCGCGATGGCGGGCACGAGAGGCATGAGGTAGAACCACTCCTTGCGGCTCGCCGAGGCGAAGAAGAGCGCGAAGATCAGGGGCCACGCCACGAGGAGGACGGCGTCGCGGCGGCGGCGCACGAACCCTTCGATGGCGACGAGGAGGATGCCCCCCACACCGAGGAGGAGGTCGGGGATACCCACGAGCTTCACGAGGCCGTAGTGCTCGTTCGTGAGGTACCAGGTCCACTCGCGGTGGGTGGCCGTGAGCTCCTGCATGAACACGGCCGCGAGGTGCGGGGGGAGCGCTTCGGGGCGGACGCGCCCGAGCTGCCAGAGCAGCTTGTACCCGAGGTCGTCGAGGCCGCTGTTCGCCACAAGCAGCAGGAGGCAGGCGAGGACGACGCCGGCGAGGGAGCCGAAGGCGACGCCCACGTGCTTGCCGAAGGTCTTGAGGGCCTGCAGCTCGGCGCGGTCGCGGTAGGCGCGGTAGCCGAGGTAGGCGGCCTCCACGAGGACGAAGAGGCCGAGGACGGGGAGGATGAGGATGCCGGGGAGCTTGCTGAGGAGCGCGAGGCCCGCCGTCACGCCCGCAAGCGCGGCCCAGCGCGTGGTGCGGCGCTGGTACCACAGGAGCGCGCACAGGATGGCGAGGCAGAGCATGAGCGCGAAGCCCGCGTCCACGAAGGCGGTGCGGCTCACGCGCACGTGGTAGGGCATCACGGCAAGCAGCACGGCGGCGGCCACGCCCGTGGCGCGGTTGCGCCACACGGTGCCGATGCCGTACACCACGGGGATGGTGAGGGCGCCGAGGACGGCCACGGTGACCACGACGGCGTCGGGGGTTGCGCCGCCGATCCAGATGCCCATGGCCATGAGGTAGAGCACGACGGGGGGCTGGCTCACGAAGGGCTGCGCGTCCCAGTGGAGCAGGTTGGGGTACTCCAGGTTGAGCGGGTTGGCAGCGAGGGAGCGGGCGACGGCGGCGTATTCGGCGTCGTCACCGTAGAAGAAGGTGGGGGTGAGCCCGTTGAGGCGCAGGAAGAGCGCGAGGAGGAAGAGGGGGACGAGGAGGGTGTGCCGCCGGAGGAAGGCCCAGCCTTGGCTGGCCCAGGTTCGGGAGCGTTCCATCAGGGGTGCGGCAGTCTCGCCCATGGTCACCAGGCCCTCGGCGGGCGGGGCGCGCAAAAGGCGTTCTGGTTCAACGCCCGAAGCGTGGAGACGCGGGGGGATAAGGGTCTTCGAGCGTTGTACGAGAACGGTGAAGCCCCCGCCGAGGGGCCCGCAGGACCATGGGATTCCAGGACCAGGCAGGCGGCCTGTTCAGTATCGGCCTCGTGGCGGTGGCCCTTGGCGGCGCCCTCCTGCCGGCCCTTCACCCCCTCTTCGACATCGGGGAGGGTGGCGTGGGCTCGGATGAAGCGGGCGCCCTCACCGGCCGCTTCATCGGCGAGACCCTCACGGACAAGACGCTCAGGAACTGCGAGATCCGCGACGCGAAGCTTGTGCGCGTGGAGACGCAGAACTGCCAGATCTACAATTCCGAGATCGTGGACTCCCGCATCCGCAGCGGCTCCGTCGTGGGAAGCCGCGCAAGCCTCACCGCTTTCAAGTCCGGCACCCTCCAGGACGGCGTCTTCGACAACGTCACGGTGGACGGCAGCAAGATCACGGGCACGCAGATCCGCGGCCTCATCATGCAGGGCGGAAGCCTCACCGACGTCACGCTCGTGGGCGGCACCGTGGAGAACACGGCGGTCACGGGCGGGAGCCTCAAGTGGGTGACCCTCCGCTCCTCGAAGGCGGAGAGCGTGGCCGTGGCGAAGGACGCGCGCATCCTCGAGAGCAGCGTCGAGAACTACACGCTCCAGGGTGGCCGCGCCGAGGCGAGCACCCTCATGAACGTCGGCCGCCACGGCACCGAGGTCGTGAACTGCAACGTCCTCGAGGCCGACCTCGTGGTCCGCCGCGTTGCCCGCGAAGGGGGCGGCGTCGTCGCCATCGTCGCGAACACGGGCAGGGCCGCCGCGCCCTACTTCGAAGTGGTGCTCTTCACCAACGGGAACGAGGTGGGGCGCACCCTCGTGAAGAACGTGCCCGCGGGCGGCGAGGCCCGCGTGAGCTTCCCCATGGGCGGGGGCGGCAGCCTCCGCGTGGTGGCGGACGCCGCCGACCGCATTCCCGAGGCGAACGAGGGCAACAACGAGGCGTCGGCCTGAGCGGCCTCAGTGCTCGTCGCCGCCGAGGTCCTGGGGGGCGGCCGCGGCTTTTCCGCGGGCGGCGAGGTTCACCTTCACGGTCTTGGCCGCCTCCGCGTCCACGCTCCGGATCCAGAGGGTGCGCTGGGGGAAGGGGATCTCGATGCCGGCCTTGTTGAGCTCGTCGTGGAACTCGGTCACGAGGTCGGAGGCCACGCGGCCGCGGTCGCGCCAGTGGGCGACGTAGCAGAAGGCGAGGAGGTTCACGCTGGAGTCCGCGAGGCGGAGCACGAGGCACTGGCGGGGGAAGGCCTCGTTCTTCACGACGTCCGGGTGCTCCTGCATGATGCCCACGAGGAGCTTGCGGGCCTTGTCGATGTCCGACCCGTAGGCGATGCCCACCTCGATGTTGATGCGGTAGTGGGGGTCGGGCATGGACAGGTTGGTGATGCGGCCGCCGGAGAGCTTGTTGTTGGGCATCACCACGATCTCGTGGTTGCGGTAGTGGTAGAGGCGCGTGCTGCGGAGGCCGATGCGCTCCACGCGGCAGATCTCGTTCTGGTCCGTCTGGATGTCGTCCCCTTCCTTGAAGGGGCGGTCAATGAGGAGGAAGATGCCGCTGAAGAAGTTGCTGAGGGTGTCCTGGGCCGCGAAGGCGATGACGAGGGAGGCCACGGCGGCGCCGCCCACGAACACCGTGAGGTCCACCTGGAAGCTGTCGAGGATGAGGACGAAGCCCACGATGAAGATGAGGACCGCGCCCACCTTGCGGAGGGCGGGCACCAGGATGTCGTCCACGTCGGTGGCGGTGCGGGGCGCAATCTCCTTCGAGTAGTAGTACAGGGCGGAGTCGAGCACCTTGTAGAAGACGTAGCATCCGATGGCGGTGATGGCGGCGGCGAGGATGCGGCGCGTGATGTCCACAAGGTCCCCCTGGGGGAGCACGGTGAGGGAGCGCTCGAACCCGATGAGGAACACGAGGAGGAAGATGGGTTTGCGGAGCTTGGTGAGGATGACCTGGGTGGTGTCGGCCTTGGCGTTGCGGGTGAGGCGGTAGACCACGCGGTCGCCGAAGAAGATGGCGATGAGGCCGGAGACGACCCAGAAGGCCACTTCGAGGAGGAAGACGCCCCACTCGTTGTCGAGGGGCGCGGGGAGCGGGTTCTTCACGAGGCCGAGGACGAGGGGGCTGTGGCTGAACACCTTCGCCGTCTTCGTGATGGTGACGGGGGCGGCGGCAGCATCATCGGACTGGATGGTGAACTGGAAGCGGTACGCGTGCTCCCCGGCCAGGCGCGTGGGAAGGGGCACCGTCACGAACACCTTCTGGGTGCCCTTCGGACCCAGGAAGAACGTCGCGTTGGGGGCCACCGTGGCCTCCACGCTCGGGTCCTGCGGCGCCACCGTCACGAGGTAGGTGTGGGAGGCGTTGAAGTTGAGCACCGACCACCCGAAGGTGACGGTTTCCGCGTCCTTGACGTCCTGGTAGCTCGGCGCCTCCGGGAGGTCCGTGATGGACACCGCGCCTTGGGCGAGAGCGCCCGGGGAGGCGAGCAGGAGCACGGCAAGAAGACCGAAGGCGAGAGAGAAGTCCCGCGCGCAACCGGTACGCATGGCCGGCCATGCGGGGGCCCCGCCTTAAGCGTTTCCCGGGCACCGTTGCGTCGTTAGGTTTATCTCGGTGGACCCCGGAGTACGGGGCTGCCCGGGCGCCGTGGTCCCCATGATTCATGAGTGGGGCGATGCAGCGCGAGGGCGACAACAGGAAAAAGTGCGCCCCGTTTAATGGGCTTCTGGAGGAGGGGGCCGTGCGGCCTATCCGCTGATTCTGGATCAACGGCGCGTACGACACACGTTTTACCGCGTGATGGCCCCCTCGGGGCCTCGCCCGGCATGGGTCAGGAAGGGGAGCCCCGCCAACGGCGCGGCGTTGAACCCGCCTGTTAATGTCGGGCGACAGCGGAACCCTTTTCTCGCGTCCTACCTGCTGCGGCGGAGCGTGCCGCGGCCCACCAGGAAGGCAATGGTGCCAGCGAGCGCGAGGAGGAATACGAGGTAGGGCCAGGGGCTTCCCTGCGTGTCGCCGCCGATGGCGGCCTGCGGGTTGCCGCCCGTGGCATTCGAGGTTGTGTTGTTTCCGGCCGTCTGGTTGGGGTCGGAGACGTTGGCGGTGTTCTCGGAATCGTTGAGGCTCGCTTCGCCGGCCTCCTGCTCTTCCGCCTCCTGCCCGGTGCCTTCGGCATCCGTGCCGGTGACGCCGTCGTTCTCGTCCTCGGTGTCGGTGTCCCGGGTGCGGCTTCGCTGCGCGTCCACGAGGGGCGCAAGGAGGAGCGAGGCAACAATGAGGGATAGGATCAGAAAGCGTTGGGGCGGCTCCATGGGAAGAATCGGAAACCGGTTCTCTGAGCCGCCCCCTTTTGGCGTTGTGGAGCAACAGGGGAAGCGTCCTGTTGCTCCAGGGAGGCTTACTTGCGGCGGGCCACGAGCACTGCGGCGGCGCCCACGGCGGCCACGGCGAGGAGGGTGCCGGCGGCGGGCACGGTGCTGAGGTTCTCGGGCACCGTGGTCTCCGTCACAGGCTCACCCGTGGGGCTTGCGCCGATGGTGGGGTCGTGGAGGAGGCTCGTGAAGCCGCCCACGCCGTACACGAGCGCGTAGCGGCCGGGCTCGTCGAGGGCGTGGCCCGTGACGGGGACGGTGATGTTGGCGCCGTCCTTCACGGCTTCAGCGGTCTCAAGCCAGGTGAAGTAGCCGCGGGTCGTGTTGGCGGTGCCGAGGGCGGCGCGGGGGCCGGTCTCGGCGAGGGTGGCGTTGCCCTTCTCGCCCGCGTCGAAGGTGAGGGCGAGGAGGTTCTTCGCGCCGTCGGCCCACGTCCATTTGTTGACGTAGAGGTCGAACTTCGTCTCGGTGGGGAGGAGCGTGAGGGTGGTGTTGCCCGCGGGGAGGGTCACGGTGGTGCTTCCGAGGCGGAACACCAGGGTGACGTTGCCGACGCGGTCCTTGTTCACGAGGTCGTCAAGGGGCGTCTCGGGGACCGCGCCCTTGTACTTCAGGGGGGCCTCGAGGGTCATGGTGAGGACGACGACGCCGTCCTCTTCCGTGGTCGTGATCTGCCAGGCCTTTGCCTGGTGGAGGTTCAGGGTGGCGCGCACTTCGTTCGCGGAGGGAGCGCCGTTCTTGTCGAGGTCTTCGAACTCCACAAGCTCGCCGAGCTTCACGTCGAAGGCCGCCTCAGTCTTGTTCGCGGGGAGGATCTTGATCATGGGCTTCTTGCCCTGGAACCAGACGGTGATCTGGTCGTTTTCGAGGACGATCTTGTCCTTCTCTTCCCGGGCCTTCGGTGCGGTTGTGGCACCGGCAAGGGCGGGGGCGGCGAGGGCGCTTGCGAGGAAGGCGAGCGCGACCAGCGCGGCAACAGTCCGGGGGACTTTAGCAACCATAGGGGGTTTCACCCGGCCGAGAAGCCCCCTTGGTGGGCATATGAGGGTTGTCCGACACTCATCGAAGGAACGGCCAGGCCGGGGCCCTTGAGAGCGGCACCCCCAGCCGGCTCGCGCCCCGACTCATCGCAGAGGCCACAAAGACCGCAGGTCGACGCGAACAGCGGACGCCTTCGACCCCTGTCTCCGTGGTCTCTGCGCTGGATGCGAGAGGGCATGCGGAGGGGACAAGCCAGTCCGGGCTGCTGAAGGGGAGGATGCCCTTCCCTCCGGCCCGAGGGGCGCATATTTAAAAGGTGCTGCGTGGTTGTGGGGCGTAGTGGCCATGGCCGAGTTGGATAACGAGCCCGAGGCCGACCTCTCCCCGGGGGAGCAGGTGAGCCGGGACCTCCACGACGTCCTCCAAACGCTCCAGGCAAACCTCTCCGGCATCCTGGGGAGCGTCCTTGTCGACGAGGAGGGCTACCCCCTGGCCTGGGATCTCAAGGGCGGCGCCGACCCCACGCTCATCGCCACCGCGGGAGCCCTCATCACGCGCGGCGCGGACCGCTCCGCCGCCGTGCTCGACTTCGGGACGCTCCGGAACGCGGTGCTCACCACAGACAAGGGCAGCATCGGCGTCTTCCGCGTGACGCCCCGCATCAGCCTCATCGTGCTCCTCCAACCTTCCACGAACAACATTCTTGTCATCGTGGAGGTCAACAAGGCCCTCGAGCGCCTGCGGCAGGTGATTGTCCCTGGCTTCTGAGGCCCGGGGCCGCCGCGCCCTCCTCTTGCTCCTCGCGGTGGCCTTGGCCTTCGCTGCGCCTGGGGTGAGCGCCGGGAACCACACCGTGGAGGAGGAGCGCCTCGACGATCCGCAGGCGCCCACCAACATGACCCTCGCCTACGTGCAGCTGGCCGTGGCGGGCGTGCTCCTGCTCGTGGTGCTCCGGATCGCCTACATTCTCGCCTCGAACCCCATCGGAGAGTTCCTGCAGGAGCTCTTCTACCTCCACCTGGACCGCATGCGGTGGCCCGCGGTGTTCATGATGCTCGTCTTCCTCGTGGAGACGGCCCAGCTCCTGCTCCCCTTCCTCGCGGCCCGCGGCATCCTCCAGGACCCCTACACGGTGGACCTCGTGCTCGACATCTTCCAGGGCGGCCTCCTCATCGCGACGGCTCTCGGCCTCCTGCTGCTCCTGCGCCACTACACGACGCGCGGGCTTGAGCGCCGCATCAGCGGCACCATGGGCGCCATCGCCTCCCTCCAGGGAAGCCGACGGCGCCGCCGCCTCGAGTAAGGCCCTCAGGGCGTCCGGGGCGGGGCATCTTCGAGGACGCCCAGCTCGAGGAGTTGCCGCAGCCGCCGCACCTCGTCCTCCGTCCCCGCCACTGCAAGGAGGTCGCCCGCCTGGAGGGTCAGGGTAGGCTCCGCGGCGAGGATGTCTCTCCCGCGGCGCAGGACGAGGGCTTGCGCGCCCGTGCGCTCGCGCAGGCGGAGCGCGCCGAGGGCCTCCCCCACGAAGGGGCTTCCGGGCGGGATGGGAACCTCGGTGGCGCCCCCTTCGACGCCGAGCTCGCGCCCGAGGAGGATCTCCTCCGCGCGCAGGAGGGCGACGTTCTCACCGAGGAGGAGCACGCGGTCGCCGGCGAGGAAGCGGAAGTCGGCGCCAGGGTTGGTGGTGGGGGCCTGCTCGCCGGTGGCGCGCGTGACGCGGATGACGGAGGCTCCCGTGAGGGCACGCAGGCGCAAGTCGCCGAGGGTACGTCCAGCGCCCCCGCTCACGATGGGGATCGCGACTTCGCGGCTCTGGGCGCCCCAGGCGCGGGCGTCGGTGATGAGGCTGAGGGCTTCGGCCTTCGCCTCGGGCGTGGCTTCGCCGCCGCGGGAGGCGATGATGCGGTCCACGGTGAGTTGGACCTCGCGGTGGTACCGGCTGAGCGATTGGCCGAAGAGGAAGGTGTTCACGGCGACGCCCGCGATGACGAGGACGAGGGCGTAGGTGACGCCTACGAAGGGCGTGATGACGAGGAGGATGAAGGCGCCCGTCACGAGGGCGGTGAGCAGCCCGAAGGTGCGGCGGAGCAGGAGCTCGGTGCGGGTGCTTTCGGCCACGCGCAGGCGCGGGGGCACGGCGATGCGGGCGAGGGCGTGGACCACTTTCTTCGCGCCGTTGTACCACACGATCATGAAGGGGGTCGCGGCGAACACGATGATGGCGTACTCGATCCCTGCAAGCCCCAGGGCGGCAATCTCGGACTCGGCGCCGAAGGACTTGGTGTGCTCGTTGATGGCGACGCCTGCGGCGACGATGCCGACGATGGCCGCCGCAGCAAGGGAGAGGGTGATGAGGCCGGTGCGGACGGCGCGCCACTCGGGGGCCGCGCGGTCGGTTTCGCTCACGCGCTGGAGCCAGGCCCGGTAGCCGGAGGCGTAGGCGCGCACACCGCTTGGCGCGAGGCGGTGGAGGCCCCGCGTGAGGCCATCGGTGCCCCGCATGAGGTAGGGCGTCACGAAGGAGGTGATGACGCACACGGCGATGGCCACGGGGTAGAGGGCGGGGGGCGTGACGCTAAGGGAGGCGCCGAGGGCGGCGATGATGAAGCTGAACTCGCCAATCTGCGCGAGGGCCACGCCCACGGTGAGGGCTTCCCCGGTGGTTCTGCCCATGAGGAGGAGGGGGAGGGAGAGGGCAAAGATTTTCCCGACAACGACCGCGAGGGTGACGGCGAGGATGAGGCCCCAGTTCTCGAGGAGGCTCGCGGGGTCGATGAGGGCGCCCACGGTGACGAAGAAGATGGCGGTGAAGAGGTCGCGGATGGGGGCGATCTTGTGCTCGATCTTGGTGACGCGGGGGCTTTCCGCCATGAGGGCGCCCGCGATGAAGGCGCCAAGGCCCGCGCTGAAGCCGAGCTGGGCGGCGAGGAGGGCGAGGCCGATGCCGACGCCCACGGACACGATGACGACGACTTCCTCGATGTGGAGCTTCGCGAGGAAGTCCACGAGGCGGGGGGCCACCATGAGGCCCACAAGGAAGGCGGTCCCGAGGAAGATGGCGAGCTTGTAGCCAAGACCGAGGAGGAGCGCGGGCTGGAAGTTGCCGGAGGCGGCAGCGGAGCTGAGGCCGGTGAGGATGAGGACGGCCAGGATGTCCTCGATGATGAGGATCCCGAGGGCGAGCTGGGCCCACTCCTTGTCCTGCTGGCCGCGCTCGGCGAGCACCTTCACGACGATGACCGTGGAGCTGATGCTCATGACGGCGCCGAGGAAGATGGCCTCGAGGGGGCCCCAGCCGAAGGAGCGGCCGAGGATGTAGCCGAGCCAGATCATGATGCCGATCTGGATGGTTCCCGTGATGATGGCGGTGGCGCCCACTTTCTTGAGTTTCGAGAGGTTGAACTCGAGGCCGAGGGCAAAGAGCAGGAAGACGATGCCAAGCTCCCCGAGGAAGCCCATGACCTCGCTGTTGCCGACGAAGGAGGGGCCGGGGCTATGGGGTCCGACGAGGAAGCCGGCGAGGAGGTAGCCGAGGACCACGGGCTGCTTCAGGAGGTAGAAGAGGAGAAGGCTCGCGCTCGCCGCGAGAAGGACGACCGCTAGCTCCGTGAAGAGGGGCGAGGTCGCGCCGGCCAGAAGGACACCGGGCCCCGGATCAGGACGGCGGTTTATATTTCTAGCAGGTGCCGCGGGAGGGGTCAACCGGCGATTTTGACGCCGAGGGTGCGGCAGAGCTCGAGGTGGTCGTCGTTATCGATCCATTCCACGTAGAGGAACCTCACGAGGTCCTCCTCGCTCATGCCGAGGCGGCGGGCCTCCGCCACGGTGACCTCGTAGGCCTCGATCTCGGTGGGCCGGGCGACGTACTTGTACTTGTGGTCGAAGAGGTCGCGACCGTCCCAGTGCTGCTTCACGTGCACGACCTCGTGGCAGAGGTCGAGGTAGAGGTGCATCTCGGGACCCTCGAGCCAGTAGGGGTTGCTCACGTAGAGGGTGCCGTCGTCGTTGTCGACCCACATGTAGCCCCAGTCGTCCACGAGCTCGATGTGGACGCGGTCGAGCGCCGCGAGGGCGGCGGCGTGCCCCCCGAAGAGGCGGTCGAGGCTTGGACTGTGCTCGAGGCCCGTCACGAGGTCCTTGAGCTTGTGGCGCCCGACGCCCGCGTTCCGGTGGAGCTTGAAGTCCTTCACGGCCTAACTTAGCCGGACGGTGGCCATGAACTTATTGTTGGGGGCCTGGCGGAAGCACTCAGGTGCCGGCCACGTGCAGCAGCACGGCGACCTCGAGGAGGACGAGGACCGTGACCGCGAAGGCCGCCCGCAGGGTGTGCATGAAGGTCATTGATCCGGATAGGACCGTGAGGAGGATAAGAAGCGCGATTGAGTTTGGCGACTCCCGAACGTTCCTCAATCAGAGAGCGCGCAGGCGGAGCGTAACCCCCTGAACAGTCCCCTGCAAGGGCCTCCCGCCGACGATATACCGTTGGGGCCCGGTGATGAAACAGGAAAAGGAGGCATCGCTGCCCGCAGCACGCGCCAAGACGGCACTGGGGAGTCCAGAGGGGGCTGGGCCCCCTTTGGCCGGGGAGAGTCCAGAGAGGGGGTGGAACCCCCTCTCTGTCACGCAGCAGCGGGCGCGAGAGCGCACGCGCGGAGTGTTCCGGATCTACTTCTTGAGCTCGCGCTTCAGGGCCGCGTTGAGGGCAGGGAGCACCTTGTACAGGTCGCCCACGATGCCGTAGTCGGCCTGCTTGAAGATGGGGGCGTCCTTGTTGTTGTTGATCGCCACAATCACCTTCGAGGCGCGGATGCCGGTGGTGTGCTGGATCTGGCCGCTGATGCCGGCGGCGATGTAGAGCTTGGGCTTCACTTCCTTGCCGGAGAGGCCGATCCAGTATTCGTCGGTGAGCCAGCCGAGGTCGGTGGCGAGGGGGCGGGTGCAGCCGACCTGGCCGCCCACGGTCTGGGCGAGGTCGAAGGCGAGCTTGAGGTCGTCCTTGTTCTTGAAGCCGCGACCGACGGCCACGACGCTCGTGGCGTTCTCGAGGTCCACGCTTGCGGGCGGGCGGGCCTTGGTCTCGACGATGCGCACCTTGGCGTCGGTGACGCTGGCGGTGCTCTTCGTGACCTGGGCGTTGCCGCCGGTGGCGGGCTCGAAGAGGCGGCTCGCGAAGGCGGCCACCACGATGGGGGTGTTGGGGACTTCGGTGGCGATGGTCTTGCCGCCGAGGAAGGTGCGCTCGAACTCCAGCTTGTCGCCGTTCTTCTTGACGCTGCTCGCGTTCGTGACGCAGCCGGCGTCGAGGCGGACGGCGAGGCGGGAGGCGACTTCCTTGCCCTTCTTCGTGCTCGGGAGGAAGACGTAGTTGGCGCCGGTCTCCTTGGCGATGGCGGCGAGGGCTTCGGCCGCGGGGCCCGCGAGGAGGCCCTTGAGGGCGGCGTTGTCGTTCTGGACGACCTTGGTGGCGCCGATGGCGGTGAAGCCGGCGGCGGCCTGGTCGCCGAGGACGGCGACGACGGGGGTCGCGCCCACGGTGGTTGCGGCGGTCACGAGCTCGGCGGCGTCGCGGGGTTCGGGGGCCCAGATGAGTGCGGTCGTCATGTTAGCTCACCACTCCGTCCTTGACGAGGAGCTTGGCAAGGTTGTCGGCGGCCTCCTCGGGGGAGTTGCCGGCGATCATCTGCTGCTTGCGCTCGCTCTTGGGGGCCACGTTGCGGGGGCGGTCCACCTTGACGGTGACGTCGGGGGCGCCGAGGTCGGCGGCCGTCATGACCTTCTGGGGCTTGTTCTTCGCCTGGAGGATCTGCATGAGCGCGGGGAGGCGGGGGGTGTTGAGGGCGTCGGTGACGGTCACGACGACGGGGAGCTTGGCTTCGAGGACTTCGATGCCGTTCTCGCCTTCGCGTTCGATGGTGACGGTGCCGTTCGCGAACTTGAGGTCGGTGGCGTAGCTCAGCAGGGGCCAGCCGAGGTGCTCGGCCACGCGGGGGCCGGTCTGGCCGCTGTGGGAGTCGGCGGACTCCTCGGCGGCGAGGACGAGCTCGACGTCGCCGAGCTTCTTGACGGCCGCGGCGAGGAGGCG
>Ga0247718_1000282_pt1 | contig 13766 bp, 14 predicted proteins | sample 21E_DmetaG_FD_189045 | JGI IMG/M metagenome (GOLD analysis project Ga0247718, IMG submission 189045) | Soil microbial communities from hillslope of Landscape Evolution Observatory, University of Arizona, Oracle, AZ, United States - 2-1-E_D | ecosystem: Engineered > Artificial ecosystem >...
AACAGGCCGTTCAGCGTGAGCACCATAAGCGCCAGCACGACGAAGATCGCGACCACCGAGGTAACGATCCAATTCGACGACTTCTTAACGCCGCCGCCTCCTCCTCCATGACCTCCGGACATGGTTACGCTCCTTTCTTCCCATCAGGGATCATTTTGGACACAGCATCCACGATCTTCTTGGCTTTCGGACCGAAGTCCTCGCCGAGCTTCTCAGCCCCGCGGATGTCCACCTCGAAGATCGAACGGTTCACCGACAGGCCGAGAAGCGTGTCGATAGCAACGAGGGCATCGCGATCAGAGAGATCGGGCATCTCCTTCTTCAGCCCCTTGATCATGGCCAGGCGACGAGCCTGCCTGATCTCGTAGGTCTTCATCTCGTTGGTCTCAGCGGCAGCCTTCTCGGCGGCGTCCTTGAGACGTTTCGGGAGGTCGACCCCTTCGGTATGCACTTCAGTCACTTCGTAGCCCCAGTCTGCGGCGTAGCCGCAGAACTTGCCGGCGTCTTCCATGATGTTGTCGACGCTGGCTTGGTCGAGGGGTGCGTTGTTCTGCTCGGTGAGCGCCATGAGCTTGACCCGCAGCTTTTCCGCGGGCGTGCTGCCTTTCCTTCCGCTCAGCATAAGGAACTCCTTGAGGAGTTCCCGCTGAGCAATGAGATCAGCGCCCCGCTTCCACTGCGTGATGAAGAGACGAATCTCAGCCTCAAACAGCTTTCGCAGAGCTTCCTCAGCATCCTCATCCGCGATTCTGGTCAAATGCTTGACCGGGTCGTGGATGCGGACCACGAAGTAGCCGTCGAAGGAAATCGGCACGCTGTCGCGCGCGAGATCCTCAAAGGCAGGCGGATCGATCGGAGTGTCTCGCGAACTGACGAGAATCACTCCTTCAAGGCCGGGGATCAACGGGTGATCACCGGCATCGAAGATTTTGCCGCTCATGGCTCCGCCGACGGTGTGAACGCCATAGGAACCAACTGGAACGTGTCCGTTCGACGCCATCGCCTTGTAGACGGCGCCGTACGACAAGCCCCAGGCAACGAGCGAAGACGCAAGCTGCCATTTGAGCGGGAAGCGATCCGTGAGGTGAAAGGTAACTGCGGCGGGAAGCGTAGCAACCATGAGTGCCTTGAGGACACCCACAGAGGTACTTCTTCCAACGCCGATAAGGTTATCGGGACCGTGGTGTGCCACGATGAGTCTCCTGTGTTCTGACAATGACCAGAATTGGTCCTGCAGACATTATAGTACAATAAATGTATAAAAGTCAAGTTGCATCTTACACAAAATATGGCGCAACTGGGCTCTTATTTTAGTAGTGCTGGGGAGAGGACTCGAACCTCCACTCCCGAAGGAACCTGCTCCTAAGGCAGGCGCGTATACCATTTCGCCACCCCAGCGTGTGTGTAGTATGCCCTGAAACGAACAAGACGACCAGAGGCCGTCTTGTTCACACATGTCCGCCCACTAGGACTCGAACCTAGGACCCTTCGCTTAAGAGGCGAGTGCTCTACCAACTGAGCTATGGGCGGATTGAAGCTCATAGTATATGAAAGACTCATGTACTTCAACCTCCTTTTGGTGCCGGGAGTGGGAATCGAACCCACACGACCTTGCGGTCTAGGGATTTTAAGTCCCCTATGTCTACCATTTCATCACCCCGGCTACAGGAAAGAAGATAGCACGAAAAATGAGGCCCGGGCGGGAATTGAACCCGCGCATCGCGGTTTTGCAGACCGCTGTGTTACCACTTCACCACCGGGCCAGTGTTTGGATAATAACGCGCTTTACTGAGGCGCGCTATCGCCTAATTCACGGGAGAGCTCATCAAGTCGTTGGCGATTCTGCTCGCCATAATCAAACTCAAACGTGATGTAGGGAAGCCGCGAGAGCCGCGATGCCTTCTTCAGATAGTCGCGGAAAAGATCCTTGTGGCGGGTAAGGAAGCGAAGCGCGTGCTCGCGCTCGCTCTCAGGGAACACGCTCACAAAGATAGTCACGGTCTTGCCCTCCTTGCCAACCTCGGTACGGGTCGGCGTGATGAGCGTCTCGCGACCTGCCTCGCGCGCTATGTAGGTAGCAGCATGCTCAGTAATCTGCGCTGCAAGCTTGTTGTCGCGCAGCCGGCTCATTTGGTAACGGACTTAAACGGAACAATGGTATCGCCGGCAGCAATGTCTTCTTTGGTTTCAACTTGCGCGCCGAATTCGCCCTCAGTACGGATCTCCTTCACGTCTGCACGTGCCTGCTGCAGGTTCACTACCTTGCCGTAGCCAAGCTCAATGCCGCGGCGTGAGAGCTTAACTGAGTCGCCAAGCGCAATCGTGCCAGAAAGAAGGTTTGCGCCAAGCACGCGCTTGTTGCCGGTAGTACTGAAGATTTTCAGGATCTTTGCTTCGCCCGTTGGTTCCTCGACAGTGATGGACGGTGCGCGGGCTGCCAGAAGCTCTGCAACGCGGTTCTCAAGATCATAGATAATGCTGAACGATTCAACTGGCACATTCATGCGCTCAGCAAGGTCGCGAGCGCTTGATTCAGTGCCGACGGTAAAGGCAATGATAGTGGCGCCGCCTGCAGCTGCCTGCTTGATATCGTTCTCCGAAACGGCGCCAACGCCCTCGCCGACAATGCGAATGATTGCGCGCTCATGGGTCACCTTCTGAAGTTCGTGCTTGATCGCTTCAATACTGCCCGTCACGTCGGCCTTAATGATGATAGGGAACGAGGCGCGGTCGCCAAGCGGCTCGTCGGCAACGGTGCGCAGTACTTCCGGCTCGCTTGCAAGCTTCTCGGCCTCCTTCTTGGTGGCAGCACTGGTGAACGGGGTGCCTGCCGGCGGCAGACTATTCCACCCTGCTATACGGATTGGCTGAGAAGGCCCCGCCTTTTCAATGCGTGCACCGGTGAAATTCTCAATAAAACGGACCGGCGTCATGGCGCTTCCAGCAACCGCGTACGTGCCTGTTGCAAATGAGCCATCCTTAACAATGAGCGTTGCAACAATACCGCGCTTAGGATCTTGCGACGACTCAAGTACGAAACCGCTCGCAGGAAGCTCCGGGTCGGCGGTGAGCTCTGCAAGATCTGCAGTAAGCAAAACAAGGTCAAGAAGCTCTGGCACACCCTCGCCGCTCTTAGAGGAAACAGGCGCATACGGAATATCGCCACCAAGTCCTTCAAGGTAAATGCCGTTTTCAAGCACTGAGGCCTGGGCGCGTGCAATATCGGCACCATTCTTGTCCATCTTCGTGAACGCAATCACAAAAGGAATGTTGCTCTCCTGGATTGAGTTGTATGCCTCAAGCGTCTGAGGCTTCACGCCCTCATCGGCTGCAACGACAAGGATAGCGATATCAGCAGCAGCAGCGCCCCGGGAGCGCAGTGCGCGAAACGCCTCGTGGCCGGGGGTATCAAGGAAGGTGATGGTGCGCTCTACCCCCTCATGCTCATGCACGGCCTCATAGGCTGATACGTGCTGGGTGATGCCGCCCGCTTCGGAAGCCGTAACGTTAGCCTTCCGGATGTAATCCAGCAGGGAGGACTTGCCATGGTCAATATGACCCATGACAGCGACTATGGGCGCTCGAGGAGACAGTGCCATATATAAATGAGTACACCACAGCGCTTTTCGAAATGCAATCAACGTGAGAGGCTATCGGTATGTTTGGCCGGCCCCGCATCTATTTGGACTACGCTTCTGCAGTACCGGTTTTGCCTAGGGCAAAAGCCGCTTTTATCGCTGCGCTTACCGCATATGGAAACCCATCCGCTCCGCACACCGAAGGACGGAATGCCCGTGCGATCGTAGAGGACGCTCGTACGGCAGTCGCGCGCCTGGCTGAGGTAAAGCCTGACGCGGTACTCTTTACCTCTGGAGCCACTGAGGCCAACGCGCTCGCCATTCAGGGCGTAGTACGCGCAAGCAAGCGCGAGCATCCCCATGTTCTCTACCTCCCTACAGCCCACTCCTCCGTCGTTGAGACTATGGAGGCGCTTGCGCAGGAGGGTGTTGCGGTGGAGCCGCTGATTCTGAGCGAAGGTATGGTCGATCTGAACGCACTTGAAGCACAGCTACGGCCAGAGACTATCCTTATTTCGCTTGACGCGGTGTGTGGCGAAACGGGCACCTCTCACAACACGCGGGATGTGCGCCGCGTACTTGATAAGGCAAAGAGCGGAGCCTTTCTCCACGTGGATGCAAGTCAGCTGCCGCGGATCGCATCATTTGAGCGGACGCGCCTTGGCGCTGATCTCATAACGCTCGATGCGCAGAAAGTGGGCGGCATACGTGGCGTCGGTGCGCTTATAGCGCTCAGGCACGTACCGCTCGCGCCCTTGGTGCACGGAGGTGGGCAGGAGCGCGGGCTGCGCTCTGGAAGCGAGCCGAGCGCGCTCATAGCTGCATTTGCGGTGGCGCTTCTAGAATCAAATACAGAAGTGAAGGAATTTCTGCCGCGCGCAGAACGCATGCGCGCAGAACTCCTTTGGAACATAGCTGACATTAAGGATCTGGTCATAAACGGCGGCACGCACACCGTTCCGCACATTCTCAATATCTCGCTGCTCGGCCGTGATACGGACTACCTGGTCGCACTTCTGGACGAGGCTGGCTTTGCGGTCTCCACAAAGAGCGCATGCGAGACGGATCTCGAGGGCTCGCGTGTCGTGCTTCTAGAGACGCAAGACCCAGAACGTGCAGCGGCGACACTGCGCATTTCCTGGGGCAGTGCCAGCACATCGCGTCAGCTGCAGCAGTTTGCAAAAGCGCTCAAGGATGCAGTCGCATTCCTAGACGCACAGAACGTTTAATCCCCGCATTCACGGGTGTAGCCAGAGACGGTATACTGGACAGTATGAATATCGAGGACCTATCAAAATCACAACTGCTCCTGCTTATGGTGCTGGTTAACTTCGTGACGTCGATTGCAACCGGCGTGCTTACGGTCTCGCTCCTTGATCAGACCCCGCCAACGGTAACCCGTACCATCAACCAGCTGGTCGAGCGCACGGTAGAGACAGTCGCGGCAGAAACACCGATTCCTATCGTTGTTGAGCCAGCAGCGCCGACTCCGGTCGCGCCTTCTCAGGAGGAACGCCTCACTGCAGCAATTTCCGCTGCGTCTCAGCGCATGGTAAATATCCATGTGCGCTCAACGTCGACCCCGGCGGTTGCAGTGGGCGTGTACTTTCCAAAGTCGCGTATCGTAGTGACTACCATGCGCGCGTCGCTTCCGAAAGAAGCGGTGATTCACTTCTCAGGTGGCGCGACTGCGCAAGCGTCACTCTCGCGTACGAGCGACGACCTTGGAATCTACGGATTTGCTGATGCTGCTGTGCTTCCTACCGTGCCATCTGCCGGACGTGTTCCGACAGCTGACCTTAAGCCAGGCCAGACGGTAATAGCGCTCACCTCAGAGCGTGCTGCTGCAACCGGCATAATCTCCAAAGTTGACGCAACCGGCATATATACGACACTTCCCGCAGTTCCGGCCGGTGCTGCAGCAGTGAATCTTGCAGGCGATGTTGTGGGACTCAGTTCAGGTACGCCTGGCGTCTACCTCGGCGCTGAGCTCATTTCCTCGCTCCTTGACGCGCCTGCTTCCTAGGCCAAGGCGCTAAGCGCACGCCTGGTTATCCGTCTTACTATATAGGTACTAGTTAATTTTCTGCCCTATGCCCCCATTCAAAAACTTCACCACCAAGGCGAAAGAAGCGATCCGGAAGGCACATGAGCTCGCCATTGAGCGCGGGCAGAACCATGTGAGTCCGCTCCACCTTCTTACCGCCCTTATTCACCAGGAGGAGAGCCTCGTGTTCTCTGTCCTTGATCGCATGGATATCGATACCATGCTCCTTTCAGACACCCTGCTTGAGCTGCTTGAATCACCAGACACAGCATCCGTACTCTCGCCTTCCTATAACCTCTATTTGACCCCTGACCTCGCGCAGGGTCTTGAAGCTGCCGGCAAGATTGCAGCCCGCATGAACGACTCGTTCGTAGGCACTGAGCACTTGTTTGTAGCGGTGCTTGAGCATCCGGGTCCTGCGGCTGACGCGCTTGGTCGCTTCCGTATCGATGAGGAAACGGTGCTCCAGGTCCTCAAGGAGCTTAAGTCTTCAAAAGAGGGCCAGGTCGCAGAGCCGAAGCGCTTCCGTGCGCTTGCCAAGTACACGCGCAATCTCACCAAGCTTGCTGCAGAGAACAACCTTGATCCTGTTATTGGCCGTGATCAGGAGATTTATCGCGTCGTCCAGATTCTTTCACGCCGCACCAAGAACAATCCGGTTCTGATCGGCGAAGGCGGCGTTGGTAAGACGGCGATCGCAGAGGGTCTTGCTGCGCGCATTGCGTCAGGTGATGTGCCTGAATCACTCAAGGATAAGGAACTCCTCTCGCTTGATCTCGGTCTCATGATCGCAGGTACGAAATACCGAGGCGAGTTCGAAGAGCGCATGAAGAGCGTTATGAAAGAGGTAGAGAAGGCAAACGGCAAGGTCATTCTCTTTGTCGATGAGCTTCATACGCTCGTTGGCGCAGGCGCAGCCGAGGGCGCGCTTGATGCGTCCAATATGCTAAAGCCAGCGCTTGCACGCGGCGAGATCCGCATGATCGGCGCAACAACCATCAAGGAATACCAGCAGCACATCGAAAAGGATGGAGCACTGACGCGCCGCTTCCAGCCGATCTTCGTGGCTGAGCCTTCAAGCGAAGATGCGATTGCGATTCTTCGTGGGCTTCGCGATAAGTACGAGCTCTATCATGGCGTGCGTATTACTGACGGCGCGATCGTCTCAGCGGTCGAGCTCTCTAGCCGCTACATTACGGATCGCTACCTTCCTGATAAAGCGATTGATCTTATCGACGAAGCGGCTTCAGGTCTGCGCATAGCGCTTGAGAATAAGCCGCCGCTGCTTGAGGACACAGACCGCAAGATCCGCCGCCTTGAAATTGAGCGTGCGGCTATGAAGAAGGACGAGGATAGCGATAATGCAAAGGAAATTAAGGACCGCATTAAAGCTATTGATACCGAGATAGCAGATCTTCGCGAAAAGACCGCAGAACTTGAACTTAAGTGGAAGAACGAAAAGGAAGTGCTCCAGGGCATTCGCACTGCAAAGGGCGAGCTTGAAAAGTTGCGGGTACAGGCTGACAACGCTGAGGCTACTGCAGACCTCGGAACGGCGGCAGAGATACGCTACGGCCGCATGCCAATGCTTCAGAAGGATCTGGAGATGAAGACCAAGCGCTTGAAAGCGCTCCAGAAGTCCCGCCGAATTCTCCATGAGGAGGTAACAGAGCATGAGGTAGCAAGCGTCGTGTCTCGCTGGACCGGCATTCCTGTCTCAAAGATGCTTGAGGAAGAGGCAGCCAAGCTCGCGCGCATGGAGGAAGAGCTGAAGAGCGCAGTCATCGGCCAGGACCCAGCGGTAAAGATCGTTTCTGATTCCGTGAAGCGTTCGCGCGTCGGTATTGCCGATCCTAATCGCCCTATTGGCTCATTCCTCTTCCTTGGACCAACAGGTGTAGGCAAGACCGAGCTCTCGCGCAAGCTCGCAGAGTTCATGTTTAACGACCCTGAAGCGCTCGTGCGCGTCGACATGTCTGAGTTCATGGAGAAGCACTCGCTCTCAAAGCTTATCGGTGCACCTCCAGGCTACGTAGGGTACGAGGAATCAGGTTCGCTCACCGAACGCATCCGCCATCGTCCGTATGCCGTAGTGCTCTTCGATGAGATTGAGAAGGCACACCCGGAAGTCTTCAACATCCTGCTCCAGGTGCTTGATAGTGGCCACTTAACAGATGGCAAGGGCAGGAAGGTGAACTTCAAGAACACCATCATCATCCTCACTTCAAACATCGGCGCTGAGTTCATGGACCGCATGGTCAACATCGGCTTCGGTCATTCAAGCAAGGAAGACAGCGCACAGTACGAGGCAGTTAAGGAGAAGGTTATGGAGTCGCTTAAGAATCACTTCCGTCCTGAGTTCCTGAACCGTCTTGATGACATCATCATCTTTGACGTGCTCGGCAAAGAGACGCTCGCCGAAATCGTCGAGAAGCAGGTTATGGAAGTCGTTGAGCGCCTTGGCGGAAAGCGCATCACCCTCTCCATTGATCCGGCCGTGCGCGTCTGGCTTGCAGACAAGGGCTACAATCCACAGTATGGCGCCCGTCCACTGAAGCGCGCTATTCAGGACAAGATTCTCACGCCGATTGCATCTCTCATGATCGGCCAGGGCATTATGGAGGGCGGTACGGTGACTGTGTCTATGAAGGGCGGGGAACCGCACTTTGAGGTAAAGAAGAAGCCGGCAGCACGTGCTCGCAAGACGGCTTCAGTTGCCTAGAAAAAGCCTTTCTGCTACATTTAGGCCATGTCACAAGACCACCTTATAAAGCTCAAAAGCTCGTCCGGGCACGTAATCTATACGCGCAAGAACAAGAAGAAGGTTGAGCGCAAGATTGAGCTTAAGAAGTTTGATCCAACCACCCGAAAACACGAAACGTTCAAGGAGGTAAAGAAATAAGAAAAACGCCCCGTTCTGGGGCGTTTTTCTTGTATTTGCAGTACGTAAAATGGAAAAACCGCCCCGAGAGGCGGTTTCTCCAGTGTGCTTGCGAAAAGACGACCGAGGTCGAAAAATCACAAGCACCTTCGTAATGTACAGGAGAGGGTTTTTGCTGTCAATAGGTTGTTAGAATGTCTACATGGGGATAGTGATAGCGGGCATTGGCGTCCCGGGATCTGGAAAGACGACCCTGTTAGAAGGGTTCGCGCAGGAGCGAGGCTATGTCTATATCTCACCTGATCGGATACGGGAGGAAATCTCTGGAGATGCGCGTATACAGAGCGATATGCATGTGGTGTGGGGCACGGCATACCACCGTATGAGAGAAGCCTTAAAGGCAGATCGTTCAGTTGTTTTTGACGCAACCCAGTACAAGCCAAAGGGTCGGAGGGAATTTATTGAAGAGGCACGGGCAATGGGCGCAGAGAAGGTCATCGGCGTGTATTTCGATGTATCGCTTCCAGTTGCGCTAGAACGCAATCGCGCGCGTGATCGCAATGTGCCAGAACATGTCATTGAACGCATGCACCGCATACTTGGCGAGACACCTCCACGACTTGAGGAGGGATTCGACATGCTTATACGTCCGGATGAACTAGCTGCACTAGATCTTTAAAAGCGGGCCCACCAGGACTCGAACCTGGGACGGAGGTTTTGGAGACCTCTGTTTTACCACTAAACTATAGGCCCGTGCTCCTTACAGTAGCGAAAAGGTGCCCTGTGGGCAAGGTACCCTAAATTTGCTAACAAGCGTCTAGAATAGAAGTACTATGCGGCACGCACTCAGCTCGCTCTTTGTTGCGACATTTCTCCTGCTGGCTCCTCTCTCTGCGTCTGCTGCAGAAGCGACATTCTTTGGCCCCATCGTGCCGCCTGAATGCAACTGCGAGACGGTAGAGCTGCCGACTGGCGGAACGGTTGCGTCAGCTGCCGACTGGGGCTGCATCCTGCAGGTTGTGCAGAACAGCATTAACTTCCTGGTCTCGATCTCAATAATTCTTGTTGTCGTATTCCTCGTTATTGCCGGCGTAACGTTTATGGTGAGCGGCGGTAACCCGCACGCGCGCGAAGCAGCACGCAAGCGTCTTGGCAATGTCGTCATTGGTCTGGTTGTCATACTTGCTGCGTGGCTGGTGGTCGATTTCGTTATGAAGACCGTGTATGACCCTAATACGGTTGTGAACGGGAGCGCGATCGGTCCATGGAATGCAATTCTTTCTGAAGGCAGTGCGCCGCTGTGCATACATCCTAAAGACCCTCCTACCTCGCTACCGACGGTCCCAGACATAGTTACCGGGGGCGGTACTGGCGGTAGTGGTGGAGGATCGTGTCGCCCGCCAAGTGGCGGCCCGTGTTCCGTTGCAAGCCTGCAAGCCAGAGGCTGCTTCGGTTCAGCTGCAGGACAGGCTGCGCAGATCTGCTCGAAGGAGAGCTCAGGCAACCCGCTTAACGAAAGCCGCACCGATCGGACGCGTGATGGCTATCCGTACTCAATCGGTCTTTTCCAAATCAATCTCACAAACTCGTTTGACGTCCGCGTTAATGGCAAGAGCTGTTCCGATGCATTTTCCGAACCCTGCCAGGGACGGGCAGTGACGCAGAGCGGTTCGCAAATCGGCAGATGTCGTGCGACCGTTACCAATAAGCCGCTCTACCACGCCTGCGTTCAGGCAGCTAAGAATGCCGCTACCAACATCCAGGTTGCGTGTAGGCTGTATGATGGAGACTGGGGCAGATGGAGGCACAGTGCCAACTCGTGCAATCTCCCTATTTAGGTATGAAGCTCAACATCCCACTTATCTTCGGAGGACTCGCATTACTTTCAGTACTGCTTGTCGTCCTCTTTCTAGTACTTGATCAATCTACGGCGCCGGAGGATCCGGGTGGGGAAATTATATTCACGCCATCACCGAGTGTGCCTTTGCCAAGCGAGAACGACGGTACGCTTACGGTAGCGCTTCGCGACGGTACGCCAATCTCGGTTCCTAACTTTACCCTCGAAGACCAGCCAGAGGGCGCAAGCGCTGAAAACGGCTACGAGGTTGCTGGAAGCGGTGATAGCGCGTACCACATCCTGTACATGCCAGAAGATTCATACTTCCTCATCTCGCTTTACGAGGAGCCTCTTGGCGAAGTGCGAAGGCGCGCTGAAGCCGAACTGCGATCTACGCTTAGGCTTAGCGACGCAGCGCTCTGCAGCCTCAATGCGGAAGTTCTGACCACGATTGATGTGAATGAGCAGTACTCTGGGCAGAATCTCGGCCTCTCATTCTGCGCAGGCTCAGTAGTACTGCCATGATCAAATACCTTGCGACATTTTCTCTTGCGTTCGTGCTCTTTGCAGGAGCGCTTCCTGCGTACGCGGCAGATGCGACATTCTTTGGTCCCATCGTGCCGCCTGAATGCAACTGTGAAGAGGTTGCGGCGCCTGGCGGAATAACTATTCCTTCTGCGCCTAACTGGGGGTGCGTGATGCAGGTCGTGCAGAACAGTATTAATTTCGCCATTTCTCTTAGCGTTATAATCGCGACTCTGTACATCATCTACACCGGCTTCTTATTTGTTGTGAGTGCCGGCAATCCTACGCAGCGCGAAGCTGCGAAGACGAGGCTGATGAACGTGATTGTGGGCATGGTCGTACTTCTGAGCGCCTGGCTCATCGTGGACTTCATTATGAAAAAGCTCTATGGAGAAGAAGGCGCATTCGGACCTTGGAACGCAATTCTTTCAGGCGATGGGGAGCTTTGTCTCCAAGTCACCGAGTCTCCAACACCGTTTAATACTGTTCCAGGTATTGTTCCGGGAACTGGTAACACGGAGATAGTGAATTCTGGTGGGCTTACACATGCCGCTGCCGCTGCGCGGCTACAGGCTGCCGGGATTAGTGTGGTTTCAACAGGCAACTGCTCAGACAAGACTCGTGCCAACTGTACTTCGCTCGACGGCATACGCTCCAATACCGTGGACCAGGCAATTGCCGTGAAGCAGGCCTGTGACTGCGATGTGGTAGTCACGGGCGGTACAGAAGCAGGACATGCGTCAGGACCCACAAGCCATGCCAATGGCTACAAGATCGATCTGCGCACCACGTCAGGAGTGAATCAGTACATCCAGAGCCTCACCCCTGCTGGAGAGCGTGATGGCGTACGCTACCTGGATCGCTGCGGTAATGAATACGTCCGCGAGGGAAGTCCAGCACACTGGGACATTACGGTCACGAAGGGCGTGTGCAGTCCGCCTAAGAATTAAGCTTTCGTATCCACGCGCGCTGTCTGCGCGCGTACTGGAGGAGTTTCGCAAGAAGCCGAGGATGCAATTCCGACTCCTCAAGTCTGCCTGCAAGATACTCTCCGACAATACGGTACTCCAGGCCAAGCTCGGCAAGTCGCTCCTCTCCCACATAGTCTCGCACCCGCTTGACTTCTTCTATAAGGCCACGCTCAAGCGCCTGAACGAGTCGTGCACTAATGCGCTCGCGCAGTACCTCGCGGTCTGGATTAACAATTTCCCATGCAACGGCGTAGGGAGCTTCAGTGCGCTCTGGCACGCTGCCGTACACATTTATCACCTCGAGCGCGCGAATAAGGCGACGCCGGTTCTGCGGATCGAGCTCTTCGGCACGTTTTGGATCAAGTTCACGAACGCGAGCAAGAAGCTCGTCATTGGTAAATGGTTCCAGTTCCTCACGGAACCGTGCGTCAGGCGGGACGTCAGGTGGAAGTCCGTACAAAAGCGCATCAAAGTAAAAGTGGGTACCGCCTGCAAGAATGGGGAGCTTGCCGCGCGCGGTTATGTCTGCAATCAGTCTTCTTGCATCCTCGACAAAGTCACCGGCGCTATATGGTTCCTTCGGATCGCGTATATCGATTAGGTGGTGCGGCACGCCCTGCATCTCCTCTGGCGTGAGCTTTTCGGTACCGATATCAAGCGTTCGGTACACCTGTCTGCTATCTACAGAAATGACCTCGCCACCCTCGTTTCGCGCTCGTTCAATAGCACGCGCGGATTTGCCAGAGGCAGTGGGGCCGATGATGCAGACGATGCGCGGCAGAGGCTGCATGATTCTAGCGCTTCCTCAGAAGCGCGCTCGTAATATCTTTCTTAAGATCAGCAGACAGGAGTAGGTTAGTGATCTGCGCGCGAAGCGCAAGGTCGCCGGCAAGCATAGTTGTTAGTGAGCTGCCGGTCTCAGCTAGAATAAAGCGATCAATATGGGAGAGCGTTATAGCGCGCAGTACGCGCTCGCCCTCCTTACTCTTTGTGTCTGCAGCATTTGCGATAGCGATAAGCTGGCCGTCTGCGCGCGCTACAGGCCCTCCTGACACCCCTGAGCTACCGGCTTCTGAGCCGCTTAGCATAAGTACATCGGAATAGGGCCGCACATAGGATCGTATGCTCGTTATCTCCGGCTCTGCAGCAACGTACGCAAGTCTGCTGCGGATTTGCTTAAAACTCTTATCTCCAGCAGGAAACCCAGCCGCTACTACTTCTTCGCCTTCAGCAACGGAGAGGATGGGCGCTGCATCAAAGGAAAGTGTAGGGAATGTTGCGGGGAGCTCGCCCTTTGTAGCTTCAGTAACATAGAGAAGTGCGGCATCACCAACGCCTGTGCCGCCTTTGTCCCGTTTGCGCAGAGCTTCCACATTTGCTTCCATCCACGCTGGAGAAACATAGAGAATGGATGCGGTATAGCGATCGCGTGCTGGAGAACCAGTGCGGACAGTACAGGTGCTTGCCTGCGCCCCCTTCTTATCGGTAACGAGATAGGGGACTACAACGTGCGCGTTCGTAAGGATGACGCCGCGGCTGTCGATAAATACGCCGCTGCCCGTGCTGCTGTAGAGCTTGTTGCCCGACTTATACGTGCAGTAAATATTTACAGTCGCGTCTTGCACTGCCTGCAGCGCGTCCTTGGAGGCTGCATCAGCTGTTGACGGAAGCAGGACTGCCGTAAGGAGCAAAAGACCAAATATAGAAAATCGAGCGCCAGAGATGGTCATGCGCGTATTTTATCAGCTCTAGTTTGAATCGCACGCGTGGGTGCCGGAGGAGAGACTCGAACTCTCAAGCCACAAGGGCAGCGGGTTTTGAATCCACCGTGTATACCATTCCACCACTCCGGCTTCATGCACCATCCTACCAACACATGCGCATACCGCAATCAGGCGCCGTGATACACTACGCGGTATGGAAGAAC
>Ga0247718_1000284_pt1 | contig 13727 bp, 9 predicted proteins | sample 21E_DmetaG_FD_189045 | JGI IMG/M metagenome (GOLD analysis project Ga0247718, IMG submission 189045) | Soil microbial communities from hillslope of Landscape Evolution Observatory, University of Arizona, Oracle, AZ, United States - 2-1-E_D | ecosystem: Engineered > Artificial ecosystem > Mesocosm...
CCCCCGTGGCGGGCGAAACCCTCCCCCTGCCGAAGGACCCGGTGCAGCGCTACCCCACGCTGCCCCGCACCCCCTGAAGCGTGCGGGCCCTCACCCGTGGGCACCGAACACCACGGTGAAGCGCGTGCCCTTCCCCCGGGCTGATTCGCACGTGACGGTGCCCTGGTGCTCCTCCACGATGCGGCGCACGATGCTGAGGCCCAGGCCCGTGCCGTTCACCTTCGTGGTAACGAGGGGCTCCCACATCCGGTTGAGCACCTCCTCTGGAATGCCGGGCCCGTCGTCCTCCACGATGAGCACCGCCTCCGTGGGGCTCGCGCCCGGGCCCGTGCGGACGCGGACGCGGCCGCGGGTGGACTGGCACGCCTCCACGGCGTTCTGAACGAGATTCACAACCACCTGCTGCACCTGGGAGGCGTCCATGGACACGGCCGGCGTCGGCTCCAGATGGGCATCGATGGGGACCGTGGGGATGAGGGCGCCGCGGAGCAACTGGAGGCCCTCGCCGACGACGCGGTCGAGGGGCAGCTTCTCGCGCACCCCCACCTCGAGGCGGGTGAAGCGCCGGAGGTCCCCCACGAGCCGGTTGATGCGGTCGAGGCCTTCCACGGCTTTCTCCGTGGACTCCAGGATCGTCTCCGCGAGCTCCCGAGGGACCTCGCCGAGGTCGAGGGCGCGCTCCACACGGACCCCGATGAGGCCCACGTGGTTGCTGATGAAGGCGAGGGGCGTGCGCACCTCGTGCGCGACGCCGGCCACGAGGCTTCCGAGGGCGGAGAGCTTCTCGCGCTCGAGGAGCTGGCGGCGGGCCTGCTTGAGCTCCGCCTCCGCCTGGTGGATTGGCGTGATGTCGATGAAGGCACCGATGCAGCCGCGGACGCGCCCCGCTTCATCGAACAGGGGGGCGGCGCTCCCGAACACCTGAATGCTGGTGCCATCGGCGCGCACCACCTCGGCGTCCCAACCGCGCACCTCCTTGCCCGTGGCGATTGCCACCTGCATGGGGAGCTCTTGGAAGGGGACCTCGCGGCCTCGGCGGAACACCCGGAAGGGGCCGCGGGCGCCAGCGGTCGCGGAGCCCACGATGGCTCCGGGCGGGAACCCGAGGACGGAATTGTAGTACGCGTTCGTGGTGACGTTGCGGCCCTCCCTGTCGTGCGCGATGGCCACGCCGATGGGAAGAAGATGGAGCAGGATGCGGAACTCGGCGAGGCTGCGCTCAAGGTCCTGGTTGAGGCGGCGGATGGCCTCCTCGGTGGCCTTATGGTCCGTGATGTCCTGGCCGGTGCCCCACAGGCCCACGGGGCGGCCCTGGGGGTCGGTGACGACGGCGCCGCGGGCGTGGGAGAACCGGAGGGACCCGTCGGGCCGCACGAGGCGGTGCTCAAGCTCGAAGGAGGAGCGCTCCGCGAGGGCGCGATCCACGGCCGCCTTCAAGCGCGCCCGGTCCTCTGAGGGGATGAGTGCCATGAAGGCCTCAAAGGTGGGCGTGAAGGTGGCGGGGTCCACCCCGTAGAGGCGGTACAGCTCGTCGGACCAGGTGAGCGTGTTGGAGAGGAGGTTCCACTCCCAGCGGCCGAGACGGGCGAGGCGCGAGGCCTCCTGCAGCTGCCGGTCCGCCTCGTCCCGGGTGAGGTTCTGCCGGGCCGACACGGGAATCTCGCGCGAGAACGTGTAGAGGCCGACCGGGTTGCCGCGGGCATCCCGCACCGCCCTTGCCGAGGCGTCCAGCCACGCCCAGGTACCGTCCTTGCGGCGGAACCGGTAGGGGATGCTCGACAGGGCGCCCTCCGCGAGAAGCGCCTCGTGGGAGGCCGCGAGGCGCGGCAGCTCCTCGGGGTTGAGGAACTCGTAGATGTTGTGCCCCACGAGCTCCGTGGGAGCGTAACCGAAGGCCTGGACAGCGCCCGGCGAGGCCTCGAGGATGGTGCCCTTCGCATCAATGCGGAGAAGCGCGCCGGGGAGGCTTGTGAGCAGGAACTCGGCCGCGTCGCGAGCGGCCGCCGCTTCCGCCTTGGCCGCGGCGGCTTCGAGGGCTTGCGCCGCCTGGCGCGCGAGGGCCGTGACGAGGCGGCGAGCCTCCTCGCGGGGAGCGCCGAAGCCTTCCGGCAGCTCCCAGGTGACCACCCACGCATGGGCGGCAGGAACGGGGAGGAGCGCGCTCAGGAACCAGGGGGTTCCGGGGCCGGATTCGGCCGCTCCCACGTCGCCTGCGGTGCGGGCCGCTTCCTCGGCGGCGCAGGCGGCGGCGGGCCCCTCCGTGGGGAACGTGTCCACGGGGCGCGCACGGAGGGGCCAGTACCCGAGGGCAGTGGAACCGGCCTGCAGCAGCGCGGAAGCGGTCGCCTCCGGGAGGCCGCTAGCCTCCTCGAGGTCCCGCGCGAAAGCCAGGAGGGCCTCGGCCACGGGGGCGATGGCCCCCCCAGGGGCGGGCCGGGGGCCATTGGAAGGGTGGATGGCGGAGCGCATTCCAGGGCGCTCGGAATTCTCCCGACTCAACAGAGGAGGATTTCTTTCCCCATACTTATAGGCGGTCGCCAACCCGGTCGCCTTCCCACAGGCCCCGAAACCCTCAAGGGAAGGGTCAACCTCAAGCCCGGTGTGGCCCTCCCGATCGACCTCCACCAGGTTCCCCAGGAGCCGGGGGTTTATCAGTTCAAGGATGCTGAAGGGAGCGTCCTGTACGTCGGGAAGGCGGCCAACCTGCGGGCCCGCCTCGCAAGCTACGAGCCCTGGAACCTCGAGCCCCGCAAGCGGCGCATGCTCGAGCAGGTGGCCACCGTGGAGCTCATTCTCGCGGGGAGCGAGAAGGACGCCCTCAACCTCGAGAGCAACCTCATCAAGCGCCTCAAGCCCCGCTACAACATCCGCCTCACCGACGACAAGCGCTACCCCTACATCCGGGTCAGCCGCGACAAGTACCCCCAGGTGCGCATCACGCGCAACGTGGACGGGCGCGCCGACTACTACGGCCCCTTCCCCGACGGAGGCGCCGCCTGGGAGACGGTGAAGGCCATCCGCGAGGTGTTCAAGCTTCGCGATTGCAAGGAGCTTCTCGACGGCGGGTGCCTCAATTACCAGATGAACCTCTGCTGGGCCCCCTGCATCCAGGACGCCGAGGCGCGCCTGCGAGCGGCGCCGAGCCTCGCCATCGCGCAAGCCGTCCCCGACGACGCCTACGCCGAGGCCGTGCAGAAGGCGAAGGCGTTCCTCCGAGGCGACTCCGCAGCCCTCACGCGGGACCTCAAGCGCGAGATGGAGCGCGCCGCCGAGGAGATGGCCTTCGAGCGCGCCGCGAAGCTCCGCGACCGCCTCGCCGCCGTGGAGGTCACCCTCGAGAAGCAGGTGATCTTCAGCCGCAGCCAGGAGGACCGCGACGTCTTCGTGGTGGTCTCCGAGGCGGGCGTGGCCGTGGGCGTCGTCACACTCGTGCGAAGCGGCCGCGTCGTGGGCCAGGAGCACTACTTCTTCCGCCGCGCCCAGGAGACGCCGGGCGCGCTCCTCGCGGAATTCATCACGCGCTACTACGAGCACCTCCCGAGCGTGCCCCCCGAGATCGTGGTGCCGGAGGAGGTGCCGGGAGCGGGCGCGCTCGCGGAGCACCTCGCGGAAAAGCGCGGCGCCAAGGTGAGCTTCCACGTGCCCCAGCGCGGCGACCTCCTGAAGGTGCTGGAGCTCGCCGAGAAGAACGCGCGCTTCAAGCTCGCGCAAGACCGCTTGAAGCGCGGCGAGGTCGAAGGGAACCAGGAGCTGGAGCAGCTCGCGAAGGCGCTGCACCTCATCGCCCCGCCGCGCCGCATCGAGGGCTTCGACATCAGCCACCTCGGCGGCACCGGCGTGGTCGCGAGCATGGTGGTGCTCGAGCACGCCCAACCCAACCCGAGCGAGTACCGCCGCTTCAAGCTCAGCGTGGACAAGAACGACGACTTCGCCGCCATGAAGGAAGTGGTGGGCCGCCGCTACAAGCGCGTCCTCGACGAAGGCCTCGACCTGCCCGACCTCGTGCTCATCGACGGCGGCAAGGGGCAGCTCTCCGCCGCCAAGGAAGCTCTAGAGGAACTCGGTCTCGACGACCTTCCCATCGTCTCCCTCGCGAAGCGCGAGGAGGAGGTGTGGGCGCCCGGTCTCCTGCGGCCCCTCGACATCGCCTTCACCTCCCCCGCGCTCCGTCCCCTCATGCGCCTCCGGGACGAAGCGCACCGCTTCGCCGTCACCTACCAGCGGAAGGTCCGCGAGAAGCGCGCCAAAAGCTTCCTCGACGACGTGCCCGGCCTCGGCCCCGCCAAGAAGAAGGCGCTCCTCGCCGCTTTCGGCAGCCCCGACAAGGTGAGGGACGCGCCCGTCTCCGCCCTCGTGAAGGTGAAGGGCATCAGCGAGGCCCTCGCGGAGAGCATCAAGCGGACGGCGCCGTCGAAGTAGACCCCGCCCCACCTTCACGCTCCCGCGGACGCGAAACGTTGGTCGTGAGCGTTAGCGTGAGCGTTAGCGTGAGCGTTAGCGTGAGCGTTAGCGTGAGCGTTAGCGTGAGCGTTAGCGTACGGCGGCGCCGGCCTACGCTCCCGCTCCCGCTCCCGTTCACGCTAACGTGAAACGTTGACCGTTCGATCTTGGCGGGACCGCGAGCGTGAAAGTAGGGCCAATCGGGGCCGCTCCCCGGTGGGTTAAGGCGCTTCGGTGAGCCACGGGTCCACGCGGATGCCGTGGCCGGAGAGGGCGGGGCAGCCGGGCCCGTGGTCCTGCGGGCCTTCGGGCGAGCCCCACCAGTTGAGGGTGGCGTCCACGTGGACGCGCACCGTGTCCTGGAAGAAGGAGGTCTGCAGGTCCTTGCACCGCTTGCCCTCGAAGGAGTTGCCCTCAACGTTCACCGTCTGGGCCTGCTCGAAGCGGCGGCCGGCCGTGTTCATGTAGAGCAGGATGTTCTCGGGGTTGTCGAGGAAGCGGTTGCCGAGGATGCGGGGCGTGGCCAGGTTGAGGGCCTGGTCCCCCATGTTCATGCCCACGGTGACGGCGCGGATGCCGGCGCGCTCGAAGCGGTTGTTCTCGATGAGAATGGGGTAGTTGATGGTGGTGATGAGGTGGACGCGGTTGTCCTCGAAATGGTTCCCCACGACGCTGAGGGGGCTCGGGAGCGCCTTCTCGCCCACCGCGGTGGACTGCAGCCAGACGGCGAAGTTGGGGAGGCGGGAGAACCGGTTGCCGTGGAGGAGGCCGCTCGCGTCATCGAAGGAGACGCCCTCGAACAGGTCCTCGAAAACGGAGTTGCGCACCTCGATCCGCGCGGCCTTCCCGGCGCTGATACCGGTGGCGCCGTCGCGGAAGGTAGTGTTCGTGAACGTGGAGGGCGCGAGGGCGGCCCCGAGGACGGCCACCCGGAGCACGTGCTGCACCGTGCTGTCCTCGAACTGGAGGACGCCGCCCGCGGTGCGGATGTGCACGTAGGTGGTCCAGCGGTCCGCGAGGGGGAGGCGGGTGTCGAGGGTGGAACGCTTGACGGTGAGGCGCGCGCCGGGCGAGACGAGGATGCTGGCCGGGCAGTACTCTACACCCGCCGCCGCGTCGCACCCGCGGTCCGCGTCAAAATAGACCGTCGCATCGCGGAAGGTGAGGGACCCTCCGGGGGCCACCACGATGGGCTGCGTGAACACGAACACGCCTCCCACGTACTGGTGGTCCCCCTCGATGACGAGGGTGTCCGCCACGGGAACGCTGAGAGCGCCCGCTGTGGGCGGAAGGGCGGGCATGCCCGCGAGGACGAGCATGAGCAGCATGAGGGCGGGAACGGCGCGGTGCATCGGGCGGTCTCCGAAACGAGGGGGTTGCGACGGACGGGGCGTGACCGTCCAGGCGCACGGCGCAGGCACGGCTGGCTGAGCGCGCAAGCCTCCACTTGCCGCGCGCTGACTCGTCACAGGGCCCTTAAGCGTTCCCGTGAGACCCTATCCGGGACTCGGGGGCTCGCGCCGCGAGAGCCGCGGGGGGTTGAAGCGTTCTGGTCATCAAGCGGCGAGACGGATTCCTCCAGGAGAAATCCACCGTCAATCGCCGTAAGGTTCATGTGGCGTTGCCCCTTCCCTGTCTCAATCTAAGGATGAGGTCGACCTCATGACCGGCAAGGGCGGATTGGAAGGCGTTGTGGTGGGCAAGACCGAGATCAGCACCATCGACGGCCTGGCGGGCCGCCTGTGGTACCGCGGCATCGACATCTGGGACCTCGCCAAGCACTCCACCTTCGAGGAGACGGCCTACCTCCTCTGGCACGGCGTCCTCCCCACGAAGGCCCAGCTCGAGGCCCTCACGAAGGAGCTTCAGGCCGAGTACAACGTGCCCGAGGAAGCCCTCGCCACGCTCCGGCCCCTCGCGAAGCGCGAGAACCCCATGAGCTTCCTCCGCACCGCCGTGTCCGTCCTCGCCGCCTTCGACCCCGAGGCCGAGGCAAGCACCCCCGAGGCGAACCTCCGCAAGAGCATCCGCCTCACGGCGAAGCTCCCCACCGTCATCGCCTTCTACGGCCGCGTGAACGCGGGCCAGGAGCCCGTGAAGCCGGACCAGAGCCTCAACATCGCGAGCAACTTCCTGTACATGCTGCAGGGCAAGGTCCCCGACAAGGAAATCTGCCGCGACTTCGATGTGGCCCTCGTCCTCCACGCCGACCACCACTTCAACGCGAGCACCTTCAGTGCCCGCGTCACGGCCTCCACCCTCAGCGACCTCCACAGCGCCATCACCTCCGCGGTGGGCACCCTCAAGGGCCCCCTCCATGGCGGCGCGAACACCGAGGTCATGCAGATGCTCGAGGAGATCGGCTCCAAGGAGAACGTGGAGCCCTACATCCTTGGGAAGCTCGAGCGCAAGGAGAAGATCATGGGCTTCGGCCACCGCGTCTACAAGACCGTGGACCCCCGCTCCGTGGTGCTCAAGGAGGTGGCGGAACGCCTCGGCAGCCGCAAGGGCAACCTCAAGTTCTTCGAGATGAACACGGTGGCCCAGCGCGTCATGAAGGAGAAGAAGAACCTCGACCCCAACGTCGACTTCTACTCCGCCGTCTGCTACAACCTGATGGGCATCAACAAGGATCTCTTCACCCCCATCTTCGCGCTCTCCCGCGTCACCGGCTGGACGGCCCACTGCATGGAGCAGTGGAAGGACAACCGCCTCATCCGCCCCGACGCGGAGTACGTGGGCCCCACCAACGTGGCCTACGTGCCCATCGAGCAGCGGAAGTAAGGCCTGAGCGCAGGCGCCGGGGTCCGGCAAGCCTTCAACTCTCTCGCTTGTCGGTCCATCCCCAAACCGAGCCCTTATGAGGGGTCCCTCGGATGCCGCCAGGCACCGGCCCGACCTGTTCGGCGCCGCTCAGAAGGCTTGGCCATGCGCTATCGTGTTTCCTCCCTCGTTCTTGCCTCCGCTCTCCTGTTCCCCGCGCTGCTCGCGTTTGCGGCGGCGCCCGTCGCGGCCCAAGGCGGGGACACTGACGGGTCCGCGCCCGACCTGTCGGTTGGCCGCGCGCGCATTCCCCTCTGGTCGAGCACGCCCGGAAAGGCGGCCTTCTTCGCCGTGGACGTCATCAACCTCGGTCCCGGGGCGGCAACGGGGAACGTCGTGGTCCGCTTCGTTCTCGACGGCGCCGTGTTCGACGAGGTCACCACCGCCTCCTGGCCGGCCTACGCGCAGGACACCGTGAACAGCAAGTCCTGGACCGTGACCGCGGGCCACCATGAGCTCCGCGTGGTCGTGGACCCCGCGAACGCGCACGCGGAAGGGGACGAGACGAACAACGACATCGTCTACCGCTTCAGCGCCACGAACGGCGGCATCGAGGACCGCCCCGCGCCCGCGCCCGAGGTGGCGAACCTCGCCCTTGAAACCCTTGAGGCCGAGCTTCCCGTCCCCGTCGCGGGGCTTGAAGCGGTGAGCGACGGCCGGCGCTACGTCTACCTCTTCGGCACCGTGCCCGGCCTCGACGCCCACGTCCTCCGGTACGACACCTGGCGGGACATCCTGAAGCCCCTGGACGCCACCTTCCCTGGCGTCTTCGAGGGTGAATCCCTCACGGACCTCGCGGGGGTCTGGAACCCCAACGAGGAGGTCATCCACCTCTTCGGCGGCTACGGCAGCACGGCCTGCGAGGACCTCGCCTGCCAGTGGACCCTCACCTACACTCCCCTCACCGACTCCCTGGAGATGGTGGAGGGCGCGTTCCTCGGGAAGCCCCTCTCCGGCGCCCATGCCGTCTTCGACGAGCGCTCCACCCGCGCCTGCCCCGAGGGGTGCGCCTACGTCTTCGGCGGCCGCACCGACACCGGCTACCAGGACGACGCCGTGTACCGCTTCAACCCCGCCGACGGAAAGCTCACCCTCACCTCCGCCGTGATGCCCACCTCCGCGTGGGATGCCTACGTGGCCTGGGACTCCGAGAAGCACCTTGCTTACGTCCTCGGCGGCACCCTCGTGTCCTACTCCCAGTGCATCACCTCCAAGGCGATGCGCGTCTTCAACCCCGCCACGGGAAGCTTCACGGAGCTCACCACGCAGCTTCCCGCCGGGTACTCGGCGGGCGCTGGCTACTGGAGCCCTGAGGAGAACGCGATGTACCTCGCGGGTGGCGAGCGCGGCTGCGTCGCCGCCGACCCCACGGGCGACGTCCTCCGCTTCGACCCCGCCACCGGGGTGGTGGTCGTGGCCGAGACGACCCTCGACCCCGCCCGCACCCGCACCGCGGGCGCTTGGGTGGGCGACCGCGGCTTCCTGTTCGGGGGCGCGCGCACCACCTCCGGCTCCGGGCCCCTCGCGGAAGTGGTGGCCGTGCACCCTGAGGGCCTCAAGGGGCCGCTCCGCCCGGGCGCGGAGCAGCTCCCCGAGCTCTTCGTGGAGACGCTCGACGTGAACCCCGTGAACCCCGCGCCCGGTGAGGCCGTCACCATCACCGTGGGTCTCACGAACGACGGCGCCACCGCCGCCGGGCCCTTCCACCTCGGCGTGGTCGTCGTGAGGGGCGGTTCCGTCTTCACCTTCGACCCTGCCCCCGTCGCGGGCCTCGCGCCCGGTGAAACAAAGAAGGTTCCCTTCACGTCCACGCCGCAGGAGCTCGGGGAGTGGATCATCGGCATCATCCCCGACGCGGGCAACGCCGTGGACGAGCTCGACGAGTCCAACGCGCTCTACCAGCGCGTGACCCTCGGCGGCAGCACCACCAAGCCCCCGGTCACGACGACCACGAAGGCGCCCGAGCCGAAGCCCGCGAACCCCATCACGGTGGACGGGCCCAACCTCGTGGCCGCGCGCCTCGCCACGGACCCCGCCGCGCCTCGCGCGAGCCAGCTCGTGACGGTGGCCGGAACGGTGGAGAACCGCGGCGGCGCCGCCGCAGGGCCCTTCACGGTGCGCCTCCTCTTCGCGGGCCTGCCCATCGGCGAGCAGCAGGTGGCCTCCCTCGCGCCCGGCGCGAGCGTGGTCGTGAGCGGCCTCATCGAGGGCCTCCCTGCCGCAGGCGGAGCGCTCCGCCTCGAGGTGGACGCGGCGGGTGCCGTCGCGGAAGCCACGGAGACGGACAACATCCTTGAGCAGACGCTCAAGCCCGAGGCGCCCGCGCAGCCCACCCTGCAGGGAACCCCCACGAACAACACGCCCGCTGCGGGCCTCGTCGGGGCTCTCGCGGCGCTCGCGCTCGCGGGCCTTCTCCTCGTGGGCCGGCGGCGCTGAGCCTCATCGCCATTCGCCTTGCGTCAGGGGCTTGATGAGCCCCCGGCGTTCGCGGATGCGCAGGTCGTTGAGGATGTCCGCCGTGTCCTCCGACTCGTCGTGGGTGTGGAGCTCGCCCTCCACCTCGTCGGGGATGCGGTCGCCCGTGGTGATGAGGACGAACTCGGCGCCGTCATGGTCGAGGAACTCGGGTCGGAGCGGCAGCCAGCGGCGGTCGCCGAATCTCTCCAGGAGCTCCTGGGGGAGCTGCGCGCGCCCTTCGGGTTCGAGCCCGACGCCCTCCGGGGATCCGACGGTGGGGTTCTTCACGCTGATGAGGTAGCTTGCCTCCTTCTCGATGTGGAAGGCCTCCTGCACGGTCCCCGGCTCGTTCGGAAGCTCCAGCGCGTAGACGAGGTCGGTGTGGTCGCCGTAGTCCACGAGGGCGTAGACGCCCTCGCCCGCGGGGCGGCCCGCCGAGCGGTCGGACCGGCTGAGCCCCAAGGGCTCCGTGAGCTCCACGGGGTCGTCTACGATGCGCTCCACGAAGCCCCAGTAGCGGCTCCCCGGCTTCTCCGCGTCCGGGAGCTTCTTGTGCCCGATCACGAGGTTGCGGACGCGGTCGCCCCCCGCGGGCTTCAGCACCATGAAGAAGCGCTGCACGTCGGCCACGCTCGAGGCCTCTGCCGTCCCCTCCGCCGGTCGGTACACGAAGTAGATGTCGCCCTGCTCCAGGATGTCTGCCATGGTGATCCTACCGGGGCCCGGAGCGGCGCTGCTAAGGGGTTGCGGCCCGCTCCTCAATGCGCGCGCGGGAGCGGGGAACGCTCAGGCGAAGGAGGGCCTGAACCCGCCCCCGAAGGGATCCCCGAGGCCCTGCAGGCCCGCAAGGGGCGCGTTTTTCGCGAGGATGAGAACACGGAAACGGTCCCCCATGGCGGTGGGCAGGAGGAGGTTCTTCACGCCGAGGGCGCTCTGCATGTCGCCGCGCACCGCGGCCTCCTGCCCGAGGTCCAGGAGGCCGAGGGCGGCAAGGAAGCGGCCCTGCGTGGTGTAGGCCACCTCGAAGCCGGCGGCGCGCGCGGCGCGGGCGACGGAGGTGAAGTCCACGTCCGCCGTGAGATCCTGCTCGCCGGGGGAGGCGAGGATGTCGTCCACCACCTGGTGCTCGCGGTAGGCCACGAGGGTGCCGCGGTGGTGGTTGCGGCCGTACACCTCCTGCGCACTCCCGCCGTAGTCCACGAGGATGGCGTAGCCGCGCTCCATGAGCTTGCCGAGACCCACCACCCACTCGAGGGCCTTCAGGTTGATTTCCGCCTGTTGTCCCCGCGCGAGCGTCACCTCGGCCTGCTTCAGGTAGTCCGCAAGGAGCGGGGTGGTGGGAGGGAGCGCCACCTCGCGGAGGCGGCCCGACTCGTCCACGGTGACGTGGAGCTCTTTGAGGCCCTCGGCGGTCTGCACGACGCGGTGCACGGGGAAGGCGTCGAGCAGCTCGTTCGCAAACAGGACGCCCGAGAACCCGTAGGGGAAATACCGCGCGAGGTCGTCGGCGTGCTTTGCCTCGGGAACCGCCGCCGCTTGTCGCGCGCGGAGGCCGGGGCTCCGCTCGAGGAACACGTACTTGAGGGCCCGCGCAAGGGCCTCGTCCGTCTCGTCCACGCGGTCGAGGAAGGCATGCGCGAAGGCGCCGGTGCCGCCCCCTGCCTCCACCATGGGGAAGGCGCGGGGCTCGCCGAGCCGCCGCCACATCTCGCCCACCTGGGTCGCGATGCACCACGCGTACAGGGGGAAGCTCGCGGCGGTGTAGAAGTCGCCCTCGGGCCCGATGCGGGGTCCCTTCGCGTAGTACCCGTGCTCGGGGTCGTAGAGGGCCGTCTCCATGAAGTCGCGGAAGCTCATGGGGCCGCGGGCGGCGATGAAGCGCGTGAGCCGCGCTTCGAGGGGGGTGGGGGAGGCCACGGCGCCCGAAAGGCGCCGTGGAATAAATGTGTGCTTACGAGCGGGCCTTTTCCCACACGCGGAAGCGGGTGAGGCGGTGCGCCACGCGGGTGACGTGCTCGTACTTCGCGGCCTCGGAGCGGTGCACCTCGTCCACGATGGCGGCGAGGTCCTTCGCGAGGCGGTACACGTGGCGGGGGCGGCCGGGGCCGGCGCGCTTCTCGATGCGGGAGCGGATCCAGCCCTTCTCCTCCAGGCTGCGGAGGGCCGCAGACACGTGGGGCTGGCGGAGGCCGGTGGCGGCCTCCAGGTCCTTGGAGGTGGCCTCCTCGACGGAGCCGAGGACGGCAAGGCACGCCGCGGGGTGCGTGCCGAGGGAGAGTTCGCGGAGGAGCGCGATGGCGTCGGGGTGGGGCTGCGGGATAGCGGGCATGGACGACCCTGGTGCCAGGGAGGGAAAGAGTGGTTGCGGGGTTATACAACTTTCTACGTTCGCCGATTGTGCGGCGAAGTGGCAAACGGCACCTGCCGAACGGCAGAGCTTGCTTCCCCCTCGGGACTCTTCCAAGATATACACTCCCGGGGTGGCGGAACGCGCCAGGCCCCGCCTGCCCGCTTCCGGACGGGGGCGCGCCCCCCATGTCCAACCCTGGACGCAATCGCACAAACTCCGCCGCACACCAGGCAGGCAGCCCACTTCCTCCGTTTCCTGTGGAGGGCTCCGGGGTCCCAAAGTCTTAAATCGGGGGCCTTGAATGAGGGGTGGGTCCAAGCAATGCGGGCGCGCCTCATCCTTGAAGACGGAACCGTTGTCGAAGGCCGTGGTTTCGGCGCTTCCGCCACCCGCTTCGGCGAGCTTGTTTTCAACACCGGCATGTCCGGGTACCAGGAGGCCCTCACCGACCCCTCCTACGCGGGCCAGATCCTGATGCTCACGTACCCCCTCGTGGGCAACTACGGCATCAGCCCCGAGTACTACGAATCCCCCAAGGTCCAGACCTGGGGCCTCGTCGTGAAGGAAGCCGCCAAGCACCCGAGCCACCGCAGCTCGAGGATGACCCTCAGCGACTTCCTCCTCGAGCACAACGTGCCCGGCATCGAGGGCGTCGACACCCGCGCCCTCACCGTGAAGACCCGCACCCGCGGCGTCATGAAGGCCGCCATCACCACCGAGGACGGCCTCACCACGGAGGAGATCCTCCGCCGCGTGCGCGAGATGCCCCCGCCCGACAAGGAGAACCTCGTCGCCCAGGTGAGCGTCCAGGACATCACCCCCATCAAGGGCCAGGGAGAGGGCCGCGTCGCCCTCATCGACACGGGCGTGAAGGAGAACATCGTCCGCAACCTCCAGCGCCGCTTCGGCACCGTGTACAAGGTGCCCTGGAACGCCACGGCGAGCGCCGTGGAGGACCTCCGCATCGACGGCATCTTCATGTCGAACGGCCCCGGCGACCCGAGCCACCCCGACATCCTCCGCTACACCGTCCCCATGCTGCGGGACCTCATGGAGAAGTACCCGACGCAGGGCATCTGCCTCGGTCACCAGCTCCTCGCCATCGCCTACGGGCTCAAGACCTACAAGCTCAAGTTCGGCCACCGCGGCGCGAACCAACCCGTGAAGAACCTCGAGACGGGCCGCGTCTACATCACGAGCCAGAACCACGGCTTCGCGGTGGACCCCGCGAGCTGCCCCGAGGACGTCATCATCACCGAGGTGAACGCCAACGACGGCACCGTGGAGGGCCTGCGCCACCGCAAGCTCCCCGTCCTGTCGAGCCAGTACCACCCCGAGGCCTGCCCCGGGCCCCTCGACACAGAGTTCCTCTTCGACCGCTACAAGAAGTGGCTCGACAAGGGCGGCGGCAACGCCCCCACCGAGTCCGCCGACGCGGGCTTCCGGGCCGTGAAGGCGGTCTGACCGCCGCCGTTGCTGCCTGAAGGGTTATCCGCAAGCGACGCGCATCCCCCTCCATGAAGCGCATCCCCGGCGCCGGTCCCACCGACGAGGAGCTGCTCCAGCTCATCGAGGAAGCGGAGGCGGCCGAGGCGCTGCTGAACGAGCTGGAGGGGGCCCCCGAAGGTGAGGAGGACGAGAATCCGCCGGTGGAGGG
>Ga0247718_1000285_pt1 | contig 13689 bp, 10 predicted proteins | sample 21E_DmetaG_FD_189045 | JGI IMG/M metagenome (GOLD analysis project Ga0247718, IMG submission 189045) | Soil microbial communities from hillslope of Landscape Evolution Observatory, University of Arizona, Oracle, AZ, United States - 2-1-E_D | ecosystem: Engineered > Artificial ecosystem >...
ATCCTCACCCGATCAGGCGCCGCGGCACAGGCTATCTCACAAAACATGCCCGCCATTGCCTGGATGGCTTACACGATCCACGGCAACGAATCGGCGTCGTTCGAGACAATGATGCAGGTGATTTATCAGCTGGCCGCGTCGAACGAGCCGGCGACGATGGACATTCTGAAGAATGTCGTCACGCTCGTGGTCACGGGCGAGAACCCGGATGGGCATGAACGCTTCGTAACCTGGTACAACTCGGTCGCGACCGGCGACCCAAACCGCTTCGCCCTCGAGCACCGCGAGCCCTGGAGCATCTGGGGCCGATTCAATCATTTTCGATTCGATCTGAATCGTGACACCCTGGCCGTCACTCAGGTCGAAACGAAGAATATGATGAAGGCATACATGGATTGGAACCCGCACGTCGCGGTCGACCATCACGGCCAAACGTCGCAGTACTTTTTCCCACCCGCCGCGCTTCCGATCAATCCAAACCTGCCTCAGCCGGTAACCGCCAAGTGGAACGAGATGTACGGTCGGGCAAACGCGGCTGCGTTCGATGCGAACCGCTGGGATTACTATGTTCGCGACATATTCGATGCGTTTTATCCCGGCTACTGGGACATGTATCCGTCTCTAAACGGAGCCATCGGCATGACGTACGAAACTGACGGTGGGGGATTCAAAGGTCTCCGCTGGACGCGCGACGACGGCACGATAGCGACTCTTCGGTCGGCAATCGCAAAGCACTATGTCGCATCGATGACCACGCTCGAAGTCACTGCAAAAAATCGCGCTGAGAGACTCAGAGACTTTTATGAGTTCAGGGCCGGGGCGCTTCGCGATCACGCGAAGGCTCAGATGAAGAGGATCGTGATCCTGCCCGACAAAGACCCGGTGAAAGCCGCCGAACTGGTTGAGCGCCTGCAGCGTTCTAACATCGAAGTGCGCGTCGCGACCGCTCCCTTCTCGTCGACGACGGCTCGCGACTATACCGACACAAGAGACGCGAAGGCAAGATCGCACACGTTCCGCGCCGGAGCTTATGTGATCGATCTCAATCAACCGCAGCGGGTCTTGATTAAATCGATCCTCGAGCCCGATACGCCGCAGGACAAGGCGTTTGTCGAGGACAATATGGCACGCTTCCGCCGAAATCAAATGCGCGGGGCAGGCCAGTCAAAAGAGGAATATGGTTTTTATGATCTTACGGCGTGGTCACTGCCGCTCGCCTTTGGCCTAGATGCTTTTTGGACAGAGGATGCTGTAGACATTCCGGCCGTCGCGGTGACCGCAGAAACAATCGCCGCCGTAAGAAGGGGCTCGGTTTCGGGCCGGGCGCAGGCGGCGTACATTATTCCATACGAGACCGATGGAGCCGCAGCGATGGCAATGCGACTTTTGCAGCAGGGTTATCGCGTTGGTGTGGCAACGCGCAAGCTGAACGCAGCGGGGCGTAACTGGAATCCTGGTACGTTCGTTGTGCGAATGACCCGCAACGCCGACTCGGCTCACGACGCTGTCGCCAAGCTCGCAAATGAATTGGGCGTCAGCGTGACAGCGGCAAATACCAGCTTTGCGACCGAGGGCGATACCGGAGTCGGGGGCGAGGCGGTCACTGCCCTCCAGGCTCCTAAGATCGCCGTCGCGGCTGACGAAGCGGTCGATCAGACCTCGTTCGGGTCCATCTGGTGGATGCTGGATAAGTATGGGATAAAGTTCACTCCAATGACCGTGAACAGCATACGCTCCGGCGGGCTGAAGGGCTTTAACGTCTTGATTCTACCCGACGGAGCGCCCGGGCGTTACATGTCTCAGTTTGGATCCGCCGGCGTCAGCACGCTCAAGAATTTCGTGTCGGACGGCGGTACGGTCGTGACTGTACGTGGAGCTTCTGTTTTCGCGGCTCTCAAGGATGTTGCGTTGACGACATCGAAACTGGTGGGCAGTTCAGACGACGAAGAAAAAGGAAAGACACCGGCCGACGAATCGTCCCAACCTAAAGCTCAGCCCTCCCCCGCGCCGACGCCAAAGCCGGGAGCTCGCCGCGAGGCGGCCGAGGCCCAGCCGGACCCTCCAGTCGAACTCAAAACGGATAAGGCAGACCGTATCGCGCCCGCATTGCCTGCGATAGCCTCCCCGTCGGCGAACGCCAACAAAGTTCCGGAGGCTCTGCCGGGATCGATCATGCGTGCGACGGTAGATCGGACCACATACCTCACTTACGGTCTCAATCAAGACGAATTGCCGGTTTTGCTGGCGAGCGGATACTTTTTCCGTTATTCAAAGGAAGGCACCAACGCCCTCGTGTTTGCCCCCAGACCCGCGAGGCCTTTGACGATCTCCGGTTTTGTATGGGAAGGCAATACCGAACGGCTCCTGGCGGGTACGGCGTATCTTATCGATGAGCCCACCGGCTCCGGCCATGTAATTCTCTTTGCGGAGGAGCCATACTTTCGCGGGATCTTTCGTTCGATGACGCGGCCCTTCCTGAACTCGATCCTATTTACCGGTGCGTTCTGACGTTTGGTAAAATTGAGGTTATATCATGATCGAGGGGTGTCAATAGATCGATATGTTCACGGTGCGGGCTGGCTACAGCGATCAGGTGGAAGTGCATACGAGTGCTGATAAGGTAAGGGAATTTTTCGCAGATATTCGAAACTTTGCGGATCTGATGCCGGGTATCACCAGCATTCACACCGATGCGAAAGGCGTTGCTCATTGGAAAATCCAGGCCGAAATTCCACGTGTAGGACAATTGACTCAGAAGTTCGCTGTGGAACTTGCGGAGGCTTCAGAGGAGCGTATTGAATGGTTCCCGGTCCGCGTAGAGACGCAGAACTTTCTCCGGTATTCGGCTGACTTTCTCGAGAAGGCCAAAAATGTGACCGTCGTTCACTTTACACAAATGGTCGAACTCCGGCGGAAGTCCGCCCGGGAGTTGCACATTCTAGCCGGCGTAGTGGGGGAAAGTGTTATAAGCAGCGAGATGAGCAAAAAAATCGCGGAGATGATTAAGGTGTTCATTCAGCGGGCAAAGGAGCGACTTGAAAAATAGAGCTGGTCAAATTTGGGTTCATCGGGCTAGCTAGTTTATAAAACTTTTCGTTTCGTTTACTTGATCCCTGAATAGTTGACGGAACGTTCTTTTTATTCTAATCTCCTATTGAAATTGATTTTCAATTTCTCCTATGCAGACGAATGGAGCCCAACAATTCTTACCCGCAGCATCCAGTGAGAAAATGGTCGAGGTGTCGCTCGACGGAGACCAAGCAGTTATTCGCCTCTCGACCTGGACTGATGGCCTTGGATGGTCATCGCAGAAGACAATCAGTCTTGATGAAAATTTGCTCGACGAGATGAGCCGACTCCTGATGGCCGCGCGGGCGCGCCTTAAAGCAGAGAGAGCATCGCAGGAGCAGACCAACGCCGCGGAGACGAAGGTGTTAAAATTCCCTTCTCTGAAATAGAGATCTCAGGCGATTTAATAATAAAAGCCGGTCACGATCGTGACCGGTTTTTATTATCAACCCGTAATTTCGGTGTCTTGAGCAAACCGCTTTAGCTCACTTCGCGGAGTACTATACTATCCGAAGCGACCCGTGCCTGTCTCTCTGATGTTAATTTTTCCAGTTCCTCGATGTGGATCTGCTCTTCTGCAATCCTGCCCTCAAGCCAAAACTTCGTCGGTAGATCCTGTTCGTCGCAAGCTGACCAAGCGGCCATATACGCGGCTATCGCATCGCGCTCAAGTTGCAGATCCTGTTGAAGCATTTCCTTAAGATCGACTGACTGACGGATCATTGCGGGCTCAACAGTAGGAACGCCGCCGAGCGCGACTATTTTGTCCCCGAGGTCCCCGGCGTGATCCTTGGCCTCATCAGCCTGGCTCCGGAAAAAAGACTTGTAAACCTCCCTCTCTATGCCCGTGACAAGGTAACTGTGCTGTGAGTACTGGATCACCCCTGCCAATTCAAGGCTCAATGCTTGGTTCAAATTGTCGATCAGTTCAGCTCGTGCCATCGATTCCCTCCTGAAACTCAACGCAGTTAGGATATCAAACGCGCCGCTTAAAAGTCAACTAACTCCAATAATATCAATTAGTTAGAATTGACATTCAATTTCAATTAGCGGTCTCACGTTACTGCCCCGCCGTCGACGATAACGATCTCACCGTTCATAAAGCTGTTGCGGTCACTGGCCATGAAGGCGGCATATTCGGCCAGCTCCGCCGGCCTGCCGAGGCGCCCCTTAGAAACCCAGAAATCATGCATCTGTAGCAAACGCTCTGGGAGAGTATTGCCTAAATCAGTATCGAAAATGCCGGCGGCGATCGCATTTACCGTTATACCGAAGTTAGCCGCTTCCCGGGCCAGGCATTTGGTAAAACCGATCATCGCGGCCTTGGAGGTGGCATAATGGACTGAGGTAGGCAGGCTGCGGATCGCCCCGACGGAGGTGATGTTGAGGATAGAACCGACGCGTTCTCGAACCATCTGTTTGTAGAATGGCTTCGTCACGGCGAAAAGGCTGTTCACATTGGTGTCGATAACCCAGTCCCATGACTTGTCGGTCGTCGTTGCGAAGTTGTCGGGCTTGTTGACCGCCGCATTGTTCACAAGCACGTTGATCGGCCCCCAGGACTGCAGCAATTCACGAGCTGTATGCTTCATACCGTATCGGTCAGTGACCGAGACTTTGAACGACATAGCCCGTCGCCCGAACGCCTCTATCTTACTCCGAACCTCGGCTGCCAAGTCATCGCTCGAATGATAGTTGAATGCCACATCTGCACCTTCGCGGGCGAACACCTCGCAAATAGCCGCTCCTATCCCGCGCGTGCCGCCCGATACGAACGCACGTTTCCCCTCAAGTAATAGACTCAATGTTTAATTCTCCATGTGAGATATAAACGTTAATATTACCAAAACTAGAGGTTAAATAAACTTGCCCTCCCTTTCAAACCATCGCAGTGGAAGCCGTCGATCCGAGTCTAGAGTGGCGAAGCTAGCTGGCACAGGCATTGCGAAGTCCATTTCTGAAGCTGGGCCTTCGCAGCAATAAAGCCTAGTATTGTGAATCATTTAACATTAGCTTCACCCATTACCGCTGGATAGGACTTGCTAAACTTTGTCAATTCAGCGGTGACAACTTCTGTCACGCTGCGGAAGCTAGATTCGGCGCGGAGCATTCGCTGCTAACCTACCAATCCTGATATCGCAGCACTCATGCTAAGACGTTTTGACCGAATTTTCTCGTACTTTTATGTCAATACCCACTGACGCGGCTACAATTACTCCGGAACGCTTGGCGCAGGTCGCCAAACTCGTCCGTATGGCCGGGACCGAAGCCGTGCGGTTACGTATAGTCGAACGTTTCCTGTCTGAGGTCGAGCGCCGGATCATGAAGATCTCAACGCTGGTATTCGACGTCGAGCGGGTTCGAACCGCCTTGCAAATCCTCAAGGATCTGAGCATGGAGGACGATGAAGAGGTCTGCGCCGAAGCGGAATTCAGGCTGGAACAGGAGTTTAAGCTCTGGCGAACCCTGATAGAAACCCGCGACGCCCAAATAGAAACCTATCACTTCCGCCGCTTTATCGACTCAACGACGGAGCCGCTGAGCGATGAGATCTTCATTTCGCTTACTCTTTTCTATCGCTGTCTCAGGTTCTCTCCCGTATCGCAAAGCAAATTCGATCTTGCCGTGACCAGACTGTTCACGGGTCCACGAACCGGCGCAATCAGGACGCCGCGGTTCTCACGCGAAGAGATGGCCAGCAAGCTTTCAGTGCTATACGCGAACGCGGGTTGTCCGATAGAGGAATGGCCTTTTACTGAAACGACGGTGATGCAGATCGACAGCTTTATCAGTGAAGCCAGAAGTTTCCAGGATATAGAAACGCTCATCCAATCGGGTATTTTTGATCGCTATCGGCAGTTCAAACGAGAGCTTGGCGAGCGATTTTTCGAGCCCGAAATAGTGGCCGCGGCGATTGAATGCAATCTTGTTTTCGGGAACTCGTTCGATTTGCTGCTCAAGCGCGCAGATGGGGCACTAACGCAAAAGCTTTCGGGCGGGCTCGACCTTGTAGGCGTTCTTCATGACACGGCACCTGGAGCGCGCGAGCACGTCAGCGAAGTATTGTCCGAGATGTTCCGAATGGAGCCGGTAGATTAGACAGGGCAGGGCTTACGCAGCCGAAGCTTTAGCGGTTTTTCCGGGCAGCATCGCCGCGATTTCGCGAATTATATGCTCAGTCGAGTTCGGCATCGCGATACCGGCTGTCGCGGCCTTCATCTGAGAATACTTTTTCCGGTCGGCAACAAGCTCTCTAATAGTCGGGACAATATCGGCGGGCCTTTTTAGCAGGATCCCGGCCCCGCGCTTTTCCAGCAACCTGACTGTACCAGCCTCCTGGGGCATAGGTGGAGTAACGGCGTCAGCGATGATCGGGAGGTGGCACGCGAGAGCCTCGAACGTCGTCAGTCCGCCAAGCTTGGAAACCATAACGTTAGCCGACTGCATTAATCGCTCGATCTCGTCAGAATAACCGATCACGCGGACCGGAAACTTTGCCGACTTAGCTAACTTTTCGGCTTCTCTTCGCAACTCCTCGTTCTTGCCCGCCAAGAAGATCGCCTGCACATCTAATTCGCCACGCACCAGCTCGCGAAAGATCTGCGGGATATTCCCACCGCCAATCCAGCCCGCGTTGACAAAGACGGTGAATTTATCAGGATCGAGGCCGAAAGCACGACGAGCTTGCTGAGCGTCCTTCTCATCGACTTCGCGAAACTTCGGATGCACCGGCATTCCGGAGATCTTAATCTTCTCGGCGGAAACACCGTAATCGATCAACTGTTGCCTGGCCTCCTCGTTGGCGACCAAATAGAGAGACACATCATCACAAGCCCAACCTTTCCAGAAGCCATAACAAGGGTCAGTGACGACTGTCACGAGCGGGATCTGGTCGGCGAGATCAAGTTCACGCAAAACTCGGGCGAAGAAATGCTGCGTCAACGGGTGGACGCTGACGACGATGTGCGGGCACCACTTTTCGAACAAGTCGTGAGCGTAGCCGACGCAGCGTTTATGAAAAAACTCGCGCGTCTCGGGTCGGAATCGGTTGATCACCCAGTAGAGGTACTTCATCCACCCTTGCCGATGGCGAAGTACCCAGTTGTACAGATTGACCAATCTGCCTGTAATGTGATGCGACTCCTCGACCGCCTTGATCACTCGCACGACCGCCGATTCGCCCTGCCAAAACCGTTGAACACCCGCGACTAATGCCTGCGCGGCCGACCGGTGGCCGCCACCGGTGTCGGACGAAATTATCAGGATTTTCGGCGGGTTCTGCGACATCAACGATGAGTTCGACTAGGCTTCGACCGCGACCCCTTCCGGCTGGTTGTGTCCCGAATTCAGCTTCTCGGCCGCTTTCTTCATTTGCTTTTCGAGCCGCTTGATCTTGATCAGATGGCCCGGATTGAAGGGCAGCGACGGATAGTAGCAATTAGACTCATGCGTGCAGTGGCATCCACCTGCGATCTCTTTGCGGCGGGCCTTCATCAGGTCGGATGCCCACGCGGACTGGAAATTCCAATCGTAATCGCGAAGATTCAAAACGTCTGCCTTGTTCTCGCACGACGACAGCGTTCCCGTGTCGTAAATTACAGCACCGGCGCTGCCCGCGTAGCATTTGAGCTGAGCCGTGTTGGTCTCCTTGGTCTTGGCGATCACGTCGTGCATGTAGATGTCGACGGCGGCTTTGAAGATTCCGGATTTGCCGCCGTAGTTGTTCTTTAAAGCAGCACTTTTGGTGTCTTCAAGGATCATGTGCGACAGCTCGGCGTAACGGTTGTGATCGAACTCGAGCTCCCTCGGGTCAGCCGACGGTGGGCGAATGTAATTGATGTTCACCTTGTCCGGCTTGAGGTCGTACTTTAGAAAGTCGTACCAGTCGAAGATCGTATCCTCATTCGAACGCATAACGCAGGTGCAGGTCTGAATGTCGAGGCGCGGGTACTGCTCGCGCTTCATCTGTTGCAGCGTGCGGGCGGTATGGATTGCCTTATCCCAGCTTCCCTCTTTGCGACGGATCTTTTCGTGTGCTTCCTTCACGCCGTCGATCCCGAGAGCTACAGTGACGTTCAGGTTTGGACATTCGTCGAGAATGCGCGTCACGTCCGGAAAGATGCGCTGGTGGATCTGACCATTGGACATCAGGTAAACCGAATCGAGTTTGTTGTTCTCGTAAAACGCACGCACGATCTCAGGCAGGTCCTTGCGCGTGAAAGGCTCGCCTCCGGCGAGTACTAGAACGCCTAAATTACCGCCGAGCGTTTCGGAGATCCTCGCGATCTCCTCGGCTTTCATCTGAAGCTTTTTGCGCGGCCGGTCGTCCAATTCCTCGGTAAAGAAGCAGTGCGTGCAACGCATATCGCACACGCTCGTCACCAGAATGTTCAGGAACACGGGCGAGATCGGCCGCCCAATCACCATCGAGGCGTACCGCTTGAAGATTTCCTTTGTCGCAAAATCCATAAAATTGTTAAGGCCAGATGGCAGTAAGCTTAGATGTGAACTCGAGCCGCATCGTTTTACTTTATCTTATCGGACATTGTTCTACCAATTATCGCCTTTCTCGCAGGTTACCGTATCGCCGCGAGGCATTGACGGAACTGAGGTGGTGTAAAATTCAGCTATGTTTCGCCGAGTCTACCTCGACAACAGCGCTACCACACCAGTTGACCCTCGGGTGGTCGAGGCGATGTTGCCTTATCTTACGGGCAAATTCGGGAACGCTTCGAGCATTCACCACTTTGGCCAGGAGGCGCGGGCTGCGATCGACAAAGCTCGGCACCAAGTTGCGGCGCTTTTGAATTCGCGGCCCAATGAGATCGTCTTCACATCCGGCGGGACCGAATCGAATAATCTCGCCATCCGTGGGCTGCTGGAGGCGAATTCCACGCATGGACGTCATATCATCACTTCTTCGATCGAGCACTCCGCCGTGAAGAACGTCTGTGACGATCTTGAGAAGCAGGGTTTCGAAGTCACCTACCTTCCCGTCTACGACAACGGTGTCGTCCGCGCTGAGGACGTAAGGAGTGCCATCCGGAAAGAGACGGTTCTGATATCCATAATGACTGCCAATAATGAGATCGGGACCATCCAGCCAATTGAGGATATTGGTCGCCTTACACGCGAAGTTAGGTCAACGGGAAAGAAGATCTGGTTTCACACAGATGCGGTTCAGGCGGCTGGCAAGATTTCTGTCGACGTGGAGGCCATCGGCTGCGACCTTCTTTCACTCTCGGCACACAAGCTCTACGCGCCAAAAGGTGTCGGCGCATTGTATGTGCGGCGGGGAACGCGGCTTCATCCGCAAAATCTCGGCGGTCGACAGGAGCGCGGTCTGCGAGGCGGAACCGAGGCTGTTCCTCAAATCGTGGCGTTCGGAGCGGCGGTCGAACTAGCGCAGGAATCTCTCGATGAAGAATCGACGCGAATCGCCGGGCTTCGTCAACGGTTTGAGCACCGCGTCTTCGAGCAAGTCCCCGGCGCAGTTCTTAATGGCGATGAGCAGCGGCGGCTTCCTGGTATCGCGAATATTTCATTTCGCGGAATCGAGGGCGAGGGGCTGTTAATAAATATGGACATGCAGGGCATCGCAGTGTCCACCGGCTCGGCGTGTTCATCGGGGTCTTTAGAGCCGTCGCCGGTGATACGAGCTCTCGGACGCGAAGACCAACTTGCCCGTGGGGCGATCCGCTTCAGTTTCGGACGTGAAAATTCTGATGAAGATGTCGATTACGTTATCGAACGCCTTCCGGTCTGCGTTGCAAACCTCCGCCGGCTCGCCACTAACGTGTAAACGTTTAAAACAAAAAAGCCCCGCGGATTTCTCAGCGGGGCATGCAGTGGGGAGACGCCCTCCTCGGCGTTCCGTACCGGTCTAGCCGGCAACGATGATCCCGTGATCAACCTTCGGCGAGCACGAATCCTCGGTATCGCTTGCTCCCGCCACGATGATGCCCGTAAAGCCTGCGACGATGATGCCCGTAAAGCCTGCGACGATGATCCCGGTCGCGCCCGCGACGATAATGCCGTGATCTACTTTTTCATTGCTCGAGCAGAGTTTGGACTCGTTGGTCTCTTCGGCGAGCCCGGCGACGATGATACCGGTGCCCGCGAATGTCGTTCCCACGAGCAAAATCGAAGTCAATGCCGCAGCGGTTAAGATGTTTCGTACTTTTTTCATTTTGATCTCTCTTCTCCTAGTTATTTAGGAAGCTCTCGCTTCTCGCTGTCCGTACTATTTCAACCGTTGTGCCAGTGCTCAAAGCCGCCATCGTTATTTCGCTAAACGATTGACGGCAAGGAGGTTATAAGATTGAGAAGGCGAGATACAGGTCGCTGCTTCGGCCTTCAAACATTGGATACTAAGTTTTCAGTTCTTTAACCGCTTCTTGTAAGTGAGGGAATATTTGGGCTTACCGGCCCGCATATTCTGTATACACCGTTATGCTGTAAACGCTGTATCCACCATCGCGGCCATTAGTGATTATTTCTGTGGCAATCCGTCCATCAAACATGTTAAACTCTGTTTGGCCTTCCACGTCTTCTGCCTAAATCTTGGCCGCCCCTTCAAATCCCGCACTTTATGCATCGTAGGCACTTTGCCGAACAGCTAAAACATGCAGTGATCGCGCTCGGGGCGACGATTCTGCTTTCGGCGCTGTTGCGGTTTGATCCGGCGGATCTTACATTTGGTCTCTTCGCATTAGCAGCCTTTTCAATCGGGGTAGTACCACATCTGAGCCTTACTCTGCCTCGTTCGCGGTTCGCGATCAGCTTTTCAGATGCCGTCGTTCTTCTTGGCTTTCTGGTATACGGCTGGCAATCAGCGGTGCTCCTCGCCGCACTCGAAATGGCGGCCAACTGCATCTACCTGCGATCTGTCGGATTCCCTTTTGGCCGACTGATGATTCCAACGAATGTTTCGATCAGCGCTGTTGCCGCGGCGGCTGCTTGCGCCGTCGGTATTTACATCCCAACGGCAGTTGGCGACCTCAATCCCGCAAAGTCACAAAACCTGATCACGCTTCTCGGTTTGATGGCGATCGCTCAGTTCGTCATTTCGTCCGTGCTTGCCGCGACGTTTCAATCGCTTAAGGACGGCTGCAGTCTGCTCGCCACGTGGCGCCGCGAGTGCTTTTCAAGCTCACTTTCACAGATCGTGGGCGCAGCATTGGCCGGGCTCGTGTACAAGCTGTATGTGTATGGGGATCTCAAGACGACCGTCATTGCCGCAGTCGGCGTCACGGTTGCCTATCTCACCTATCGATTTTCGATAGCGGAAATCAATCAGGCCATCGCCCAGGTCGAGGTCGCGGAACGGGAAAAGTCCGAGGTCGAGCGTAACCGCCGCCAGGAGGCCGAACAGCACGCGCGCCAACTCGCAAGCGCTCTCGACCAGCAGGAGAAAGCGAACGCCGCGCTTCGCAAAAGCCGGCAGGATTTCAAGCACGCGGCATTGCATGACTCACTAACGGGACTGGCGAACCGCGTACAACTTGGCGAGATTCTAAGCTCGATGATCCGCGCCTATCGTGAAGATCCCGCGAAGAATTTTTACGTTCTTTTCCTAGATATCCGGCGCCTGAAGAACATCAACGACTCGCTCGGCCACACGATCGGCGATAAGGTGCTGATGATCGCGGCGAAGCGTTTTCTGCGCATTGTTTCGTCCAAGGACATTGTCGCCCGCCTCGGGGGCGACGAGTTCGCGATCGTGCTTCGCGATCTCTCGACGGTCGGCAAGGCGCAAAAGATCGCGCGTCGAATCGCAAACAGCATTTCGCAGCCTTTTTCCCTGTCCGGCAACAGAATATCGGTTGGTGTCAGTATCGGCATTGCGCCGTGCGATGCGGAGTATGAGACGCCGGAAGAGATACTTCGCGACGCCGACATAGCAATGCACTTTGCCAAGGAGAAAAACATGGGCGAGGCTGTCTTCACGAAAGAGCTTCGTGAGCGCTTCCTTGAGCGAGCTCAATTGGAACTCGACCTTCGCCAGGCGATGGAGAGAAATGAGCTGCAAATGCACTACCAGCCGATCGTTTCGTTAACCAGCGGCGCTCTTATAGGCTTCGAAGCTCTTCTCCGCTGGCAGCGCGAGGGCAGCGCTTTCGTCCCACCCAACAAGTTCATCCCAATCGCGGAAGAATCCGGCCTGATACTTCCGATCACCAACTGGATTCTCCGTCAGACCTGCGCGCAACTGGCGCAGTGGCGAAAGATCTCTCCGGCGCTAGAGGAATTGATCGTCAGCGTGAACATTTCGGGCAAACATCTCGCGGGTGACGATCTGATCGACGACGTCGAGCTTGCCTTGGAAGCTTCAGGCTTGCCCGCGGCGTCACTCAAGCTCGAGATCACCGAAAGCACCGCAATGGAGAACGCCGAGCACACGATCAACGTTCTTAATCGTCTCAAATATCTCGGCGTTCAATTGAGCATTGATGATTTCGGTACTGGTTATTCATCACTCAGCCACCTTCATCGTCTGCCCTTCGACACACTGAAGATCGACCGTTCGTTCGTAAGCCGCGTTGGTGAGAGCGGCGAGAATTCCGAAGTTCTGCAGACTATCATCTCGCTCGCGAAGAATCTTAAAATGAAGGCCATCGCCGAGGGCATTGAAACCGAGAGCCAGCTTAACGTTCTGCGAAATCTCGGGTGCGACTATGCGCAGGGATATCTTCTGTCCAGGCCGCTCAGCCGCGAGAAGGCGGAACAGCTTTTGTACGAGCATCGCCCATTAGCTTTAACCGACGGCTGCGGCTCGGCGGAACACCATGAAGAAATCGAGGCTGACGCCGCTCTGCTCGTTTTCTAGAGATTTTGAGCCTTTCCGAGAAAATTCAGGCTATTGAACCGAATTCTTTCTGCATCGTATAATCCTCGGCAAATCTTACTTTTCGAGGTTCACAACAAAACGATGCTGAAGAAGATGTCTCTCGTTATTGGCGCCTGCGCTGTGCTCGCGTCATCGCTCGCGGCTCAGAGCAGTTTTAATTACCCGAAGGCCCGCCGCGCCGATCAGGTCGACGATTATCACGGCGTCAAGGTCGCTGACCCCTATCGCTGGATGGAAGACACCAACGCGCCCGAGACGCGCGCGTGGATCGACGAGCAAGTCAAGCTCACCAGCTCATACCTTTCGACCATTCCCGAACGCGAAAAGATCAAGACCCGCCTGACCGAGCTGATTAACTACGAACGGTATTCCGCCCCTTCAAAGGTTGGTAATTATTACGTCTATTCGAAAAACGACGGACTTCAGAACCAGAGCGTTCTTTACATCGCCAAATCGTTCGACGATCCCGGCCGCGTCCTGCTCGACCCGAACAAGTTGTCGCCGGACGGCACTATCGCCCTGGGCGGTTGGTCGTTTACGGATGACGGCAAACTCTGGGCATACGCGCTCGCGAAGTCTGGTTCGGACCGTACTGAGTGGCGAATAATGAATGTCGAGACCGGCGAGCATCTGACCGACACGCTCAAGCCGAATCGCCAGGGGGGTGTCTCATGGCTCAACGACAATTCCGGCTTCTTCTACAACCGCTTTCCCGAACCTGAGGCCGGCGCCGAGTTGAGAGCGGCGAACAAGTTCCCAAAGCTCTACTT
>Ga0247718_1000287_pt1 | contig 13656 bp, 18 predicted proteins | sample 21E_DmetaG_FD_189045 | JGI IMG/M metagenome (GOLD analysis project Ga0247718, IMG submission 189045) | Soil microbial communities from hillslope of Landscape Evolution Observatory, University of Arizona, Oracle, AZ, United States - 2-1-E_D | ecosystem: Engineered > Artificial ecosystem >...
CCCCCCGCGCCCGCCGTCGTCCGGAGGGAGGCACCTCCCGCGGCAGCCCCTGCCGCGAAGCCTGCTGCTCGCGTGGCCCCCGTGAAGGCCGCGACCACCGGCACCCGTCCCGACCGGCCCGTTCTCACCATCGCGGTGGCCTTCGGCATCGCCTTCGTCCTCTCCACGCTCATGGCGTGGAGCCTCACCCTCGTGGTGCTCTCCCTCGTGGCCGTTCCCACCCTCGCGGGATGGCTCGGGGGCCGCTTGACGCCAGGGGACCGCCTCGTCCGCACCGGGTATGCGGCCGGCGGCGCAGCCCTCGGCGTGATCCTCGCGGCCGTCATCTACGGGCTCCTGCTCGCGCCCCAGGTGGCGGCGCTTCTCGGCGACCCCGCTCCCCCGCGCATCGACCTTGTTCCCTACCTCCTGACGGCCACCTTCATCTACGGCATCCCCGGCGCCCTCTTCTCGGCCGCGGCGGCCTACTGGCTCGCCGAGCCCGCGAAGCCCAAGGCGTGAAGGGGAGCAAGAAAAAGAGAGGCCGCTGCCCCCCGGTTCCGGGGGGCAGGGGGCGGTTTTACGTGCAGATGACGTCGAGCTTGCCTTCGTTACCCGCCATCTTGATCTCGCGGGCGATGCGGCGGCCGGTGCTGAGGCCGGGCTCGATGAACTCGGTGTAGGGGCTCCCCGCGATGTAGGGGTTCGTGCCCGCGACGATGCGGGCGCTGATCTCGAACACCTTGAACTCCATCTTGTCCGTGACCACGGTTTCGAGGCAGAAGCTGCCCCAGATGCCGCCGAAGAGGTCCCAGCTCGAGTCCACGACGCCCTCGCCCATCTTGAAAATCTTGGGGAGGAGGCTCTCGCGGATGACGAGGGGGAAGTTGCCCGTGACGACGAAGGTGGGCTGGATGCCGATGGCTTCGAGCTCGGCGATGCTGCCGAGGCGGTTGGCCTCGTCGATGTTCGTCTCGTCGCGGCGGTCCGTGCCCATGAACTGGAGGCTGCCCTTCCGCATCTGGTAGAACTCGCCGTTGATGGGGCTGTAGAAGTAGTGGAGGTAGTAGCGCGTGCCGAGCACGAACTCCTGAATCGTGTAGGGCTGCGTCTCGTCGATCTTGCGCTTGAACTCGTGGTAGTTGCGCGCAATGAAGAAGCCGCGGCCGCCCTTGGCACCGTGATACTTCACGATGACGGGCTCGATGATGTCGCGGGGGTCCGTGATGTGCTTCGGGAGCTGGAGGCCGGCCTTGTCGAGCCACTGCTTGCTCTTGTAGCGGTCGGACTCCCAGGGGAGGACGGCGCGGTTGCCGAAGGTGGGGATCTGGAGGTCCTGGAACTTGGTGGAGCCGACGTACTCCACGAAGGAGCCGTGGGGCACCACGATCACGTTCTTCGCGCGAAGCTCCGCCACGAGGGCGGGGTCGAAGAGGTCGCTCCACTGCTTGAGGACGAGGAACTCGTCGGGGCGCGCGAGGGGGAAGCCCTCGTAGTAGCGCGGGGGCGCGCCCACGCAGATACCCATGGTCCGGAAGCCCTCCTTCCGTGCGCCGTGGAAGATCTGGAGGGAGGAGTGGCTGCACATCGTCGCGATGGTGATCTTACTGGGGTCGTAGCCGCGAACGACCGGGCGCGCGTCAAAGGCCATCGGGGGCACCTTAAGCGCCGCCCATGGGGGGTTCGGGATATAAGCGTATCGGGCTGTTTCACGGCTCGCCGCGTGGCTGCTTGGGGTGGTCCGACTCGATGCGCAGGAGAATCTCTTGGACAAGGCGAGCGTGGGCGAAATCGATGCCCGCGAGCATGAGGAACTCCCGCCGCAGCTCTTCCGTGGGAGCCGCGACCGCGGCGCGCTCGTAGGCGTTCGCCGTCGCCTCCTTCGCGTCGATGACCGTCTTCAGGAACTCGTGAGTGCTGATGGAGCGCGCCCGCTTCGAGCTTTCCCGGAGCTCCCGCACGTTGGGCTCCTCGCGGGCCCACCGCTCCACGAGAACGTGGGTGCGGTCGATCTCCTCCCGCGTCTCCTCCCGGATGCGCTCCAGTTGGCGCAAGTGGTCGGGGGGCAGGAGGTCCCGGGCCGCGTTCTCGTACCAGTTGGAAAGGAAAAGGCGCTTCTGGATGACCACCGTGCCGAGGTCTTCCACCGCGGCGGCACTGGTCGCTTCGCGGTGCTGGTTCGGGGAGGGCATCGGACCCCCGATTCGCTATCGAGGAGGATAAGCGTTCCGTCACGGTAGGTGATCCGCTGCCCTGCCGGGAGGATCGAGAAGGCCGGAGGGCTAACCGGAGGCGGGTCCGGCAGCGGGCCCCCCGGTGAGCAGGAGCCCAACCAAGCGACGGGGTCCTCAAGGGGAACCGAGACACCGCCGGAGGCGAGAGAAACGGATAGGAATGGCCCTCAGCAAAGTCCAATCTCCACATAATGGGGTTCAGATCCGAAACCAATCATCACGGGGCCAAGCCCCCGATGACCGACCCTACCTAAAGGGCTAACGGCCGAAACGGGCAGGCACACTTTCGGTCACCCCCCCGACGAAGAATGAAGATCCCGGCGCGAGGTCGATAGCATCATGCCTGCCGCCTCCGCGCTCCTCGCCTCCGCCATGACCGCCCTCGGCACCCTCACCACCGGATTTGGTGCCGTGAGCGCCCACGGTGCTGCCCGCCTCTCCGTCGTGGTCGCTGGCGCCACCCTGGCCGTTGCGGGCCTCATGGCGCTGCGGCAGGGATAACGGCCTCCGGGCCCGTTCCTCCCAAGGCCCCGGTTCGCCGGCTGCGTGGGTCCCGTAGGAGGCTTCGCTCAGCCCTACGGGCCTTCGCTCGCAAGGCCGCGATGAACCACGGAGGGTCGCGAAGGACGACACCTCCCTTCTGCCCCCTTCGCGCTCCTTCGCGAACCTTCGCGCCCTCGCGAGGGAGCACGGAGTGCGACCGAGCCCCCTACGGGACCCGGGCCCGAGGATGGAACAACCGATCACTTCCGCCGCGGCAAGTCCTTCACGGACGCCGCGACGCGCTCAAGCCCCTTCCGCAGGTTCTCACGGCTCGTCGCGTAACTGATCCGGAGGTGCCCTTCGCCGCGGGGACCGAACTCGACGCCGGGCGTGGTCGCGACACCGGCCTTGTAGAGGAGGTGCTCCGCGAACTGCATGCTCGTCATGTCGAAGTCGAAGCGGGGGAACACGTAGAAGGCGCCCTTCGGCTCGTTGAGGCGGAAGCCCGGGATGTCCCGGAGGCCCTTCACGATGATGTCGCGGCGGGCACGGAACTCGGCCACCATCTCCTTCACGGGCGCGTCGCCCATCTGGAGCGCGGTCACGGCCGCGTCCATGGTGAAGGCTGCGGGGTGGGTGAGGCTGTGCTGCTGGAGCTTGATGAGTTCCTTCTGGAGCTCGTGGGGCGCCACGAGCCACCCCATGCGCCACCCGGTCATGGCATGGGACTTGCTGAGGCCGTTGAGGGTGATGGTGCGTTCCCAGCCGCCCGGGAGGGAGGCGGGGCTCACGTGCTCGCCCTCGTACAGGATCTTCTCGTACAGCTCGTCGCTGAAGAGCCACAGGTTGTGGTCGCGCGCGAGGTCCACGAAGGCCTTCATGTCCTCGCGGGTCTGGACGCCACCGGCGGGGTTGCTGGGGCTGTTGAGGATGAGCATCTTCGTCTTCGGCGTGATGCGCTCCGCGACGGCCTCGGGCGTCATGCGGAAGTCCGTCTCGAGAGTGGCGGGCACGTAGGTGGTCTTGCCGCCGGCGAGGTTGATGACCTGCTCGTAACTCACCCAACCGGGGTCCGGCAGGAGCACCTCGTCACCGTGGTCGATGAGGCCCATGATCACGTAGAACATGCCCTGCTTCGCGGGCGTGACCATGACGTCCTTGGCCTCGCAGGGCATCCCGTTCTCCTTGCGGTGCTTCTGCGCGATCGCCTCACGAAGCTCGGGCGTGCCCCAGGCGCTCACGTAGTGGGTCTTCCCGTTGTCGAGGGCCTTCTTGCCGGACTCCACCACGGGCTTCGGGGTGTCGAAGTCGGGCTCGCCGACGCTCCAGCTGATGATGTCGCGGCCCTCCTTGCGGAGCTTTGCGACCGCGTCCGTGATCTTGACCGTCCCCGACTCCTTCACCCGAGAGAGGCGCTGCGCCACCTTGACCGGCATGGCTTATCGGGGCGGGAAGGGGGCGCGGGTAAATAACTCGTTGGTTGTCGGGCGCGGTCGCTGGGCCTCCCCTGGGTCGGGCGCTCGGCCGAAACCACAGGGGGTCAGAGAAGCAGAGGTTCACAGAGCCGAAACTAAACGCCTCTCTGCGAGCCTCTGACCCACTGACTCTCTGCGGTTTCGGCCGAGGACAACCCGGATAAGGGGAGATCAGGGAATCATTTCCCACACGGACTTGTGGTCCGCGCCCCAAGGCCCAGGCGCGTTCTCACCGGGCGTGATGAACTGGAGCTCCAAGGTGTCGGGGGTGGCCTCAAGGAGCGCGCCGGGGGAGAGCTGGAGCTGGTACATGAAGAGGAGGTACCAGCGGTTGTCCTCGCCGCCTGTCGCGGGGTAGCTGAAGACATCCACGAGCTCGGGGGCATCGAGGGGCGTGGTGAACCAGGAGCGGAGGACGCGCTTCGCGGCCTCGGCAGGGTCCTCGTTGAGGAGGAGCGTCTCGCCGGGAAGGAACCAGACGTCCGGGTTGTCCTGGGTGCGGACGGCGGCGACGCGGCCGTCGGCGGCGCGCACGACCACAAAGGCCTGGAGGCGGAGGGAGGTGCCGTTCGGGTGGTTGAACTTCGCCTGCACGGGCGCGCCCGCAGTCTGAACGGGAATCATCGCCGCGACAGCTTGCGGGCGCGGCATAAAGGTTTGCGGCGGGATCAGGAGTCCCCGGGGCGGTGCGGTGGCGGCGCCCAAGGCATCCAGGAAAGGGTCGGGAAGAGGCCGAGAAGCCCGGCCTGGAGGAGGACCACAACGAGATACCCTCCAGGGGTTGCTCCATGGGTGAAGAGGCCGTAGGCGGTGGATCCGATGAGTAGTGCCAGGAGGAAGGCGCCGGTGAACCCGACGGCTCGCGTGACGGCCCGACCGACCCGATCCCGGTTATCCATCACCTGTACGTCGCGGGCTGCCGCCAGGAACACCAAGGAGGCCCCCAGCGTGAGGAACCACCCGAATCCAAGGAGGAGGGGCAGGGTGAGAATGAGGAGAAGGCCGGAGGCCGCGGCAAGGAACGCGCTCCGGCTCCGGAGGGCGCCCACGATGGCGCAGACGCCAGCAAGGGCCCCGAGCCCGTTGATGAAGGCAAGGCGGAGGAGCGCTTCGGTCTTGGTTTCCGACGTGCCCCCCACGGCGGGGCAGGCCTCGGAGGGTGAGGCGCGCACGACCCCGTCCCCATCCCCGTCGGCATTGTAGGCGAAGCACGGGTCGTTGAACCGCGCGACCTCCCCGTAGGCAAGCCCCAACGCGAGAAGGACCAGGGCCGCGCCGAACAGGAGCGCAACCCCCTGCAGGGTCGATCGCATGAGCAAGGATGGGCGCCGGGAGGGGATGAGCCTTCCCGACGCGAAGCAACCTCAACCGAGTTGGCTGAGGATGCGGTGGACCGCGTCCACGGCGGCGTCGGCGCGGTCGATGCGCGCCTCGGCCTGCTCGTAGGTCTGGCCCGGCCCCGTGATGCCGAGGCCCACGGGTTTGCGGTACTGGAGGGAGAGTTCCTGGAGCGTCTTCGCCGTCGCGTGGGCGATGAGCTCGTCGTGCTTCGTCTCGCCCGTGATGATGACGGCGATGACGACCACGGCCGCCACGTCCTTCTGGCGGAGCAGCTCGTTCGCGGCGAAGGGCGTGTCGTACGTCCCCGCGACGTGGAGCGTTGGCCCGAGCGCGTACCCGAGCTCCTCCGCGCGGAGGACGGCGCGGCGCCACATCTCCTTCGTGAGGAGCTCGTTGAAGTCGCCGACGACGAACGCAATCTTGGGCTCCCCGGCGTTCACCTTCTTGGGGGTGGTCTTCTTGGCGGGCATCGCGGTTCCTCCCTAGAGCCTCACGGGGCCTGCGTCCTCGAAGCCCTGGCGCTGGCCGGTGCCGGCCTGCTTCACGAGGGTCTCGGGCTCAAGCAGCATGAGAACGCAGTTGACGGCGTGCTCGCGGGTGCGGTTGTCCACGACCTTGAAGAGGCCCTTCTCGTCCTCAGGCGCGACCTCGTCCATGTGCACGAAGACTTCGAGGAGGGGCTTGCCGAACTTGCAGCGGAGCCACATGAGGCCGAGGCTTGCCTCGTGGCCACAGGTCTTGTCCACGTCCTCGGGGCCCACCATGCCGCACGCGATGACGGCGTCGCAGCCCTGGTCGAAGAAGCGGCGGGCGGCGGCGGGGAGGTCCTTCACGCCGGGGACGGTGACGCGGCGGACTTCCAGCTCGTTGCGGCGGGGGTGCTTGCGGAGCTCATCGAGGGCGAGCTCGCCCATGTTCACTCGGGAAAAGGTGGTGTCGACCACGCCGATCCGCTTGGGCGGCTCGGCTTGGCCCTCACTGGCGTTGCGGGCAACTCCGATACGGTCGGTCATTGGGGGTTCTCTCCGGAGGGCTGCCGCTCGGCAGCGTAAAGGGAAGCGTGCTGGTAGAGGTCGACGATGCGGCGGATGATCTTCCGCGTGCCGTTGAGGTCGGTCTCCTCGAACTTCGGCATGCGCGCCACCTCGATGTGGCCAAGACCGCGGCCTGCGAGGTTCGCCTTGATTTCGTCAACGCGGTGGTAGTCGTCCCAACCGAGGGCGATGACGTCGGGCCGCACGGCCTCCACGCTCGCGTACTGGTCGCGCTCGTCGCCGATGATGGCGCGGTCCACGGGCTTCAAGGCCGCCACGAGGGCGGCGCGCATCTCCTGCGGCATCACGGGCTGGTGCTTGCGGCGGGCCACCATGCTGTCGGTGGCGACCACGACCACGAGTTCCGTCCCGTGCTTCTTGGCCTCCGTGAGGTAGTGGACGTGGCCGAGGTGTAGCAGGTCGAATACGCCAACGGCCATGACGCGCGTCATCCGGGGGACTCCACGGCCGGGTCAGGCCGTGACGAGGCCATCGGGGTGCGCTTCTTTAAACTTGCCCCAGGCTTCGAGGATCTCGTTTCCTTCGAGGAAGATGCCGCCGTGGCGCTTCGCGTAGGCGGCGGCCTCCGCCTTGGGGAGCGCGTTGCCGGGGCCCATCATCTCGGCGCCCACGAGGACGGGGGTGACGCCCGCCATGACGGCAAGGGCGACGCCGAGCTCGGTGTGGCCGCGGCGCTTCTCCAGGATGCGGTCGGTGGAGACGCAGAGGTGGACGTGGCCGGGGGCGCGGAAGGCCTCGCCGAACTTCTGGCGCGCCTCGGCGTCGCTCTCGCGGGCGCCTTCGCGGGCGACGCGCGCGAACTCGCGGATGGTGAGGGAGCGGTCGTTGTCGGTGATGCCCGTGAAGGTCTTGCGGTGGTTGATGGTGAGGCTGAAGCTCGACCGCGTGTCGTACTTGATGTCGTTGGGCACGAGCTGCTTCAGCACGGGGTGCTTCCCGGCGGCCTCCATGAAGAGGTCCTGAAGGAAGGGGAGGCCGAGCTTTTCGCCCACGCGGTGGTGGACGGCGAGGAACACGAGGCCGCCGGCGTCGCGGCGGAGGGTCTCGATGACCTGCGGTGTGGCGTGCTCGGCGGCAAAGAAGAGATCCGTCTCCTCCTCGCGGCCGTCAAAGTCGTACACGGCGACCATGCGGCCCGCACGGAGGTGCTCGAGGGCTTGGGCGACCCGGGGAGAATACAAGAGGTGGACGCTCCGCCAGCCACCGAGGTGGCTGACGAGCCCACTACTCACCCGAGGTGCTTAAAGATTGAGTAATTACGCGAATCCGAGTAAGCCGTGTGGGGCTTAGATGGTCTCGGTGCGCTTGATGAGGCGCGTCAGGTAGCCCGCGATGCGGTTGCGGGTGACCTTGGAGCCGACGTCCGCAATCTGCCCGACCTTGATCTTGTTGTGGTCGAAGTCGTGGGTGAATTCCTGCGGGTACTTGTCAACGAGCTCGTGCGCGACGCGCTTGATGTAGGTCTGGCGAATGTTTCCCATAATCATCACCTGAGGGTCACCGTCGGAGGCGTGGCGCAAGAGCGCGGCGGCCCGCGGCGGCATGTCCGGCCCAAGGACCTTGGGAAAGGCCCGGGACTGAGGCGAGACAGCCCGTAAAGGAGGGTTCGCTATATAAAGGTGCCTGGGTGTCCGGCCGGGCTTGCGACTCTCCCCGGGTCGCTCCCTGCAGGGGCGCGCGCCTGCCGGGACAGCGCCGGAAGCCATATGACGAAGCCGCCCCAACCTGAGGGGGATGCGCCGCTCCACGGCCGCCAGGACGATCCCCCTCCTCGTCCTCACCCTGGGGCCTGCCCTCAGCCTCCTTCTCGCCACGGCGCCCGTCGCGGCCACCGAGGATCCCCTCACCCCGGCGGAGCGCGCCTGGATCGAGGCCCATGGCCCCATCCGGTACGCTCCCGACCCGGATTATCCCCCCTTCGAGTGGGTGGACGACGAGGGCAACGTGACGGGAATCAACGTGGACCTCCTCAACCGGATGAGCCGCAATCTCGGCGTCGAGTTCGAAGTCAGGCACTACGAGAACTGGACCGCGGTGCTTGCCGCCCTTCAGGAGGGGGAGGTGGACCTCCTCGGGTCCGCGGCAGCAACGCCCGATCGCGAGCCCTACGCCGACTTCGTGGGCCCCTACATGCAGGTGGGGGAAGTGTTCTACGTCCGAACGGACAACCCGGCCACCCGCCCCGAGGACCTCGTGGGCCAGCGCGTCGCCGTCATCGAGAACTATGCGGCCGCCATGTGGCTGAAGGAGCACTACCCGCAGCTCACCACCGTGCCCGTCCCCGACATCGAGACGGGCCTCACCCGCCTCTCGGTGGGGGAGGTGGACGCCTTCTTCGAAAATATCCCGGTGGGCGGCTACTACATCCGGGAGCGCGCCCTCAACAACGTCCGCATCCTTGGGGAGCCGTTGTTCTTCTCCGACGCCAACTGGGTGGTTCCCGAAGGGAACGAGATCCTTGCAGCCATCATCGAGAAGGGCATGGCGAGCATTTCTCCGGGCGAGCAGACGAAGGTGTTCGAGTACTGGACCGGCTACGACCTCGGGATCCGGGCGGCGGCGCCAACCCCGCAGGGCATCAGCCCTCTCGCCCTGAACCTCATCCTTGGCGTCCTGGCCGTGGCCACCCTCTCGGGGGCTTGGAGCCTCTCGCTCCGACGCACCGTCGCGTCCCGGACCCAGGACCTGAAGGAGGCAAACCGACGCCTCGAGGACATGAACGCGCAGCTTGCGAGCGACGTTGCGGCGCGCCTCGCGGCGGAGCGGGAGGTTCGCACCCTCAACGAGGAGCTTGAGCGCCGCGTAGCGGCGAGAACGCGGGAGTTGGCTCGCGCCAACGAGGATCTCGAAGCCTTCAGCTACACCGTCTCCCACGACCTCCGCACCCCCCTCTCCTCGCTCTCGAACTATGCCGAGGTCGTGCGCCGCAAGTACGGGGACAACCTCGGGAAGGAAGGGGGCCGCTACGTGGAGCGGATCCAGGCGGCCGCCGCACGCATGACGCAGCTCACGGAGGACATGCTGCGCCTCTCCCGCGCCACCCGGTTGCCCCTGGAGGTGGGGCGCGTGGACCTCTCCGCCCTCGCAGCCTCCGTGGTGGCGGGGCTCAAGGACCGCGACCCCGCCCGGCAGGTGACGGTGTCGATCACGCCGGGCCTGCGCGCGGAGGGGGACGCGAGGCTCCTCCGCATCGCCCTCGAGAACCTCCTCGAGAACGCGTGGAAGTACACGCGCGGGACGGCTGATGCGCGGATCGAGGTTCGCGGGGAGCAGACTCCGAGCGGCGTGCGCGTCGAGGTGAAGGACAACGGCGTGGGCTTCGACCCCGCGCTCGCGTCGCGGCTCTTCACGCCCTTCCAGCGCCTCCACGACCCGAAACAGTTCGAGGGCACGGGGGTGGGCCTCTCGACGGTGCGGCGGATCCTGGAGCGGCACGGGGGCACCATCGGGGCAACGGCCGCGCCCGGCGAGGGCGCCACCTTCACCTTCACGCTGGGGGCGGCACCATGACGCGGGTGCTCGTGGTGGATGACGAGGAGGACGTCCTCGAGAGCACCCAGATCCTGCTGGAGCTCGACGGGTACGAGGTGCAGACGGCGCAACGGACGGGAGAGATCCTCCCCAAGCTCCTCTCGATGCGGCCCCAGGTTCTCTTCCAGGATGCGAACATGCCCGGCCTCGACCTGGAGGCGCTCCTCCCCACCATTCGGAGGGAAGCAAGCCTCCAGGGGCTGGTTGTCATCCTTTTCACGGCCGCGGCGAACGCCGAGGAGCTCCTGGCGCGGTGCGGTGCCGACGACCTGCTCCAGAAGCCTTTTGACCCGAAACGGATCGTGACCAAGATCGAGCAGTGGACGAAAAAGTAGGGCCGAACGGCTGCGGCCTTCAGTCCGCGCGGGAGACGAGGGCCTTCAGGCGCTCGATCTTCTGGAGTTCCCCACCGATCTCTTCGAGCTTCTGGGCCTCCACCTGGCGCATGATCTCGGGGAGGGGCAGCTCGAGGCGGTAGTAGTGGACGGGGCGGCCCTTGCCGCCCTGGCGGCGCTCGTCGGCGACCACCCAGCCGCGGGCGCGGAGGTCCTTGGTGGCGAGGCTCACCTCGGGCTGGCGCAGCTCGCACTCCCGCTCGATGTCCGTGGACTTCGATTCCTCCACCTGGGAGAGGTGCGCGAGCACCTTCGCGAGCTTGTGGTCCATGCCGAGGTCGGTGAGAAGGTCCACCATCTCGTTGGCGCTGTTTTCAAGGGTGGGAGAGTCGCGGCGCTTCACCAGGAGCACTCCTTGGACGGTTTGCATATCAGCCAACGAATAATATAACCCTTTGGGCAAGGGTGCATGGTCCCTTGCCCCGCTGGCTCGCCTCCCGTCGCTCCCGTCGAATATATGGAGGAGGGGCGCCGAGGGCCCCTGGATGCCTGCAACAACTCCGCCGAAAACCTGCCCTGACTGCGGTACACCCGGCCTTCGCCTGCTTGGCGGCCACCTGTACCACTGCGAGCGCTGCCGCTACACGCTGCCGGCGCCCGCCCAGGCCTGAAACCCGGCTACCGGAGGCGCGTGCGAAGCTCCTGGATTCGCGCGAGCTCCTGGTACCCGTAGTACCCGAAGTAGTCGAGCGTCTCCTCCGCCCAAGGCGATGGGGGTGTCGGAGGCGCGCGCAGGGCGATGAGCTCCCAGTCTCGTTCCATTCAGATCCTCTCTTTCCACTGGAAACGGCGTTCAGTGCAAAAGGGAATCGCCTAACGAGGCGATCCCTTGCACCAAGCCCTCACACGTACTGACCGCCGTTGACCCGGAGAGTCTCGCCCGTGATGAAGCTCGCCCCGTCGCTTGCGAGGAAGACGGCGGCCGCGGCCACGTCCTCCGGGCGGCCGAAGCGGCCGAGGGGGATCTGCTCGAGAATGCGGGTGCGCACCTTCTCGGGAACGCCCGCGAGCATCTCGGTCTCGATGAAACCGGGCGCGATGGCGTTCACGGTGACGCGGTCGCGCGCAAGCTCCACGGCGAGGGTCTTTGTGAAGCCGAGGATGCCGGCCTTAGCGGCTGCGTAGTTGGACTGGCCGAAGTTGCCGCGCTCGCCCACGATGGAGCTGATGCTGATGACGCGGCCGCGGCCGGAGGCGATGAGGTCGTCGAGGAAGACGCGGGTCACGTTGAAGGTGCCCGTGAGGTTCGTGTCGATGACCTGCTCCCAGGACTCGAGGTCCATGCGCTTGAAGGTCTTGTCGCGGTTGATGCCGGCGTTGTTGACGACGACGTCGACGGGGCCGAGGTCGCGGCGGATCTCCTCGCGCATCGCCACCACGTCCTGGTGGTTCGCGATGTCGGCGGGGTAGGCCCCGCACTTCACGCCCATGCGGACGAGGCGGTCGAGGGTCTCGGCGGCCTCGGCCTTGTTGGAACGGTAGTTGATGGCGACGTTCGCGCCGGCCTCGCCGAATGCGAGGGCGATGGCGCGGCCGATGCCGCGGCTGCCACCCGTCACGAGCGCTGTGCGGCCGGCAAGCGGCCGGCCAATCCTTGCAGAAGCAACGTTCTGGTCCATACTGAATTACCCCCCTAATGTGAGTCGGCGCGGAGCGCGCGGCGTCGCGGTGCAGTCCCGTCGCGAAACGGCCGGCGGAAGGCGCCTTGGCCGCCGAGCTTCCTGAGAGGGTTTGTTCCTTTCGCCTACGCGGGCGCGCGGACGTGCGCGGGTAGGCGCAACGTTTTTGCATCCTGCACGAGAAGGGGGCCCCGTTTCACGGGAGACTCCGCGAGGGCCTCCCGGGGGTGACGGTCATGAAGTCCGAGCTTTTCCAGTGCGGAGGCGACTGCGGCCTCCTCTACCCGCTCCTTGTGGATCACCGCGGCACACGCGCCTGCTGCGTGGCCTGCGGCGCCGAGGCGCGCCGCCTCTCCGAGCCCGAGATCATCGACGAGCTGCGCCGCCGCATGAGCCAGCTCGTGGGCGAGGCCCGCGGCCCTCAGCCCGTGGACACCTCCCCCGTGGACATCCACGCGCGCCTGCGTGCCGCCCAGCAGGTGGGCGACATCCTCCGCCACCTCGAGTCTCCCGCCGCGGGGCGCCCCGAAGGGCCCCTCCGCCCCTGGTGAGACCATGACGACCCCTGCCGTGGCGGAAGGACCAAACCCCTTGGCCGCGGCTCTTTCCGTTCAGGCCGCGTGGCTTCAGGCCGCGGCCGCGTTCTGGTCGCGCGCTGCGACCCTCCAGAGGGACACGATGACGGCCTTTGATTCCCCCAGCTTCACCGCCTCCAAGATGACCGAGCTTCCCGCCACAAGCGCCAACCGCGCGGCGGCGCGCAAGATCAACCTCAGCCTCGAAGAGGTCGGGGTCGGCACGGTCTCGGAGTTCACTCGCCAGATCACCCAGAGCGACATCGACGCCTTCGCCATGGTGAGCGGCGACGTGAACCCCGTCCACCTCGACGAGGGGTACGCGAAGCAGACCTTCTTCAACGGCCCCATCGCCCACGGCATCCTCACGGCGGGCCTCATCTCCTCGGCCCTGTACCAGCTGCCGGGGCTCGTCATCTACGTGAGCCAGGACCTCAAGTTCATCAAGCCCGTGCGCCCCGGCGACACGGTGACGGCCCGGGTGGAGGTGCTCGAGCGCCTCGGGTCGAAGCCCAAGTTCCGGGCGCGCACCACCTGCGCGAACCAGGACGGGGAGCTCGTCCTCGACGGCGAGGCGGTCGTCTTGCTGCTCCCTGACCCCGTGGGCGGCGGCAAGGGCCGCCAGTAAGCGCCAGTAAACGCCTTTGGTAGGCGCCACCTTTTTGCATCCCACTCCCTTTCAGGGGGACCATGGCGCCCACCGCCGACTCCCGTTCCCTCAGCCCCGCTGCGGCCTTCACGCCCCAGGCGTTCCAGGAAGCCGCGAACCAGATGATGACCACCCAGGCCACCTTCTTCCGGGAGGCCGTGGAGGGGCAGCTCGCGATGCTCGCGGAGCTCCGCGCCACCACCACCCGCCTCACGGCGGCCCAGGACCAGGCCACCTTCAAGACCCGGGTGACCTCCGGCGGCCGCATCAGCGCTGATGCGGCCGCCGGAGGTCACCCGGGTCTTGAAGGTGGCCTGGTC
>Ga0247718_1000288_pt1 | contig 13638 bp, 13 predicted proteins | sample 21E_DmetaG_FD_189045 | JGI IMG/M metagenome (GOLD analysis project Ga0247718, IMG submission 189045) | Soil microbial communities from hillslope of Landscape Evolution Observatory, University of Arizona, Oracle, AZ, United States - 2-1-E_D | ecosystem: Engineered > Artificial ecosystem >...
TCGATTGCCTCCTGCGCTCGGCCTTCGACCGTTCCGCGGGTGCCCATTTCACCCTGAGTTACGTCGAGCGCTCCGGTGCGATAGCCGAGACTCTTCATCTTGATGATCGTGCCGGCCACGGTTAACTCAACGTCGTCGGGGTGTGCAAAGATCGCAAGTACGTCGACTTTCATTGGTTCGTAATTCCAGATTCCAAATTCCAAATTTGAGATTTCAAATTTACGTTTCTAGACCGGCAGCTCGAAACGATTCGATCCTGTTTGCTAGAGTTTAGTTATGATTCGACGGATCGGGCAAATACCGAATCAAACAGTATCCGAAGAAGTCTTGAACTTCGAATATGGAATTTGAAATTTGGAATCTGGAATTATGAATCTCGTCGTCCTCGGCTCCGGCACTGCAGAACCGCATCCGCTGCGCAGCAGCGCGGCTTTCTGGCTCAAGACGTCCGGCGGAACTATCTTGCTCGACTGCTCGGCGTCGGCGCCGCACAGGATGGCGCAGGAGAAACTCGACTGGCCGAACCTCGACGCCATCTGGATATCGCACTTTCACCTCGACCATTGCGGCGGGCTCGCGCCTTTTCTGTTTAGTACGCGGAAGGCGCATCAGACTCAAGGGAGAACCAAGCCGCTCAGGATATTCGGTGCAAGCGGCTTGGAGCAACTGATTTCGAGGTTCAACGATGTGAACAACTACAAGCTGCTCGATCAGCGGTTCCTGGTCGAGATTGTCGAGATCGAGCCGCTCGAAAAGTTCCGAATACTTCCCGGCGTCGACGCGGTCGCGATGAAAACGCCGCACACCGGCGACAGTCTCGCCGTCCGGATCACCGACGGCGAAGGAGTTTTCGTCTATACCGCCGATACAGGCTTCGGCAAAGAGATCTCGGCTTTCGCACGCGGCGCAGATCTGCTCTTGACCGAGTCTTCGTTCTTCAAAAACAAAAAGGTCGACAAGCATCTCGAACTCGCCGAAGCGATGTACCTGATCCGCCACGCCCGCCCGAAGCGCGCAATGCTCACGCACTTCTACGCGGGGTGGGACGAGGTGAATTTTGAAGCTGAAGTGTCGGAGTTCGAACCGGTCTGTGAGGTGATCGAGGCGGTCGACGGGCTCAGGCTGACAATTTCGGAATAACTGATAGCTGATAACTAAAAACTGATAACCAAGAACGGCTGGACGTTCTCAGTTATCAGCTATCAGTTATTAGTTATTCCGGATGTGCTCGACTAGGCACCGCCCGTATTCCGCCGGGCGAGATTCATCAGTTCTTCCGGCATCCATTTGCTGAGGTTCTTTTCCTCGGCGCCGGCGATGCCGCGGTTGCGGTTGCGCCATTCTTTGGCAGGGTCATCTTCGCGGCCGGATTGTTTGGGATAATTCTCGATCTGCTCGAGGCTGATGATGATGCCGTGGGCGATCTCGCTCCAGTCTTCGTTCTGAATCCCGCGCAGCACGATCGGCAGGCCCGCGGTCCAATCTTCCTCCGGTGCGATGTTGTCGAATTCGGGGATCGTCAGACGATCGGTCGCGGGAAATATGCCGCCCTCAAATTCGCGGACGATCTGAGATTTGAGATCCTTCAACGAGCCGTCGGGATTCGCCTGTCGCATTTCGATCGCGCGTCGGAAAATGTCTGAAACTGTCGGTTGATTGGCCATTGCGGGCTGCTTGCTCCTAACTGATTTATAATCGGCAAACCCAATTGTAAACAAAATGCGAAGGTTCATCTACCAAACCCATCTGATACTAGGCGTGATCGTCGCGATACCGGTCCTTGCGTGGTCTCTGAGCGGATTTTTGTACGCGCTGCCAAACACCGTCGAGGGCGGCGCGGTCGAAAAGATCGATACATCGCGGATAAGAGTCGCACCGGCAGACGCGATCGTAAAAGCAAACGAGCTTGCCGGCAAGCAATTACCGACGACCGCTCTCACGCTGCTGATGAAGGACGGACGACCGCAGTATCAATCGATCGGCGGACTCGGTGCGGACTCGATATTCGTCGACGCTGAGACGGGAGAAGCGAGACACTCGGCCCCGCCGACGTGGAAGACGCGGTTCTTCCGCGAGGCTCATTTTTATTTCTTTGCGGGCAAATGGCAGGTGACGCTGCTCGTTGTCTTTTCGCTTTTGTCAGCACTGTCGGCCTTGACGGGCGTCTACCTGAACGTTGTCTATTGGTCACGACGTTTCAGGAGCGAGTAACTGCTTGGCGCGTCTTAGCGGCCTTTGTGTGAGAACAGACGTTTCACGCAAAGGCCGCAAAGGAGAAGCCACAAAGGCGCGAACCAAATCCTTGTATTCGCCCATCTGAGCAGTTAGGCTTTAACCGCGGGGTTTTCTTCGGATGAAAGTTTTTATCGCACTGTTGATCGCACTTTTCGGGCTTTCGGTGTCGGCTTTTGGCCAGACCGAACAGGCCCCGATCGTCGAGAAAGAGATCGCCTACAAGGATTGGACATATAAGAGCATCCGCGACGGCCGCGAGGTGAATCTTCGCGATCTCGCCAAGGGCAAGAAGCTGGTCGCGGTCGTTTACTTCGCTCCGTGGTGCAACAACTGGAAGCACGATGCCCCGATCCTCGAGCGGCTCTACCAGAAATACAAGGGCAACGGCTTTGAGATCATCGCCGTCGGCCTGTACGATCCCGTCGCCTCGATGAAGGCCAACATAGAGACGACGAAAGTGACCTTTCCGGCCGTCTATGAGTCGGAGGCACGCGAGGCGAGACAGACGTCGACACATTTCGCCTACCGCCAATCGACCGGCGACACGCGCAAGTGGGGCTCGCCGTGGTACATCTTTCTGGAACCCGCGACCTTTCAGTCAAACGGCGACGTCCTCGTCACGAAGACGAGCGTGATCAACGGCGAGATCATTGAAGCTGAGGGCGAAAAATTCATCCGTCAAAAACTTGGCTTGCCGGCCAACGATGACAAAAAGGTCTCGTCCCTGAACAAGTCCGAATCAGAAGTGTGTGATCCGGACAAACAGGCAACTTCGCTCAGCAAACCGGACGCAAAACCATAACGTTTTGATGCGATCGCAAAAAAGAATCGGCAGACTCGATCTGAACCTGCCGATTCTTTTTTCTCTACTGATCCTTTTACAGCTCTGCGTTCGGCATCAGTGCTAAGGTGTCGCTGAGCTTTTGTTGAATGCTTCGAAGCGTGCTGTTCGCCGCGACGAACCTGCCCGCGATCGCCGAATCTTCCGACTGGCCGGCCAACGTGGTGATTCCTTGGATTGAGGACAAGTACTGTTTCAAACTCGGCTTGGTCCGGAATTCGGTTTCGAGACTGACGAGCCCTTCGCGCAAACCTCTGATCGCTGCAATCACCTTTTGCTTGGCGGTCTCGTTGTTGGTTATCGACTCCTGCCTCAGCTTTTTGGTGCGGGCCTCGTTGTCGATGGCCTCGATGTTCTGGGCGATCGGGCCAAGACGCGAGACGAAGGCGCTGATGTTGTGGTATTGGTTCGAGACCTTGACGCGTGCGGCCCGAACATCCAGAGGCGGCAGCGTGGCGGTGGTGGTCCGCGGGGTCGTTCGAGGCGGAGTCCGAGTGGTCGGGCGTTTGGTCGGGGTTCTTTGTGCTTCGGCCGCAACAGCAAAAAGCATCAGACAACCCAATAAAAGTGTTAAAGATCGTGCAATTTTCATGGTCTTCCCTGCCTGTTCAAAGTACGCTAAACATCTTACCATACAATATATGCAGGTCAGATCGTTGGAAGTTCGCAGACTGGGCCGCGTTGCCTATGGAGATGCCTTGGCGCTTCAGAAGGAGCTCGAAGCCGAAGTGATCCGCGCGCGCGCGCGCGATTACCTGCTTCTGCTGGAACACCCCCACGTTTTCACCCTCGGCCGCCGCTCCAGGGAAGGCGGTGTGCTCGCGACCTCCGAACTTCTGCGCAATCTGGGCATCGAAGTTTTCGAGATAAACCGCGGCGGCAAGGTGACCTACCACGGCCTCGGCCAGATCGTCGGCTACCCGATCGTCAGTCTCTCGCCCGACCGCGAAGACGTGCACCGCTACGTCCGCGACATCGAGGAAGTGCTGATCCGCACGATGGCCGACTTCGGGATCGATGCCTTTCGCATCGAGGGCCTGACCGGCGTGCACACCACCGAAGGCAAAATCGCCGCGATCGGCGTCCATATCAAACGCTGGGTCACGACGCACGGTTTCGCCCTTAACGTCAATACAGACCTCAGCTACTACAACTGGATCATCGCCTGCGACGGTGAGCCCGTGACTTCGATGGAGAGAATACTCGGCCGCGAATTGGCGATGTCTGAGGTCGAGGACAGAGTGATCGAGAATTTCAAGAACGTGTTTGGCTACCGCGACGCATTTGCCGCTCAAACGGCAAGATCGCTCGTGTTGGCAAGCTGACTCGGAGCTTCAGAATTAAACTCATCACGCCCAAGCCGGACAGGTTTGGGTTTTCTTTTAACGCATTTATGAACTGGTTCTACCTATTTGTCGCCGGTATCTTCGAGATAGCCTGGGCTGTCGGGCTCAAGTACACGGAGGGTTGGACGCGTCTGTGGCCGAGCGTGGTGACGGCTGTGCTGATGATCGCCAGTTTCTACTTTTTGTCGCTCGCGGTAAAAACCCTGCCGATCGGGACGGCTTATGCTGTGTGGACCGGAATCGGCACGGTAGGTGCGGCCCTGCTCGGGATGTTGTTGTTCGACGAGCCTCGCGACGTTTTGCGCGTGCTCTGCATCGTGCTCATCGTCGCCGGCATCGCGGGGTTGAAACTTACCTCGGCCAATTAACCCTTCCGCGGCGCTCGTAATAAAATTACGCTTTCGCCTCGAACCGGGTTTTTCAAACAGATATTGGAGAATTTTATTTTATGGAACGCGTGACCACCTCGTGGTACAGCCACAATTTGAACATGGAGATGCCGCTCGTCCGCTACGGGCACGCGGGTTATCCGCTGCTGATGTTCCCGACGGCCGCGGCCGATTATCTCGAGTACGAACGGTTTCACCTGATCGACGCGATAAAGGATTTTATCGAACGCGGCCAGATCCGCGCTTACTCTATCAATTCGGTAAATCGCTATAGCCTGCTCAATAAGGAGTCACATCCCGGCTGGAAGGTCGAGATGCTGACTCGTTACGACAGATACGTCACGGACGAGGTGCTGCCGCTGATCCGCAACGAGTGCGGGCCGGACGCGAGGCCGCTCGTCACCGGGGCCTCGCTCGGCGCGCTGCTCGCGGTCAACACGTATTTCAAACACGCGGATCTCTTCCGCGGGGTGATCGCGATGAGCGGGAGCTACGACATTTACAATTATCTCGAGAATGGCTATTACGACGACAACGTCTACTTCAACAACCCGGTGATGTACCTTAAGAACCTCAACGACGACTACCACCTGCCGCGCCTCCGCCAAGCCGACTCGATCGTGATCGTCAGCGGACAGGGCTCGTACGAGGCGCCGGATCGCAGCCGCGAATTTTCGAGCTTGCTGCATTCAAAAGGAATCCCGCACCTGCTCGAACTCTGGGGCCACGACGTGAGTCACGATTGGCCGTGGTGGAGAAAGATGCTTCCGCATTATCTCGGCAAATTCGTGCCTAACAGAAGACTATGAAGGCGAGAAAGGGAGAAAGTGCCGATTCACTTTCTCCCTTTCTTATTTTCTCAGTTTTCCGGCTCCCTACCCGTCGCCCTTCTTTCCTTTACGTTTGGTTCCTTCCGAACTCGGAGGATTCTCAACCCGCTTCGGGGTCGGCGCGGGTCTTACAGGATCCTCGATGACAACTCTCGGATTGCTCGGCTTATCGTCTCTGACCGGGCTGGCCGGGGAAGGGGCTTCCGGGTCGGTGCCGGCGCCAGCTCCGGTGCCGGTCGTGGGCGTGGTGAAATTCGGGTCAGGAGTCGGCCTCGGCCCGGGATCGAAGGCGACGCCGGTCTTGCGGCCCGCCAGCTCAGCCTCCTGAAGTTTCTCCAACTCCTCGCGCTTGTTGCGTGCGATGAGATCTTTGATGTCGGCCGGGATCGGCGGCGGCTCGGCGAACTTCTCGATCGGCTTGCCCTTCATGAAGACGTTCATGAATCCGTTGAAATACGGCAAGGCGCCCACGCCGCCCGTCATGTGGCGACCGAGATTTTCCTTCTTGGTCGGGTTGCCCATCCACACGCCGGTCGTGTACGTCGGCGTGTAGCCGATGAACCAGACGTCGGTGTGATCGTTCACGGTTCCGGTCTTGCCGGCCACGGGGTGACCAGCGGCGCTCGCACCGGCCGCCGTGCCGCCGGCGGAGGTGACGGCCCGCATCATATCGACCATCGTGAGGGCGACGTACTCGCTCGTTACCTTGGAGCTTTGGTTGTCCCACTCCTCGAGCAGCGTCCCGTCGCGGCTGTAGACCTTGCGGATCATGTGCGGGATCATCCGAACGCCCTTGTTTGGAAACGTCGAATACGCCGAGGTCATTTCCAACAACGAAGCCTCGGTCGCGCCGAGTGCCGAAGGCAGGCTTGGAGCCATCGGGGTCGTGATTCCAAAACGCCTCACCATCTGCGCGCCGGACTGAATGCCGACCTGCTCGAGCAGGTGTACGGCCGCGAGGTTCAGCGACTTGGCGAGCGCGATTTTCATCGGCACGTTCGAGTGGCTGAGGCTGCCGTCATAATTCTTGGGCATCCAGGTGCCCCGTTTAATCGGCGCGCCGCTGACCATCATCTCGGGCGTCATGCCGTTCTCGACCGCGGCAGTATAAATGAACGGCTTGTATGCTGAACCGGTCTGCCGCAGGCCCTGCGTCGCGTTGTTGAAGCGATTCGAATGGAAATCGTATCCGCCGACCATGCAGACGATCTCGCCATTCTTGGCGTTGATGGTGAGCAGTCCGGCCTGTACCTCGGGCGTTTGCGAGAGCTCGACCTCGAGCGTCTGGTTGTCGTTGTCAACTTTTTTGACGACGAACTCAGCGAGGTAGCCGGCTTTGAGTTCGTCTTTCGGCTTCTTGCCGCTGCGGCCCATGTTGGTCGGGCCGACGATGGCCTTGTACTTGCCGAAGCGGATCGACGCGGCGTCCACGGCCGGGTCGACCTTCATCACGAGACCTTTGACGTACTCGCCTTCCTCGAACTCCTCACCGAACCAATCGGCGTGCTTGTAACCGTTCAGCTTTTGCTGGATCTCCTTCTGATCCGTAAGGGGTTGGCCTTCCGAATCGACGAGGATGTCCTTGTATTCCGACCTCCAGGGGCGGCTGCGGTCATACGACCGGAGTTGCTCGCGGACCACTTTGGTAGCCTGCTTCTGCGCTTCGACGTTAATCGTTGTGTAAACCTTCAGACCGCCCTGCGCGACGCGGGTCGTGTACTTCTCTTCCAGGTAGCGGCGGATCTCTTCAACCGGGTAGTCCCAAGCGGTAGACTTCGGAAGCGCCTGGTAGAACGCCGTGTCGGCGAGTTTGATCGGAGTAGCCTTGGCGGCATTAACCTGAGCCTGCGAGTACTTTTCGGGGAAGTACTTGGCCATCTGGTCGAGCACGATGTCGCGGCGCATTTTAGCCTTTTCCATGTTTCGGGTCGGCGAATACTCGGGCGACTTGGGAATAGCGGCCAAAAGTGCCGCCTCTTCGAGTGAAAGATCCTTAAGCGTCTTGCCAAAATACGTCCTGGCCCCAGCCTCAAACCCGTACGCTCCGGCGCCTAGGAAGACGTAATTCATGTACATCTCGAGGATCTGGTCCTTCGTGTAAAACCGCTCGATCTGCAGCGCGACGGCCCACTCGTTGACCTTGCGGGCGTACGTCTGGTCCTTGTAAAGAAACAGATTCTTGGCGAGCTGTTGGGTGATCGTCGAGGCGCCCTCCGTCTTGCCGTAGACGATGTTTCTAAAGACAGCTCCTGCGATTCGGTATGGGTCAATCCCGATGTGGTCGCGGTAGCGGTAATCTTCGATCGCGAGCAAAGCGTCGGTGACCTGTGTCGGGACGTCTTGGATCTTTATCGGGATCCGCTTTTCGATCGCAAATTCGGCGAGCACTGTTTCGCCGTCGTCGGCGTAGATCGTGGTCACCTGCGGCGGGCGATACGTCGCGAGAGCGGAAACCTCGATCGAATAGCGCGAGTTGTTCAAGTAATAAGATGCCAGAACGCCCGTCAGCCCTCCGGCCGACAGTGCTAGCATCAGTGTCATCAAGAACCAGGTAAGGCGGCTGCCGCGCGAGCGGGTCTTGGCCTCTACGCTGGCCACCTCTTTCGAAACGTTTCGCCTTATCTCCCTCGCCATTTTTCTCGCTCGCGCCTCCTAGTTAACAAAGCGCCGCAGTCTGATGCTTACGACGAACCCGATAGCGATGAACGTCGAAAGAATCGCCGACAAACCGGCACTCATCATCGGCAACGGCACGCCGATCACGGGCAAAAAGCCCTGTGCCATCCCCACATTGATGAATATCTGAAACACCATTCCGGAGACGATCGCCATTATAACGAGCATCGCGGAGCGGTCGGATGCCTGCCGCGCGCCGGCAATCATCCTTGACAACAGCAGCGCGTACGCTAACAGCAACGATACGCAACCGATAAATCCAGAATTCTCGGCCGTCACGGCGAAGATAAAGTCGGTTTGCGGCGCGGGCAAAAATTTGAGCACACTTTGAGACATCTCGGTCTCGCCCTGTATACCGGCCAGTCCGCCCTTCCCGACGGTGATCGTCGACTGGATCGTGTGATAGCCATAGCCGCGCGGATCGACCGAATCGGGATCGACGATCGCCAGGATGCGCTCCTGCTGGTAGCGTTTTATCTTGCCTGACTTTACGCCGACCATATAAGCGGCTGGGACGAATATCGCTACCGCCAGAACGGCGATCACGACGTAGCGGATCTTGATCGCCGACAGGAACAACATCGCCGCAAATATCGGCAGATATGTGATCGCCTGCCCTGCGTCCGGCTCGAGCATGATCAGCGCAACCGGACCGGCGAAAATGGCACCGCCAATAAGAACCTCTCTCAGCCGCAAAGTCCCCGGCCTTCGGGCCCCGAAGTATTTGGCGAGCATCAGGACAGTCGGTACCTTTACAAACTCGGACGGTTGAAACTGCCCAATCACAGGCAGCTTAAGCCACGCCTTCTGCCCATTCACCTCGACACCGAGAGGCGTCAGCACCAGGAACAGGAGCACCAGGCCAATAGCGTAAAAGATCGGAGCAGCGTCGATAATCCGCTTGTAGTCGCTGAACGCGACGACGACGAACGCAAAAATGGCAATCGCGAGACCGATGATCTGCTTCGTCCAGTAGTTCGCATCCGGCAACGCGTTTCGGATCTGCCAAATCCCGAAGACGGAAATGGCGATCGCGAGCACCGTCGTCAGCCAGTCAAAATCGCGGAGATCTCGTTTTTCGATTATAGCTACCATCTTCGTCGTTCTACGCTGCGGCGGCCTCGTGGCGATCGCATTCCTAATCTACAGCTAACCCGCCCGTTGCCCGCTTTTGCGGCGGTTGGGCGGCACGACCGGGTTTAGCCGGCTGTGCGGCCGGCTGCTCGGGGGCCAAAAGCTCCGGGCTCCTCTTGGCCAGATAAGCCTCGTAGACGCCCTTCGCGGCTGGGGCGGCGTGGCTGCCGCCGAATCCGGAGTTCTCTATCAGTGCGATCACCGAGATCTCGGGCTTATAGGCCGGCGCGAATGAAACGAACCACGCATGGTCCTTATTCGCGCCGACGTCCTTACCCAACTCGGCAACCTGCGCCGTGCCCGTTTTGCCGCCGATCTCAAATCCAGGGATGCGAATTCCCGCACCGGTGCCGCCGCCGTTAACGACAGCCCACATTCCCTGCACGACCAGTTCGTACTGCTCGTGGGTCATAGGGATGATCCTGGGCTCCGGGCTCTGATAGGTAAATCCGGAACGCTCCGGGAAGTAACCCGGCTCTCCTTCGACTCCCATTGCAGCGATCGGCTTAAATTCTTTCAAAAAGTGCGGCGTGTACATCTTGCCTTCCATGCTGATCGCCGCAACGGCCCGCAGCATCGAGATGGGTGTCACAACGACGGTGTCCTGGCCTATCGAAGCGTACACGGTGCGGATGTCGCTCCACCTGCCCTCGCGTTTGAGGATGTACGGCATCCAGCTTTTCGGTGTCTGGCTGACCTTTTCGTTGGGCAGGTCGACACCCGAACGTTTGTCGTAGCCAAAGTCCTCGATCATCTTTACCAGGCCCTCGATACCCATCTTTAAGGCGAGGCGATAGTAATAACCGTCGCAGGATTTTGTGATCGCGTAGCTCAACGGCGGCGAGCCGTGGCTACCCATACACCGCGTGAACTTGCTTCCGATGGTGATGCCGCCGCCGCAGGCCATGTTCGAGTTTTTGACGGTGATCACGCCCTGCTGAAGAGCCCCGACGGACTCAGGTATCTTCCAAGTAGACCCCGGCGGATAACGTCCTTGAATTGCACGGTTGTAGAGTGGCCGCTTTTCGTCCTGCCAATAGGCCGCGATCTGCCGCCTGCCCTCCGGCGTAGCCGGACCGGTAATAAAAACGTTTGGGTCAAATCCCGGCCACGAGGCCATCGCGAGGATCTCGCCGTTATTCGGGTCCATCGAGATGATCGTGCCGCGCTTGGTGACTGAATTCTCAAGCTGCTTTTCGGCGGCCAGCTGAAGATCCAGATCAATCGTCGTGATCAGGTCTTGGCCAGACTGCGGCTGCACCACTGCGATCTCGCTCTGCACACGGCCGCGGCTGTCGACTATAACCTTGCGGTAGCCCGGGCGACCCCGTAAAAACTCGTCATAATACTGCTCAAGGCCGCCCTTACCGATGATGTCGCCAGGCCGAAATCCCTTTTCGATGTATTCCGGCTTCTCGAGCTGCGCCGGGCTGATCTCTCCCGTGTACCCGAGCACGTGCGAGAGAATCGTGCCGTGCGGGTAGAAACGCTGCGGCTGAAGCTCGACGCGCAGTTCAGGAAACTCCAGAGAGTGCGCCTCGACCCAGGCAATGTCCTGCATCGAGGCGTTCTCCTTGAGCACCATCGTCTCAAAGTCGTTTTGCTTTTTGATCAGATTCAGCCGCTCAACGACGAACTGCGGCTCAAGGTTGAGCCCGTCCGCGTATTCATCAACGCGGGTCGAGACATCGATCTGCTTGAGCGGCTCGTTCGAAAGGACCACGTTGTAGGTCGGGCGCGAATCGACAAGTATTTTGCCGTTGCGGTCAAAGATCGCGCCCCGCGGCGCCGGGATCGGGATCAGGCGGATCCGCTGATTTTCGGCTCTCTCGCTGTAGTACTCACCCTTGACGATCTGCAGGTAATAGAGCCTGACGCCCAAAATCGTGAGCAGCAAAAAAGTCAGGACCTGGATGGTCGTGATTCGTGCGCCTAGATTCTGGACGTGATCGTAGATCTTCATATTGTTGAGGGCATCGATGAATACGCGGGCATGAATTACTTGCCAAGCCTGATCGGGTTTCGGCGTCGGGTCTGCCGCCGCGGCGTAAAGACCTCTCTTTTGGGCCGCCGTACGCGCTCCCTGAGAAAGTGATCAAGAAAAATAAAGATCGCCGTACCGACTATTGTGGTCCCGATAAGCGAATACGAAACCACCAGGACAACCTCACCCGAAGGCGGCTGGCCGAAAAGCTCATGCAGACCGTAATTCATCATCGTGCTGACCAGACTCGCAGCGGCTATGACGGGAATTCGCAGCAGAACGTTGTCCATGTAGACACGCCTCGCAATCTCGGAAACTATATATGCGATAAGGGTTTTCGAGAATGCGCTCGACCCGAGCAGCCCGCTGCTCAGGGCGTCCACTGCGAGGCCGGCAAAGGTACCGTAGAAGATGGCGCGGATCGAATTTCGCTGAAGTGCGGCATAGACGATGATGATCAATGGAAAGTCGATATACACGAGCGGCTCCGCCACATTCCGCAGCGTCCACTGCAGAATAACGGCGATCACGAGTGCAATTGTCAGCTTTAACTGTTCCATTGAATACAGCCTGTATACTGCCGGCCGGTCATGACTGCTACCTCGACTGCTTGTTGCCAGTGTTGGACAGCTTTTGCTCGTATTCCGGTCTCGGCGGCGGCTCGTACAAAAGTACGGCGACCTCTTGCATCGAGTTAATCCCGGCCGCCGGTTTGATAAAGATCTGATGCGGCGTGGTCGCCGAACCGGAAACGACCTGTATTATCTCGCCGATCTTCAGGCCCGCAGGGTATATGCCGTCCTGCCCGGTAGTAAAGACTGCCTGCCCGGGCTGCACCTCGACGTAACCCGGCACATATTTCATCTCCAGGACATCTCGTTTCCCCGAGCCGCCGACCACGCCAAGAATATTCGACGACCCAATCTCGCCGACGACCGCTCCGACGCCCGACTTGTCCCGCGTTACAAGATCGACCTGCGCCGTCAACGGGCTGACGGCCGTCACTCGGCCGACGATGCCACCGTTAGCTACTACCGGCATATTCAGCTTCACTCCGTCGAGACTGCCGCGGTTGATGATCGAAGATTCGAACCAGACAGATGGGTCGCGCCCGATGATGCGAGCCGGCAGGACCCTGTACTTGCTCTGCTCCTTTAGATCGAGCAGAATTCTGAGCCGGTCGTTTTCTTCCGCGAGGCCTTCCTTTTGCTTGACCTCGACTTCCAGTTCCTGGACTCGCTGCTTAAGCTGAGTATTTTCGTCCTGAGCGGTGCGAAGACTGGCGATCGAGCTGAAGTAATTCGAAACGGACGACGACAAAGTCGTGACGGGGGACTGAACAAAATCCGCGATTGTCTGCGTCCATACCCGGATGAGCCGCGGTCCGCCGTCCACGCGGGCGTTGAACGCCATAAGAATGAAATTGCCGAGCAGCAGAGCGATCACCAGCCACGGCGTCAGTCTCCAAACTTCTTTCTGACTTCGCTCAACCATCTTCTGAAAGGATAAAGGCGGATTGATGAAGGATAAAGGCAAAGGTCGAGAACGGCCTGACCTATCCTTTATCCCTCATCCGTTCTTAACTGCCTGCCATAAGCGTGTTGTCCCACTTGACACGCTTCAAGAGCTCGATGTCCGAGAGCATCTTGCCGGTGCCGAGCACGACCGAGGAGAGTGGGTCGTCTGCGATCACGACCGGGAGCCCGGTCTCGATCATCAGACGTTTGTCGAGATTCTTGAGGAGAGCGCCGCCGCCGGTGAGAACGATACCGCGCTCGACGATGTCGGCAGAAAGCTCGGGCGGCGTGCGTTCAAGAGCTACGCGGACGGCGTTGATGATCGTTGAGACCGAATCGGAAAGAGCCTCGCGGACCTCCTCATCGGTCACCGTGATCGTCTTCGGGATGCCTTCGATTAGGTTTCGCCCGCGGACGTCCATCGAGAGCGGCTCGTCGAGCGGGAAGGCGCTGCCGAGTGCGATCTTGATCGCTTCGGCCGTGCGCTCACCGATCAGGAGATTGTACTTGCGTTTGATGTACTGCGTGATGGCTTCGTCCATCTCGTTGCCGGCGACCCTGACGGCACGTGAGTAAACGATACCCGAAAGCGAGATGACGGCGATGTCGGTCGTTCCGCCGCCGATGTCGACCACCATGTTGCCGTGCGGTTCGGTGATCGGCAGGCCGGCGCCGATCGCGGCGGC
>Ga0247718_1000291_pt1 | contig 13602 bp, 14 predicted proteins | sample 21E_DmetaG_FD_189045 | JGI IMG/M metagenome (GOLD analysis project Ga0247718, IMG submission 189045) | Soil microbial communities from hillslope of Landscape Evolution Observatory, University of Arizona, Oracle, AZ, United States - 2-1-E_D | ecosystem: Engineered > Artificial ecosystem >...
TCCTTGAGACCCAGGCCGGTCAGCTCGCGCACGACCTTGATGACCTGGATCTTCTTGCCGCCGTCGCTCTCCAGGACGACGTCGAACTCGTCCTGCTCCTCGACAGCCTCGGCGGCCGGGGCGCCGGCGCCCGGGACGGCGGCGGCCACCGCGACCGGGGCGGCCGCGGTCACGTCGAAGGTCTCCTCGAACTGCTTCACGAACTCCGAGAGCTCGATCAGCGTCATCTCCTTGAACGCGTCGAGCAGCTCCTCGGTGCTGAGCTTCGCCATGGCTGGCGTCCTTTCCTACGGTGTAGCGGAAACGGGGTCGATGCGGCGGCGGGCGTCGGCGCCCCCGCCACGGCGGGCGTCAGCCCTCGGCGGCGGCCTCCGCGGACGCGGCGGCACCGTCGGTGGCGGCGGCGCCGCCCTCGCTCTTCTCGCGCTTCTCCTGCAAGGCGGCCACGGTGCGGGCGGTCTTGGAAAGCGGGGCCTGGAACAGGGCCGCGGCCTTGCTCAGGTTCGCCTTCATCGCGCCGGCCAGCTTGGCCAGCAGCACCTCGCGGGACTCCAGGTCGGCGATCTTGTTGACCTCGTCGGCCGTGATCGCCCTGCCCTCGAATACGCCGCCCTTGATCACCAGCAGCGGGTGGGCCTTCGCGAACTCACGCAGGCCCTTCGCGGCCACGACCGGGTCACCGGAGACGAAGGTGAGCGCGGTAGGACCGGTGAACAGCTCGTCGATGCCCGCGATGCCCGCGTCGGCCGCGGCGCGCTTGGCCAGGGTGTTCTTGGCCACCGCGTAGGTCGCGTCGGTGCCCAGCGCACGCCGCAGCTTGGTGAGCTGGGCGACGGTGAGCCCGCGGTACTCGGTCAGCACGGTGGCCGGCGAGGTGCGGAAGCGATCGGTGAGCTCGGCAACGGCCGACACCTTGTCGGATCGAACCGGCTTGTCCGCCATGTCCCTCCTCTCTCGTTGCTCCAGGCTGGCAACCCCGCCAGGGGCTGAACGCCCGCGCAAAGAAAGACGCCCCGGCGCAGGGCGCACGGGGCGGGGACGGTGGGCCTCGGCACGCCGGCCATGGGCCGGGCGCGGGCCGCCGCGCATCGCTGACCGTTCTCCCTGCGCGGGCCGCCCGCCTCGGCGGGGCCTTCGGCCGTGACCACGGAGCGGACTCCGGGACACGGCAACCAGCGGTCTTCGGGTGGAACTTCGCCGCCGAGGGTACGGGACCGGGTGCGCCGGCGCCAAATCGCCGGAAACCCCGCGGCCGGGTCGTCCCGGGTCAGGAGCGGGACCGGCGCAGCGCGGCGTAGCCGGCGGTGGCCGCGAGCGTCCACAGCAGGGCGTGCAGGGTCAGCGCGGCCACGGTGCCGGCCTCCGGGCGGCCGGCGGCCGCCCGGGCCACCGCCATCACCGGCGGACCCAGCCAGGGCAGCGCCGAGTCGCGCAGGCCGAGCACCAGCGTGGCGACCCCGCCCGCGACCAGCACGGTCAGGCCCACCGCCACCCGGCGGGTGACCGCCCGGCTGGCCAGCGCGCCGAGCGCGACCGCGGGCGGCAGGGCCAGCAGGTGCGCCCACACGCCGAGCGCCGCCCCGAGCGCCAGCGACGGCTCGCCGGGAGCCTGCGGCCCCCGGATGCCGGCCAGCGGCCACGGCACCGCCAGTGCCAGCGCGACCAGCCCGAGTCCGGTGAGCGCCGCCGCGGCGAGCCCGGCGACCCACTCCCGGTGCGGGCGCCCCAGCGCGAGCCGGGCCAGGCGGCGCTGGGTGTCCGGCTCGACGTCCAGCAGCAGGGCCGACTGCCAGGCCAGGATCGGGAAGAGGACCACGGCCGAGACTCCGTACGCCTCGCCGGCCGGGGCCTGGCCGCCGCCGTACAGCACGCCGAGGGCGACCAGCGCGGTCAGCAGCGGGGCCAGGGCGCGTCCGGTACGGACGAAGCCGCGCACCCGGAGCCGGACCAGGGTGCCCACCCCGCCACGCGGGTGCCCGGCCACCGCCGTACCGCGCGGCGGGGGGCCGGTCCGGCTCACCGCGCCACCCCGTCGCTCACGGCTGCCGCGCCCCGGCGCGCGGCGTCGCTCGCGCTCACCCGGCCGCCCGGCGTACCCGGAGCACCTCGTGGCCGGCGGCCCGCAGCGCCGCCACGGCCCCGGCGGGGTCGGGGCCCGGCACGCCGACCTCCACCACCCAGCCCGTCGCCGGCGCGGGTGCGGCCGCCAGGGCGCCCTCGGCCACCGTCCACCGGGCCGCGCCGGGCAGCCGGGCCGTCTCCCCGCGGTGGTCGCTGACGAGCACCGACCCGCCGGCGGCGCGCACCTCGGCCACCAGCTCCGGGACCAGGTCGCGGGCGTCGGCGTCCAGGCCCTCCCACGGCTCGTCGAGCACCAGCAGGCCCGGCGGCACGAGCAGGGCCTGGGCGAGGCCGACCTTCTGTGCGGTGCCCTTGGACAGCGCCGGCAGCCGCACGCCGCGGTACGGCGCCAGGCCGAGACGCTCGCTCCAGCCACGCTCGGCGGCCTCGGCCGCGCGGCGGGACAGCCCGCGGAGCCGACCCATGGCGGTCAGGTACTCGCGCAGGTCCAGCGGCTGGTGGGCGGGGAAGCGCTCCGGCACCCAGCCCACCACAACCGGCCGGTCGCGTACCGCTCCCCGGGTGGGCCGCAGCACCCCGGCGGCGACCTGGAGCAGCGTGGACTTGCCGGCCCCGTTGCGCCCGGCGACCACCACCGCCGTGCCCGGCTCGACGGCGGCGTCGACGCCGCGCAGCGCCCACTGCCCGCGGCGGGCGTACCGCAGCCACACGTTCTCCAGGCGCACGCGGACCACCATGCCAGATCGCACACGCCGCGGGGTGCCCCCGGTGGGGGCACCCCGCGGCGTGGTCGCTGCGTCGCCGACGGTCAGGCGTCGGCGGTCTCGCGCAGGTTCTTGACGATGTTCGGGTCCACCGGGATGCCGGGGCCCATCGTCGTGGTCACGAAGACCTTCTTCAGGTACTTGCCCTTGGCGGCCGACGGCTTCGCCCGCAGGACCTCGTCCAGCACGGCCGCGTAGTTGTCGACCAACTGCTCCTCGGAGAAGGACGCCTTGCCGATGATCAGGTGCAGGTTCGAGTGCTTGTCCACCCGGAAAGTGATCTTGCCGCCCTTGATGTCGGACACCGCCTTGGTGACGTCCATGGTCACCGTGCCGGTCTTCGGGTTCGGCATCAGGCCGCGCGGGCCCAGGATCCGCGCGATCCGGCCGATCTTGGCCATCTGGTCCGGGGTGGCGATGGCCGCGTCGAAGTCCAGCCAGCCCTCCTGGATGCGGGCCACCAGGTCGTCGCTGCCGACCACGTCGGCGCCGGCCGCGGTCGCCTCCTCCGCCTTGGCGCCCACTGCGAAGACCACGACCCGCGCGGTCTTGCCGGTGCCGTGCGGCAGGTTCACCGTGCCGCGGACCATCTGGTCGGCCTTGCGGGGGTCGACGCCGAGCCGCATGGCGACCTCGACCGTGGCGTCGAACTTCGTGGAGGTCGTGCTCTTGGCCAGCTTGATGGCCTCGGCGGGGGCGTACAGCCGGTCGCGGTCGACCGACTCCACCGCCTTGCGGTAGCTCTTGCTGCGCTGCATGGTCTCGTTCTCCTGTGGTGTCTGTCGGGCGCGCTGCGCCCTCCCACGCGCCGGCCCGGCGGGCCGGACTGGCAATCGGGCGGGTCCTAGTCCTTGATCGTCAGGCCCATCGACCGGGCGGTGCCGGCGATGATCTTCTCCGCCTGGTCCAGGTCGTTGGCGTTGAGGTCGGCCATCTTCTTCTCGGCGATCTCGCGCAGCTGGGCACGCGACACCGAGCCCACCTTCTCCTTGTGCGGGACGCCGGACCCCTTGGCCACTCCGGCCGCCTTGATCAGCAGGCGCGCGGCTGGCGGCGTCTTCAGCACGAAGGTGAAGGTCCGGTCCTCGTACACGCTGATCTCGGCGGGGATGATGTCGCCGCGCTGGGACTCGGTCTGCGCGTTGTACGACTTGCAGAACTCCATGATGTTCACGCCGTGCTGGCCGAGCGCCGGACCGACCGGCGGCGCCGGGGTCGCCTGACCCGCCGGCAGCTGCAGCGTGAAGGTCTTGACGAGCTTCTTCTTCGGAGGCATGTCACTGTCCTGGGTGAGAGAACTGGGCTGGGCGATGGTCACCCGTACGGGCCGGGCGGGAACCGCCCGGGCTGGCCGGAGGCACGCACGGTCGAACGCGGCCGCCGGCCGACGGACAAGGGTAGCGCAGGCGGCCGCCGGCCGACGGACACGGGGGTAACACAGGCGGCCGCCGGCCGACGGACACGGGGGTGACGCAGCCGGATCAGATCCTCGCGACCTGGTTGAAGTTCAGCTCGACCGGCGTCTCCCGGCCGAAGATGGACACCAGGACCTTGAGCTTCTGCTGATCGGCGTTGATCTCGCTGATCGTGGCGGGCAGCGACGCGAAGGCGCCGTCGGTCACGGTGACCGAGTCGCCGACCTCGAAGTCGAGCACCCGGATCTCCGGCTTGGCCTTCTTCTGCTCGGTCTCCACCGTCGGCGCCAGCCACTTGAGGACCTCGTCCAGGCTGAGCGGCGCGGGCCGGTCGGCCCGGTCGGTCGCGCCCACGAAGCCGGTGACGCCCGGGGTGTTGCGCACGCAGGAGTACGACTCCGGGGTCAGCTCCATCCGGACGAGGATGTAGCCGGGGAAGACCTTGTTCTGCACCTGCAGGCGCTTGCCGTTCTTGACCTCGACCTCCTCCCGGGTGGGCACCTCCACCTGGAAGATGTAGTCCTCCATGTCGAGGCTGGAGATCCGGGTCTCGAGGTTGGTCTTGACCTTGTTCTCGTAGCCGGCGTACGAGTGCACGACGAACCAGTCCCCCGGCGCGTAGCGCAGCTGCTGCCGCAGCTCGGCCACCGGGTCGGGCACGTCGTCCGGGGGCCCGGCCTCGCGCGCGGACCCGGTCGCCTCCGCAGACCCCGCCTCGCCCGCGGACCCGGCCTCGCCCGCCGGCTCGCCGACCTCCGCGGACTCGGCGGCGGGCTCCTGCGGGGCTTCCGGCTGGTACGCCGACTCGCCGGTCTCGGGACCCGCCTCGTCGGTGGCCGCCGTCACCACCGACGACGGATCGTCGGCCGGTCGGGCGGTCTCGTCGTACTCAGGCACGCTCGCTCACTTCCGTCTGGGTCAGTTCGGGTCGCCGAAGACGAACAGCATGACCTCGGCGAAGACGTAGTCGAGTCCGACCACGATCGCGGTCATCACGGTGAGGAACACGACCACCACGGCCGTGTAGGTCAGCAGCTCGTTGCGCGTCGGCCAGATGACCTTACGCAGCTCGCCGACGACCTCGCGGACGAACCGCCCGATGAAGCCGAACGGGCCGCCCCGGCCCGCCTCGCGGCGCTCCCTGCCCGGGCGGTCGTCGGCCGACGCCTTCGTCCGCTCCCGGGTCGCCGTGCCACCCCGGCGCGAGACCGGTTCCTCGTCGGCGGCGTCACCGTCGTCAACGGGCTCGGCCTCGTCGTCGAACAGGTCGTCGAGGTCGTTGTCCGCGGGCTCCTCGCCGCGCCGATTCTTCTCGGCCACTTCGCCCTCTTCCGTCGCGGGGTGGGTACGTCATGCGCTTCGCGGACATCCGCTGCGCGCTGTCACGCCGGCTGCCGCGCCGGTCCCGTTGGACCGCTGCCGCCGCGCGTGCGGCTGGAGGGAGTCCCGTCTAGTCCGACTAGACCGCCAGCGCAGGCTTCGCTCCATCATCCCCCGGGGCCGAACAGGCCGTAGGCGCAGGGGCGACAGGACTCGAACCTGCAACCTGCGGTTTTGGAGACCGCTGCGCTGCCAATTGCGCCACACCCCTGTGCGGGGCGGCGGCACCCACCCAGGCACGCCTGAGTAGGGGTCACTTGCCCCACGGCGGACCAGTGTACGGGTACCGCCGCGGGTTTCCCAACCCGGCCCGGCCCGTCGGTCACCCGGGGCCGGCGGCCGGCAGCCGGACGGTGGCCCGGGCCTGGGCGAGGATCCGCTGACCACCGCAGGTGACCCGCAGGTCGAGGCTGGTCAGCCCGTCCGGGGAGACGTCCCTGACGTCCGCGCGGACCTCGATCTCGGTGCCCTCGTCGTCGTCCGGGACCACCACCGGCCGGGCGAACCGGACGCCGTACTCCACCACCGCGTCGGGGCGGCCGGTCCAGGCCGCGAGCGCCCGCCCGACCAGCGCCATCGTCAACATCCCGTGCGCGATCACCCCGGGCAGGCCCACCGCGGCGGCCACCCGGTCGCTCCAGTGGATGGGGTTGAAGTCCCCGGAGGCCCCCGCGTAGCGCACCAGGTCGGCGCGGGTCACCCGGTAGGTCTGTGCCGGCAGGTCCGGCCGCCGGAACGGCTGTGCGTCACTCACCGCCGCGCACCACCAGCATCGCCCAGGCGGACACCACCGGCTCGTCGCCGGTCGTGGCCACGTCCGTCCGCACGGTGATCATGTCGTTGCCGGCGCGGCTGGAGATCTGCTCGATCGTGTTCGTGCAGACCAGCTCGTCCCCGGCCACCACCGGTCGCCGGTAGTCGAAGCGCTGGTCGCCGTGCACCACGCGGCTGAAGTCCAGCCCCAGTTCGGGGTCGTCGACCAGTGTGCGGGTCGCCGGCCAGGTGAACACGACCGGGAAGGTCACCGGGGCCACCACGTCGGGGTACCCCAGCGCCCGGGCGGCGTCGGGCTCGTGGTGGGCGGGGTCGGCCGCGCCGATCGCGGCGGCGAACTCGCGGATCTTCTCCCGGCACACCCGGTACGGCGCGCTCGGCGGATACGTGCGCCCGACGAACGACGGGTTCAATGGCATGGGCCGAACCTACCGGCGGGCGCCGGAACGGCGATCGCCGCCCCGGCGGTGTGCCCGGGGCACACCGACCGGAGGCGGCGATCGGAAGGACGGCGGGCCCGCCGCGCGCGGGCGGCCGGTCGGCCGGCGCGCGGCGCTGGGCTCAGCGGGTCTCGCGGTGCGCGGTGTGCTTGCCGCAGCGGGGGCAGAACTTCTTCAGCTCGATGCGGTCCGGGTCGTTGCGGCGGTTCTTCTTGGTGATGTAGTTGCGCTCCTTGCACTCCACGCACGCCATAGTGATCTTGGGACGGATGTCGGTCGCCTTAGCCACGGCGGAGTGCCTTCCTCATCTGGGGCGGACTACGGCATGCCACAGTACGCGGTCGCGGCCGGGACATGCAAAACAGGCGCCCGGGGCGCCCGTCGAAGTAGCGGTGGCCGGACTTGAACCGGCGACACAGCGATTATGAGCCGCTTGCTCTGCCATCTGAGCTACACCGCCGTGACCCAGGCTCCTCAGGTGCCGAACCCGGTTGGAGCCCCCTTACGGAATCGAACCGTAGACCTTCTCCTTACCATGGAGACGCTCTGCCGACTGAGCTAAGGGGGCAGTCACGCGCGCCGGTGACCGGCGTGACGCGCAGGGGTCAGAGTACACGGCGCCGGGCACCGCGCGAAATCCGATCCCCGCCCCGGCGCGTTCCCCGGCGGCCCTACAGCACGGCGCGCAGGCGCCGCACCTCGCCGAGCGGGCTGGGCTCGGCCTCGGTCCGCGCGCCGAACCACGCCTCCAGGCGCTCGTAGGGCAGCGGCCGGCTGAACAGGAACCCCTGGCCGACCTGGCACCCCATCTCGGCCAGCAGGTTCACCGTGAGCTCGCTCTCCACGCCCTCGGCCACCACGGTGAGGTCGAAGTGCCGGGCGAGGTCCACCACGGCCCGGACGATCGCCAGGTCGCCCGGCTCCGTGGCCATGCCCTCGACGAAGCCCTGATCGATCTTGACTTCGTGCACCGGTAGCCGGCGCAGGTAGGACAGCGACGAGAAGCCCGCGCCGAAGTCGTCCACCGACAACCGGACGCCGAGGTCGCGCAGCCGGTGCAGGATCGGCAGCGGCCGCTCCAGGTCGCCCGCCAGGCCGTCGTCCTTGATCTCGAAGGTGACCCAGCCGGGCTCCACCGCGTACTCCCGCAGCAGGCGCTCCACCTGAGCGGGGAACTCGGGGTCCAGCAACGTGCGGGAGGACAGGTTCACCGCCACGTTGAGCGGGCGCCCAGCGTCCGCCCACTGGCTGCACCGGCGCAGGCCCTCCCTCAGCACCACCTCGGTCAGCCGGCCGAGCTGCCCGGTGTGCTCGGCTACCGGGACGAAGTCCTCCGGCGCCACTGCGCCCTGTGTCGGGTGCTCCCAGCGCGCCAGGCACTCCACGCCCACCAGCCGCCGGTCGGGCAGTGACACCTTGGGCTGGAAGTAGACCTCCAGCTCGCCGCGGTCCAGCGCCCGCCGCAGGTCGTTGGCCAGCGCCAGGCGGCGGGCGGAACGGGACTCCAGCGCGGCGTCGAACAGCCGCACGCCGGCGGGCAGCGCCCGGGCGGCCTGGGCCGCCGAGTCGGCGCGCTGGAGCAGGATGGCCGGATCCGTGCCGTGGTCCGGGTGGACCGCGACCCCGACCGCCGTGTCGATGTCGAGGGTCAGCGTGCCCAGCGGCATCGGGTCGCGCAGCTTGCCGCGCAGCTCCTCGGCGAGCGAGGCCGCGGCGTCCGCACTGTCGGCACGCAGCGTCACCACGAACTCGTCACCGCCCGAGCGGCCGACCAGCGCCGCCGCCGGGGCGTGCGCCCGCAGCCGCCGGGACACCTCGACCAGCAGCCTGTCCCCGGCGGCGTGCCCGAGGGACTCGTTGACGTCGCGCTGGCCGTCCACGTCGAACAGCAGCACCGCAACGATCTCGCCGGGGGCACGGACCTGCACCGACTCCTCCAGCGCCTGCACGATGCGGCGGCGGTTGGGCAGGCCGGTCAGCGAGTCGTGGAAGGCGTCGAACCGCAGCCGGTCGACCAGCCGGGCGTTCTCCACGGCGACGGCGACGTGCGCCGCCACGGACTCCAGCAGCCGGACGTCCACGGCGGTGAAGGGACCGAGGTCGCCGAGGCGGCCCGCCACCTCGAGCGTGCCGATCACCGCCGAGCCCGCCCAGAGCGGCACGACGATCGCCTCTTTGGTGGTCGCGTCCACCAGGTCCGGCGGGAGGTCCTGGCCGGTGCGGGCGCCGGTCGCCAGGGTCTGCCGGGTCTCCATCACCCGCCGCCGCAGCACCTCGGGCGTCGGGGGCAGGTCCAGGAGTCCGTCGGCGTCGACCTTGGCGGTGAGGAACACCTCGGGATGCCGGCCCTGGGCCGGCAGCCACAGGGTGGCGTACTCGGTGCGCAGCAGGCGCCGGGTCGGGTGCAGCAGGGCGTCGTAGAGGTGCTGCCCGTGCCGGGTGTTCTGGATGCCCTGGGTGAGTTCGTAGAGCTCGGCCAGCGTGTGGTGCTGGTGGAGGAACTGGGCGTACGAGCGGTACGCGATCACGAAGAAGGCCACGAGCACGGCCAGCAGCAGCAGCGCCCACGGGCTCTGCTGGAGCAGCATGAGCACGACCAGCCCGAGGGTGACGTTGACGACCGCGACGAGCAGCCCCGGAATCGCCGTGCGCTCCAGGTCCTCGCGCGACACGCGACCCTGGACCAGGGTGATCACCCCGACCACGGCGACGAGGGTGAGCAGCACCCCCGTCGCGACCGCGATGAACAGGATCAGCCAGGTCACCGGGGCGTCGCCGACCAGCCGCCCGCCGTCGCCCACCAGGTTGCTGGCGGAGGCGACGATGAGGCTTGCCACGCCCGCCGACGCGCCGAGCGCCGCGACGTTGAACCACATCTTCACCGGGCTCTGGCGCCGCACCAGATGGGTGACGATCACCGGCGCCACCCGGGTCAGGACGACGAGCAGGGGAGGCAGGTAGAACAGCGCGAGCAGGAACGGCAGCTCGTTGAGGCTGACCTTGAACGACTGGCGGCGGATCTCGAATCGGATCATGGTGGCCTCGGCCACCATGCACAGGCCCAGGAAGACGACGGCCAAGGGCCAGCGGTAGTCGTCGATGGGAGTGCGGACCTGGGCGATCGTGGTCAGCACGACCGCCAAGGCGGCAAGTGGGCCCGTAAAGAACCAGGCGCGCTCCGGATGCTGCTTGATGGCCCTGGGCCGAGGCAACACGCACTCCTAGCCGGCGAGGATGCCAGGGTGGGAGCACGAACGACGGTGTCGTCCGGGCCCCCGGCTCACCACTGGAAGTCGAGGGTCCTCGCGCCGCTGGTTCCCTGGTCGCCGGCCGCCGCCTGGCGCCACTGGAAGTCCTGGTTCCTCGCGCCGTTGGCTCCCTGGTCGCCGGCCGCCGCCTGGCGCCACTGGAAGTCCTGGTTCCTCGCGCCGTTGGCTCCCTGGTCGCCGGCCGCCGCCTGGCGCCACTGGAAATCCGCGTGTGCCGGGGCGCTCGCCACAAGCGTGGTCCCCACCCCGATGAGGGTCAGAGCCACGGCACGCCCGACCCAGCGGCCGATCTTGTCAGCAGTCATGAGAGGGCTCCCGAGAACAAAGGTACGCGGATCGTGGAGTGAACTCGATAACGCTGATCGTGCCACAACAACCGGCGGTCGCACAGGCTTGTCACGTGTCCCGAAGCCTCAGAACCTGAAATCCTGGCCAAACGGCTGAGGTGCTATCAACGTTCGCGATAGCCGCACATCGCGGAGCGTCCTCGACGCATTTCGAGCCGTGTTGTCGACGGCGTCGCGGACGGATGCGGCACCCGGCCCGCGCCCCGGACACCTGGTGGGTGACACCCGTGGCCTCCGGGACGCGCGTCGGTTGGCGCGTGGCGGGTAGAGGATTCGAACCTCTGTAGCTTTCGCGACGGATTTACAGTCCGCTCCCATTGGCCGCTCGGGCAACCCGCCGGGTCCGCCACCGTGCCAGGCACGGCGGCGCAAGCAAGGATAGCGGTAGCACCGCCCCGACTGGCAAGCGGGTAGCGTTCGGCACGCCGGAGGCGGTGGCGCACCGCCCTCGGCGGGACGAGTCCGACACCGCGACACAGCAGGAGCAGACCACCATGGCAGCCAACCCGTCGTTCGACATCGTCAGCAAGGTCGACCGGCAGGAGATCGACAACGCGCTACGACAGACGGAGAAGGAGCTGGCCACCCGCTTCGACTTCCGCGGCACCGGAGCCGCGATCAGCTGGGCCGGCGAAGACGGCGTCACGCTCACCGCCGAGACCGAGGAGCGGGTCAAGGCGGCCCTGGAGGTCTTCAAGGAGAAGCTGGTCCGGCGCAACATCTCGCTGAAGTCCCTGGACGCCGGGGACGCCCGCGCCTCGGGCAAGACATACAAGATCGATTGCAGGGTCATCCAGGGCATCGACTCGGAGAAGGCCAAGGCCATCAGCAAGAAGATTCGCGACGAGGGGCCCAAGGGCGTGCAGGCGCAGATCCAGGGTGACCAGCTGCGGGTCACGGGCAAGAAGAAGGACGACCTGCAGGAGGTCATCGCGCTGCTCAAGAACGCCGACCTCGGCGTGGCCCTCCAGTTCACCAACTACCGGTAGAGCTTGTCCAGTAACCCATCTCGGCCGACCGTACGAGCCTCTGACCTGCGAGAACGTAGGCACCGCCGGTCGACGTTGGTCACCGCTGTCCGGCTCTTGACGGCCTGGGGACGCCCTGATCTTGGATACCCGCTCTGCGGCCATCCCCGACCAGTGCCAAGACTTCGCCGTCCCGTCCGGAGTCAAGGCTGGCCGTAGGCCATCGCGCAGCGACGCGCCAGCGGCCTTGACGCCGGGCGGGTGGCGTAGAGGATCCGGGCTCTGGGGGGATGGCGTCGGCCCGGTCCTCGTCCTCACCGTCGTGCGGGGGCCGGCAACGTGGTTCGGGGGCCAAGCCGCGCAGCGGCGCGGCAGCCGAGCGCCCCGCCCTCGACGGCGGCCGGCCCGGTCGGCGCTCGTCATGGCCTGCCCTTCGGTTCGCCCCCGCGGCGCGGCTCGGTGAACCACTCGCTAACACCGTGTACTACCAGCAGCCCCATGCCCGCCGTGAACAGCACGGTACTGATCGTCTGGCCCGGGCCTTGCCATGTGACGGGCGTGATCTCCGCAAGGCTTCCTACCTCCAGGAGCCACGAAAGGCCGACGCATATCGCCGCCGCCGCCGCGTGCTCCCGCCCTCCTACCGGCCGTCGGCGGCGGCCGCCAGGGCGTCCGCGCGGGTGATCGCGCCGGCCGGCAGGGCGGCCACCAGGGCCGCGACCGCGACAGAGCCCGCCGCTGTCAGGAATGCCCACGGCACCCCGCCCGGCCGGTCCACGATGACGCCGGCGAGCGCACCGCCCGCCGCGCTGGCCGCGACGGTGACCGTGACGCTCCAGGTGTACGCCTCGGTGCGCATCCCCTCCGGCGCCAGCCGACCGACCAGCGTGTTCTCCACCGTGAGCGCCGGCGCGATGGCCGCGCCGCCCACCACCAGCGCGATGCCGAGCGTGACGGGTCCCGGCATGAGCACCAGCACCGCGAAGCCGGCCGCGACGCCCGTCAGCAGCAGGGCGAACTGCCGGGCCAGGGGCATCGCGGGGCGCCGGGTGCCGTACCAGAACCCCGCGGCGGCGCTGCCCAGGCCCCACACGGCCAGCAGCACCCCGGCGACGGCGTCGGCTCGCCCCGGGGCGCTGTGTGCGGCGGCGTACGCGGGCACCGCGACGGCGATCGCCCCGAACGCCGCGCCGAGTCCCGCCACGCACACCAGCAGACTGGGGAACCCGATCGCGTGCAGCGGCCCGAGCCCGCGGGTCGGCCGCCCCGGTCCGCGCAACCGAACTCCGCGCATCGCCCGCCCACGCGCCACGGCCGCGGTGCCCACGCCGGTGGCCACGCCGGCGACGACGATCGCCGCCCCGGGACCGGAGAGGACCGCCATCAGCGCGCACAGCGCCGGCCCCACCACGAACACCAGCTCCAGCAGGGAGGTCTCGGCGGCCAGCGCGGCGGGCCGCAGGTGCAGCGGACCGGCGGGCGGCTCGGTGATCGCGTGCCAGGCGCCCCGGATGGCGGCGCTCAGCGGCGGGTAGGTGGCGCCGGCCAGGCCGGCGGCCGCGTACGTCACCAGTGGCGAATGGGCGGCGACCTCGGCCGCCGGCAGCAGCAGGCCCAGCGCCAGCGGGTGGGCGAGCGCGGTGACCAGCAGCACCGGCCCCTGCCCCGCCCGGTCGGCGATCCGACCGGCGAGGGGACCCACCACGGCACCGGCCAGCGCGAAGACGCCGCCCGCGATGCCGGCGGCGGTGTACTCGCCGGCGTGCCGCTCCACCAGCAGGAGCAGGGCGAGCGGCGTGATGCCGATCCCGAGCCGGCCGACCACGCCGCCGACAAGCAACACCGGCGCGCCGGGGATGCGCCACACCGCGAGGTACTGATGTAGCGCGGTCAACGTGCGGCACCCCATCGACGACGGTAACGAGCGAAACAGCCTCGAACCCTAACCGGGGGGTACGTCGCCCGGCAGCGGAATTTCCGCCGGGGTGCGCGACCTCACAGGTCGCCTGCCGGATCCCGCGGCACCGTTGGTCGGCTGCCGCCGCGTGGTCGCGGATGCCGCCCGCGCCGGCCGGGACCGCGGCCCCGGCGCGGTGACCGCGGCATCGAACTCGACCACGGGCGGCACTTGACCACGGGCGGCCGGCGCGGCGACCGCCCGTG
>Ga0247718_1000292_pt1 | contig 13601 bp, 7 predicted proteins | sample 21E_DmetaG_FD_189045 | JGI IMG/M metagenome (GOLD analysis project Ga0247718, IMG submission 189045) | Soil microbial communities from hillslope of Landscape Evolution Observatory, University of Arizona, Oracle, AZ, United States - 2-1-E_D | ecosystem: Engineered > Artificial ecosystem > Mesocosm...
ACCCGCCCACCACGGTGTCGGCCACGGGCGCCGTGGGAAGCATCGGCGTCACCTGGGTCGCCCCCACCGACAACGGCGGCGCCGCCGTCACGCGGTACGTGATCGCGCGCTCCACCGACGGCGTGAGCTGGACCACCCTCAACTCCAACGTGCTCACCACCGCCTACACCGACAGTTCCGCGGCCTCCTCCACGAGCTACCGCTATCGCGTGGCCGCCGTCAACTCCGCGGGCCAGAGCGCCTGGTCGGTCGTCTCGAATACCGCCACCCGCCTCGCTTAGGCCGGTTTCCCCCTTTCGCGCCTGTGTCGCCGACTCGGTACCATATAAAGGACACCTTGCGTAGTGGTCTTATAGGGGAAGCCACAGAGCAGGCTGCTGACCAATCTATCAGTCACTCGGCTGAGGGGTGGTGTTGTTGCGCGATGATTCCGGCCAGACACACACGTTGGAGGCCGTTCTCGTTGCGGTGATGCTCCTCGGGGGCGTCGCCTTCGTCGTAACCTTTGACGCTCCTTCCAACCCGAACGCGCCCTCCACGGCGCGCCTCGAGAAGGAAACGGCTTCGGGCCTGGATCTTTTGAACGCCCTCACCACGGATGCGCCCAAGTACGGGAACAACACGCTCGTGAAACTCATCGCGGAAGCCCTCCAGGGCAACCCGTCCAACCTCACCACCAAGCTCAACCAGTACCTCCCGCCGGGCGCCCACTACTCCGTCTACCTCACGACCGGGTACGGCGACCGCCTCACGGTGTACGACGGCGGCGTTCCCCCCGGGCAGGCCATCTCCGTGATCCGCCCCCTCGACCCCAAGTGGAGCTACGTTTTCCTCGCGACGGACGTGAACAAGTACGACGCGACCACGAAGACCGCCATGGAGATTTTCGCCATCCCCGTCCTCAACGGGAACGTCGTGGATCCCGGGGGCGTCCCCGTGGGCGTGAAGGTGACGGGCACAAAGAGCGACGGCGGCACCTTCACCGTCACGAGCTACTCGACCACGGTGCAGGCGGCCGGCCCCGGTCCCGCCGCCGTCCCCCATGTCTCGCTCTTCTACCGTAACCTCTCCAGCAACGCGAAGACCGTGTACTTCGACGCGCGTGACTACGCCTTCCCCGTCATCACCGGCATCCAGTACGTCTCTGACCCCATTCCCTTCCGGGTCGCGGTGAGCGAGACGGAGGGTGTCGCGGTGCCCGCGGGCACCGTCCTCAACATCAACGTGCCCCCCAACTGGAATGCCACCGCGGCCCCCGGCAGCAACGCGGGCTGGACGATCCTGCAGACGGTGGAGAACCTCGACACGGGCGGCACCCTCCGGGCCTCCCTGAACGAGACCCTCGTGTCTGGAGAGATCAACTTCAACTTCACGGCCATCTACGGTCCCTACGTCGGCGAAACCGTGTACACCCAGTACGATTCCTTCATGACGTACCTCACGGGGTCCGTCCACGCCACCTCCGAGTTCATGGTCCGCCTCGCCGACAGCACGAACACCCAGGGGGAGGTCGAGGAAGTGTACCTCTCCGCGCCAAGCCCCATGGGCAGTTCCACCACGGGCACGTGGGCGGTGGCCATCAAGAGCCCGGCGACGAACCTCTCCATCACCCGCGTCGAGATTTTCCAGCCTGACGGCCTCCCCATCTTCGGCAACCTCAGCCAAGTGACGGGCCCCGCGGGGGGCAGCTGGACCAACGGCGCCGGCCAGAACCCGCACCTGTCGAGCCCCTCCTCGAGCCTCGTGTGGACCGGGTACCACCGCCTCAACCTCCTCGGCGGGAGCGGCGGTGACGAGAGCGAGAGGAGCACGGAGTTCATCCTCCACATCGGGGGCGGCCAGTACGTGACCCCCCGCATCCAGCGCGACCCCATCTCCATCCCCGTCACGTACGAGCGCGGCGGCCCGCCCTCCCGCTTCCTCAGGCAGGAGATCGCGCCCGGCCTCTATACGCACCAGAGCTTCCCCACGAACCTGCTCAACACGTACCCCGGGTACGCGAACCCCACCGAGGCCACCACCGTGTCGGTTCTGAACCTCACCACGGGCACCGCCTACCGCCTCGCCTACCTCACCGGCGACACCAACTACACGATCACCTCCGTTCCTCTCTCGAAAGACATCCTCGCCGGCGGCTACCTCACGGTGGGCGACCGGATCGTCCCCATCGGCGAGGACGTCGATTTTAGCGTCGACGTCTCCGGCGCTCTGCTGCGCCTCTCGCGCGCCAACATGGCCACGAACGTCACCCTCAAGATCTTCGCTCCCTGGAGCGGGCTCTCGGGCGAGCCCGTGCACGAGGAGGGTCTGAGCGACTCCTTCCTCCTGAGCGGCGGCGTCACCTCCCTCCTCCTCGCGGAGGTCACGAACGACAACGTGCAGGACGTGATCGTCGGCACGAGCAACGGCAACGTCTACGCCTTCAACGGCACCAACGGGTACAAGGTGGCGGGCCTCACCTTCGGTGTGGACACGGCCGCCTCCACCCCCACGGGGTCCGTGGGCGGCGTCACGAGCCTCGCGCCCATCACCCTCCCCGGGGGCTCCCCCGGCTTCATCGTGGGCACCAACGAGAACAGCGCCCGCATCTACGTCATCGACCGCAACTTCGACCAGGCGTGGAACTTCACGAAGCTCCTCCCCCAGGCCGTCACGGCCGCCACGGACAGCCTCGGCTACAACATCGCCTCCGTGAACGGCGACTTCGACTACAACGGCGACGGCGTGAAGGACGTCGCCTTCGCCCAGGACACGGGCCACATCTACGTCGTGAACGGCGTCGCGCCCCACACTGTCCTCGACGCCTTCCCCATCGAGTCGGGCACCACCGGGGCCCGTATCGTGAGCGGCAACTGGGGCTTTGCCGCCGATGAGGGCCTCTACTTCGCCGCCGACAGCGACCCCGACATCACCACCGGCTGGGAAGACCCCGTGAGCGTCTCCCAGGTAGCCGTGAAGTGCACGGACTCCGGCGGCGGCTCCCCCACCTGCACGAAGACCCTCGCCACCGACCAGGTGAAGCGCGCCCAGGTGAACACGGGCGGCGCCGCCGCCTACGCCATCGACAAGGCGGGCCAAATCATCTGGGACTACCCGGGCGCCTTCCTCAGCTCCGCCTTCACCGACCTCAACGACGACGGCATCACCGACGTCATCGCGGGCAACCACTACGGCCTCGTCCTCGGCCTCAACGGTTCCCAGCCATCCCCTCCCGCCTACGGCCTCCAAACCCTCGTGGGCACTCGCTGGGTCGACCAGGAGTTCCTCGACGTGAACCACGGCTACTTCGTGAACCACGACGGCATGTTCCAGTACACGGACGACGGCGGCACCACGCGCGTCTACGTCTACGACGAGATTGGTGACATGGTCGTCGTGCCCGGGGCCAACGGCCTCGGCATGGTCAACCGGAACCTCGGCTACATTGTCGGGGACGCTGGCAGCCTGTGGCGCTTCTCCAGCAACGACGTGGAGGCCGACAGCGCCGGCATCGTAGCCCTCAGCGGCACCAACTACGTGGGCGAGGAGGAAGCCAGCCGCTACGAGTACCCCTCCGCCCTGGATACCCTCCGCAACTACCAGGACGTCGCCTTCACCTCCGCGACCACCGGGTACATCATCACCGACACCCCCGACGTCACCGCCTGCGGCGCGAACGTCACCCTCCTCGACCCCCTGGGGCTCCTTGGTGGGCGCTTCTGCTACCAGCCCCTCCTCCTCTACACGACGAACGGGGCCGAGTCCTGGACCGTGGTCACGCCGCCCCCCGGCGTCGAGGCTGACCTCCACCGCCTCACTTTCCCGACGGCAAGCACGGGCTACGTGGTGGGCAAGGCGGGCACCCTCCTCAAGATCACGAACGCGGGCACGAGCTCCATGCTCATCACGCCCCTCAACCCGGGGACCACCGTGGACCTCTATGACGTCCACTTCCTCAACGCGACCCACGGTTTCGTGGCGGGCGACGATGGCACCGTGCTCAAGACCACCGATGGGGGCGACAACTGGAGCCGCCTCCCCATCCCCTCCTCGGACGACCTTCGCTCCGTCGCCTTCCTCACCCCGAACAAGGGTGTGGCCGCCGGCCTCAACGCCACCATCCTTCGCACGTGGGACGGCGGCCAGAACTGGACCCGCCTCACCCAGTACCTCGACATGAACTGGTACGCCCTCGATTACCCTGCCGAGGAAGCCATCTACGGCGCGGGCGGCGGCAGCGCCACCACTCGTGGCGCCTTCTGGCTGCACAGCTACCGCCGCGACAACATGGCCACCATCGCGCTCGGGAACGCGCCCAGCGACCTTGCGACCCTCGCCTCGGTCCGCCTCGCGACCGGCGGCCGACAGACGGACGCCACGGCACTCGTGTACCAGATCTCCTTCGACAACGGCCTGACCTGGCGCACCTTCAACCCCATTGATCCGGCTAAGCTCGACAACCGGCAAGGGGACACGTCCTATTGGTCCCCAATGACGAACCTCGGCATCCCCGCGAACCAGATTTCAGCGATCAAGTTCCGCATCTACCAGAACCTGACCTCGGTCACGAAGGCCTACAACACCCCTGTGTTGAAGAATTTCTCGCTCCAGTTCGACTACCTGACGACGGGTGGAAGCCTCGGCCGCTCCTTCCGACCCATCACCTTCGGGAACACTGCCACGGACGGCCCCGGCCTCCTCGAGGCGGGCAGCACCATGGACTGGAACGTGACCCTCGGTGAGCTGCGGGCTCGCTCGACGCCCCAGTTCTGGGCCTTCAACGCGGCAAACGCTTCCGTGACCGCCCTCAACGCGAGCGCCGACTTCAACGGCGACGGCGTCAACGACGTCGTCGTGGGCACGGGGGCCATCTACAACGTGGACACCGCCCTCCCCACGGTGAACTACGACAACCGCGTCTACGTCGTCAACGGTGTCACGGGAGGTCTCCTGTGGCGCTCCAACCCCTTCCCCGGGGAGGTCCTCCACATCACGGTCCCCAATCTCCGTGAGACGACCGGGGACTCTGTGCCCGACATCTTCGTCACCTACTGGGACGCCCGCGATTCCGACAACGAGGTTGGAGGCGTTGCCCGTATCAACGGCGCCACCTTCCAGGTGACGCTCGGGGAGCAGCTCACGCAGCGCCCCACCGTGATGATCGCGGGGGCCTTCGTGAGCGGCAACGTGGACGACCGCACCGCGGTCGGCACCCGCCAGAACAGCACCGTCGCGGGCACGAGCCTCGGCCTCAGCGGCGACGTCTTCCTGTTCGGGGGCCGCCCCAGCGCGCCGCGCTGGCGCAGCTCCGTGGACACCGTGGGCGCCTTCGCCACCACCTGGACGATCCCCAAGGGTTACCTCTTCGGCACCTACGTGGCCCTCGCCGAGGTGCGGTGGGCGGAGCGGGACGCCAACGGCGCCGTCAACTGGGCCTCCGAGAGCGTGCAGACGGCCAACTTCATCAACTACTTCATCGTGACGCCGCCAAGCGGCCGCATCCCGAAGACTCCGCTTTACAACCTCGAACTGGTGGCTTGGTATGACGACTGGCGCTAGGCGCATGGCCACCCAAGGCCCCAGGGGCGCGAGGCGGGGGGTTCAAATCCGCGGAGCACCCACCCGGGGCGAGTCCATGTCCCGCCTCCGCGACGACGGCGCCGCAAGCTCGGTCGCCTCCTTCATCGTGGCCCTCGGCGTCTTCTCCCTCACTTTCGCGGGCGTCACCTACTTCCTCATGGACTACATCGGCCAAACCGCGCCCCTTCAGAACGTGGACGCCGCTGGCAAGGCCGATGCGGGCCTCGACGTCCTCCTGAGCGGCCCCGGCATCCCCGAGACCTGGGAGAACCTGGACTGGTCCTCCAACAGCAACCTCGAACCCGACCGCCTCGGCCTCCTCGCGCCAGGGTCCCGGACCAAAGTGGACTATGAGAAGCTCCGCCGCCTCCAAGGGACCCTCCCGGGCCTCGACGGGGTCTCCACCTCGCTCTTCGGGCAGGCCTTGGGCCTTGACGATCACCAGCTCTTCCTCCGCAGCTACCCCATCTACTCCCGCACGGCCGCGGGCGTGGTGGACTGGCCCGACGGCTACGACGTGGCCTACGTCGCGAGCGTGACGGGTGGCGGAGCGCTCACGGAGGCCGCGAAAGTCGAGGCCGCGAGCCTCGACCGCCTCGACATCGACTACGTCAACAGCACCGTCCAGACGGCCCCCGTCGTGACGAACATCAACGTTCCCGTCTCGGTGTTCACGAACGGCGACCGGTTCCCCGACAGCGTCGCCACGCTCAAGTCCCACCTCCTCCCGCGCCTTGCGGGCTTCGCCTACGCGCTCGACAACACGGAGCCCACCGTCCCCAACTGCGAGACCCTGAGCGCAGCCCTCCACCTCCTCGTTCCCACCTGCGACAACTACGTGCGCTCAAACTACACCTGGAACAACTCCTACTGGAAGGTCCTCCGGACCTCCTCCCTCCCCGTGGGCGCTGGCTTCTCCGCCTCCACCGCGGACCACATCCTCACCCCCTCCCGCTACGCACGCACGGGCCCGAGCACCGCCGCCTGGACCTACTCCTATCCGGACGAGAACTGGCTCATCACGCCCACCATCCCCATCGGGTCGAGCCTCGGCACCATCACCCTCCACCTCAACCAGAGCGTCCTCGGCGTCGACCGCGCAGGCGACGGCTGGGATGATGCCGCCGAGGTGCTCGTGCTCTGCGCAAGCTGCGGCCCCAGCCAGAACACGCGCTGGACCTCCCTTGCTCGATGGACTTCGAACGGCGCCACCGGGCCCGGTGACTTCCAGCACAACACGGTGGACCTCTCCGACTACGCGGGCGCCACCGTCCGCCTCGCCTTCCGCTGGAACGCCTCCTCCTACCTGGACGGCCTTACCTCCGCTGGCCCCCTCGACCTGACGGGTTACAACATGCTCGCCTCCTCCCAGGGGTGGTTCCTCCGGGACATCCACCTCGATGGCGTGAGCGGCGCCACCGTGACGCCCCTGTGGCGGAACTCCTTCAACTACTCCGAGGAGCTTTCCCAGTACCAGCTCCTCGTCTTCGGAAGCAACGTGAACCAAGCCGGGTACGGCAACGACGGGCTTTCGAGCCCCGAGGTGAGCCACGTGTTCCGGCACGCCATCGCCGACTGGGTCGAGGCGGGCGGGAAGCTTATCGCCCTCGGGTCGAACAATCTCCGCAACGATTGGCTCTATCCCACCCTCACGGGCACTCCCGGAACGGCCAGCCTCGCGTCCGGGCCCGTCTCCCTCTACAGCGAGCTCGACCACCCTTCCCTGATGGTGCCCTTCGTCCTCGACGACACCCTTTACCTCGACGAGGACCACGTGAGCGTGGGCCGCTACGTGCCCGCCACGGACGCCTCCGGAGACTCCGTCTTCACGGCTCCCCTGGTGAACGCGCAGCGGGAGCCCATCCTCATGATCACGACGGGCAACACGGGATACGCTGGCGACGTGCTCCTCACGAGCCTGACCCCCTGGGAGTTCCCCACGAGGGAGGTCGATCACTTCTTCCAGAACGCGATCGCCTACCTCCGCTTCCGCAGCCTTTACGTGGACTTCGGCGCCCCCGTCCACACGGCAGGCACCGCCGTGGGGTCCGCCTCGCGCGTGGCCCTTGTGGAGACAGGGGACACGGAGCTTGGCAACGTGGAGCTCCGCCTCACCCTCTACGCCTGGCGGTGAGGCGCTCCTCAGCGCGGGCCCGGCGCAGGGAGCGGCTTGACCGGGATGCCTGCGTCTTGCAGCAGCTGCCTCACCCGGAGCTCAATCTCGTCGCGGACGGCGCGGAACGTGGCCAGATCCTTCCCCTTCGGGTCAGGCAGGCCCCAGTCCACGATGCGCTTCCCGAAGAAGGCGGGGCATGCGTCGTCCCCGCAGCCCATGGTGACAATGAGGTCGCACCCCGACACCCACGCGGCGTCGAAGCCCTTGCTCGGGTGGCCGGACACGTCGATGCCGCGCTCCCGCATCACCGCGATGGCCTCGGGAAGCACGTAACCGAGGGGAACGCTGCCGCCGGAGTCGCACTCCACGGCGTCGCCCCCCAGGGCCTTGCAGAAACCGTGGGCCATCTGGGAGCGGGCGCTGTTGCCGACGCAGGCGAAGAGAACGCGGAACCGTTTCGGGCCGCCGACCATGACCCTCCCGAAGTCCCGCTGGATACTTGTGGCTTCCCTCCGGAGTCCCCGGAGGCGTCCGAGTGCACAAGCGGTTATGCCCGGAGGGACGCGAGCAGGTCGCGCAGCGCGCGGACTTCGGGCGTGTCGCCCGTGAGCTTGAGGAGGAGGAAGCGGACCCGGGGCGCGGCCTCCGCGGCCACGGCCCACCCGACGCCGGGGCGGCGCGTGCTTGGGATCTCCACGCGGCGGAGAAGCCCGAGCTGAACGAACCGATCCGTGTACTTGCCCACCGCCGTGTTCGAGACCCCGACCTGCGCCGTGAAGGCCTCGCGGTTGTCGAGGCCAGGCCGCCTCGCGGCGTGCTGGAGGATCCGCAGTCCCTCCGGGGCCCGCAGGAGCGCGAGCACCTCCATCTCCCACGGCGTGAAGGCAGGGAAGAAGTGGCGCTCCCGGTCCACCTGGAGCGCTTGCACATGCCCCTCCGCTTCGAGGTCGGCAAGGCGCGAGAACACGGTGGAGAAGGCGAGGTCGGTGAGGCGGGCAATCTCCATGCCCCAGGACCCGGGGCGCTCCGTTACGCAGCGGAGGACCCGCTCGCGCGCCGAGACGGCGTCGAGGGCCTCGCTCGCGCTACCGGCTTCGCCCACGAACATGCTCACCGGTTTGGGGTACGGCCCGAACGAATATAGAGGTTTTGAGCGAGGGGGGCTTAGTTGCGGCAGCTCACGTAGATGGAGCCGTCGGAGTGCTGGACCACTTCGCACTCGCGGATGATGAGGGGGATAAGGATGTCGCGGATGAGGACGTCCCCGAAGGTGGAGCAGAAGCCTTCCGTGGCGCCACTGACCTTGTCGAGGTTGCAGCTCATGACGACGGGGGGAAGCTTGTCGGGGTTGGCCACCGTGCCGGGGACGCACGTGAGGGTGAAGTCGCCGGTGAGGTCGCCCGTGCGGGTGCACTTCGGGAGGACATCGATGCCACCGTTGGAGGAGGGCAGGAGGAGAACAGCGTCAAAGGCGGTCTCGCTCGTCTCGGGAACGGCGGCCAACAGGCTCCCCGAAGCGCTCGCGGTGTGAGCGCCAAAGGGTGTCGCGATGAGGGCGACAAGGACGACGAGCGGGAGCTTCGATGGGGTGGACGTCATTCACTCAAACCTCCAAGAGCCAGGGGGACCCAGCCCGAACCGGCCAGCAAATCCGGTTAGGGTTACATAAAACCCATCCCACGACAAACGCCTCGTCCGCCGATTGGTTTTTAACCCGCTACCCCTCTCAGGGGCGTGAGCTACGTGAGGACCCCACCCAACATGGGGTGGGTTGAGCGCCCCACTTGGTTGAAGGCTTGGGAGGTTTGCAGAGTCATGCCGGGGCACACGGCGAAGGGCAGGTGGCTGACAGCCGCGTTACTGGGGGTTTTCCTTTGTCTCGCAGGTCCCGCCGCCGCCGAGGCCGTCACCGGGAACCTCGTGGCCTCGCCCCCTCTGTCCTTCGAGAAGGGCGCCGAGGGCAGCTTCGAAGCCAGGATTCTCACTCTGACTGCCGGCTCCGAGGGCTTCGCCTTCACTGCAACCCTCGTTGGCGAGAGGATCGAGGTCCGCCACATGACGGCCACCTACATCCAAGCGGGCGGCGTCGCGAACGTGAAACGGCAAACGGGTGAAACCGAAGCGTCGGCCACCTACGGTCCCGCGGCCCAACTCACGTTCGAGCCAATGACGGGGGCGGCGTGGGTTGGCGTTTACCCCACGGTGGGGTCCACCCTCCCTGCGAGCCTCCAGGTGCCTGAGCTTGCCGGGCTCTCGGTGCGCTCGGCTGCGGAGGACCGCCTCGAAAGCAGCTCGATCGCCGTCGAGAGCAGCAGCAACCGCCGCCCTTCCGATTTTGTCTTCCCGCTCAACGCTCCCCACCTGAACGCCTCCATGACCATTGGAGTCGTGCGTGTCGAGGGCAACTTCAGCCTGTTCGTCTGGGAAACCCTCCTTGAGGCTGACGCCGCGGGCGCTCGGGACCGCTACCCCACGGGGGAGCGGCGCGCCAATGAGACCCCCATCACGTCGGAGATCACCTACCGGTGGGTCACCATCAACGTCACCTCGGGCCGCTTCGAGGGCTACCTCGACGGTGGCGAGGCGCGCCTCTACGCTGCCAGCGCCCAGGTCGTATCCCCCGGGACCGCGCGGCTCCCGGAGGCTAAGGGGGCCGTGGAGAGCGAGGGCGGCACATACGTCGCCAAAGGGGACACCCTCGTCCTCACGGGTTCCCTCACTTACGACCTCTCCCCTGAGACCTCCCGGGGTCGCTCCCTCCTTCCCGGGGCGAACGCGCCCCCAGTCCTGATCGCGCTCCATGGCGACCTGCAGGCAGCGAACGTCCCCCTCCAGCCCCGGTCCGGGTCCGACTGGGGCACCGGGCCGCTCCTCGGAACCCCGACTGGCCAAGCCGCCGTCGCCGGCGGCGCCGCCACGCTTCTCCTTGCGGGCGTGGGTCTCTACGTCCGCGTCAACCGCCAAGGCACGCTCCTCCACTCCACCAACCAGGGCGCGTCCCCGAAGGGTCTCAGGGTGGCCCAGTGGGAGGCCGCCGCCTACGCCTGGGAGCGCCGCGGCCTTCGCTTCCTTTCCCCCGCCGTCGCGTTGTGGCACTACTCTCGCCTCGTGGAGGCGGGCGGCGCGATGGCGCCGTCCCGTCACCGCCACGGGCGGGCCCGCGCGAATCTCGCGCTTGGCCGCCGCGCCGCCGCCGTGCGCGACCTCCGCGTGCTCGCCGCTCTCCACCCGGGGCGCGACGATGTCCGGCTCGACCTCGCCCGGGCCCTCGCGCGCGACGCGCCCGCGGAAGCCCTCCGGGAGCTCGAGGCCGCCCTGCGCATCGACTCCCAGCTCGCGGAAGAGGCCTCCAAGGACCCTCTCCTCCGCGCCCTCCTTGACGGGCGCGCTCGCGGACCCGTTACACTCCCTGCAGGTTCGCAGAATTAATCAAGTCCCCTCAGGCCTAAGCCAGCCTCTTTGGGACAGGTTCGTGGAAATTATTATTATTGGGGAGACCTGTCGGGGGGTTGGCGGCCGAACGCGGCCCCAAGGACTCGGAGAGGGCGCTCAGCTCAAACCTCCAATCTCAAACCTCACGTTGAGAGCCCTTCGCTTCACGCGCGGACTGCTCACCGATCCTGCTCCTTGGCATCGTTGCACCGGGCCCCGGGCGCGCCGCCATTTCCTCTCCTCCAGCGTTCCCGCCCCCTTGTTTTTCCTTTCCAGCACCGAGGAGTCTTCCGCGTGACGGGCAACTCCGTAGGCCTCCAGAGGAGACTGACGGCTCGGACTTCTCCTGGCCTCCTCGATTCTCTATAGGGAATTTTCATCCCCTTCGGAGCGCTCTCAGGGGACCGAGGAAACAGACATGAAAATCCCTTCCCTCGTGTTGACCGGGCTCCTCCTCGCGGCAGGCTTTGCGGGCTGCCTCACCACGGAGCCTGCGAAACAGAACACCGGGAACCCTGGCACCACGGGGGGCCCCAACAGTGGGCTCACCAACGAACGCCTCACGGCAGACCTCACCGGCTCCGGGTCCACCTTCATCCAGCCCCTCATGACTGCTTGGACGACGGAATACAACCAGCTCCAGCCCGGCGTGAAGGCGGCCTACGGCGGCGGCGGGTCCGGCCAGGGCATCAAGCAGATTACGGAGAAGACGACGGACTTCGGGGCCACGGATGCGCCGATGAAGGACGAGGAGCTCGCGAAGGCTCCTGGAATCCTCCACATCCCCGCAAGCCTCGGCGGCGTCGCCGTCATCTACAACCTCCCGGGCCTCGCTGCACCCCTCAAGCTCGACGCCGCGACGGTGGCGGACATCTTCGAAGCCCGCGTCACCCGCTGGAACGATCCGAAGATCACGGCCCAGAACCCCGGGGTTTCCCTGCCTGACAACCCCATCACTGTCGTGGTGCGGTCCGACGGCTCCGGTACGACGGACACCTTCACCACCTACCTCGCACAGGCCGCCGCGTCCACTTGGACTCTCGGCAAGGGCAAGACGGTGAGCTGGCCCGCTTCCGTGCAGCAGGCGAAGGGGAACGACGGCGTCGGCTCCACCGTCAAGAACAATCCCTACACCGTCGGTTACGCCGGCTCCGAGTGGGCCTTCGTGCAGGAAATCCAAATGGCCCACCTCAAGAACAAGGCGGGCAAATACGTGGCCCCCACCATCGCGGCCATCAGCGCCGGCGCCAACGAGGGCGTTGGTACCCTTGCGGCCGACACGCGCGGCACCCTCGTCGACCCCCCGGGCGACGCCTCCTATCCTATCGTCGCCCTCGTCTGGCTCCTCGCCTACAAGGAGCAGGCCGACGAGGCGAAGGGCAAGGCGCTTGTGGACTTCCTGTGGTACGCCACCCATGAGGGTCAGGAGCTCGCCGACAGGGACCCCCTCACCTACGCGCCGCTTCCCCCGGCCCTGGTGCAGAAGGGCGAGCAGATGATCAAGTCCATCACCTATGCTGGCAAGCCCATCAAGGCGTGAGCGGGGATGCGGGCGGCCGCGGCTGCTCCCCTGCTTTTTTCCTCTTCTCCGTACTCTCCATAGTTCTCTGATTATCGTGAGAGAAGGCTCTAATCCCCAGAATCTCTCGTTCCCTCCGAAGGCGCCCATGTCTCCCCAACGCGTCGAGCCGAGCAGCCAGCCGTCCCCCGCAAGCGGGCCCGCCGCCGAGGCATCCCCGCGCGGGGCGCCGGCGGCAGCTTCCGGCAGCCAGGCGGTCGCGCCCCCCGTGGCAGCGCGGGGACTCTCCCGACCAAAGGGCAGGTGGTCTCGAAGCCTCAAGGACACCTTCTTCCCGCCGCGAGAGTCCACCGGCGACCGCGCCTTCCGCATCCTCACCGGCCTCTTCGCCGTCCTCGTCGCGAGCGCCCTCCTGTGGCTCGTCTCGGAAGTGTTCCAGGAGGCCTGGCCCGCCTTCCAGCAGTTTGGCCCCGGCCTCATCACAAGCGACGCGTGGGATCCTCAAGGCGGCAACTGGGGCGCGCTCCCCTTCCTGTGGGGCACCCTCTACACAAGCCTCATCGCGCTCGTGCTCGCCGTCCCCATCGCCCTCGGCGTGGCCCTGTTCCTCACCGAGTTCAGCCCTCGCTGGCTCCGCGCGCCCCTCGGCACTCTCGTTGAACTCCTCGCGGGCGTTCCCTCCATCGTGTACGGCCTCTGGGGCGTGTTCGCCGTGGCCCCCTTCGTGCGCGACAGCCTCGGGCCCTTCCTCCACACCGTTGCGCCCTGGCTCCCCCTCGGCGACGTCACGATCGGGTACGGGTATCTCACGGCGGGCATCGTGCTCGCCATCATGATTCTCCCCACCATCACCGCCATCAGCCGCGACGCCATCCTGGCGGTCCCGCGCGACCTCCGCGAGGCCGCCTATGCCCTCGGGAGCACCCGGTGGGAGGTGGCGCGACGCGCCGTGCTCCCCACCGCAAAAGTCGGCAT
>Ga0247718_1000293_pt1 | contig 13569 bp, 11 predicted proteins | sample 21E_DmetaG_FD_189045 | JGI IMG/M metagenome (GOLD analysis project Ga0247718, IMG submission 189045) | Soil microbial communities from hillslope of Landscape Evolution Observatory, University of Arizona, Oracle, AZ, United States - 2-1-E_D | ecosystem: Engineered > Artificial ecosystem >...
CCGCCGGGCCAGTGGTCCCACGTGGAGGTCGAATGGCACGAAGGGCTCGCGGCGCGCGTCCACGTGAACGGCCGCCTGGTGGCCGAGGCGCCGCTCGAGAAGCGAGAGCTCCCCATCCCCGTCCCGCTCGTGAACGTCACCCTCGGCGGGGACGCCGCCGCGGGCGTCGTCGACGAGGTCCGCCTCTACGAGGGCCCGCTCGATGAGGCGACGCTCAAGGAGCTCGCGACGTTCCCCGAGACGCTCGGCGAGACGTCGCCCGACGTCCCGGGCGCCCTCGGCATCTGGCACTTCGAGCGCGACGAGCTTACCCAGGACGACACCTGCTGCTTCCACGACGCCTCCGGCAACGGCAACTACGGGAAGCGCGAGCCCAACACCACCTTCGCGCCCGGCCGCTTCGGCTCCGCCATCGCCATGGCCGACCGCAGCCAATGGGTCGTCTTCCCCTTCGGGCTCCAGAACCTCCCCGACGCGGGCACGCTCAGCCTGTGGGTGAAGCCCGCCGCAGGCAGCGCCTCCGGCAACCGCACCTTCCTCCTCGCCCGCTCCGAGTGCGGGTCCCTTTCGCTTTTCGCCAACGATGATCACACGACCCTCGGCTTCACGCGCTGGTGGTGGTGCGAGTCCGGGTCGGACGGCATCAGCAAGATGGTGGGCACTCACAGGCCCCTCCCCCGCGACACGTGGACGCACCTCCTCGTCACGTGGGGTCCCGGGGGCCACCACCTCTGGATGAACGGCGCCCGTGTGGGCGGCGACGACACCCCTGCGGTGCCCGTGCCCCCCGAAGCGCGGAAGGCCCCGGACGCGCCCGCGACTGCGCACCCCGGCCTGTTGCGCGCAAGCTTCGAGGGCGCCCTCGACGAGGTGCGGCTCTACGGCCGCGTCCTTACGGCGGAGGAGGTGCGGACCCTAGCGGCGCAGCCGGACCTCAAGCTCGCCGTCGTCTGGCCAGACCCTCGCCCGGACTGGCCCGAGCCCGCCGCCCCCAGCAACGGTCCGACGCGCCACCTCCGCCTCGACCGCGAGGACGCTCCGGAGAGCGACGCGTCTCCCTACTACGTGAAGGACATCGTGGGAGGCGCCCCCGCAAAGCGCATCGCCGCCGACGGCTCGCCGCTGCCCTTCACCGAGGGCTACTTCGGTGACGCGCTCCGCTTCCAAGGCCCCGGCGACACGCTCCACTACGCGCAGTGGCTCTCCGACTCGGGCCCTGCAGGCACCGTGAGCCTCTGGGTGAGGCCCGACGACAAGCCCGGCACCACGGGGGCGATCCTCCACGGCACCACCGCCTGCGGCCGCTTCGAGATTTACCGGCTCGGCGAGGACGCGTGGGTGGCCCGCAATGGCACCTGCAACGGCACCTTCGGCGGCGCCACGCTGCGAGTGACGGGCGCGCTTCCCGCCGGGAAGTGGACGCACCTCGCCTTCAGCTGGTCCTCGGAGGGGCACTTCCTCTACGTGAACGGCCAAGCGGCCACGCCCCGCCTCCAGCACGGCGAGAACCACCGGCCCGTGGACCTCCGCGTGGGCGCCGAAGGCGCAAGCCTCACCGTCGGCGGTCCCCAGGGCTTCTGGGGCGCCGTGGACGACCTCCGGTTCTACAACCGCGCGCTCGCTCCCGGCGACGTCAGGAATCTCCTGGTGCCGACGTAGGCTTCGGCAGTTCACGGTTCGGTCCAAACCAACCGATTTCCGAACCATGAACTCCCTGAAGCGCCACTAAGGGAACATCGGGGGCCCACCTCTCCGGGGTGAGCCTCTCTTATCCCTCGACACGGAAGCGCCTCATGTCACAAGCACAACCTTCGGCCCTTCGGGCCCGATCCTTGGAAGGTTGCACTTGCAACCCGAGGCACTTCAGCCTCCCCTCACCGACACTCCCCGTGAGCGGGCCCCCGAGCATCCCAATTCTGTCCCGGTCACGGGTCAGGTGACCCTCCATCGGACTCGCGTCGGCGAGTCCGATGAGGAGTCAGGTGCACCCGGCGCGCCACCTTCTCCCGAACTGGCTCAGGTTTCGACCACACCGCGACAAGGCTCCGCGCCTTCCGCCGCCCCGCCGTCGTGATCGCGAAGGTCCGCCCATGAGGAGTGGTGCGTTCCACGACAAGGCCGAGCGCCACAAGGGAAAGCTCCGGCCGGTATTCAGGCAACCGGCCGAGAAGCGCCCATTTGACGCGGGTGGGCGGGATCGCCGCAAGGCGGGCGATCTGGCCCACATATCCTTCTCCAAGCGAGTTGATCGCGAGCAGAACCCGGAGACGGAGACGGCTGCGGCGGAGGGACTTCTCGTGGGCCGGAGGGATAGGTTCCATGCTGCGACCGGGAGAGAGGGAAGGGAAAACGGTTGTCCCGAGGTGGCTGGAGGCCAAGTGTCAGGTGACCCTCCATCGGACCGCGGAAGCGGAGTCCGATGGAGGGTCACCTGACCCCGGCCCCCGACCTCCCTCCTCTCGCAAGCCCTAAAGGGCACCTTGTGCATCCGGGCCCCATGGGCTTGCGAGCCGAGGAGGGTGGAGCGTGAGGAATCTCCTCTGGTGGCTCACCGGCACCCCCGCCGGCCGCCTCTTCCTTCTTGGCATCGGCATCCTCGGCGGCGGCTTCGCCCTCATCGCCGTCGCCGTCCTCGCCGAGCCGACCCTGGCTGAGCCCCTCGCGGCGCAGGCAACGGGGACCCTCCTCTTCGGTCGCCACGTCGCCATCCCCGCCGCCCTCTTCCTGGGCCTCTCCCCCGAAGTGGCGGCGCTCCACGGTACCTTCCTCGACGTGGTGAACCTCCTCCTCACCGTGCCCCTCCTGCTCCTCGCGGAGGAGCCTCTCCGCCGCTGGATCCCTCGCCTCGACCAGTGGCTCCACCGGGAGGAGGAGCGGGCGGCGCACCGCACCGCCCAGAAGCGGTTCCTGGGGCTTCTCAGCCTGGCGCTCCTCAGCGTGGCGCCCCTCGTCCCCGTGGGCGCCGTGGGTGCAGCCGTCGTGGGCATCTTCCTCGGCTACGGCGCCGTGGCCCTCGTGGGGAGCCTCGTGATCGCGGCGGCCGTGGCGAACGTCGCGTGGGCCTACGGCGGCGCCTGGGCGGGGGCGCAGCTTGCGGCTCTTCCTCCCGCGGTGCCGTGGTTCCTGCTCGCGGGCGTTCTCGCCATCCTTGGCGTGTACGTGCTTCTCCGGAAGCCGACGGCGGAAGGCTAGGCGAGCAGGTCTTCTTCCTCGGGGATGCGGTCCACGCGGAGGGTGAGCTCCTTGATGCGGCTGCGGAAGTAGCGTTTCCCCTTCTCGCGCCGCTCCTCCAGGAGGGGCATGAGTTTCTGCACGGCCATGCCGACGGTGCCGGGCTTCTCGTCGAGGCGCTCGGCGATCTCGGAGAGGAACATCCATCCCTCGCTCTTCGGGTTCTTGCGCTCGGCCATGAGCACGTTGAGGATGTTCACGTTGATGCTCGCGCCGAGGATGCGCACGAGGCGGGCCACCTGGTCCGGGTGGCGGCTGAGCGCAAACTCACGCAAGGTCATCTTCCCATGGAACTCCTGCATCGCCTAAAAGGGTTTTGACTTGCGTGAGGCCACAACGTTGCGAACCCACAATTTCAAAAAATCACGAAACATTGATATGCGCGTGGTGGTTTATAGGGGCTGGACCGGGGAACCTCCTCTCCCACGTACGAAGCGCGGGATGCACTGGAAGCGATTTGGGCCGCTTTCAACTACCAGCCTCGCCGGCCCCATGCCGGTGGGCCCCTCTGTTTTGTTCCCGGTCCACTCCACTCCTTGAGCGAGCAGCCTGCCCCTGCGGCGCTTTTCACCGGCCAGGGCGACAGGGAAGTCTTTTTACCTTGCCACGCCTTATCACGTCATGCCCCTGATGGGCACGGAGGTCTGATCAAACTGCGAGAACGTTCCCAAGCGTCCTTCCCGGTTGCGCCTGTCGCTCAGATGCGGTCCGTGCTGCATACAGGAGCGTGAGGCGCCGCGGGCGTCGTGACGTCTTCCTGCTGACATCCGTTCTCCCGGGGCCCCCGCGCCCCGGGATGCAACAATCCTGTTTTCCCAAAGCTTCTTCAACCGGCCCCCCTTTGCCCGGGGCATGTCCCTCAAGCGCACCCCGCTTTACGACAACCACGTGAGCCTCGGGGCCCGCATGGTGCCCTTTGCCGGGTACGAGATGCCGGTCATGTACACGAGCATCCTCGAGGAGCACGAAGCGGTGCGCAACGCCGCCGGCCTCTTCGACGTCTCCCACATGAGCAACGTCTGGGTCCGCGGTCCCCACGCCGTGGAGACCCTCAACAAGGTGCTCCTGTGCGACGCGAGCAAGATCCCCGTGAACGGCAGCAAGTACAGCGCCGCCTGCCACGAGGACGGCACCATCATCGACGACCTCTACGTGTTCCACACCCCCCACGGGTACCACGTCGTCCCGAACGCGGGCATGGACGAGATCGTCACCATGCGCCTCAAGCAGTTCGGCAAGGCCGACATCGAGAACGTGAGCCCCACCTGGGGCATCCTCGCCCTCCAGGGTCCCAAGGCCCAGGCGATCCTCGAGGCCCACCTCGGCCGCTCCTTCGCCGAGCTCAAGCGCTTCAACCTCACCCAGGCCCCCGAGCTCGGCGCGAACGCCTTCATCGCCCGCACGGGCTACACGGGCGAGGACGGCTTCGAGCTCTTCCTCCCCAACGCGCGCATCCCCTACGTGTGGGAAGCCCTCCTCGACGCCGGCAAGCCCCATGGCCTGAAAGCCTGCGGCCTCGGCGCCCGCGACACCCTCCGCCTCGAGAAGGGCTACTGTCTGGCGGGCCACGAGTTCAAGGGCGGCCGCACCCCCCTCGAAGCGGGCCTCAGCTGGCTTATCCAGTGGGACCACGACTTCATCGGGAAGACGAGCCTCGAGAACCAGAAGGCCCGCGGCGGCCACCCCAAGCTCGTGGGCATCCGCTTCACCGGGAAGGGCATCCCCCGCGAAGGCAACGAGGTCACCGTGGCGGGCAAGGTGGTGGGCACCGTCACGAGCGGCACGCTATCGCCGACGCTCAAGGAGGGAATCGCCCTCGCATACGTCGCGGCGGAGCACAGCAAGGTTGATACGGAAGTCGAAGTTATGGTGCGCGGCAAGCCCGTGAGCGCCCGCGTGGCGAAGCTGCCGTTCGTCTGAGGTGATCCGAGATGGCCAAGCAGTCCGAAATCAAGCCCGAACTGAAGTACACAAAGGACCACGAGTGGGTCCGCGTGGAGGGCAACCGCGCCACCATCGGCATCACCGACTATGCCCAGGACGCCCTCACGGACGTCGTCTACGCCGAGCTTCCCGAAGTCGGCGAGGAGTTCAAGGCCCACGACTCCCTTGGCGTCGTGGAGTCCGTGAAGTCCGTGAGCGACATCTTCAGCCCCGTCTCCGGCAAGATTGTGGCCGTGAACACGGAACTCGACGACTCCCCCGACCTCATGAACTCCGACCCCTACGGCAAGGGCTGGTTCTGCGTGATCGAGCTCTCGAACCCCAAGGAGATCGAGGGCCTCCTCAGCGCGGACGCCTACCGGCAGTTCCTCGAGACGACCGCCCACTGATCTTTCCCTTTCTTTCGCGGCGGCCCTTCGCCGCGGTTTTTCCCCATCAAATCCCCCCTGCGTGATCCCATGACGAAAACCCAGACAAGCTCCCCGGTCACTCACTTCCTCTCCGGTGAGTCCGACGTGGAGGCCATGTTCGAGGCCCTCGGCATCAAGGACTACGACGAGCTCTTCGCGGACGTCCCCGCCGCCGTTCGCCGCAGCCTCAAGGGCCCCGTGGGCCAGACCGAGCTCGAGGTCCGCCGCGCCATCACCAAGATGCTCGCGAAGAACAAGGACTTCGAGTCCCGCCCCCACTTCCTCGGCGCCGGCTCCTACGCCCACTACCTCCCCGCCGAGGTGGCCGCCCTCATCCTCCGCGGCGAGTTCCTCACGAGCTACACGCCCTACCAGCCCGAGATCAGCCAGGGCCTCCTGCAGGCGATGTTCGAGTACCAGACGTACGTGTGCCGCCTCACGGGCATGGACGTCGCGAACATCTCCGTCTACGACGGCCCCACGGCCGCCGCCGAGGCCATGCTCATGACCGTGCGCCACAGCCGCGGCAAGGAGATCCTCCTGCCCGAGAACCTGTTCTGGGAGAAGCGCAGCGTCATCGAGAACTACCTCAAGGGCACGGGGACCCGCATCGTCACCTACGGGTACGACCGCGCCACGGGTGAAGCGAACCTCAACGACCTCCAGAGCAAGATCACCCCCGAGACGGCGGGCCTCTTCATGGAGAACCCCAACTTCTTCGGCGTGTGGGAATCCCGCGCCTCCGAAGTGAAGGGCATGCTTACGGCGAAGGCCCCCAAGGCCCTCTTCGTGGTGGGCGCGAACCCCATCAGCTTCGGCCTTGCGAAGGGCCCCGGCCACTACGGCGCCGACATCGCCGTGGGCGACGGCCAGCCCCTCGGCAACCCCCTCAACTACGGCGGCCCCTACGTGGGCTACTTCGCCTGCAAGGAGGACCTCCTCCGCAAGATGCCCGGCCGCATCGTGGGCGAGACCGTGGACAACAAGGGACGGCGCGCCTACTGCCTCACCTTCAGCACCCGCGAGCAGCACATCCGCCGCGACAAGGCCACGAGCAACATCTGCTCCAACGAGGCGCTCAACGCCCTCGCCTTCAGCGTGCACCTCTCCCTCCTCGGCGAGGAAGGGTTCCGCAACCTCGCGACCACCAACGCCGTCCGGGCCCGGGCCCTTGCCGCGCGCCTCAACGACGTGCCCGGCTTCCGCGTGGCCTTCACGAGCCCCTTCTTCAACGAGTTCGTCGTGAAGACTGCCCGCCCCGTGCAGGAGGTGGAGCGCGCGCTGCGCCGCCACGGTGTCGCCGGCGGCCTCGACGTGAGCGGCAAGTACGGTCTCCAAGGCCACCACATGCTCATGTGCGTCACCGAGCTCCACCCCGAGTGGTCCCTCGATGCTGCTGTCGCCGCCTTCAAGGAGGTGTCGGCTTGACCCGCTCCCCCCAGTGGCGCCAGGCCCAGTGGGAAACCCCCACCATCTTCGAGAAGGACCGCAAGGAAGGCCACGTTGGGCACTTCCCCGTGAAGCACGGGAAGGACCTCGTCCCCGCCTCCCTCGCGCGCGACCACGTGGGCATCCCCACGCTGCCCGCCCTCGACGTGGTGCGCCACTACACCCGCCTCTCCCAGAAGAACGTGGGCGTGGACACCAGCTTCTACCCCCTCGGCTCCTGCACCATGAAGATCAACCCGAAGCTTAACGACGCCGTCGCGGGTCACCCCGGCGCCGAGCTCGTGCACCCCCTCCTCCCCGATGAAGACGTGCAGGGCGCGCTCGAGATGATGTTCGAGCTCCAGGAGGTCCTCAAGGACGTCTCCGGCATGGACCATGTGACGCTCCAGCCTGCGGCGGGCGCCGCCGGCGAGTGGACGGCCATGCTCATCTGCAAGGCCTACCACGAGGACCGCGGTGAGGGCCACCGCACGGAGGTCATCGTCCCCGACTCCGCTCACGGCACCAACCCCGCGAGCGCGGCCATGGTGGGCTACGACGTCATCGAGATCCCCTCCAACAAGAGCGGCGGCGTCGACCTCGACGCCCTGAAGGCCGCCCTCGGCCCCAAGACGGCGGCCTTCATGATCACGAACCCGAGCACCATCGGCGTCTTCGAGGAGAACATCCAGGAGATCGCGAAGCTGGTGCACGATGCGGGCGCGCTCCTGTACTATGACGGCGCGAACCTCAACGCGATCATGGGCATCACGAGCCCCGGCACCATGGGCTTCGACTTCGTGCACTTCAACCTGCACAAGACCTTCACCGTGCCCCACGGCGGCGGCGGCCCCGGTGCCGGCCCCATCGGCATCAAGGCGCACCTCGCGCCCTACCTGCCGGTGCCCGTCATCGAGAAGAACCCGGACGGCACCTTCCGCCGCAACTACGACCGTCCGAAGAGCATCGGGAAGGTCAAGGGCTTCTACGGCAACTTCGGCAACCTCGTCCGCGCCTACACCTACGCGCGCTGCCTCGGCAGCAACGGCCTCACCCTCGCCTCCAAGCGCGCGGTGCTGAACGCGAACTACATGCGCGTGAAGCTCGCGGGCAAGCATGGCCTCGAGATGCCCTTCCGCGAGCTCCGGAAGCACGAGTTCGTGCTCTCCGCCACGCGCACGAAGAAGGAGAAGGGCATCCGTGCCCTCGACATCGCGAAGCGCCTCCTCGACTACGGGTACCACGCGCCCACCGTGTACTTCCCCCACATCGTGGACGAGGGCATCATGATCGAGCCCACCGAGACGGAGTCCAAGGAAACCATGGACCGCTTCATCGACGCCATGGAGCACATCCTCACCGAGGACCCCGAAGTCGTGAAGACGGCGCCCCACAACACGGCCGTTGGCCGCGTGGACGAAGTGTACGCCGTGAAGCACCCGCGCCTCACGTACGACATGAAGCCGAGCGGCAAGGGCGCCTGAGCGCCCACCACACCCCTCGCTCGCCGCGGCGAGGGGTCACCTTTTTTTCCTACCCCCGCCTTGCCCGAGCGTGCACCCCCGCCGCATCGGTCTTCTCGTGAACCCTATTGCCGGAATGGGCGGCGCCGTCGGCCTCAAGGGCACGTCGCTCGACGTGCTGGAGGAGGCGGTCCGCCGCGGCGCGAAGCCCCGCACGCCGGGCCGCGTCCGTGAGTTCCTCGCCTACCTCGCGGGCCGCGCCGACGTCCTGTGGGTGACGTGTGCGGGCGAGATGGGGGAGACGCACCTTGAGCAGGCGGAGGAGAGCTGCATCGTTGCCTACACGCCGAGCACGCCCACCTCCCCCGAGGACACCCGCAAGGGCGCCGAGGCGCTTCTCGTCAACGGCGTGGATCTTCTCGTGTTCGTGGGGGGCGACGGGACCGCCACGGATGTAGCGCTCGCGGTGCAGGGCCGCGTGCCCATCCTCGGGATTCCGAGCGGCGTCAAGATGTACAGCGCCGTCTTCGCGGAGACGCCGCAGGCCGCCGCCCTCGTCGTGCAGGACGGGTGGGACACGGCGGAGGAGCGCGAGGTGCTCGACCTCGATGAGGAGGCGTTCCGCGCGGACACCTTCCGCGTGGCTCTCAAAGCCGTCGCGAAGGTTCCGGCCCACGCCGCCGTGCAGGCCGGGAAGGTGGCGGGCGCCGACAACGACATCGAGCAGGAGACGCTCGCGGCCGCGCTGGAGGAATCGCTGGAGCCGGGCGTCACGTACGTGGTGGGCGCAGGGACCACGCTCTACACGCTGAAGGAGCGCCTCGGCGGCGGCACGCTGCTTGGCCTCGACGCCTACCGCGACGGGAAGCTCGTCGCACGCGACGTGGCGGAGGCCGACATCCTCGCGCTTCCGGAGCCCCTCTCCATCCTCGTGAGCCCCATCGGCCACCAGGGGTTCGTGCTCGGCCGCGGCAACCTGCCGCTCACGCCGCGGGTGCTCCGCCGCGCCGGCGCGCAGGGCGTCGTGGTGGCGGCCACGCCCACGAAGCTGCGGGGCCTCGACGCGCTCCACGTGGACACGGGAGACGCCACTCTCGATGCCCAGTTCGCGAAGTATTTTAGGGTCGTCACCGGCTACGGCGCCACACGGCTCATGCGCGTTGCGCGCGCGGCCCCCCTGGAGGACTCCTGATGACGAGCACGGAAACGGTCCACATCGTGAGCACGGCCCCGAAGCAGGCCCGCGCCACGGTCCGCGGCTTCACCCTCATGGCCGACAAGCCCCAGGAGAAGGGCGGCAACAACGAGGGCCCGATGCCCTCCGAGCTGTTCCTCGCGGCCCTCGGCACCTGCATGAGCATGACCTTCCGCCGGATCGCGGAAGCCCGCCGCGTCCCCCTCGAGCACCTTGAGCTTGTCGCGGAGATGGACTTCAGCGACAAGGGGGACACCACGGCCATCCGCCTCACCGCCCGCGTACGGTCGACGGCGGCCGAGAAGGACGTGCGGAAGGCGTTCGACATGGCGAGCGACCACTGCACCGTTGCGCAATTGGTGCGTGATCCATCCATCGAGAAGCGGCTCGAGCTCCTATCCTGAGCCTCGGGTGGGTGCTTGTCACCCGCTTTTGCCACTGTGGGTGACACTCGCGGGCACAAGGCTCAGGGTTTTCCCACGTTTTTCTAAATGTTGACGGGGCCAATCGAGGGTGCTCGGGTTACTTTGTACATGTTGCAAAGTTAGGATGTGTCATTCCCACCATCAGACATATAAATAAAGACTCGGTTTACCGAGCAGGCGAAGCCGAATGAGTCTGACTGAAGTGGTCTACAAGATCCGCTCGGATGCGTACCTCCTCTGCGCGTTCACGGACAAGAACCCTGAGATTAAGATCATCATCAACCAAACCTCCTGGGACGACACCACCCAGGTCGGCAAGTCCCTCATCACGATCATTGGCCCCGACGCCAAGATCGCCGAGCTGATGAAGGACGCCCCCGCCCTCTTCGACACCGTCGAAGTCGTGCGCCAGGCGAAGGACCAGACCACCATCAAGACAAGCGCCCACCTCGAGCGCATGCGCAAGAGCGGCAGCCCCGGCGCCTTTGCCCTCGAATACTTCGGCGAGAAGGCCATCATGGCCCCCGCCCTCGTGAAGGAAGGCTACTTCAACGTCCGCCTTATCGTCACCGGCAAGGTGGACCTTGCGGCCATGCTCGCCGAATACGAGCGCGGCGTCAAGGCCAGCCGCTGGAGCGACTTCAAGCTCGTCCGCATCGACGACTTCGACCCCGAGCAGCAGATCCACGGCGCCTTCACCGAGAACCTCACCCAGAAGCAGCTTGAGGTCATCAAGACGGCCCTCGCCCTCGGGTTCTACAACACCCCCCGTGACGTCACCCTCGACGACCTCAGCAGCATCTTCGGCATCAGCAAGGCCGCGGTCCACAACCGCCTCCAGGCCGCTGAGCGCAAGGTGATTGCGAAGTTCTTCGCCTAAAACGGAATTTGCTAAGCGCAAATTCCGTTTGCCACGCGCTACGAGCTCCCGCCTCCGGCGGGAGATAGGCCTGGGTGCGAAAGGGGCGCCTCCGGCGCCCCGAGCCCACGGGAGCAGGGTCAGCGGGCCCCGCTTCCGTTGCCTCCTTTTTGAGCCCTGTTCTGGCGCAGGTTGCGCCTTCCCGGGGTCCAGGTGACTCTCCATCAGACCTGGGTCTCGCGGTCTGATGGAGAGTCACCTGACCTGGGGGCCGCCGCCCTCGCTGCCTCAACTGCCCTCTGGCGATACCGCGAAAGTTATTTATGGGCGACAGGCTTCATCGGGATGCCCCCGCCCCCACAGCGGGAAGCATCAGCACCGGCCGGAATGGGGTAGCCTGGTATCCTACGGGACTGTGGATCCTATGACCCGTGTTCAAATCACGGTTCCGGCCCTACGAGCCACTTTCGACGCCGAGCGAAGCGAGGCAGAAAGGGGCGAGCAAGACGAAACCGGAACCCCGAAGGGGTGAGGGTTTCGTCGTGACGCGGCGCGCTCCGCCCCGTCCCGCGCTCCGCGCGGGACGGTAGGAAGCGCCGCGGCGCGGTACCGTGTCGCCGCCGTCCTCAGCGCGTTTCTTTCAACACCCCACCCGTCTCGCGCGCCGCGGCGCTTCCTCGGTGTCGACGGCGTCGACGTAGCGGCGCCACTCGGGGTTCACCCACTCGATGAGGCAGGCGTAGTGGGCGGAGTCGGGGTCGGTGATGTAGTTGCCGAGGATGCCTATGGGGGTGCAGCCCCACTTGAGGTCGGGGGTGAGGACGGGGTCGGTGAGCTCTTCGTGCTGGACGCGCTCCACGTACTCGTGGGGCCGCATCTCGCGCACGTACTCCCCGTACCCGGGGAGGCGGCCGCCGGTGACGAAGGCGCGGAGGCCTTCCTCCATCACGTACTGGAAGCGGCGTTGGAACAGTTTGCGCCCGATGCCCATGCGGCGGATGCCGGGGTGCACCATGATTTCGGTGCCGTAGAGCGCGTCGCCCTCGGGGTCGTGGGTGGCGAGGTAGCCGCCGCCCGTTATCTGGTGCCACGTGTGGGGGGCCACGGCCACCTCGTAGGGGATGCGGAGGTTGGTGCAGCTTCCCACGACCTCGCCGTCGAGTTCGGCCACCCATTGGCCTTCGGGGAAGCGGTCGAGGTGCGCTTCCACTTGGCCTCGCTTCCACAGGTGGTCGTCGGGGATGCCTTGGAAGGCGAGGCGTTCGAGCTGCTCGATGGCGTCCACGTCGTCGTAGGTCATGCGGCGCAGGGCCACGCCCGGTTGCTGGTGGCGGCCCCGAGCGTCCCGGGGGAAGGTGGCGGCGGTCATTCTCGGATGGCCTCCTGGGGTTTGCGTTCCCGCTTCGCCTTCGGGGGCGATTCGGGGATGCGGAACAGTTCCGCGGTGTTCCGCCACAGGATCTTCTCGCGCTCCTCGTCGGTGAGGTCGAGGTGGTCGATGAGGCGGAGGTAGGGGCCCACGTTCACGATGGGCCAGTCGCTTCCGAAGAGGAGCTTGTCGGGGTCGCCCGCGAAGCCGATGATTTCCTTCACCTGGTTCGCGAGCCACTGCTCGAACCCGGTCTTGATGTCGCCGAGGACGAGGCCGCTGATGTCGGCGTACACGTTGGGGTTCTTGTAGATGATTTCGGCCGTGTCGCGGAACCACGGGTTCCCCAGGTGCGCCATCACGATCTTGAGGTCGGGATGGTCCACGGCCACCTCGTCGATGTGGAGGGGGTGGCTGTACTTGATCTTCGCCCGCACGTTGTAGGTGTCCCCCGTGTGGATGACCACGGGCACGTCGTAGGTCATGGCGAGATCGTAGATGGCTTCGCAGATGCCGTCCGTGGGATCGAAGTACTCGTACCCGGGGTAGAGCTTGAGGCCGATGACCTCGCCGCGGCGCAGCCGTTCCTCGGTGGCGGCGAGGTCGAAGGGGGCGCGGCCGCTGAGGCTCATGCCCTCGATGACGCTGAGGCGCGGCTCGCTTTTCACGATGTCAAGCACTTTCGTGATGCTGGGGCGGCGCTCGTTGGCCGCGTAGGAGGTGATGACGAAGCCGCGGTCGATGCTGTGCTTGTCGAGCTGCGCCACGAGCCGCTGGAAGCGCTCTTCCAGGCTCACCGGCACCTCGCTGTAGTTGTTGAGGTGCATGTGGCAGTCGATGATCATTGCTCGTGTGGTGGGTGAGCAGGCAAAAAGGGGATCAGGTTCATTCGTCGTTGGCGCAAAAAGGAGCGGGACGGGTCCCTCCCAGGTGGGGGACCCGTCCGGGAGGGCTCAGGCTTGCTTGCGGCGGCGGCCGAGGAGGGCGACGGCAGCACCGGCGGCCGCCATGGCACCCACGAGGCCGACGCCGGGAGCGCCCTTCTCCTCGCCCGCGGGGGCCGGGGACGCGGTCGCGGAGGCGGTCGTGGGCGCAGGGGACCCGCTGCCAGGCGTGGCGGGGGCGTCGCCCCCGTCGCTCTCGGCGGGCTCGCCCTCCACGGGGAGGTCCGCGGGGAGGTCCGCGGGGACGTCCACGGGAGCCTCCACGGGGAGTTCCTTCACGGCGCGGCCGAGGCCGATGAGG
>Ga0247718_1000294_pt1 | contig 13517 bp, 13 predicted proteins | sample 21E_DmetaG_FD_189045 | JGI IMG/M metagenome (GOLD analysis project Ga0247718, IMG submission 189045) | Soil microbial communities from hillslope of Landscape Evolution Observatory, University of Arizona, Oracle, AZ, United States - 2-1-E_D | ecosystem: Engineered > Artificial ecosystem >...
GCCTTGCTGAGAGAGATGGCTGACGCCGACCGCACGATGCGGGTGCTGCTTGCGATCGACGGGTCACAAGGTTCTGACGTGGCCATCGAGCTGGTCCGCGGCATCGCGTGGCCGCCGGCAGCCCGGCTGCGCATCGTCACCGTCGTCGTTGACGGCGAGTACGACGAGGAGGGCCAGCCGATCCTCGACGCTGCCCTGCGTGCGCTGGGCGACGCTCCCCTCGAGACGACGAGCGCCCTGCTCTACGGTCGCCCGGCGACGCGCATCGTCGACGACGCCAGGGAGTTCGCGGCCGATGTGATCGTCACCGGCAGCCGCGGCCAGGGTGCGCTTTCGGCGATGCTCCTCGGGTCCGTGGCGGCGGAGGTCGTGGACCACGCACGACGGCCGGTGCTGGTGGCTCGCCGTCCGTCACTGCATCGGGTGCTGCTGGCCCACGACGGCTCGGCCTGCGCCGGCGCGGCAGAGAAGCTCGTCGCGGACTGGCCGATCTTTGCGCGCACCCCGATCGACGTGCTGAGCGTTGCCGAGCTGCCCGTGCCCTGGCACCTGCCCTCGACCTCGACCTTGTACGGCACCACCGTCCACGGGTACTTCGCCGACTCGAGGGCCATTCTCGAAGCCCATGCCGCACTCGCCGACGAAGTTGCGGCAAGACTGAAGGAGATGGGCCGCGAGGCCGTGCCGCTGATGAGCGAAGGCTCGATCGCGCGCCAGGTAATCGACATGGCGGAGCTGCGATCTGCTGACCTGGTGGTCATGGGCACGCATGGGCGGACGGGCCTCGCCCGGGCGCTGCTGGGTAGCGTGGCGCGTAACGTGCTGCTGTACGCGCCAACCTCCGTCCTGATCGCCTGTCCCGCCGAGGCCGCGGACCGGCCCACGCCCGAGCCCGCGCGAACCTGAGCCGCGAGGCCGGTCAACTGGACCGCCCAATCGGGCCCTACGGCCCTGTCGCGCCGGCGCCGGCGCGACAGGGCCGTAGGGCCCGATTGGGCGGTCCAGTTGACCGGCCCACGCCCGAGCCCGCGCGAACCTGAGCCGCGAGGCCGGTCAACTGGACCGCCCAATCGGGCCCTACGGCCCTGTCGCGCCGGCGCCGGCGCTCGGAACATTGGCTCGGAAGGAGCGCCACGCATCCTGATGACTGCCCACCCCGCCGTCCGGCTGCTCGTCTGCGGTGATCGCAATGCGCGTGATGCCGGCCTGGCGCTTTGGGCGACCGGCCTGCTCCTGCCGCGGCTGCGGGACCAGGGTCGCCGGCGCGTTGAGGCGACCAGGTGCGAGCAGCTTGATGTCAAACCGCTGCTCGAGGTCGATCGCCGCGCTCAGCTCCTAATCCTCGATGCCGCCGCGGGCGTGCCGCCAGGGGAGATCGTCACCCGCTCGCTTGATGAGCTGATCGACGACCCGTCCGGGCCGACGCCGCGCAGTGCCGGCGTTCCGATCGACCAGATTCTTGGCGTCGCCAACGTGCTGGCCGATGCGCCGCTGCGCGGCTGCTTCATCGGCATGGGCGGCGCCAGCTTCGAAGCCGGCTCGACCCTGTCGCCGGCGGTGCGCAGCTGCCTGCCGGACTACGTTGCCGCGATCCTCGACGTGGTCGAGCGGCTGGACCAGGCGGGGCTGCTCAGCGACCCGTGTACATCAGCCCGCGGTCACCGGCGGTGATGGTCAGCGTGCCGCTCTCGATCGAGTAGCCCACCTCGCCCTGGAGGACGGCCATGACCGCCGCCTCGACGCGGTCGCCGTCGCCCGGACAGGCCATCCGGGTCAGCGCGAGCGGGCCCACCTGGAGCGTGTCGTCGCTGAAGCTGAACGTGCCGCCGCCGCTGTTGCAGCCGGGCTCCACAGCCAGGCTGCCGTCGGCCGCCAGGCGCAGCGTCGAGGTGATGCCTGCGGGCAGGCTGCTGACGGCGTCACCCTCGATGATCGAGGTCAGCTGCCAGTCAGTGCCGATCAGCGGCAGGTCAGGCTCGACCGCCTGGCGCAGCCGCAGGCTCGCGACGATGGCGCCGCCATCGAGCACCAGCGTGTCGCCGTCAAGGGTGATGGCCGGGTGGCCGGTCAGCAGCTCGGCGATGCGCTCATCCTGGCGGTGCAGATCGGCCGGGCAGCCCATCTCGGTCGTGAACAGGTCGGTGACGATCAGCCGCCCCTCGCGAAGGCTGTAGCTGCCGCCCATCGTGTTGCATCCCGCGTGCGCGGAGAGCGCGCCATCGGCGAATGAGATACGCAGCGTCGTGCCCGGCACAAGCCCTTCGTCAGCGCCGTCAACCGTCCAGCGCAGGAGCACGAAGTCGCGGCCGTCGAGTGATGGCTGAACGGCGCCGGCACACGCGCCAAGGTGGGCCAACGCGATGGCCAGGACGAGCAGCTGCTTCATGCCGTCCTGACGGTCCGGGCGGCCGAAAAGTGCCACACGGGCCGGACGGCCCTGCCGCTGGTGCCGCTCGGCCCATGGTCAGCGACAGGGCTCGCATCGAGACTTGGCGCATGACCAGATTGCTGCGCCCATTCCTGCTGTTCTCCCTCGCGGCGCTGCTCGCCGGATGTGCCGGAGCTCCCGCCGCTGCCCCGCGCGAGCCGGTGCCGGTCGAACCGTCCGTGCCGCTGGCGGCACCGACGTCGCTGGCCATCACGCTCGTGCGCTCCCCCAGCTGCGGCTGCTGCGCCGGTCACGCCGACCACCTGGCCAGGGCCGGCTACGACGTTGCCTCGACGCTGACCGACGGCTACATCGCCGTCAAGGACGCGCACGGCATCCCGGCCGACATGCGCTCGTGCCATACGTCGCTCGTGGGCCGCTACTTCGTCGAGGGCCACGTGCCGGCGGCGGCGATCGAGCAGCTGCTGCGTGAGCTGCCGGAGATCGACGGCATCGCCCTGCCGGGCATGCCTCCCGGCTCACCGGGCATGGGCGGCGTGGCGGAAGGACCGCTCGTCGTCTGGGCGATCGAGGACGGCCGGGTCGTGGGCGAGTTCGGCCGCTTCGCCGGGGTCGACGAGTGACCCAGATGATGGCGATGACGCGCCCGCTGGGCCCGGACATCGGCAGCCAGCTGCTGAGCGAGCTGGGCTTCCTGCACGTGCCCGGACCGCCGCTCTCAGCTACGCGCGCCTACCTCTTCGTCGCCCTGCGTCGCCCGCCAACCCTGCGCCACTTCGATCCCGAGCGGGTCGACTATTGGGCCACGGCAGAGGGCGTGGGCAGGCACGAGATGGTCGGGCTGGACTCGCCGCCGCCCGCGCGGCCGGGCTTCGCCTGGGGCCACATCCACATCGTCGATCGTCTAGGCGTGGGCAACGACTACGTGTCTTTCGGCGGCGAGCTGCACATCGATCGCGTTGACAGGGTGATGGTCGCGGTCTTCAGTTCTGACGCGCCAATCCTCGCCCGCGGCGGCCATTCCCAGGGCTGGGACCCGCTGGCTGAGGAGGCCTCGGGCTTCGTCGCGCGGCTCAGGGCGGGAGTGGGGCGCAGCCGCGAGCGCGAGCTGGCCGCCAACGCGCTCTCCCCGGCGGCCCTGTATGCCGCCTTCGTGGTTGACGCGCTGGCCCGCGAGGAGGCTGCGGCTAAGCTCGTGACGTGGCACCCGCTCAGCCAGTCGCTACTGCGGCGCGAGGGTCGGCGTCTCGCCGCTCAGCGGCCGCTCGACTGGGCAGCGGGCGAGGCGCTGGCAGGTATGGTCGCCGTAGCTTCGCGCCCCTGACGCCACCGTGACCGCACCCTCCGCCGCGGGAGCTGCGGGGCCGCCGCCGATCGAGCGCCCGTGGGCGCTCGAGGCGCCGGAGCTGCTAGCCCGGCTCGACTCGACGCCCAGCGGCTTGACCCAGGCGGAGGCTGATCGGCGGCTGGCTGAGCACGGCCGCAACGAGCTCGCGGAGGCTCGGGGACGGGGCCCGTTCAAGATCCTCGCCGACCAGTTCCGCAGCCCGCTGATCTACATCCTGCTCATCGCCGGCGCGGTCACGATCGTGCTCGAGGAGTTCATCGACGCCGGCGTCATCGCGCTGGTGCTGCTGATCAATGCCGTCGTCGGCTTCAGCCAGGAGTATCGCGCCGAGAAGTCGATGGCTGCGCTGCGCCAGCTGGCGCGTGCCCGCGCCCGGGTGAAGCGCGATGGCGGCGAGCGGGAGCTCGACGCGGCGCTGCTCGTGCCGGGCGACGTCGTGCTGCTGCAGGCCGGAGACCGGGTGCCTGCTGACCTGCGCCTGCTCCACGCAGCAGCGCTCGAGGCCGATGAATCCCTGCTGACCGGCGAATCGACCGTGGTGGGTAAGCGCCTCGAAGCGCTGCCGCCGGAGACCGTGCTCGGTGATCGGCTGAACTTGCTGTTCATGGGCAGCGTGCTGACCCGTGGGCGGGGGCGCGCCCTGGTGATCGCCACCGGCCCGCAGACTGAGCTGGGGCACATTGCCGGCCGGGTGAGCGAGATTGGCGAGGGGCGGACGCCGCTACAGCAGCGGATGGGTCGCTTTGCCCACGTCATCGGCGCGGCCATCCTCGTGGCCTGCCTCGTCGGCTTTGGCATCGGGCTGGCGCAGGGCGCCGACGCCGGTCACCTGCTCCTGGCGATGGTCGCGCTGGCGGTGGCCGCGATCCCCGAAGGCCTGCCGATCGTGCTGACCGTCGCGCTTGCGATCAGCGTCCGGCGAATGGCGCGACGGCAAGTGATCATCCGGCGCCTGCCGGCGGTGGAGACGCTCGGCTCGTGCACCGTCATCGGCTCTGACAAGACCGGCACCCTCACCCAGAACCGGATGACGGTCCGGGCGGTGCGTGCCGGCGAGCGGGACTACGAGGTGACCGGCGGCGGCTACGGGATAGCCGGTGAGTTTCGCCACGACGGGCGGCAGATCGATGCCCTGCAAGACGAGCCGCTGTTCCTGACGCTGCTCGTTGGTGCGCTGTGCAACGACGCGTCGGCGGTGCGGGACGGGGATGAGTTCGACGTGCACGGCGATCCGACGGAGGTGGCGCTGCTGGTTGCCGCGGCCAAGGCTGGGCTCAACAAGGACGCGCTGGACGATCGGTTCATCCGCTTCGCCGAGATCCCGTTCGAATCAGAGACTCGCTATGCCGCGACGTTCCATCGCGACGAGCAAGGGGAGCGTCCGCCACTCGTGGCCGTCAAGGGAGCACCGGAGCAGGTGCTCGCGATGTCCGACACCGGCCTAGGGGCCACGCCGCTCGACGCGGCCGGCATCCTGCACCAGGCAGAGCAGATGGCCGCCGGCGGTCTTCGCGTCCTGGCAATGGCGTACCGCGAGCTCCATCATTCGGATTCCGTCAGCGCGGATCCTGGGTCGCACGTGGGCGGGCTGACCTTCGTCGGCCTGCAGGGGATGATCGATCCGCCACGCGAAGAGGCCGTCGAGGCCGTGCGTGGCTGCCAGGCGGCGGGCATCAGGGTGATCATGATCACCGGCGATCACGCCACGACCGCGCTCGCCATCGCCCAACAGCTCGGCATCGCCGGCGCCGACGACAGGGTCCTGCTTGGGGTCGAGATCGAGCGCCTCGACGACGCCGGCCTGGCCGCGCTCGTCCGCGAGGTGCCCGTCTACGCGCGTGTGTCGCCTGAGCACAAGCTGCGCATCGTCGCCTCCCTGAAGGCCCAGGGTGAGGTCGTGGCCGTGACCGGCGACGGCGTCAACGACGCGCCGGCGCTCAAGACGGCGGACATCGGCGCGGCGATGGGCCGATCGGGCACGGACGTGGCCAAGGAAGCGGCCGACATGATCGTCACCGATGACAACTTCGCCAGCATCTTCGCCGCCGTCGAGGAGGGGAGGGTCGCGTTCGACAACGTCCGCAAGACCACCTTCTTCCTCATCTCCACCGGGGCCGGTGCGATCATCGCCGTGCTGTCGAGCCTGCTGCTCCAGCTGCCGCTGCCCTTCCTGCCGGCCCAGATGCTGTGGCTGAACGTGGTGACAAACGGCATCCAGGACGTGGCGCTCGCCTTCGAGCCGGGCGAGAAGGATGTTCTCAAGCGGCGGCCGCGTCCGGTCCGCGAGGGCGTGATCTCGCGCCTGCTGTGGGAGCGCACGATCCTGGCCGGGCTGGTGATGGCCGCTGGCACGCTTGCCCTGTTCATGCTCGAGCTGAACGCGCATGACGACCTCGGGCGCGCGCAGACGGTGGCGTTGACGACGATGGTCCTGTTCCAGGTCTTCCACGTCGGCAACTCACGCTCGGAGCACCGCTCGGCATTTGCCAAGAGCCCGTTCTCCAACCCGCTGCTCTTCGTGGGCACGCTCATCGCGCTGGCGCTGCACGTGAGTGCCCTGTACCTGCCCGTCACCCAGCTCGTCCTGCGCGTGCAGCCGCTCGACCTGAACACGTGGCTGATGATGATCGTCGTCGCGTCGAGCATCATCCTCGTCATCGAGCTCCACAAGCTGATCCGCGGACCGCGCCGGGCGCCTGGCTGAGGGTCCATCCGGCCCGTCCTATAGGTACGCCTATACCTATCGGCTGATCAAGGGCCGACCCAGACTGGAAGGCCAGCGACCACCCGGAGGTGCTCCATGGCCGAGCGAATGCGAGTACTCCTCGCGACCGACGACTCGATCGCCGCTCGCGTAGCGGAGCCCTGGGTCACGGGTGGTCGCTGGGCCAAGCCGCCCATCGTTGACGTCCTGAGCGTGGCTGCGCCAACGGTCGCCGCGGGTCCCTGGCTGGGCCGCGTCCGCGTGGGCGATGCCGTCGGGGCCATCCGCGAGCTGGAAAGAGCCGAGCATGCCCAGGCCGAGGCGGTCGCCGAGGGCGTCGCTCGGCGGCTGGCGGCGGCCGGCGTAGAGGCTGATGCGCGCGCCGCCACCGGTGAGCCGGCAGCCGAGATCCTGGCTGCCGCCAAGTCGCTCGGTTCTGACCTGATCATGCTCGGGCCGCGCGGCCGTTCCGAGCTCGCCTCGGCGCTCCTCGGTGGCGTCAGCCAGCAGGTCCTCGCCCACTCTCCAGTTCCACTCCTGCTGGCCCGGCCGGGCAACATGGCGCCCGACGGGCTGCCGCATACCGTCGTGCTGCTCGTGGACGGCACGCTCGGTGCGCTCGCGGCGGCGAACTGGCTTGGCCGAACAGGCTGGCTGGCTGGGTGCGTTGTCGTGCTGCGAGCGCTGCTCGGCGCTGCGCCGGGCCTGGCGGACGACGAGCATCCGGTTGCCGGGCGCGTGCGCGAGGCGGTCGACAGAGCTGCGCGCGAGGCGCTCGGACAGCTGGCGGATGTGGTCACGGCGCAGGCGTCGGAGGTTCGGGTCGAGATGGAAGCCGGGCACCCGCTGCACGCCGCGCTGGCCGCCGAGTCGGCGCATCGGTCCGACCTGCTGGTCGTCGCTCGCCGGCGGCCACGGCCGGGAGATCACCCGCTCGCGGACAAGGTGACGCGCTACGCCTCGACCTCGGTGCTGATGGTGCCCCTGCCGTGAGCATGCTCGCGCGATCCGCAACGCGCCTGTAATGCGCTCGTCATCCGAGGCGTGTAACCCCTGACAGTGGTGGCATAGGCTCTAAGTCCTGGGTGGGCGCCGTGCCGACCCGATATTTCAGGGTTGACTGCGCCGCGATGTGTGGGAGATTGGGCAGGAGCTGTCAGAGAGCTCTGGCAGGCACCGCTACCTGGGGGAGGGAGATGACCCGCGGGGGTACCGTCGCGCTGCTCAGCAACGCGTCGAGCCGTCGGCTGCCGCTCGTCACGTTCGCCCTGAGCCTGGCCCTCGTTTGGGGCGCGGCCGCGGTGCCGGCGGCGGAGGCGCGGAAGCCCAAGCGCGTCGAGGTTCCGGCAGCGGCGGCGGCAGTCATCGAGGCGGCGAGCCAGTATCTGGGCCTGCCATACCGCCTCGGCACGGAGGGTCCGGATCGCTTCGACTGCTCCGGCCTCATCTTCCGCGCGTTCGCCGACGCCGGCCAGCTCGAGCTCATCGGCGGCCGGCGCATCCGAGCGGCGGGCTACATGCGTTGGTTCGCCGAGCGCGGCCAGTTCACGAGCGACCCGTTGGAGCTGCGGCCGGGTGACCTGGTGATGTACGACCATGGCAAGCACATCGGCTTCTACCTGGGCGATGACAAGGCACTCAGCGCCATCCTCAGCGGGGTGAGCGTCCATAAGCTGCACGGACTTACCCAGGACGTCACCGGCTTTCTGCGCGTCGACTGGAACGGCGACGGCGCGGAGGGTGGCCCGCCGGTCGAGATCGAGGTGCCGGTCAACGCGCCGGAAGTGCCGGCTGAGCTGATCGGCCCATCCGGGTGGGCGCCCGCGCCGAGCGAGGATCTTCTCGATCAGCCGCTGCCAGAGGTCGTGGAGCGCGCGGACATGCGGACCGCCGGGTCGCGCACCTTCGAGGCGCCCGACGGGACCTTCACGACCGAGATCTTCAGCCGCCCGATCCATTACCAGGCCCCCGATTCAGCCGACTGGCTGCCGATCGACCTGCGTTTCGTGAGCGGCGACGGTGGCACCAGCCCGGCCAGCCCGGCCAGCCCGGCCAGCGTGGCCACCTCGCCGGTGGGCATCAGCCTTTCTGCCATCGAGGGCGATGACGCCTTCGCGCGGCTGTCCGCCGGCGAGCACTCGATCAGCCTTGGTGCGAGCGGCCGTGGCCGCGGCGCCGGCAGTCCCGCCCCGCTGCTCGGTCTCGATGGTCACTACGCCGACTACCTGGGCGCCTTTGGCGAGGGCACGGGGCTGCGCCTCTTCCCGCGCAGCGACGGGCTGAAGCTCTTTCTGGTGCTGGCCGAAAGGCCTGTCAGCAACCAATTCGATCTCACGCTCGAGGCTCCCGGCCTGACTGTCACAGCCGCCCAGGACGGCTCGATCGAGCTGCAGGCGGAGGACGGGACGGCGGTCGGCCGCGTCCGAGCGCCGCTGACCCTGACCTCGCGCGACAGCCAGGGCAACGGCGGCGGCGTGTCGTTCGACGCGGCCCGACTGGAGCTCGATACCGCCGCCCAGCCGGCAACGCTGTCGCTCGTCCTGGACAAGGGCTACCTGCGGCGTGCCGCGTACCCCGTGTTCGTCGACCTGACTATCGCGGGTCTCGGCGCGAGCGCCCCGTCCGAGGGAGCGGCCGAAGCCGGCACGACCTTCGTCCTGAGCAGCTGGCCAGATTCGAACTTCAGCGGCTTCCAGCGGCCCGAGTGGCCGGCTCATCCGGAGCTGTGGCACGGCAGGCTTCCCGGGCGCGAGTTCTACAGCGAGGCCTACCTGCGCTTCGTCGACCCGCACGCCAGCCTGCGCGGCGCGACCGTCGAGTCGGCCAGCCTGCGCATGTTCCCCTACTGGCAGTTCGACTCAGCGGGCGACACCTGGATCGGCCAGCCGCTCGAGGCGTGGCAGCCCTCGACGCTGACCTGGGCAACGCGACCGGCGGCAGGGGAGGACCTTGGGCCGCTCGAGACCAGTGCCGGCGCCTGGGCAGACATCGACGTCAGCGACTACGTCGCCGGGCTGCTCGGCGGTGAGCCGGACCATGGCCTGCGTTTGCATGCCAGCGAGATCGGCCGCCACGGGTGGAAGCGGATCGTTGCCGCCGCCGCGGATCCGGCCGGCCTCGAGCCGCGGCTGGTCGTCCGTTGGAGCGACCTGCGGCCGGTGGCGCTGTCGCCGGTAGGGGGTGCCTCGGGCGGCAGCGAGCTCACGTGGGCCCACGCCGAGGTCGCACCCGAGCAGGTCCGGTTCCGGGTCGAGGTGTCGAGCCTGACAGGCGACCGGCCGACGATCAGATCTGGCGTGGTCCGTGGCAAGGCCGGACGGCTGACCACGTGGAGCGTGCCTGACGGAGATCTCGTGCCCGGCGACGCATACAGTTGGCGGGTCAAGGTGCGCTACGGCCGCGGCGGCCCGTGGAGCGCCTGGTCGACAGCGGCGACCTTCACCTACGGCCCGCGTTCAGATCAGGCCGAGGCCCTCGGCGAGGAGCAGCGCGCCGAAGACGGCGAACGTGAGCGCAGCGAGTAGCCGCACCGGCCGCCTGGGCAGCCGAGCGCCGACGAGCACGCCCACCGCCACAGCTGCCACGTTCGCCCCGAACATGCCGGCGCTGGCGCCCAGCCACGTGCCCAGCGGGTCGTTGGTTGCCGCCAGCGTCAGCGTCACGAGCATCGTCTTGTCGCCGAACTCGGCGATGAGGTAGGCGAGGACGATCGCCAGCAGCGCCATCGGGCCGCGTCGCGTGACCGCCGCCTCGCCGCCATCGTCGTCGTCACCGCGCAAGGTCCAAGCCGCAAAGACGAAGAAAGCGATGGCCGCCGCGACCTGGATCGGACCGCCCGGCAGTGCCAGCGCGAATGCAGCACCAATGATCACTGCGCCGGCCTGCGTCAGCAGGCTGGCGATGGCCACTGCCAGGAGTACGAGCCAGTAGGGATAGCGTATCGCGAAGGCCAGCGTCAGCAGCTGACTCTTGTCGCCCAGCTCGGCAAGCAGGACGACGCCGAATGCGACGGCGGCAGCCTCGGTCAGGTTGCTGGCTCAGCCGCCTTCGGCATCGGCGGCGAGCTGGCGCTGGATCTCGCCCTTGGGCTTCATGCCGGCGATGATCGAGCGCGCCTCCTCGGACAGAATGACCAGCTGGGGGTCGCCCGGACGCAGGGTCAGCTTCTGCGCCTCGATCTGCTTCAGCCGCTCTGCGTCGTCCATCAGGTCTTCTGCGGTGGCCTTGATGTCCTCGTGTGCGTCAGACAACGGTCCTCACTCTCTTCCCCCCAGAAGATGGTCACTCGGAAACCCAGGTCCCCTCGCGATACACGTACCACACCTCCGACCGTTCGCCTTCGAGCTGGCGCGGCCGCACGACCGCCCTAGGGTAGCGGGCGCGCAACGACAGTTCGAATGCCGCCGGCGATTCGGCGGTTGGACCCTCAGCCTCGACCGTGGCGACGAAATCCGCATCACGGCGCGGATTTATGACGAACGCGCGCACAGTCGCAAGGCTGAGGGCTTGGCCGGCCAAGAGTCACTGCACGTGGGCCGGCAGGGGGTTGCAGGCGCGCTACAACGCCCGTGGTGCGTCAGCGCTGACGTTTCCGCTGGTCCGCGGCGTGGTACTCCGCGCGCAGGCGCTCGACATCGGCCGCGGCGCGCTCGGCCTCGATTGAGCCACGATCTGCCGTCTCGAGGCGCAGCTCTGCCTCGCGCCAGTCGGCGAGGATGCGATCGAGATGGCGTGGCTGGACGTCCGTCAGCTTGACGTCAGTGGCTGGGTCGACCGTCCGTTCCTGCTCGGCTTCGTGGGCCATCGCCACCTGGCGCTCCGCCCAACGCGTGGCCACCTGGGCCAGCCGGTAGGCCTCTTCGGCCAGGCTGACGAACTCGGCCGAGCCCAGGATGACCTGCTGCTTCGCGAGCTCGACCGCGCTCAGCCGCTCGAGCATCGCCAGCATCTTGTCGCTCGTCGCTCGGAGCTCGTGCTTGTCCATGCCAACACGATAGGGCACGGGCGTGACGCGCCCATATCAGCCGCCGCACGGGCAACTCGCGGAAGCCCGGCACTCCATGCTGACCCGATTGGATGGCGCGACTGGCCCAGCCGGCCCATCGCCGCCGGCCAGCCAATTGCGGATAGTTCGGCCGACCGGACGATCCTGCCCGGCCGACGAGGGAGATTCAATGCCGAAGTTCGGTCGCCTGCGTGCCCCGGACCAGCGCGGCCAGGGTCTGGCTGAGTACGCGATGATCCTGGCCTTCGTCGCCGTCATGGCGATCGTTGCCGTGACCTTCCTGGGCCGTGAGATCAATGCCCTGATCTCGAGCATCGCCAACGCGATGTGACCCGGGCAGCCAGCGAGCCCCGCTACGTCAGCCGGCGGGCGGCTCGATCAGTAGCCTGAGCGCCGGCTGGTCCTGCTCGGCGCGCTCCATCGCGAAACGGCTGGCGAAGAGTGCCAGGTGGCGGTCGGCGCTGTCGCGCACGACGAGCACGCCGCGGCGGGTGGGCACGAGCGGAACGGCTGACGGCTCGATCCAGCGCGCGAGCTCATAGGCGACGGTGTCGATGCGTATGGGGCAGGCGAACTCGGTCGCCATGCGCTCGGCGGCAACCTCCAGCTGGAGCGGCCCGACCACGCCCACGACCCGCTCGCCATCGACCGACACCGGCTCGAGGAGGCGAATCACCCCTTCCTCGTCGAGCTGCTGCATCGCCGTCTGGAAGCGCTTGTAGTTCTTGCCGTCAAGGTTGCGCAGGTAGGCGAAGTGCTCTGGCAGGAAGGCCGGAATGGGCGGGTAGCGGAGCGTCGGCTCCTCGGTCAGCGTGTCGCCCAGCAGCACACCCGACGCGTTGACCACGCCCACGACATCGCCCGGGCTGGCCTGGCTGATGGTCTCGCGCTCCTGGCCAAACATCTCGTGGGCATGGGCCAGTGACAGCCGGCGACCGGTGCGGCTGTTGAAGACGCTCATGCCCCGCTCGAAGGTGCCTGTGTGGACGCGCAGAAACGCGATCCGGTCGCGATGGCGAGGATCTAGATTCGCCTGCACCTTGAATACCTGCCCGCTGAACGGACCGTCGATCGCGGGCGGTCGGCCGTCGGCGAGGGCCTTCGGGTAGGGCGGCGGCATGTAGCGGGTCAGGCCATCGAGCAGCATCTCCACGCCCTGGTTGGCCAGCGCGCTGCCGAAGAAGACGGGTGTCACCCGGCCGGCGTGGACCTCGAGCACTTCCGGCGCGGCAGCGTCCGCCTCGAGCAGCTCCATCTCCTCGCGCGCCTCAGCCCAAGCCGCCTCGCGACCCGCTGGCGGCCGCCACTCTTGCGCCGGAGCCTCCCGCCGCTCGCCGACCGTGGCGCCATGAGCGGTCGCCTCAGTCTGGACGACGATCGGCCGCCGCAGGTCGACGATCGCGTCGAGCTGGCCGTCCGTGCCCACCGGCCAGCTGACCGGCGCGGCCGGCATGCCGATCCGCTGCTCGATCTCGTCGAGCAGCGCCAGCGGCTCGATGCCGGGGCGGTCGCACTTGTTGATGAAGGTGACGATGGGCAGCTGGCGGCGCCGGCAGACCTCGAACAGCTTGAGTGTCTGGCGCTCGAGGCCGCGCGTCCCGTCGACCACCATCAGCGCCGCATCGACCGCCCACAGCGTCCGATAGGTGTCCTCGCTGAAGTCGGCATGACCGGGCGCGTCGACCAGGTTGAACAGCCAGTCGTGCCACTCGAAGCGCAGCACGGTCGAGCTGATCGAGATGCCGCGCCGGCGCTCGATCTCCATCCAGTCGCTGACCGTCGATCGCGCGCGCCGACGCGCGCGCACCGAGCCCGCCTCGCTGAGGGCGCCAGCGTGGAGCAGTAGCTTCTCGGTCAGCGTCGTCTTGCCCGCGTCGGGGTGGCTGATGATGGCGAAGGTCCGCCGACGCTCGACGTCCGAAGGGGCGCCGCCGTCGGCGCGAGGCTGGTCCGCGTTGCCGTGGTCCGTGGCGGGCAGGGACATCTACCGGCCGGCCAGCCGCTCGATCATGGGACGCAGCGGCTCGAGCTGGGCGGGCTGTTCGGGGCTCATGTGCTCATCGTACGGGCC
>Ga0247718_1000296_pt1 | contig 13503 bp, 11 predicted proteins | sample 21E_DmetaG_FD_189045 | JGI IMG/M metagenome (GOLD analysis project Ga0247718, IMG submission 189045) | Soil microbial communities from hillslope of Landscape Evolution Observatory, University of Arizona, Oracle, AZ, United States - 2-1-E_D | ecosystem: Engineered > Artificial ecosystem >...
GCAATTAGCGTCGATTCGCCGATCTGCAGGGCATCGTCCGCGGATGCCCCTCCGCCGGCGGCGCTGGTGCCGCCACCGAGGGCAATCTTCGTCTTGAGCTGCTGAATCTCTTTTTGAGCCTTGCTCAGCAGTGTCTGGTGCCCGCTGATCCACGCGCCGAGCTCCCCGGGCTTCGCGCCGGTCTCCGCGAGCGCGTCATCGAGTTCGTCGATCGACTTGCGCGCGTATTCGTACGCGCCCAGCCCCGTGACCGCTTCAATGCGGCGCACGCCGGCCGCGACGCCGGACTCTTCGGTGATGAAGCAGCAGCCGATGTCGCCGGTGGCGCGCACGTGGGTGCCGCCGCACAGCTCAGTGCTGAACGACCCGTCGCCGATCTGCACCACGCGGACCTTGTCGCCGTACTTCTCCCCGAACAGCGCCATCGCGCCCGCGGCGATCGCTTCCTGCGTGTTGCGCACGCTGGTATTCACCGGCTCGTTCTTGAGGATCGCCTCCGCGACGATGCGCTCGATCTCCGCGAGCTGTTCGGCCGACACGGCGGAGAAGTGCACGAAGTCGAAACGCAGACGATCGGGTGCGACCAGCGAGCCGGCCTGTTTGACGTGCGGGCCGAGCACCTTGCGGAGCGCCGCGTGAAGCAAGTGCGTCGCGGTGTGATTGCGGCGTGTCGCTTCGCGCTTGTCGACGTCGATCTTCGCCGCCACGATGTCGCGCGACACGATCGCGCTCTCGGCCTTTTCGATCCGGTGCGCGCGCGGCAGCCCGGGCCCGAGCTTGACCACGCCGGACACGCGGGCGCGGCCGCCGGCGGTTTCGATCCAGCCCTGGTCGGAGACCTGTCCGCCCGACTCGACGTAGAACGGCGTGCGGGCGAGCACGGCGTAGCCGGACTGGCCCTCTTCAATGGCGTCCACTGACTTCTTGTTGGCGTCGAAGAGCGCCAGCACCGGAACGCCGCGCAGATCGGTTTCGGTGTAGCCCTCGAACACGTCACCGGCGCCCTGCATCGCCTGGCGCTCCTGGTCGGACGCGAACTCGAATGCCTCACCCTTCTTGCCTTCGAAGGAGCTGCCCGCCCTGGCCTTGGCTTTCTGGCCTTCCATCGCGGATTCAAAGCCTTCGGCGTCGAATCGCAGGCCCTGGTTGCTCGCCAGGTCCTCGATGAAGTCGCGCGGCAATCCGTAGCTGTCGTACAGCTTGAACGCCTCGTCGCCGGGCACAACCTTGTCTGACTTGGCGGCGCGCTCGAGTACTTCCTCGAGGCGCGGCAATCCGCCGGTCAGCACCGCGTCAAATCGCTCTTCTTCCGAGCGGATCACCTGCGAGATCGTGTCGCGGCCGGCCGTCAGTTCCGGGTAGGCTTCGCCCATTTCTTTCACCAGCACGTCGACGAGCGAGTGCAGGAAGGGCTCGTGCATACCCAGCTTGCGGCCATGGCGCATCGCGCGGCGCATGATCTTGCGCAGCACGTACCCGCGCCATTCGTTTGAGGGCACCACGCCGTCGGCGATCAGGAACGTGGACGCGCGCGCGTGATCGGCGACGACGCGCATCGAGATGTCGGTTGGCGAGTTCGTCTTCGAGTAAGCGTGGCCCGACAGCTTGCCGATCTCATTGAGCAGCGGCATGAACAGCGGCGTGTCGTAATTCGACATCGTCCCCTGCATGACGGCGCTGATGCGCTCGAGGCCCATGCCGGTATCGATCGACGGCGCCGGCAGGGGAGTGAGCGTGCCCTGGTCGTTGCGCTCGAATTCCATGAACACGTTGTTCCAGATCTCGACGAAGCGTTCGCTGCCGCCTTCCACGTCCTGCACGAAGTTGCCGGAGCCCGGCACCGAGGCGCCGCGGTCGACGTAGATCTCCGAGCAGCGGCCGCACGGCCCCGTATCACCCATGGCCCAGAAGTTGTCCGCCATGCCCAGTTCGCCGATGTGATCGGCCGGCACGAAGTCGAGCCAGCGCTTGTAGCCTTCGTCGTCGCGCGGGATGCCTTTTTCGCCCTTGAAGACGGTGACGTAGAGCTTCGACGGATCGAGACCCCACACCTTGGTCAGCAGGTTCCACGCCAGCTCGATGGCGTCCTGCTTGAAGTAGTCGCCGAACGAGAAGTTGCCGAGCATCTCGAAGAAGGTGTGATGCCGGAGCGAAGGACCGACGTTGTCGAGGTCGTTGTGCTTGCCGCTGACGCGCATGCACTTCTGGGAGGTGGCGGCGCGCAGGTAATCGCGCTTCTCGCGGCCCAGGAAGACGTCCTTGAACTGGTTCATCCCCGCGTTGGTGAACAGCAGCGTGGGATCGTCGCCGGGCAGCAGCGGGCTGCTGGGGACCACACGGTGGCCGTGCTGTTCGAAGTATTTGAGGAAAGAGGAGCGAATTTCCCGAGGATGCATCTCAATATTGTAGCGGTTACCGGTTCCGCGTACCAGCTTCCGGGTCAGGTTCGCAGGCGCTTCAGGACCGCGTCCAAACGGAAGCCTTGCGCGACCAGCCCTCGGACGATTCGGGCCTTGCCTTTGTCGTCCAGCTCGGCAGGTGCCTTGCCGCGCAGCCGGCGTTGCAAAGCCCGGTCTAGCAGGTCGTCCTCGTTCACGTCCTCGAACACCTTGTCCACGGCGGCCTGTGCCGTGTCGTCGTCAATCCCGGCCTGGCGGATCTTCTGGATCACGCGCGCCCGGCCGCGTTGCCTGATCGAGCTTTCCATGCGGCCCAGCGCCATCGCTACGCGGGTGTCATTGATGGTGCCGTCAGACTTCAAGCGGCTGATGGCCGAGTCGATGTCATCGGGAGGGAACTCGCGGCGCCGCAGCCGGGTCCGAATCTGTGACTCCGACAGTTCGCGTGCCGACAGCCACGTGAGGGCCGTCGTAAACGCGTCTGAACCTGGAACCGCCCTTCGCACCAAACCCGTAACCCGGACGCGTGACTAGGAACCGAAACGGGTGATCTCGGGCGCCTTGGGCGGCGCAGCCGCCGGTTTGGCGCCAGGCTTGTTGAAGATTTGCCCCGCCATCTGGTCTCTCGACGCGTCGGCCGTCGTCGAAATGCCCTGCACCTTCAGCTTGAACTCGTCGACGTTGGTCGCCCAGCGCAGCGCTTCTTCGTAGGTAATCAGTTCCTGGGAGTAGAGGCTGAAGATCGACTGATCGAACGTCTGCATGCCGTACTGCGAGGTTCCCTGGGCAATCGCGCCGGCGATGAGGTGCGTCTTGTCCTTGTCGACGATGCAGTCCTTGATGAAGGGCGTGGCAACGAGTACTTCGACGCCGGGGACGCGGCCCTTGCCGTCATTCTTCGGGATCAGGCGCTGCGCGATGGCGGCCTTCAGCACCGAGGCCAGCTGCAGGCGAATCTGCTTCTGCTGGTGAGGCGGGAACACCGAGATGATGCGGTTGATGGTTTCTGTTGCGTCGAGTGTGTGCAGGGTGGAGAAGACCAGGTGTCCGGTCTCCGCGGCGTGCATCGCAGTCTCGATCGTCTCCATGTCGCGCATTTCGCCGACGAGGATGACGTCGGGGTCCTGGCGCAGCGCGCTGCGGAGCGCGTATGCGAACGACCGCGTGTCGACGCCGATCTCGCGCTGGTTGATGATGCACTGCTGATCGCGGTGCAGGTATTCGATCGGGTCCTCGATGGTGATGACGTGCGCGGTGCGGTTGGCGTTGATGTAGTCGATCATCGCGGCCAGCGACGTGGACTTGCCGCTACCGGTCGTGCCGGTCACGAGCACCAGGCCGCGTTCTTCCGAGGCGATCTTCTTGAGCACCTGCGGGAGGCCTAGCTCGTCGAGGTTCATCACCTTGACGGGAATGACGCGCAGCACGATGCCGATCGTGCCGCGCTGCTGGAAGACGTTGCAGCGGAAGCGGCCCAGGCCGGCCACGCTGTAGGCCAGGTCCACTTCCTGCGAGTCCTTGAACTTCTGCCGCTGCGCCGTCGACATGATCGAGGCGGCCATCTCGACGAGGTCTTCGTGGTCGAGTTGTTTCTCCTCGCTGACCGGCGCCAGGTGGCCATGGATGCGGGCCATCGGGTAGCTGCCGACCTTGAGGTGCAAGTCTGATGCACCTTTCTCGACAGCCATCTTCAGCAGATCGTTGACGTGCATACAGAGTCCTCTTGGGGAGAGACCGTATTATCGAGCCTGCCGCGCCGAAGCTTTACGCGGACGCGGACGCTCCAACGGCGCTGCCTACAGGCGTCAACCACCCGTGCGTATCAGGATGATCGCCGCGGAGAATAGCGAAGAACCGCTGCTGCAACGCTTCTGTAATCGGACCGCGTTTTCCGTTACCGACCGCGATCTTGTCGAACGACCTCACTGGAGTGATTTCGACCGCGGTGCCGCAGAAGAACGCTTCATCGGCGATGTAGAGGAACTCGCGCGGAATCGAGTCTTCGCGGACCTCGAAGCCGAGATCCTTCGCCAGCGTCAGCACGGTATCGCGCGTGATGCCCTGGAGCACCGATGAGCCGATGCCCGGCGTGTAAATCACGTTGTCGCGGACCAGGAACAGGTTCTGGCCGCTGCCTTCGCTGAGCAGGCCGCTCTCGTCGAGCGCCACCGCATCGGCGTAGCCATCGAGCATCGCCTGCATCTTGATCAGCGCGGAATTGGCGTAGTTGGCCGCGCCCTTGGCGAGCGCCGGCAGCGTGTTCGGCGCAAGGCGCGTCCACGAACTGACGCCGACGTCGATGCCTTTCTCGAGCGCGTCGGAGCCCATCATCTGGTTCCATTCCCAGACGATGACGGCCGCTTCGACCGGGCAGGGCCGCGGATCGAGCGTCAGCGAGTCGTAGCCGCGAAAGATGACCGGGCGGATGTAGCAGCTCTTGAAGCCGTTGGCGCGCACCGTGTCGAGGACGGCCTTTTCAAGTTCAGCCTGCGACCACTTCGGCTCCATGCGATACACGCGGCAGGAGTCGATCATGCGGCGCATGTGCGGCTCGAGCCGGAAGACGTTGGTGCCGTTCTTGGAGTCGTAAGCGCGCAGGCCCTCGAAGGCGCCCGTGCCGTAGTGAATGACGTGAGAGGCGACGTGAATGGTGGCGTCTTTCCAGTCCACCATCTCGCCGTTCATCCAGATCTTGCCTGTACCTGCGAATGCCATTGGGGAATGTTACCGTAACCTGGAACCTACTGCTTCTCAGAGCAGAAGGGGCACCGGTCGGCTCTCGCGGGCAGCGCCTTGCCGCACTTCCAGCAGAACTTGGCCTGCACGGATTCGCGGGCTTTCAGCCGGGCCTGGATGTCTTGAACGTCCTCGGCGGGGCCGTTTCCGGCCACCGGCGCGGGGCGCCACGGGCGCTTGGCGGATGCGGCGGGGACGCGGAAGGCAAGCACGGCTTCGAGCAAGTCCGAGGCGCGCTGGTAGCGGGACGGAATGTCGGCGGCGATCGCCTTCATGATGATGTCGCTGATCGCCTTCGGCAGCTTCGGGTTCTTCAGCTTCGGCGGGGAGGCGAGCTCGCCCTTCATCAACTTCTCGAGATCGCCCGGCATCGGCGTGTTGTACGGCAGCACGCCCGTGAACATCTGGTACATCGTCACGCCAAGCGAGTAGATGTCCGAGGCGAATACGGCCTTGCCCTGGAATTGCTCCGGCGCCATGTACGGAGGGCTGCCGATGACGGTCGTGCCGTGCGCGGCGATCTCCAGGAAGCGTGACGTGCCGAAGTCCGCGACTTTACACATGCCGCCATCAGTGACGAGCACGTTCCCCGGGCGCAGGTCGCGATGAATGATGCCCTGCTTGTGGGCATGGTCCATCGCATTACAGATCTGGCAAGTGAAGTCGAGCGCCTTGGCGAGGTCGAGGACGCCGTCCTGCTCGATCACCGCTTCGAGCGTGTCGCCCTGCACGTACTCCATCACGATGAAGAACACATCGTCCTGCTTCTCAGCGGTGAGGACGGTGACGATGTTGGGATGGCTGAGAGAGGCGAGGAGGCGCGGTTCGCGTACCAGTTCGCCGAAGTCCAGGTTCTGGCGGTGCGGAACCTTGATGGCGACCTTCTTGTCGATCCAGGTGTCTTCCGCGAGATAGACGCTGCCGAAGCCGCCGCTTCCAAGGGGTGAGAGGATGCGGTATTTCCCGACGGTCTGTCCGCGAAAGAACATCTGTGCCGATGAGTATACTCTCCGCGTGCGCCCGCGCTTTCATGTGCCCGGAGTAAATTCGACGGCCGCGCTCGTCGAGATGCCCGAGGATGAAGCCGAGCACCTGGTGCGCGTCCTGCGGCTGGGTGTCGGTGACGAAGTCGATGTATTCGACGGCCTCGGCGCGCTGTGGCGCGCAGAAATCGTGCAAGTCGGCAAGAAGTCGGCGGCGGTGAGGCCGATCGAGGAGCTCGAGCCGGCGCCGGAACTGGACATCCATTTGTCGCTCGTCGTGAGCGTGCTCAAGGGTGACAAGTTGGACGACGTGGTGCGTGACGCGGTGATGCTTGGTGTGACGAGCATCCGGCCTGTCGTCAGCTCGCGATCGGAGATCAGCCTCTCGACGCTGGCGAAGGGCTCACGGGTGGCGCGATGGCAGCGGATTGCGGTGGCATCCGCCAAGCAATGCGGGCGCGCCGTGGTGCCGCAGGTGCTCGATCCCTCGCCGCTTGATCGCTATTGGGAAGAGCAGTCCGATGCCGCTCGCGTGATGTGCGTCGAGCCATCGGCAGCGCTCGGCGAAGTGATTCCCGTGCAATCGGTTCCACGAAAGTTTGCGGCCGACGTGATCGTGGGGCCGGAAGGCGGCTGGACCGTGCCGGAAATCGCTGCCGCGCACGACTGTGGCGCTATCCTGATGTCGCTCGGCGGACGGACGCTGCGCGCGGACGCGGTGCCGATCATTGCGTTGACGGCCTTGTTAACGACCTGGGGTGAACTGAAATGAAAAAGGGACTTGGGGCTTGGGGCTTGGGACTTGGGGTGCTGCTGCTCATCGCAGGGGTGAACTTTAGCTCGCCCGTTCAGGCGCAGAAGGCGCTCGATCCGAACGAGCCGCCACCGGTGGCGACGTTCTCGATTCTTGGCTACGACCCGGAGACGGGCGAAGTCGGCGGCGCGGTGCAGTCACGCGTCTTCACGCTGACGGGTGTCCTCACCGCCGACGCTGATGCCGGCATCGTCGCCACGCAGGCGATCGTGGACGTGAGCTACGGCCCTCAGGGCATCGCGCTGCTGAAGAAGGGCATGTCTCCCGATGCGATCATCAAGCAGATTTGGGAGAACGATCCTGATCCGGTTCCGGAACGCTGGACGAAGCAGGGCCGCCAGTTTGCGGTGATGAATCTCAAGGGCGAAGCGGCCACGTTCACCGGGCCAAAGGCGTCGGCGTGGGCCGGTGGCAAGCTTGGCAAGTACAGCGCCGCGCAGGGCAACATCCTCGCCGGGCCGCAGGTCGTGGACGCGATGCTGAAGGCGTTCGAGGAGACGAAGGGGCACCTGTCGATGCGGTTCATGGCCGCGCTCGAAGCGGGCCAGGCCGCCGGCGGCGACACTCGCGGCATGCAGGCCGCGTCGATGGTGATCGTCAAGAAGGGCGGCGGCAACTGGTTGAACAACGACACCGTGCTTCGCTTCCAGGTGGACGACCAGGAGAATCCCTACAAGGAACTCCGCCGGGTTGTTGAGCGCTGGAACCAGATTCGCGAGAAGACGCCCGGCGCGCAACGGCCGGTCAAGCCGGTGGGGCCGCAGGACTAGCGATGACTATTCGTGAGCGGCCGTCAGCCGCTCACGAACTTCGTGCAAGTCGAGCGCGACGTGAAGGCAGATCGCGCGGATGTCGTCGGTCGGCGACAGCAGGTCCGGCACCATCACGGTCATCATGCCGGCGGCGCAGGCGCTACGAACGCCGTTGTATGAGTCCTCGAGCGCCAGGCAGTCCTCTGGCGCGACGCCAAGCTTCTCAGCCGCCTTCAAGAACGGAGCGGGGTGCGGCTTGCCGTGCTCGTAGTCGCCATGGGCCACGATCACGTCGAAGCGGCCCGACAGCCCGTGAGTGGCGAGATTCTTCTGCACATGGCGATGTGGTGACGACGTCGCGATCGCACGCGGCAGCTTCACGTCATCGAGCCAATCAAGCAGCTCCACGACGCCGGTCTTTAGATACTGACGCCCTTCGCTGATGCGGTGGAAGTCTTCATCGACCGCCGTCCAGAACGCCTCTATGTCGAACTTCTCGCCGTAGTGTTCGAGCAGTCGCGCGCGACTGGCATTGCCGCCAAGACCCAGCAGGGAAAGGAAGACCGCCTCAGGCATCTCGAAGCCAAGCCGCGGAGCCGCCGCGGACATGGCTTCGCGCACCAAGTTCTCGGTGTCGAACAGCAGGCCATCCATGTCGAACACGACGGCCGCGGGTTGGCGCGGCAGTTTCATCGCTGGAGGTGCAGGGCGATCCAGTTGTCTTCGGTGAGCCGCTGCCGTTCGGTGAAGCCCGGGAAGGCCGCGATGACCCGATCGACCTCGGTGTGATCGAAGCCGCTCACGATCAATCGGCCGCCGGGGCGAACGAGCGCGGCGATCGAGGCACCGCTCGACGCCAGCATGCCGCCCGTCAGGTTGGCGAGCACGAGATCGGCGGGCTTCGGCGGGTCCTTGCGGAAATCGGAGACGACAAAGGTGATCGAGTCCGGCAGCGTATTGAGCCGCGCGCTCGTTTCAGCCGAATCGATCGCGTCCTGGTCGATGTCGATTCCGATCACGGTGCGCGCGCCCATCAGGGCCGCGGCCATCGACAACACGCCCGACCCGGTGCCGAGATCGACGACGGATGCATCCGTCACATCCAGGTCTGACAACAGGCGCAGGCACATCCGCGTGGTGGCGTGATGGCCGGTGCCGAATCCCATCGACGGCTCGATGACGATGACCGTCGCGCCAATGTCGCTGGTAGGCAGGTCCCATGGCGGTGCCACGATGAAGTTGCCGGCATGCACCGCTTTGAGCGATTGCTGTGACCGGGACGCCCAGTCTTCGTCCGGAAGATCGACGGCCTCGATGCTGAGCCCCGGCAGCATGTCCGCGATCGCCGCCGCGGCGCGATCGCGCTCGGCTGCATCGGAGAAGCACACGTTCCAGTGCAGCGGAGTCGGCGGCGGATCGGGAATCGGCGGAAAGGTCGGATCCCACAGCCCACCCGGAGGCAGGGGGCGATCGGCTAGATCGTGAATCGCCACAGGGTTGAAGTCCGAGAGCACGGCGGAGACGAGCTCTTCGGATTCATCGACCTGTGACGCGCGAAGAATGATGGCCGGCCAGACTTTAGCCAAAAATGTCTTTGACCTTGTCGAAGATGCCGCGCTCGTCCTCGCTATCGCGAGAGGAGGGCGTGATCTTCGTTTCGGGCAGCGTCGCCGCCAGTTGCTCGAGCAGCTTCTTCTGTTCCTTCGTCAGCTTCTTCGGGGTGACGGCGTGGACCGTCACCAGCAGGTCGCCGTGCCCGCGCCCTGACACGTCGGGCATGCCTTTACCGCGCAGGCGAAAGGTTGCGCCGGTCTGTGTGCTCTCGGGAATCTTGACGACGTGCTCGCCCTCGATGCCCGGCACCTTGATGTCCGCGCCGAGTGCGAGCGTGGTGAAGGGGAGGGGCAGCGCGAAGTGCAGGTTGTTGCCGTCACGCTGGAAGAACTCGTGCTCGCGCACGAAGATGACCACGTAGAGATCGCCCGGCGGCCCACCGAGCGTGCCGGCTTCGCCTTCGCCGGAGAGGCGCAGCCGCTGCCCCGTGGCAATGCCCGCGGGAATCTTGACGGTGAGCTTGCGCGTCTGCTCGACGGTGCCGTTGCCGCGGCACGTGGCGCACGGCTTGGTGATCACCTTGCCGCTGCCGCGGCACTGGCTGCACGTGCGGGCGACGGTGAAGAAGCCCTGTTGATACCGGAGCTGGCCGGTGCCACGGCACTGCGAGCAGGTCGTGGGCGTGGTGCCCGGCGCCGCGCCGTTGCCCTTGCAGGTTTCGCAGGCCTCGTTGCGCGGGATCTGGATGCTGGTTTCGACGCCCTTCGCGGCCTGCTCGAATTTGATCTCGAGGTCGTAGCGCAGGTCGGCGCCGCGTTGCGGGCCGGCGCGGCGGCTGCCGCCGCCGAAGCCAAAGATGTCCCCGAGGCCGCCGAAAATATCCTCGAAGCCGCTGAACTGCGACGGGTCGAAGCCCTGGGCGCCGCCACCGACGCCGGCGTGTCCAAAGCGATCGTAGCGGGCGCGCTTCTCGCTGTCGCTGAGGATCGCGTAGGCCTCGGCCGCGAGCTTGAACTGTTCTTCCGCCGCCTTGTCGCCGGGATTGCGATCGGGGTGGTACTTGAGCGCGAGTTTCCGGTACGAGCTCTTGATCTCCTGATCCGTTGCGGTGCGGGAGACCTCGAGGATCTCGTAGTAGTCGCGCTTGCTCACGACGCCTTGGCCACTTTCACCATCGCCGGGCGCAGCAGGCGCTCGCCGAGCTTGTAGCCCTTGGCCATGACGCCGACCACTTCGCCTTCACGTCCACCGGCCACTTCCTCGTACGCCACGGCCTGGTGCACGTGCGGATCGAAATCAGCGCCGAGCGGATCGACGGTCGTGACGCCGCGCTTCTTCAGCAGCTCGTTGAGCTGACGATGAATCAACTCGAGGCCGGCCTTGTAGGCCTGCGCTTCCGGCGGCGCGTTCGCCGCGAGCGCGCGGTCGAAGTCGTCCGCAATGGTGATGAGGTCGGTCAGCACGTCCGCGGCCGCCCACTCGATCATGTCCTTGCGGTCGCGTTCAACGCGCTTGCGGAAATTGTCGAACTCCGCGGTCTTGCGGAGCAGGCGGTCGTACAGCTCGTCGCGTTCGGCCTGGAGGGGGTTGGTCTCCTGCGGCGCGGTCTTTTCTGCCGTCGCCTCCGGCGCCGCTTGTGGATCGAATTCGTTGTCGCTCATGTATCCCGTGGAAATAAGTGCGAGTGGATCAATTAACGTCGCGCAGCACCCGGGCCACCGCGATCGCGGCTACGTCGACCGCGCTAATCGCCTTGGAGTAGCGCATGCGCGTCGGGCCGATGATGCCGACGGTGCCGTTGCTGCGCCCGTCGAAGTAGGTCGCGGCGATCAGGCTGAACGGCCGTAGTTCCGGATCGTTGTGCTCGGCGCCGATGACCACGGTGAGGCCCGGGCCGTCCATGTATTCCGTCAGCATGCGCACGAGGCGTTGTTTCTCTTCGACCATCCGCCACAGCGTCTTCAGCGTGTTGGCGGAAATGCCGCTCAGTTGCACGACCTCTTCGATCAAGGTCGATGCGCCATCGATAGAGACGGCGGTGGGGCGATCGAGGTTCTGAAACGACGTGCTGGCGATGCGTAACGCGAGGCCGAGCAGTTGGTCGTATAGCGAGCGCTCTTCCTTCAGGCGCTCAACCACGCCGGCGCGCACCTCTTCGAGGCTGCGGCCCGAGAACTCGGCGTTCAGGAAGTTTGCCGCCTGCACGAGTTCCGACGGACTCACCGCTTCGCCAATGTCGACGGTCTTCTGCGACACCTGGTTGCCGCTTGTCACCAGCACCACGAGGACGCGGCTGCCGCTGATGGGAACGAACTCGATGTGCTGGAAGATCGCGCCCGCGTTGGGCGGAGAAATCGCGAAGCCCACGCCACCGGCTTCTGAGAGCACGTGCGAGGTGGACGACAGCAGGTCATCCATCAGCGGCGCATCGCCGGCTTCCTGGCGCAGGCGGGCTTCAACCGCGGAGGCGTCCTTGGACGAGCGGCGGCTCTCGAGCAACATGTCCACGTAGCTGCGATAACCCGCATCGGTCGGCACGCGTCCGGCCGAGGTATGCGGCTGCCAGACGTAGCCCATCTCTTCCAGCTGCGCCAGCACGTTTCGGACGGTGGCGGAGGAGAGGTTCAGGCCGGCCTTCTGGGCGAGCGTCCCCGACGAGACGGGCTCACCCGTTTCGATATACGAGCGGACGAGCGTCGCAAGAATTCTGCGCGTACGGTCTGATAATGCCGGACCAACCATGGGTGTATTAGCAGTCTCAGATTAAGACTGCTAATAGTGTAACCGTTGGCTACGGCTCGTTCAAGGCGGTTGCGGGATTGACGGTGATCGCCCGGCGGGCCGGGAGGTAGCAGGCGACCGCGGAAATCCCCAGCAACGCCAGCGCGACAGCGCCTGCGGTCACCGGGTTGCGCGGCGCGACCTCGTACAGCACCGCTTCGAGGACGCTGGACGCCGTCAGGCCCGCGGCCAGGCCAATGACGACACCGACAGCCGCCGCCTCCAGCCCTTGCTGAACGACCAGCCGGACCAACCTTCGGCTATCGGCGCCAATCGCGGCGCGGATGGCGAGCTCTCGCCGCCTCGCATTGGTCGTCGCCGCCGTCACGCCGTAAACGCCGATCGCTGATATCAGGACGGCCACGACCGCGGCAATCATCAGCAAGGCGCTGAGCGCGCGTCGATCCGCCGTGGACTGACTGACGCGCTCTTCGAGCGTCTCAACCTTTTCGAGCGGACGCTCAGGATCCAGCGCGTGCACCGCTGCGGGCAGGCTGCTGATGACCGCGCGCGGATCGGAAGCGGTTCTGACGAAGAAGCTCGTGAAGGTCCAGGCGCGTTGCGCGTGCGGCACATACATCTGCGGGGCCTCAGCCTCGGCGACGCCAAACTGGCGCACGTCCGACACGACGCCGACGATCTCGGGGACTGGCGGAGGCGGCGCATTGGGCTGCAGCCCCGCGTAGTACCGCAGACGCCGCCCCACGGCGCGCTCGCCGGCGAAATATTGGCGCGCAAAGGATTCGCTAATCACGACGACCGGCGCCGAGTCTGTTCGATCGCGGTCGCTGATCCAGCGTCCGTCGATGATCCGCAGGCCCATCAGGCTCGCATACCCGGGACCTGCGGGCAGGTCGATGGCAATGGGCTCCGTTCCCGGAGCGGGCATCGGCTTGCCGTCGATGGCAAATCGCCGCGTCGCGCGCATCGTCGTCATCGGCGAAAACGCGCCTGATGCGGCCGCTGTCACCCCGGGGAGCTGGCCCAGCTTCTCGACAACGCCATCGATGAAGCGGACCCGATCGTTGACGTTGGCGTAGCGGCTGATTGGCAAGCCAACCTGGAACGTGATGACGTTCTCGGTCCGGAATCCAGGGTCGACTTGCATCAAGCGTGCGGCGCTCTGCAGCAGCAGGGTTGCGGCGAGGAGCAATACGACTGCCGCGCCCACTTCGATGCTGACGAGCGCGTGGCGCAGCCGCACCGACTCGCGCGAGGAAGACTGGGTGCGCAGGGTGCCGGTCATGGCCGCGGACCTGGTGGCGCGGCGAGAGACGATCCAGCCGAGCGTCACGGCCGTGAGGGTCATCAGGCCAACGAGGAACGTCAGCGCATCCACGCCGAGCCCGGCACGCGCGAGTTGAGACGCCGGCACCAGCCGCGTCAGTGACAGCAGGTTCAAGAGGAGAGCGGCGACGCCAACGGCGACCACTGCAGCGATGCCAGCGAGCACAAGGTGCTCGATGAGCATCTGCCTCGAAAGG
>Ga0247718_1000297_pt1 | contig 13488 bp, 10 predicted proteins | sample 21E_DmetaG_FD_189045 | JGI IMG/M metagenome (GOLD analysis project Ga0247718, IMG submission 189045) | Soil microbial communities from hillslope of Landscape Evolution Observatory, University of Arizona, Oracle, AZ, United States - 2-1-E_D | ecosystem: Engineered > Artificial ecosystem >...
CCCTTCCAAGGCCCCGTGTGGACCACGGATGCCATCTACCGCGAAACGCCCGAGCGCATCCGCCACTTCCGCGACCGCGGCGCCATCGCCGTCGACATGGAAACAAGCGCCCTCCTCACCGTCGCCCACTACCGCGGCATCCCCGCAGCAGGCACCCACATCATCACCGACCGCCTCGGCGAAGCCTGGACCCCCGCGAAAGGCGAGGACGTGGCGGCGGCGGTGGAGCGGGCCACCCGATGGGTGGCCGAGGTCGCCCGCGAGGTTGCAGGCCGCTAGCTACCGCTCACCCCGTTCCCACTGGAGAAGCACCACCGTGTAGACGGGGTCGAGCACCTCCCGGCCATCCTGGTCCACCACGATGAAGGGAGCCACGAGCCGCGCCGCCTGCTTGAGGAGGTCGAGATCCTGCGGCGGGTTGGCCCCCGCCGGGTTCGTCCACGACAGCTCCGCCACCACGAGGTGGGCCCCGAAGAGACCCCCGAGCGGTACGTGTACGTTAAAGCTGAAGCGGCCCAGAGAGTCCCCTACCTCTTCGGTCCACACCACGTCCCCGGTGGCTGGGTCCATGGCGACGAGGTGGCCGTCCGAGCCTGCCGCGAGGAGCAAGGGGCCCCCAAGGGCAGTGTCAGAATATAGCAGGAGGCTGGTGGGGCCCGCGGCATCCGTGGCGCCAGGCAGCTCCACGTCGTAGTGCGTGCCCCGAGACGACCCACCGACGGGGTAGGTGTAGAGCGCGACGTGGCCCGCAGCCTCATAGGTGTACCCCACCGCCATGAAATCAGGCGTCACGAGGAGTGCCGTCACCACCGGCGCCGACCGATCGGAATAGACTCCCTCGATGCCCGTGGTGCGTTCTCCCGTCACCTGCATGCAGACGCGGTAGGTCTCGAAGGGATCCACCTCAAGCGTCCCCCGCGGAAGCGCGGGCAGCGGGACGGGCTTCTGCCCGAGCGTCTGGCACACGAGGCTACGGGTCGGGTTCCAGGAGTCCACGGCCACCTCCTCCACCACCCTCCATGAAGCGGTCCGCCGCCATGCAAGTCCCGCATCGCTCCAGTGGTAGATCTCCAGTTCTCCTGAAGCCCCCGCAAGCACGAGAGCGGAAGTGGTGGTGGGAGCGCCCAAGCCATGCGTGATGGCGGCAAAGGCCAAAGGGGAAGGCAGCGTCGTCCCCCTGAAGCCCCCAACAGGAGCGCCCTCGTGGTCCCAAGCGGCGATGCACGTTTCCCGGGATGCCGGGTTCTCAAGGAAAACCAGTAGGCGTGTCCCGCTGCTCCCTGAAGCCTCCCAAGGAAGCACGAAGCGCGGAACCGTGCAGAGTTGCAGCGGGTCCGCAGCGGAAGGGTCCAGGGACCACAAGCGGCTCCCGTCCGCACCAAAGGCCTCAAGGCTCCCGAGGGAAAGGAACGCACCGCCTGGGCGCGGCGCACCCCCGGGAGGGCTGAAGTTTCCCACGGCGAGATTGCGGCCGCCGCTCGCTGGAACGAGGCTCCACGTGAGCGCTGCCTCCTGGTTGCCAGCCCCGTCGAGGATAAGGAACCCTCCCTCCCCTGGAGCGTCCTGCTCGCGCTGGAACTCGACATAGATCCGGGAAGCCTCCCCGGAGGCCGTTTCCACCACGCGCAAAGCCGTGACCCTCCGTCCCGTCCCCGCGGAAGCAACCACCGAGTTCGCCCCCGTCACGGGGTCATGCCGCTGAACCTCCCCCGACGCGTGACCTGACAAGAGGACGGCAGCCGGTTCTCCACTCAGGCGAGCAAAGACCACTGCCCCCGGCGCCCCGTCGGGGCTCCCCCACAACTCCCTCCGCGTAGCACCCTCCCGCAAGTACACGTTGCCGTTTCCGCTTGCGGCCGCCAACTCTGGAACTCCATCGCCCGTGACGTCGCCGGCGGAAAGCGCGCGAAGGGGTTGCAGCGGCAGGCTCTCGGCGGGCACCGTGAAGTTCAACGAGGGACGACCCGTCACAAGTCCAGGCGGCGAAAACAACTTGAAGGTGTAAGCGAGCTGCGTGACCCCCTTCCCCGCGAGCTCCTTCAGAACGGCCTGGAAGTCGGCCGTCACCTGGAGCCTTTCACCGAGGGGAACGTCGTAGTCGCTCACCGTGAGGTGGCTCTTGGCGAGGGCCGCCTTTAGGCCCGCGACGGAGTTACCCGAGCCCGGCAGAACGCGGTACTCGCCGCGGCCTGGACGCACCGCCGGCGCGCCGTTCATGGTGGCCGTGAAGGTGTGGAGCCCGGGCGCGGTCGCGTACCCCGTGCGGTTGTTGAGCGGGTCCTCCGGGGGAACCTCCGCCGTCACGATCCATGGATGGCCTGAGCCCCAGCGCCATGCGGTGGTCTCGTACCCTGTCTCCTCGAAGCGGAGCGTGGCGTTCCAGTAATCGGGGCGCGGCGCGCGGATCCCCGTACCGAACCTGGTCGTGTTGTTGGAGGCCACGATGTCCACCCACCAGTCGGCGGCGTGAAGGGCCCGCACCTCCACACCCCTCGGGTCCGTGCTGTTCCACCAGATCGTACGGTTGTCTGCGGAGATGTTCCACCTGCCCGTGGTGGAGCCGCCAGCGAGCTCGACGGCCTTGGCGTTGGCGAACAGGGGTTTCCCCTCGGGTTGCTCGATCTTGATTTGTGTCACGTGCGACGCGTTCTCCGGATCCGCGTTCGCAAAGGCGAACCCGAAGCGCGACACGCTGCCCGGCCGCAACAGGTACGGCGCCGTCACCTCGAACTCATTCCGCAGGGCCATCGGCGCGCCCGCGAAGGTGGCGATGAGCGACGCCTGCGCAAGCGGGTACTTCTGAGCCTTCGGGCCGTTGTAGAGGCGGGCCTCGAGCTTGTGGAAGGCTTCGGTGGTGAAGTTGGGTGGGGAGATAGGAAGGTCAAGAGTGAGACGCCCCGTGGATTGGAGCTCTGCAATGCCCGTTGATGAGACGATCGCGCCGACGTAAACACGACCTGAGGCGTCCGTGCTCGGTGCAGCCACCTCCCATCCTGGGCTTTCCTGGAGAACAACGCTCGGCCCCCACCCTTGGGGCAGGGTTACGTTCAGTCTTAGGCTGGATATAGGGGGAAGAAAGGTTCCAGGAGGTTGAGTGACGACGACTTGGAGAGGCGGAGTCTCGAGCGGGGTTGTCAGTGAACCGAATGCCGCGTGGGAAGGCGCCTGCCTTGTGCCAAGGCGGAAGTTGAGGCCGAGAGGAGAGGAGTGCTCATGCGAGGCCAACGTTATACCCCTGGCTTGGTATCTTAGTTCATTCCATGCGGTCCGACTTGTCAGCGTAATCGTGACCTCTTCACCCGTGAGCCGGATGACGTTGCCTTGGCCTAGACCCATGCTATGCGCGGCAGCCGGTACAGCCCCGTCATAGACCCTGAGATCGGCGACTATGTAGGTTCCGTCCCATGCTGGACTGAACGACATTGTGGGTCCTGCAACCTCAGTGTCTGAGGGGATCGGGTGGGGAGTGCCAAGAGGAATTCGGCCTCTCCCATTCTCAAGGAAAGTGGTTGATCGAAAAGCCGGGTTGCGGCGATCTTCAATCCAGCCGTCAATCTCGGCTGGATCACCCGTAAGGCTGCTCGCGAGGAGTTGATCCATTCGCGTTGCCGTTCGGCCTGTTGAGGCGTTTATGACCACGGTGTCTCGCATTAACGAGAGAAGGTTTTCCCCCTCACCATCCAGCCGTTGCCACCGCGTTGGCGGGGCCTGCTGGGGTTGCTCCAGCGTAAGCATGAAGAACAATCCTGCGAGCAAGAACGCTGCAGCAATGACTCCACTGAGGGCGTGGGTGCCCGCTGCGTCGTTAGTGATCCAGGAATTCAGCCGCCTGGTGGTGAGTCGGCAGGATAATGGCTTCCAGCCATTCATGATAGCAAATCATTATGCTATCGACGTAAACCTGTGTGGGCCGGCCAAAGGTGAATACTTCACTCGTCCCACCCGGTTCCTCCACGGCCGTCCGACCATCGGTTATTATTTGATGCTTTGATCGCAGGCGACCAAGTTGGGTATCGGTCAAGACCTCCCCCCAGATCCGCGAAGGTTGCGTTGCTTGTCGCAGGCGGTGAGAAGTCGGCCGTAAACCCGAAGGAGCCGGTCGTCCTGGGTTCGTAGAAGTCGTCTCCTTCCTCATCTCGGAGAATCCCTCGCCCCCGGTCTGCTGCTGACGCGAGGCTTGTCGCCCCGGCGAGGTACGAGTCGTTGCCACTTACATCAACCAGGATCCCGATTCCTCGACGACCGTGGCCTCCGCCATTGCTCGCAGACTCGCGGCGATCGGTGCCCTCCTTATCGTGGACAACACCCACGCCGGTGAAGCCTGAGCCGGCGTATCCTCCACTGGTAATGTCTGATCCCTGGTGATCCCAGAGGACTCCTACTCCTCCAGCGCCAGCCCCTTGAAAGACGCGCGGGCTGAGGGGACTGATTAAGTGGGAATCGTTCCCACCTATATCGACCACAGTACCGATCGGGATCGGGGCCCGACTGTCGAGCAAGATGTCCGAGAGCGGGTCCGCCCCTCCCGAATTGCAGAGGTCAGTGTACAGGTCGTTCCCGCCCGGATCAAGGTACAGCCATCTCCGGCTCCGATACTCATCGTCCCCTTCCGTGCCGAGGTGGATGAGGCCCGCCGGGTCAACGAACCCGCCCGGGGGCCATACCCCCGCCGCCGTGGCTGCCTGCAACTCGGGCACCGCGTCCTCAATGGTCTCCAGCAGCAGGACGGCCCCGGCCGCAAGGAGGTCTACCCGGACCTTGTCCGCGGCGGCGCGCCATTCAGGCCCCCACTGGTCGTGGTGGAGACCATTCACGAGGGCCCACTGGTCCTCCAGGGTGAGGGTGGCGGTGGCGGCCTGCTGCAGGCGCCCGGCCTCGGCAAGGGCAAGCACGAGGCGCGCGGTGGGGGCCTGCACGCGGGGGTCCACGGTGGTGACGGCCTTGTGGAGTTCCGCGGGATCGTAAGGGGTCCCGCCCACCTCGTAGAGCGCAGCGAGGGCGGCCGCAAGGGGCGCCTCAGCGGGCAGGGCCGGAAGCGCGGGCGCCTCCAGACGGCGGTACCCCATCTGGGCGGCGGCGGCGCGCACGAGATCGGCCGCGCTCGTTCCGGGCATGCGGATGAGGTGGTCAGCCTCCGCGTCCGAGACGCCGTCCGAGAGGTCGACCACGAGCGGGCGAAGGGTGGGGGGCACGGTCGAGGGCACGCTGGGCAAGGCTAGCACGCTCGGCGCAAGCAGCGCAAGGGCCATCGCGAGAATCGTGAGCCGGCGGTACGCGTGGGGGTGCCTCAAGCAGCCTCACTCCCACCCGCGAGGCGCCTTATGATATCTTAAACCCTTGGAAGGCAAGCGCGGGTTGGTTACTCGCGGTGACTTAGAGCGTAAGTTCCTTCACGAGGCGCGCCCGGAGGTCGGCCGCGTCCCGATAGAAGATGAGGCGCTGGAAAGGATTCGGGTTCCCGGCCACCATCGCGCTCAACGAGCGGCGGGCCGCCTCCTGGCAGACGCAAATCACTGGACGGCCGCGGGCGAGCATGTACGCAATCTCCCACCCGACGCCCGTGCTTGGCGTGGAGACCTCCGCCACGAGAAGCTGGGCCGCGTTCAGCCACTCCACGTCCCGGTAGAAAATTGCCCCCTCTGAGAGGCCGTCCTCCTGGAAGTCTCCTCCCCTGCCCACAGGGTGCTCCGACAGGAGTTCATGGCCGGCCTCACGGATGGCGGCGGCCATGGCCTCATACACTTCGACCCCGAGACGCGGGGCACGGATGGGGGCGGCGAGGTAGACTTTCATATGGCGGGAACAGCCCCCCCTGAAAAATGTCCTTCGGTAAGGCGGGGTTGCGCACTTGGCAGGCAACTTGGCGGGGCGTCAAAACCCCCTAACGCGGAGCCCTGGTCTTGACGGGGAGCACAGCTCCCAGGGGCCATGACCTGCCAGCAGCCTGGGGTCCCACGGCTTTACGGCCACCGGTGCCGGTCGATTTCGGAAACGTATATGATGTTGACCATTGCTCTCTTTGGGCTGTGAGCGGTCCCGCGGGCTAACCCTCAGCCCCTGCATGCCGGGCGCGCTCCCGGCCAGTCGCGCTCGAACTCTCCGCACTGCTATGGGGGTTTGCTATCGTCCCTAATGCCCCGGAAAGGAAGTCAAAGCTCGCCCATAATACGGCCCTCAACCTTGCTGGGCAGGCTATCCCTCTCCTGATGGCAATTTTTGCGATCGCGATTTCCATTGCGGGCCTCGGTCCGGACCCCTTCGGGATTCTCACCTTAGTTTGGGTCATTCTTGGCTACCTCGTCATCCTTGACTTCGGCAGAGGGAAGGCCATCATCCCGTATGTCGCTCGGGAAAGCTCGCAAGGGAGTAGTGGCAGCGAGCGAGCGATCGTCAGGACGGCGGTGATGGCGCAATGCTTGTTTGGCGTGGCGGTAGCGGTCTTTTTCTCCACCCCATTCCTCGCGACGGAAGTCCTCGGCGTGCCTGAAGGCTACGTCCACGAGACAGAAACGGCGTTTTCATGGCTTGCTCTTTCGCTCCCCATCGTCCTTGTGATGAACGTCGCCCACGGAGTCTTGGAAGGTGCAGATCGTTTCGGCCTGGTCGCGGCCATCAATATTCCCACGAACTCAGCCGCTTTCCTCTTTCCCGCTGCGGGTGTATCCCTAAGTCTCGGCCTCGTCGAAATCATATCCATCCTTCTCGCTCGCCTCGGAGCCCTTCTCGCTTTCATCTACCTGAGCAACAACATCGTCCCATGGATCGGCGCGGGAGGCCCCTTCCAACTCCAGGCCCTCAGGGATATGGCGGCCTTCGGGGGTTGGGTAACCGTTACAAGTGTCATCGGTCCGATCCTCGTGTACCTAGACCGGTTCCTTATCGCGTCCCTTCTTGCGATCTCAGCGGTGCCCTACTACATTATTCCGTTCGAGGTGGCAACCCGCCTTCTCATTGTTCCAAGCGCACTCCTTGTGGCCCTGTTTCCCGCTTTCAGTTCCCTCGGCCCAGAGGGGGAGGGGGATCACCTGCCGGCCATCTTCAGCCGTTCTTTCAAATTTATCCTGCTCGCCCTCGGGCCCGCTGTGGTGGTCCTTGCTCTCTTTAGCCGCGAAGTCCTTTCGTTCTGGGTCGGGTCAGAAGTGGCGAAGGGAAGTGCGGGTGTGATGTCTATCCTTGTAATGGGGGTGCTTGCCAATGCCTTGGCCTACATGTCCTACTCGTATCTGCAAGGCTCCGGCCGGCCTGACCTCACAGGGAAGATCCACTTCGCTGAGTTCGTTGTGTACGTATTCCTTGCATGGTTTTTTGTCAAACAGTGGGGTATTGAGGGGGCCGCGGCCGTCTGGGCGCTGCGGGCGTTGGTGGATTGTGTCCTATTGTACACCGCTTCGGTCTCTCTGAAGAAAATAGGAGTGGAATTTCTGACCTCCACAGCGATCCCGCAGACTGCCGTCGCGTTGGCAGTCCTGGCCGGGGTTCTTGCTGGAATATCCGGGGTGCTTGGTCCCCAGGAATGGTACCTTCAGGTCATTGTCGTGGGTGTTGTTAATTCAGCCTTCGGGGCCTATGCCTGGGTCAAGCTGCTCGATGCCACGGACCGGGCTCCGGTCGTTGCCGTCGCACGAGCGCGTTGCTGGAGACGGAGGGTGAAGGCGTTAGAGGGGGTGAGTAACGATGTCCGAGACGGCTAAGAATGAATCCGGTCCGGGAGGCCTCTCCACTTCAGCAACAAGCTCAAGTCCTTCAGTCGCAGTCACCGTTCTCAACTGGAACGCATGGTCGGAGGTTCTCACATGCGCTGAGTCTGTGCTGGCGTCGACCTATCCCTCCCGCCAGCTCATCTTGGTCGACAACGGTTCCACGGATGAATCACCCGACCGCCTCAAGGCCTGGGCAGCACACCGTTTTGTGATGTGGGAGCAGGACGAAGGCGAATTCGCGGGAGCGCGCTTCCTTGTTTGGAAGCGGCCCCCCAGGGGGGCCACTGACCTCCCAGGACTCGAGACGGTGGCTCTCCTGTTCTCTAAGGAGAACACGGGTTACACCGGAGGGGTGAATCTCGGTATCAAGTGGGGTTTGGAACGGGATGTGCCTGTGGAGTTCATCTGCTGGGCTGGCGCAGATGTACGTTTTCTTCCGACCACGCTCAGTAGTCTTGTGGACGCTGCTCGCGCCTCGGGTGCGGGCCTTGTGGGTGGGACGGACCTTGACCCTGAGTCCGGTCGAGTAGAACGGATTTGCGAGCCCCCATACCCAGTGGCCTTGGCGTACTTCATCGGGTACCTGCCTGGCGTCCGTGGATTGGTGAGCCGCCTCTATGCGCGCCGCTCTCGTCGGGACGCTTCCCTCCCGCAGGGTGTCCGAAGGAGCGGCCGGGCCTGGGGGGCGGTCCTCCTAGCGTGCCGTGAGATGCTCGAGGGAGTAAGAGCTCGGCGCGGAACCTATCTGAACGACGGCTTCTTCATGTATGGTGACGAATCTGACATCTCGTGGGCGTGCCGGGAGGTAGGCTGGCAAGTGGCAGCCACGGACCACGCAGTCTTCCATCACCCCCTGGGGGTGCCAAAGCCACCGAGGGTGTACTACTACTCCACCCGGAATGCTCTCCTGCTTGCGCACCAAATCATGCCCTGGTATCTCCGTTGGCCTTTCTACGCGGTCCATGGCGGGAGCACTCTCATATCCGCGGCCAGGCAGCTCCTCCGGGGAAAGGTACAAGTCGCGAAAGCCCGGTGGGCGGGGCTCAAAGATGGGCACAGGAAAGTGACGGGGCGGTGGATTGAACATTGAGTCTGGAAGTTCCAGCAGCATCCCTGCGATGCCTCAGTAGCGTGGTGTCGGGTCCGGTCTCTGGGTCAGTGCCAAGGGTCCCTCAGATCAGGCGCGGTGAATCATGACACCTAAGGCCGAACCCCTTGTTAGCGTTGTCCTCCCAGCGCACAATGAGGCGCGTTGGATCGAATCCTGCATCCAGGGCTTCCTCCAGCAGTCCTACAAGCACATCGAGATTATTGTCGTGGACGACGGATCGAGCGACCGCACGGTCGAGATTGCCGCACAGTACCCCGTACGGATCATCCGCCACGAAAGGTGCAAGGGTGAGGCTGCGGCACGCACGACGGGCTCCCGCGCGGCAAAGGGGGACATCGTCCTCCACGGCGAGGCCGATGCGCGCTACCAGACTGACTACATTGAACGCGGCCTCCGCTACTTCGAGGATCCCGAAGTCATGGCCGTCACCTGCGGCGAGATTCGTGTTCTCCCCGAGGTCGCTGGCCTTGTGGGTGACTACTACCGCACCCGTCGCCGTGCCTCCTTCCTTCTCCGCAACCGCGGCGCGAAACCCGCGTGGGGTTGCCACATGGTTCGGCGCGTCGTCTTCGAGCGCGTCGGGTACTACGATTCTAACTGCGTCGTCGGGTGCGACGCGGACCTCGCACGCCGCATCGCCCAGGCAGGCCTCAAGACCGTGTGGGGGAAGGACATGTACTTCGAGCACGCGGATCCTGGCACGTTGCGCGTGTTCCTGCGGCGCACCTACCGTGGCAACCTGTTTAGCCGCGTCTACCAGAAGAAGTGGGGCGAGTGGCCGTCCCTGCCCAAGCAGTTGGCCTTCCTCGTCTGGAACGCCATCGTTCTCCTTTCCCCCCTCTGTCTCCTCCTTGCGTTCTGGTGGCCGCTCGTGGCCCTTGTCCCGGTGGGGTTCTTCCTCATCGAAGGCGTAGGTGCTGTTCTGCTCCACAAGGATAGCCGCGTCGGCTTCGGATTGGCCCTCGGCGAAGCCAAGATCGCCCTCGCCCTCTCCTACCCCGTGCTCGTCTTCCTCCGTGTGCGCGCCTCCCTGATGGGCCGGACGGCCGCGTTCCTCAAGGGTGGCGCGGATCGCCGCGTTTCCTGGGAAGAGGAGGCGGCATTAGCGTGACCGTAGTCGCGCTCCTGAGCGCTGCCTACCCTCCCAAGCGCTGCGGCGTCGGCGCCCACACGTTCTTCCTCGCGAAAGGCCTAACGAGCCTCGGCCATGAGGTCCACGTCGTCACGGAGGCGTCCGACCGCGCTCCAACCCCGAACGCTGGGGTAGCCGTGCACCCGATCCCCTCTTGGTGGACCCCCGGCGGCTTCGACTCCCTTGCGGAAACGCTTTCCTCCCTTCGCCCTGACATCGTCCATGTCCAGCTTCCCAATGAGGCGCCTCACAAGGTCCGCCTGGGGTTGCCCACGACCATCCGTCGCCTCCGGCGGAAGGGCTACCGGGTGGTCCTCACGCTCCACGAGATGACAGAGGGGAAGCCTGCAAGCTACGCGCGCGGCCTCCTCCTTGCACCCGCGGCCCACCTCACGATCTTCCCCAACCCCTACGACCTGAGGGCTGCGCGCCGGCTCCTCCCCTGGGCGTGGGGCCGCTTCCACCACGTTCCCCTGGGACCCACGCTCCCCCTCCCGGAGTTGGAGGCGCCCCCTGAGGCGGATCCGAACCGGCTGGGCTTCCTCGGGTTCCTGAACGCCCAGAAGGGAATGCTCGACCTTCTCCAGGCCCTTCAGCAGGTGAAAGTTGCTTGGCCCGAAGTGCGGCTTGACATCCTCACCTCCATTGACCCAGCCGACAGCTACCACAGGGGAGTCCTTGAGCGGATAGCCGCTCTCGGATTAGAGGGCCACGTGGAGGTGCGTCACAAACTCGAGGCTGCCGACATCCAGCGGGCCGTCCAGGCTTGCACCTACACCTGCCTTCCCTTCACCGACGGGGCCACCTTCCGCCGGAGCACGGTGTTGGAGGCCCTTGCCGCAGGGACCGCGTTAGTTACGACAACAGGCCCTCGCGTCCCACCTGCCCTCGTCCATGGGGAGACGGCCTGGCTGACGGAGGGCAACCCAGGAGCCTTGGCCGCCGCGCTGCTCGCGCTTCGCGCCGACCCCGTTCGCACCCGCCGGCTGCGCGGGGGGGCGCTCGCGGTGGCAAAACGCCACCGATGGGCCGCCATCGCTGCGGAAACCCATGCGTGCTATAAGCGAGCTCTCCATGGCCGAACAGAAGGTAAGATGAAGGAGAAGCGAGCTTGAGCCCTCGCGCAAGCGCCGCCTGTGCGAGGTCAAAGTATGAGAAAGACCGTCCTTTTCAATCTCAACTTCGATGACCTCCATCCCCAGGCGAACCCGGATTTCGCGGGCGATCCGAAGGGTGGGCTTTTCCGGATCCTCGCTAACCTCACGGAGGAGTACCCGGGGCTCATCGTCACCCACTTCACTACCCCTAACTGGATCGACCGCCCCCGCATGGGTCCCCAGGCGTACTACTTCCTGAAGGAGCGCCTCGGGTGGTACACCGTCTCGCCCCACAAAGGGGAGCCGTTCCGCCTTGATAAGCACCCCGAATGGTGCCAAGCCGTCCGGCAGCTCGTGAACGAGAAGCGCTGGGAAATTGCGGTCCACGGGTATGAGCACTGCAACCCCCGCATTTTCTCCCACGGTCAGGAGTTCGAGGGGATGGATGAGGAGGAGTCCTACCGCCGCATCGAGGCAAGCGAAGCGCTCCTCAAGCAGGCGGGAATCCCCTACACCCGCGCCTTCCGCCCGCCAGGGTGGGGGATCTCGGGCGGCCTCGTCAAGGCCCTGTCGCGGCATGGATTCGAGTGCCTTGCGCCCTACCCGTCCCATATGCGCATCTCCCGCGGCGGCGTCCTTGAGGGCATGATCATTCCTCCTCAAAACTGGAGCATCGCCGAGGCTCCCGAGGTCGGCGTGAAGATCGCTGAGGAAACCGGGGTCCTCTTCGCAAAGGGCCACCTCACGTACCGATATGGGTGGGAGACGTTGGATAACGGCGTCGCACCCCACACCCTTCGCAACCTCCGCCAGCTTCTCGACCGCTTGCGCGAGCGCTACGAGGTCCGCTTCGTGAGCCTCCAGGAGTGGCTTCGGGAGCACGCGCCCGCGCTCCGAGCGGCTGCCCCCTCCCTGGAGGGCCGCGCCTCATGAGCGCCGACGCCGTGCCCCAACCTCCGCGGAAGCGGTACTCTCCCATGGAGGAGGAAATCCTCTTCAAGCCTTTCACGCGCCCCCTGGCGCGCGCCCTGGCCCGGACTCCGCTCACCCCGAACCAGGTGACTGCCATCGGGTTCCTGGTGGCTGCCGCAGCCGCGTGCGTTGTGGCCTTCGTCTACCCTCGGGGGACCGTGCCCGCGCGTGTCGCCGTCGCCCTCGCCCTCTACGTCTCCTTCTTCTTCGACAAGCTGGACGGCGACCTTGCCCGCGCCAAGGGAACCTCGTCCCCCCGGGGCGCCTACCTGGACAGCTTCCTCGACCGTCTCTCCGAGGTCGTCCTGTTCGCAGGCATCCTCGTGGCGACCGGGTTCAGCAATCCCTATTGGGTGGCTGCCGCTGCCATCGGGCCCATCCTCTACTGGTCCCACCTTTACATGTATTGGCATTACTCAGCGAAAGGGGAGAAGTCGTTCTTCCCCACCGAGCGCAGCCTCGCGAGGAACCTGAAGAACCTAATCACGTTCACTCGAGCGAAATACTTCCTCCTCCTCATCGTTCTCACACTCGCAGGATCCCTCGAGTGGAGCATCTACATCCTCGCGCTCCTCATCCCCTACACAATGCTCTTATTCGTCCCGCTCTTTTTCCGGACGAAGCCAGGAGGTGCGAGCGCGTGACGACAACCACCGACTCTAGACCCGGAAAACGCCTCGGTTGGGTGGCCGTCACGGGCCTTGGCGGCAGCGGCAAGACCACCGCTACCGAGGAACTCGTGAAGCACGTCAACGGCACGCGAATCCACTACTCGCAGATGCAACTCCTCCTGCCGCGTCTCCGCGGCGCCGTGAAGGGCCGGGACACGCCCCCAGGCCCAAGCACGGGCGGTTTCTCCGTACCGAAGCCTCAGAATGGCTTCGCCGTCATCGCGAAGGCCCTCCTTGCCTGGCTCGATGCCTGGATTGCCTACTACCGGTTCTTCCGCAAGTTCAAGGGAACGGGCACCATCGCAGTGAGCGATCGCTACGCCTACGACCTCTTCGTCTACTGGAACCAGATCGCGCCTAGGTGGGCCCGCCCCATCGTCCGTGGCCTAGTGCGCCGCATCCCTCGGCCTGACCTCCTCATTTACCTCCACGTTCCCCCTGCAGTCTCCCTCGCCCGCAAGCCCGAGGGATGGCCCCTCGACTTCCTTGAGCGCGAGTACGCCTCCCGTGACGAGGTTCTGCGGGCGCTCCGCCTCCCGGTCCTCCGCATCGACGGCACGGCGAGCGTCCCCGACGTGCTCGCGTCGATGAAGGAGGCCGTCGCGCTCTACCAGGGAGCCCGATGGAACCCCTCGGACGTCGCCGTCCTTGCCAAATTCAGTTCCGGCTTCAGGGCTGCCTACCCGCACCTCGCCGCGACGGTAATGCCGGACCCTGCCCGCATCGCGCGGGCCACGGGCCTCAACCGCCTCGCCCATGCTTGGCCCCCGCTCCCCAACGGCGAGTGGACGCCGGAATACGCCAC
>Ga0247718_1000298_pt1 | contig 13454 bp, 9 predicted proteins | sample 21E_DmetaG_FD_189045 | JGI IMG/M metagenome (GOLD analysis project Ga0247718, IMG submission 189045) | Soil microbial communities from hillslope of Landscape Evolution Observatory, University of Arizona, Oracle, AZ, United States - 2-1-E_D | ecosystem: Engineered > Artificial ecosystem > Mesocosm...
CCATTAGGCGGGGTCCGGCGGGCGGGGGTGAGCCCGGCGAGCACGGCGGGCCGCCGTCGCGTGGGCGGCCGGCTGGCCCGGCACACCCCCCCCGCCCGCCGGACCCCGCCTAATGGACCGCTGGGCCTGGGCCTGGATCAGCTGGCTCGCCTACTTCGCCGCCGTCGAGGGGCTCGCGATGGGCGATGCACCACCACGCTTGCGCCGAAGGCGATGTTGGCCACGAGGAAGAGGGCCGCGCCGACGGGCCGAAATGCTGCTGGAGCTGGTCACGGCGGAGCAGGCGGTGCTGCTGGGCTTGGTGGAGGTGCCGGAGGGGCAACGGGCTTCAGCGTTGGAGCGGCTTCGGCGGGAGCCGACCGGTGACACCGCGGCGGCTCTGGTGAAGGCGGGCCGCTGGTGTCGTCGGCCCACTCGAACCGATAGTTGAGCAGCTGGCCGGACCTCCTCGACGGGGCGCCGGTGCCGGACCAATGTCACAGCGTTTCACCTGCGGCGACGTGACCGTCGTGGGTTTGTTGGGGGTGCGGGTCGGCGAAGGCGCTGACGCCCCGCACGAGCAGTGCCGCCGCGCTGGCCGCCGCTGTCACAACCGCGGCCGCGACCAGGGTGGTCTGTGTTCCGGCGGCGGCGACCACGGGTCCGGTGAGCGCATAGCCGACCGGCAGCAGGGCGAACGCGCTCAGCTGGTCGAGGGCGAGGGTCTTGCCGAGGACCTCCGGAGGGATCTGGCGTTGCAATGCCGAGAGCCAGTAGACGAAGTACAACTCGACGGCGAAGCCCCCGGCGGCGAAGCAGAGGGCGGTGACCGGAAGTGGCAGCGCGAGCGCGAGGCTTGCCGGCAGGGCCGCATAGCTGACGAGAGCGAGCATGGCGACGGTACCGGGCCGGGCGGGGCGCCATCGGCCGGCCAGGGCGACGGCGGGCAAGGCTCCGGCGGCGAGAGCGGCGAGGATCACTCCATAGGCCAGCTCGCCACCCAGGCGCTCCTCAGCGATGAGGGGAAGTAGGGTGAGTGTCGGTGCAGTTCCTGCGAACAGCTGCACCGCGACCGCGCCCATGACTGCCATGACCCAGGGCCGGTCGCGGACGGTGCGCAGCCCGTCGGCGGCGTCGGCGAGCACGCTTTTGCGCGGCCGGGGGTCGTTGTTGTCGCGTACGCCGATCAGGGCGGCTGCTCCGGCGGCGAAAAGCACGGCAACGAGGCCGAGGGCGGCCGACACGCCGATGCCGGCGACGATTGCGGCGCCCGCGAGCGCTCCGATGAGGGTGGCGCCGCGCTGGACGGCGGCCACCAGCGCGTTGCCGCGCTCCAGCAATCCGCTTGGGAGCAGGACCGGCACCAGCGAGCGCATCGCGGGCCGCGACAACGCCTCAGCGGCCCCGGACAGTGCGGTTACCAGGGCGAGTGCGGCCAGTGGGAGTTGGTGCAGGGTGAATAGCGCGCCGAGGACGACGGCGGCGCGGAGCAGGTCGGCGGTCATCAGCAGCCGGGGGCGGGACACCCGGTCGGCGAGGACGCCGCCGGCAAGCAGGCAGACCACCAGCGCGACCGCCCGGCCGGCGAGGATCACGGCGATGGTTCCCGCGCCGCCGCCGGCGCGCACGGCGTGCAGGGCGAGGGCGACGGGCAGGATCTGGTCGGCGACGGATCCGGCGGACTGGCTGGCCCACACGCGCAGGAACGTGGGGTGGCGGCGCAGGGTGTCGGCGGTGGGGACAGTCATGAGCAGGCAGCACTCCGGTAGATGCTGATGTGGCCGGTGGCGGCTCGGGTGAATGGATGCCGTTCCCAGCCGGAGAATCGGTCCGCGAGGCTCAGGCCGGCGAGCTTGGCCATCAGGTCGAGTTCGGAGGGCCACACGTAGCGTTCGTGAACCGGCAGGACCTGCGGGCGGTCGTGGCCGAGCACGACGGTGTCGGTGTGCAGGGTCTGCGTGGCCGCGTCTGCACTGACGGTGCTGATCGCGACCCGGCCGTCGCCCATGACCCGCATGCTGGTGTGGCCGCCGGTCTGCAGCAGCTGGAGGCTCGGCACCGACGCTTCGACGACGAGTTGCCCGCCCGTGGCGAGCCGGTGCGCGAGCGCACGCAGGCAGTCTGTCTGGGCGTGCTGGCTGGGGATCTGGTAGAGGGTGTTGCAGCTGAGGTAGGCCAGGGCGAGCCCGTCTGGCGGGACGAGTGTCGGCCAGGCGGCGCCGAGGATGTCGTCAACGACCAGGGTGACCGGCAAATCGCCGATCTTGCTGCGGAGCCGGTCGGCCATCCTCGGTGAGGCTTCGACCGCGATGACAGGCACCCCGGTCGCGGCGAGTGGTATCGCCAGGCGGCCGGTGCCGGCGCCGACCTCGAGTGCGGTCGCGCCGCCGGCCAATTCGGACAGCACCGCCACCGCGGGTGCGGTGTCGTCCAGGCCGGCGAACCAGGTGTCGTACGAGTCCGCCCAGGCGTCGCCGTACCGGCGCGGGTCGGGCGCGCTCACGCCGCTGTGACAAGGTCGAGGCTGATCAGGAGTCCGGCGAACGTCGCCGCGGTGTCGTCGCCGACCATGCTCCGCAGGGTGGCGAGGTTGACCCGGCCGTCTCGGCGCAGGCCATCGAGAACCGGTGCGGACTGCGCCGGCAGGGCAACCTGCTTACCGGGTACGTGCAGCAGCAGCGCGCCGTCGCTGCCAGGCGTGACCGTGAACTGCGCGCCGTCGCGCAGCCGGTACTCCTGCGCCGCCGGGCCGCCCGGCACTGGAAGTACCGGCGTTGGGGCTGCGGGTACGTCGCGGAAGGCTTCTCGGCGCAGCCCCCACAGCAGCGGCCCCGGCGCGGTCTCGGCGGCGGTCTTCACCAGCCGCGCCGCGACCTCGGTGAGCAGGTCCGCGGCCGCGTGGAGGTCATCCTCCAGCTGTGGCAGCGTGACGTGCTCGCGGAACCACTCGTCGCCGCCGGCCGCGTCTAGCAGGCCGCGCAGCAGGTCGTGTCGCGTCAGCACGCTCACTGCGAGCGTCAGGTGAATGGACAGATCGTCGCGGGTGCGGGGTGCGTGCATCGTCCCCCGCGGCAGGTAGAGGCTGTCGCCCTCACGTAGCAAGATGTCGTCGAGGTGTCGGCTGCCCTCGGTCAGGGCGATGCGCTGGGCCGCCGGCCTGTCGAACCAGGCCTGCGAGGGCAGGGGACGGGCAAGCGGCGAGGCGCGCAGGTGCCACAGTTTCGTGCCGGCGATCTGCAGCACGAACACGTCCTGAATGTCGTAGTGCAGGTCGACGCCGGTGGCGTTCGGCGGGGTGACGAAGGCGTTGACCCGCACCGGCGCGCCGAGCCGGCCGCCGAGTGCGTGTGCCAGCGCTCGTACCGGAGGGTGGTAGCGGTGCAGGGAGCGCAGGATGAGCGTGGACCCGGTGGCGATCGCGGTCCGGATCCGGTCGGTGTCGACGTATCCGGCGTCTGCGCCCGGGTCGCCGCGCTCGGCGATGGCAGGCGCCGGAACTTCCCTGCCGTCGCGGACCAGCCGCACCGAGCTGGTTCGCAGGCCGGTGCCGGTGAGTAACTCCTCGACGGCTGCCGCGCTGAATAGGTCGCCGAATCCGGGCAGCTTCGCGGCGGGGGTATGCAGGTGCCGGGTGCCGAAGTAGTTGCTGTGGAACTCGTCCTCGGGCAACGCGACGCAGCGGGCGAGGCTCATCTGATCATCTCCTGACCGGGTACAGGATGCGCCGCGGAGGAAATCAAGGCCGGGGGCGGGTGCATGTGCTCAGCCGGGCCAGGGTTGCCGGCGGCGAGTAGGTAGGTGGCGAACTCGGCGTCGGCGTCAACGCCGAGCAGGGCCTCGACACGCGAGTCGTGGAACGCAACGGTCTGGAACGGTGCGAGCCCGAGCGCGGTGCAGACCAGCGCGAACGTCTGCCCGTAGTGGCCGGCGTCGTACATCCACAGCCGGTATGCGCGCGGATGCCGGTACTTCCACGACAGCCGCGCAGCGACCGTGGTGGTCAGACAGGTGAACGCACCCTGATACGACGGCTCCTGCGCGTAGACCAACGCGGCGATCCGGCCCCGGTCGACCGTGGCGTCGAGCAGCTCGAGCCCGTGCACCTCGGGCGCGTAGTGGTAGAGGCCGGGCGGCACACCGGTCACGTCGAAGACGGCCACGTAGCACTCGACCTCATGACGGCCCCCGGCGGACGCGGCGACCCGTGCCTGCTGCGGCCCGAACGCGCCGCCGTCAAGGAACTGCTGCGGCGCGAACGTGAGCGCCAGGACGGTGGCTAGCTCGTCAACCCCGACTGGCGTGGCGGCGAAGGTGTGATGGGTGCGGCGGGCCGCGAACACGTCCTCGACCGGCGCCCGCATCGGCAGCATGCGCCGCGGCAGGTGGACGACCGGGGCGTTCGGGTAGCGCTTGAACATCGCCGGCGGGTCACCGTCGGCGGTGATCTGAGCGGCAACCGCGTCTCGGCGCGGGGAGTCGACGAGGTAGTTCGCGTCGCGCGCCTCGATCTGCATACGGTGCGCTATCACACCCCAATGCCGCCACACGGCAGGCAGCTGACCACCATCCTCGTCGGTGACGAGAATGCCCACATCGAGAAGCTGTTTGATCGCGGTGCGGGCGCGGTCCGCGTCATCACCGCCGACCTGGGTTGCGACCTCCTCCGCGTCGGCGTACTCGTCGAGGCACTGCAGCAGCCGCAGCAGATCCGGGTTGGTTCTCAACCAGCGACGCTGGCCGGGCAGGGCGATCATGAGCGCGTCGGTGTCCCACCGGCAGAGTAGCGGGTCGCGGCGGCGTATGTGCATCGGCGAAGTCCTCGAGGCTGGAGGGGCTGGTGCCGGACCCTTCGGGCCCGGCACCAGGGCTGCATCAGAACGTCGGGTGGTGCAGCAGCTCCTCGTCCGTCTCGACGATCACGATCTCGAACGCCATGGTCTCCTCCTCTCCGTGTGCGGTGGATTCGGTGCCCCCCGGGCGCGAGCGTCTCTGCCGGCGTTCAAGACGGCGTCCAGGGAGATTGAGGCCGGCTACGGATGGCGTTTGCTGACCATAGGCATGCGGCAAACGCGACCGGGCAGGATCCGGCGGTGATGGCGCGCGGTCATGACGAACCCCCGTACTCGTCTCCATGTGCGGCGACCATGACGCTACCGAGTGGTGCCGCTGTTGCCAAGGCGTTGCAATAGCTACCAGTATGCAGATGGTGAAAGCGATGCTTCACATGGACGGGTTGCTGTCAGCGTGGCCGTGCGGTGTTCGTGGCGGATGCGCCGGTGGTCTCATCGCGACCGGGTGACCCTCAGGGTCGATGAGCATGCTGCTGGCCGACGCCGGGCACACCGGGCCGCCGAGCCAAGATGGCGCCAACTGAGATCTACTCCGTCTGGTCGCAGGGAACAGTTAGCAACCCGGGCTCAGCGGGACGGGCGGCTCGGCTGGTCGTCCACGGGCCGGCCGGTGCGCAGGTGTTCGTCGGCGATCCGCACGGCCGTGGCGGGGCGTCGCCAAGGGTGGCGGCGACCTCGTTGGCGCCGTAAGCGGTGCCGCGTGGCCCGCGGCAGACCAGCGCGTGCCGGCGGTGTCGGGTGATCTGCGACCGGGCCGGGCTGCGGAACGGCCCGGGGCTGCCCGTCACCGGTGTGTGCCCGCCGGTGATCACCTCGGCGACCGCGTCGATCAGGGCCGGTTGCGTGGCCAGCGCCGCGGTGACAGCGATGGACAGTTCGTGCTGGAGGCGAAGGAACAGCTTCCGCTCGCTGCTGGGGGCGACGGAACAGCTCGCACTCTCTGCCGGGGGCGGAGCGCACCAACGCGGATCCGCCACCGGAGCTCGTCGATGAGCTGGCGCCTGGTCCATCTGGGCGGCCGACCCTGCCTGCGCGCGGCCGGCAGCAACGGCTCCAGCGCTGCCCACTGCGCGTCGGTCAGGTCGTGCCGCTTCGTCACCGCTACGCTGGCCACGAGGTCTCCGTGTCGATGGGTCTTCTTGGTCGATAGGCCATCTACCGGTGCAGCAGACCCCTCGTCGGCCGTGTGGTACGACGATGATTCGTTGTTCGGTCGCCTGAACGAGAGTTGCTGATCATGCGCTGGTCCCGGCTGCACATTCCGACCCTGCGGGAGGATCCGGCGGAGGCGGACGCGCCGAGCCACCGGCTCCTGCTGCGTGCGGGGTTCATCCGTCAGTTGATGGCCGGTCACTACTCGCTGTTGCCGTTGGCGGTGCGGGTCCGCGCGAAGGTCATCAAGATCATCCGTGAGGAGTTGAACCGGATCGGGGCTCAGGAGTTCTCGCTGCCAGCGCTGCACCCCGCCGAGATCTGGCGCAAGAGCGGCCGGTGGGACCTCATGGGCGAGGAGATGTTCCGCCTGCGCGACCGCAGGGGCGCGGACCTGGCGCTGGGTATGACGCACGAGGAGATCTTCACGACGCTCGCGCTGGAGTTGAAGTCGTACCGCGACCTGCCGCAGATGTGGTACCAGTTCCAGACCAAGTTCCGTGACGAGCCCCGCCCGAAGGCGGGACTGATGCGGACACGGGAGTTCACGATGAAGGACTCCTACAGCTTCGACCTCACCGCGGAGGGACTGGACCGCTCCTTCGAGCTTCACCACGAGGCGTACGTGCGCATCTTCTCCCGCCTGGGCATCGAGGCCATCCCGGTCGAGGCGTCCAGCGGCAGCATGGGCGGCTCGGCGTCGACCGAATTCATGTGCCCGTCCGCCGTGGGTGAGGACTTCGTGGTGCGCTGCCCCGTCTGCGGCTACGCGGCCAACGTGGAGAAGGCAACCTCTCGGCTGAAGCCGGCCGAGGATGGGGAAGGGCTCGACGTTCCGCAGCGGTTCGACACCCCGGGGGCGCGGACCATCGACGATCTCGCGGCGCGGTTCGACGCGCCGGCCGAGCGGCAGATCAAGACGTTGGTGTACGTGCTGGACGGGCAGCTCACCCTCGTGCTGCTGCGCGGTGACCACGCCTTGAGCGAGCAGAAGCTCGCCGACGCCACCGGCGCCAACGCCCTCCGCCCGGCACACGCCGACGAGATCCGCGCCGCGCTCGGCGCCTCGCCGGGTAGCCTCGGCGCGGTCGGCGTACGGGACCTGCCGGTCCTCGCGGACGAGGCGCTGCGCGGGCGGCGCGACATGTTCACCGGCGCGAACACCGACGACGTGCACCTGCGCGGCGTCGACGTCGACCGGCACATCGCGGTGCGCCAGTGGGCGGACCTGCGCGAGGTCGCGGCCGGTGAGCCGTGCGTGTGCTGCGGGCAGTCGCTGCAGGTGCAGCGGGCGATCGAGGTCGGCCACATATTCAAGCTGGGCTACAAGTACAGCGAGGCGCTGGACGCCACCGTGCTCGACCCGGCCGGAGTCCGGACCAGAGTGATCATGGGCAGCTACGGCATCGGTGTCGAACGGGCCATGGCGGCCATCGTCGAGGGCCACCACGACGACAAGGGCCTGGTCTGGCCGATGGCCGTGGCCCCGTTCCACGTCGCGGTGGTGGTCGCCCAAACCGACGACGCGACCGTAGCGGAGGCGGGTGAACGGATCTACCGGCAGCTCCTCGCCGACCGGGTGGAGGCCGTCATCGACGACCGGGCGGAGCGGGCCGGGGTGAAGTTCCGCGACGTCGAACTGGTGGGCATCCCGCTACGCGTCACCGTCGGCCGGCGGACCCTGGCCGACGGCGTGGCGGAGGTGACCGACCGGGCCACCGGCCACACCGACCGGGTACCCCTGAACGAGGTGGCCGAGCGAGTACGTAAAGCCATCGACGCGGTACGGTAGCGCGCCAGACGCCAGCGGCCATCCCGCTTGACGTCTTGCACTGCAAGGGTGACGAATCGTGCGCGGTCTTTCCACGTCAGACGGTAGCGCTGTGCCGAACCCGGTTCTTGCCCGGCGTGCGTCGACGATGTCGGCGGAGGGACAGGCGCTGGGCCGGCCCGAGGTGCTCCGGATGGCCCAAGCGCTGTCCGGCTGACCGGTGTCGGTGCTGGTCCGCGTGCCAAGTCATGACCTGCACGCGATCGAGCACGCGTTGGACATCGGCGCCCATGGCGTCGTGGTGCCGAAGGCGAACTCAGCAGGGGAGGCCGAGGCGGTTGCGTCCGACGGTGTGGCAACGGCGCCGGGCGCAGCTCGAAGGCCTCGACGACGTCCTGTGCCGCTCACGCTCTGTGACGAATGACGAGGGGGCGGCGCGTGATGTCTGCGGCATTTGGGTGAACCCGCACCACGACGATCAGATACGGCGTAGCACCAGCGTCACGAAGCCCAGAATGTTGCGGTACCCGCGCAACCATTGATCGCGGTGCTCCCGGGCAATGGTGAGTGCCTCAGCAGCGTCTGGATGGCCCGGATTGTCCAGCGCCCACTCGGTGAGCGATCCGGTCCACGACCATTCGTAGTCGTCCCACTCGGCGGCGTCGCTGACATGGGCGTACACCGGCGTCCAGCCGGCCTCCTCGGCACCGTCGACCAGGCCGGCGAGGTCGGTGAACTCCTCCGGCTTCGCGTGGAGCGCGGCGAGTGCCGCTGGGGTCGGCGGGACTTGCCAGAATCCCTCACCGACGATGAGGATGCCGTCGGGATTCACGTGCCGACCGGCCAGCTCCAGCGTCCCGCCGAGTCCGCCGAACGCGTGCGTCGACCCGACGCACAGCACCAAGTCGTAATCGCGGTCAGGCACGTACGTCCGAGCGTCGCGCTCATGCAGCGTGAGCCGGTCGGCGAGGCCGCGTTCGGCGGCGGCGCTGGCGGCACGTTCGAGGGCGTACGGATTGACGTCTACGCCGTCCGCATGCCCGTCGGGGTAGTGAGCGAGGGCCTGCAGCGCCCAGGCTCCCTCTCCGCACCCAAGATCGAGGACCCGCGCCGCCGGTTGGCGGTCCGCTCGGCGCAGGAGCCGGTTGAGGTTGACCCCGCGGACCGGGGCCGCGATCGGATGGTGCGAGTGCGCGAGGCTGCTGAGCCGTTGACGATCCACCGCCAGAGTCAACATGATCCCGTCAACGCGCGCACGCGGATTGTCATGCCACGCGAGGTCGGCGGCATGAGCGGATTCCTCCTCCGGGAGAGCGGTACTGTCCGTGGAATGAGCCGGATCTTCGCGACCAGCGTCGCGTCCGTGTACCCCCACTATGTGACGAAGATCGAGAGGAAGGGACGCACGAAGGCCGAGTTGCACCAGGTGATCGAGTGGCTGACTGGCTTCGACGACTCTGCGCTAGAGGGTCATCTGGCATCGGGCACCACCTTCGAGGACTTCTTCGCCGCCGCCCGACTCAACCCGCACGCCTCGTCTATCACCGGCACCATCTGCGGAGTGCGGATCGAGGAGATCGACGATCCCTTGATGCAGAAGATCCGCTATCTCGACAAGCTGGTCGACGAACTGGCCAAGGGTAGACCGATGGACAAGATCCTGCGCACATAGCCCGTGGCGATGCGCGCAGCGGCGATACGTGGGCACACCTTCGCGCAGCAACACGTCTACCCGATGCCGTACATGCCCTCGTTGACGACCCTGCAGCAACGGCTGCGCAGCCGGGCCGCAGTGCTCGATCTGGGCTGCGGCTGCGGCGTCCCGGTGGCCAGGACGCTGGTCGATAACGGGGTCGGCCACGATATGTACGTATGTCGATGGAACGGGCCCGCGCGTGGGCGATGCACAGCTCGACGCATCCCGACACCGGGTGCCGGTTCGCCCGACGGCTGTAGCGCGCACGGTGGCTGACCTTCCGACATCTGTCGGTCGCCTTGGGACGATGTAGGTGAGATGCTGCGATAACAGCGTTCGACGTCCATCGATGTCCACCGCCGCACCTCCGCTCGACGCGAACGTGTGCCGTCCGCCCTCCTCCGCGAGGACCCCACGGACGAGCAGTCAATCGCCACCAGTGGCGTCCGTCTGACGCGGCCAGACGCCACCCCACCCCTTGAAGGAGTCCCCATGTCCCGAATCGTGCGGACGCTTGTCGTCGCGCTCACCGGGCTCGCGATCTTCGCGCCCGCCGTACCAGCTGGTGCGGCGGAGTTCCACGCAGCAGAGTTCCACCGGGAACGCCCGACCACCGTCTTCGTCACCGGCGATGCTCCCGGCGAGGCCGAGAAGCCCGCCCCCGAGCGGTCGGTGCAGGTTGCCGTACCGGCGTGGCGCTACTACATCACCGCTTCCTGCGCCAGCCGCGCCGCCGAGATCCGCCGGGGGGCCGCCTACTGGGGCAACGGCGTTGAGACCACCGGCAGCGGCACGCCGGTGGGGTGCACCTCCGGGTACGTCACCGGCTGCGGCGCCGCACGGGCCGTCGGCTGCAACTGGGGCCGCGGACAGCGGATCATGCTCTCGACCATGGTGAGGGACTTCGCCCTCCTGGCCGCGCACGAGTTCGGCCACAACTGGTACGGCCACTCCGGCACCGGCTGCGCGTCCTGGACGAACGCGAACACGGTCATGCGCACCAACATGTGCTGACGCGGTTGGCAGGTGAGTGGCCGGTCCGGCCAGCCCACCTTCGGGGCCCCGCCCCAGGCCCCACGGCGGACGCACGTCGGCGGCCGGCGCACACACGCGCCGGCCGCCGGCCATCCGTCAGGCGGCGACGGTGACACGGCTGCGCCGACGGCCGCCACAGCCCGGTGACAGGGCTCGGCCGAGGTGAGTTGTCCTTGACGAGCTGGGATGCTGTGCGAGGTGACGTCCTTTTCTGTGCAGGCGAGCCCTTCCAGTGGCGGCGCGTGGCTGAGGCTGGCGCGTCGATGCGAGGCGGAGGGGTTCGACGCTCTTCTCACCGCGGATCACCCCGGGTCCGACGCGTCGCCGTTCGTCGCGTTGGCGGCTGCGGCGGCAGTCACCTCGTCGATCGGGTTGGGTTCGTACGTGTCGAACGCGGGGGTGCGCGAGCCGATCCTGCTTGCCTCGGATGTGGCCACGCTGGACGTGGTCTCCGATGGGCGGGCGCGGCTGGGGCTTGGTGCTGGACATACGCCGGCCGAGTGGCGCGCGGTCGGTCGGGAGCGACCCGACGTGCGTGGCCGCGTGCGGCGGTGTTTGGCTGTCGCGCGAGCCGTTCGGGGTCTGCTGGACGGGAAAACGGTGACGTCACGCGGTCCGGAGCTCGCCTTGCAGGAGGCGAGGCTGGTCGAGCCGAGGCCCGTGCAGGCCAGGATACCGCTGACCATCGGCACCGCGAACTCGCGGATGCTGCGCTGGGCCGGCGCGCACGCCGACGTCGTCGGACTCACCGGCTTCGGCCGCACGCTGCCCGACGGCCACCGGCACGAGGCCCGATGGGGTTCCGAGCAGATCGAGGTGCAGCTGCAGCATGTCGCCGAAGGCGCGGCTGGACGGGGGTGGACTCCGCCGCTGGAAGCTCTCGTGCAGTCCGTCGTCGTCACCGACGATGCGCAGGCGGCAGCGGCGCCGCGTGCCGGACGCGTCGGGCTGTCCGTGGACGAACTGCTGGCCACACCGTTCGTACTGATCGGAACCCAGGACGAAATTCTCGCCGCCATCGAGCACCACCAGCGGCGCTGGGGCGTCACCAGGTATGTGGTACGGCAGGACGCCGTTGACGCGATCGCGCCTGTCATCGCGCGGCTTGGGCCGCCTTGACCGTGGCTGAAGGACGCCGAGTCGCGTAACGCCACCGTTGGTACTGTCATGCCGCATCGCGTGGGTTCGCTGGCCGACCGGGCTCCCGTCCGGGGAGTGTCAGGTGGGCGGCTGATCTTGCCTCTTTGGTGTTGGTCAGTGGCCGTGGGCGCCGGGCACGGCGAGGGTCGTTCATCCTCTGCGCACAGTGAACCCTTTTCGACCTCCCCTGTGCCGTCCGTCCGAGCCGCAGGGAGAGATCGGTGCGCACGCGTCGCGGGGTCGGGTGGAAAACGTTCGGTGTACGGCGGAGCCGCGCGCACCCGCTTTCGTCGCGCCGGTGGGCGCGGAAGCCGCCCGATGACCTTGAGGCGACCGGGCGCCGCTGCGGCGGTGTCGGTGACGTGATCGAGTGCTACTGGTTCGACACGGTTTCCTCGCTCCCGGGTGATCGTTACACCCGTTATGCGGCGGACAGTCGGAGTGTTCTCCGATGGCACCGGCAAGATCCCTAGGACCTCCCCAAGGCCTAGGTAGCGTGCCGAAAATTGCGGCACAAAGGTTCGGCGCCGGGTGAGAGATCGCGACGATGTCGCCACACGTACCCACCGACCGGCTAACCATCTCCAGGGAGAGCACATGCCGACGGGAGTACAACCCCACAACGAACCGCCCTCCGGCGAGCCGGAGCAGCCCGCCGACGCCGAGACGGCTCGGCTGTGGCCGCTGCTGTGCGCCGGCGACCCCGTCGCGGTCGCTCAGCTCTACCAAGACCACTTCGCGGCCATCGTGCGTCACCTGCGCAAGAAGCTGCCGTCCTGGGTTGATCCCGACGACCTGGCGCAGGAGGCCTTCCTCCGGGCGATCCGTCAGTTCCATGCCGACTCCACACGGCCCCGCAAGCTTCGGCGCTGGCTGTACGGCATCGCCAGGCACGTCCTCGCGGCGCACTATGAGAAGGCTCGACCGAGCCGAGACGTGCAGGGGCAGACCGTCGTGGTCGATCTTCCCTCGCTGGAGGCCATGACGGAAGCTGGTGTGCCAGTCGCCGCTTTCGGTGTGGCGGAGCCGGGCTTCGACTCCCATGACCAACGCACCGCCGTCGCCGACGCGGCCGACGTGGTGAACAGCCTCTCGTCGCCCCTGCTGCGCAAGCTGATGCAGACTCACCTGCGCCTACTGGTGACCACCGGGGAAGAGGTCACCGGTCAGCCGCTTGCCGAACAGGCCGACTGCACCCCACAGGAGGCCTACCGCTGGACCAACCGCGGCAAGGATAAGATCGTTCACTGGATGGCGCTCCTGGCGGTCGCCAGATCCAGCGCGGCGTGCCCACGAGCGGCCGAAATCGTTCCGCCGCCGTCGGCGGCTGGCTCCCGCCCTCGGCGGCTACGCTTCACCGACCTCAGCCGCGAGCAACTCAGGGACCTCGAACGGCACGTCCTCCGCGACGACGACCCGCGGTGTCCCCACTGCCCCGAGGTCTACCAGGACGCCCGCCACGTCTCTGCCCACGCTCTGGGATGGGGCGTGTTGTTCACGGTTGCCGGCGAGGACCGGGAGGCACACCCGGCCGTGGTGGACGTGCACGCAGCCGCCCGCGGTGCCGATGCCGCCGCGGCCACGCCGGCGTCGGGTGCCCCTGCGCTGGCCGGCGTGTCGACCCTCGCCGAGGCTGTGCCCACGCGCCTGTCCGCGCTGGCGGCCCGTGCCAACCAGGTCCTCTCCGAGGCCTGGGCCACCATGGCAGCTCGCGTCCCGCTGTTGACCAACGTCGCTTCAGCCGCCCCCGGGCACGCCGCTGTCGTGCGCGGCGCCGCCGGCATCCTTGGCGTTGTCCTGCTCACTGCGGCCACAGTCGGCGCCCCTGAAC